>Ga0209610_1000119_pt1 | contig 38973 bp, 35 predicted proteins | sample LakKivw275mmetaG_FD_184137 | JGI IMG/M metagenome (GOLD analysis project Ga0209610, IMG submission 184137) | Anoxic lake water microbial communities from Lake Kivu, Rwanda to study Microbial Dark Matter (Phase II) - Lake Kivu water 275m metaG... | ecosystem: Environmental > Aquatic > Freshwater...
TCTCTGGCATCACCCCTCTCATAGATTTCTTTTATTTCTTTTAAATATTCCTTTAGCACAACTTTATTTTACACAAATTATGGATTTTAAAATAATCGGAAATTGCATGATAAAGTTTTAAAAGATTATCCAGCAGGAAAAGAGGAAAAAAGCGGTCATCTTAAGCATTCCGCACTCTGTTCCGAGCCTTCGGCAAGTGGAATGCGTGAGAATCTCCTCTTTTAAAGACTGAGATGCTTCGCTAACGCTCAGCATGACGAGAGGAGTAAAGAGGAGATCAGAGATGCTTCCCCTTCGCTTTTCTCAGGGCTTCGACTCACTCGTTCAGCATGACAGGAAAAGAGAGAGGGTTAAAAGCAACGGAAAAAATTACGAAGTAAAAAAGGTAGTGGTTTTAACTTTCTTTCTTATAAGGGACGCCATCTGCTGCAGGCCCAATTGCCTTACCAACTACGCCAATAAGAGCGCCTATTGTAAGGATGTAAGGAAGTGCAAGGTAAAAACCAACAGGGATTTGAGCTGCAATTCCCGTTGCAGTTGCCTGAAGGATAAACTGTAACACCTGCGCCGAGGCAAACAGGAATGATGCCCACATTGCACCAAAAGGAGTCCACTTACCAAATATCATCGCGGCAAGTGCAATAAATCCTTTACCTCCAGCCACTCCTGTGTTGTTAAACGAAGCCATTGTTCCAAGCGAAAGTGCTACACCACCGATTGCAGCAAATATAGCACCTATTATAACTGAAAACCACTTAATTTTAAATACATTTACACCAAGCGTTTCTGCAGCAATTGGATTCTCGCCCACTGACCTGATCCTTAAACCAAGTACGGTATGATAGAGTAAAAAATGAAGCCCCCAGGTAAAAACCAATGAAAACCATACAAATATAGTAAGCCTGGAGAATGCTCCGAGAACCGGGATTTTCGAGAGGAAACTTAGATTTATCCTGTTTGTAGCAGAACCAAAATATTGGACAGATGGTGAATAACCTGTCGTCCTAAAAATCAACTCAAGGAAATATGTTATGATACCCAATGACATAACATTTATCGCAATGCCTGAAACTATCTGATCACCAGCCCATTTAACAGTAATATAAGCATGAAATGCTCCAACGAGTATACCAATTCCAATCCCCCAGAGAAGCCCTACCCATGAGTTTTTGGAAACCGCAGAACCCCATACACCAAAAAAAGCAGCAAATCTCATTATTCCTTCAAGAGCAATATTTACAACGCCTGCATTTTCTGAAATAACTCCACCGAGTGATGCAAGAAGAATAGGCGCTGCAAAATCAAGCATCTGTGCTATTGATTGGTTTAAAAGTTGCATACTATGAAATACCTCCTTCCGATTTAACCTCTTTAACCCGTTTCTTGGCTTTGACTAATTTAAATAACAGATACCTTACAAGTACCTGAAGTGCTATAAACGCAACTATCAAACCCTCGATAATCTGAGGAAAAGTTTTTGGTATTCTTGCAATTTGGACAGCGGTTGATCCAGTTCTCAATGCACCTACCAAAATCCCCGAAAGAAATATCCCAAATGGCTCGTTCTGTCCAATAAGTGCAACCACGATTCCATCAAACCCATACCCTCCTTCAAAGACAGGCGGATACTGAAATAAGATACCAAGCACGATAAAAGAACCGCCAAGAGCTGCAACAGCGCCTGATATAAACATTATCTGCATAATTCTTTTTGATGTATTGACTCCAGATACTTTCGGAGCTTCCATGTTAAATATCGAAGTAAATCCCATTGCGCGGATCTCGTAACCAAATGTGGTCCTGTAAAGAAGATACCAGATTAAAAATACAACCACAATCATAATCAGTATGCTAATATTAAGACGAGTGTTATATAGAATTATGGGAAGTTTTGCAGTGGGAGAGATATAAGGAGTACCTGAAACTCCTGTTTCAACTTTTGCTGACATCGGGCCTCCGGTTGGGACAAGCCATCCTTCTATAAGTTGAAATGCTATCCAGTTAAGCATAATTGTTACAATCACTTCGTGTATGCCTCTTTTAGCTTTCAGATATCCTGCAATAAGCCCCCATAAACCGCCCAAAAACATTACCATAATAAGAATAAGGGGAATATGAACTATCGCGGATAATCCTGTAAAAGGTTTTGCATATCCGAAATACGCCGCAGCGACTGCACCAACAATAAACTGCCCTTCCGCTCCTATACTGAACAATCCCCCTTTCGCTGCGATTGCAAAGGAAAGACCTGTTGCAATAAACATTGAGGATGAAAGAAGCAACTCTGCGAAACTACTCCTCCAGAAGGGGCCAGGGATTAATCCAGATGCATTAAAAAGTAATTTATACGCAAGGATGGGACTTCGACCAGTAGATTTTATAAAAATGGCACCAACAATGAGTGCAAGGAAAATTGAAACTAAAGGTACAAGAAGGTTCATCCACCAGTATTTTTCTCTTCTCCCTACAAATATCCTGTAAAAAAACTCTTTCATTACTGCACCTTCTCTTTCCTCTTAAGGCCAAGCATCATAAGACCGAGCTCTTCCTCGTTTGTTTCATTGGGTGTTACCTCACCAACGATCTCTCCGTTATAAAGAACAAGTATCCTATCAGACAAGCCCATAATTTCAGTAAGTTCAAGAGAAATTAAAAGTATTCCAATGCCTTTTTTCTTCTCTTCAACAAGCATCCTATAGACAAACTCAGTGGCTCCTACATCAAGGCCTCTCGTAGGTTGAGACGCAAGCAAAAAATTGTGCTTCATTGACATTTCTTTAGCAAGGATAAGTTTTTGCTGATTTCCCCCTGAAAAGCTCTCGGCTTTAGAACAGATATCAAGTGGTCTTACATCGAACTCTTGAAGTTTTTTAGTCGCAAAGGTATCAATTTCTTTATCATTCAAAACACCTTTATTGGAAAAAGGGTAAAGTGTGTGTTGACCCATAATTACATTCTCTCTTGCTTTAAAAGGTAGGACAAGTCCCCTTCTTTTCCTGTCTTCGGTGATGTATGCCATGCCTTTCGTCCTCATATTGTAAGGAGTGATGAGTTTTATTTCTTCGCCGTTGATGGAAATTTTACCACTTACTGGCTTCCAAAAGCCGAGAATGGCATTCACTAACTCTGCCTGTCCGTTTCCTTCAACTCCCGCTATACCAACAATTTCGCCTGAATAAACGCTAAAGGAAACCACTTTCAGACTAAGAAGACCTTTTGGATTTTTTACGCTAATATTTGAAACAGAAAAGACTTCTTCTCCTCTTTTAACATCGGCTTCTGGTACTTCCAGCACAACATCTCGACCGACCATCATTAGTGCAAGCTCCCTCTCGTTAGTTTCTGTTTTATTAACAATTCCTTGAAGCTTGCCTTTTCTCATAACCCCTACTCTATCAGCAATCTCCATAACTTCATTAAGCTTATGAGATATAAAAACGATTGTTTTCCCATTGTCTTTTAGTGCTCTCAAAGTTTTAAAAAGCTCCTCAGTTTCCTCAGGTGTTAAAACTGCCGTTGGCTCATCAAAAATAAGTATTTCTGCTCCTCTTCTCAAAATTTTTAGGATTTCAACTCTCTGCTGGATACCAACAGGTAAGTTTTCCACCTTTTCAGTAGGATCAATTTTAAGACCAAACTTATCTGAAAGTTCTTTAACCTCTTTTACTGCTCTACTATAATCAAACAAAAAGCCTTTGCGCGGTTCGTCACCAAGAACAATGTTCTCTGTAACAGTAAACCTCGGGATGAGCATAAATTCCTGATGCACCATTCCAATTTTAAGTTTTATTGAATCCTCTGGAGTTTTTATATCCTCTTTTTTACTAAAAACATAGATTTCACCAGATGTAGGAGTATAGAGACCATAGACAATTTTCATCAAAGTAGACTTCCCTGCTCCATTCTCACCAACAAGAGCAAAAATTTCGCCTTCTTGGATAGAAAGTGTTACATTGTCATTTGCAAGAACATTTGGAAACTGTTTAACAATATTTCTAACACCAAGAGCTTCCATTTTGCCTCTCTAATATAAAAATTATGGGTGGGACTTTCTCCCACCCATAAAAATTTTGCCGCTCAAAATGATGCTGGAGGAGTCCAGCTACCAACAACTTTTGGATCTTCCGGAACGGTAATGGTTCCATCAATAATCATCTTTTTCAAGTTCTCGATCTTATTAATTTGATCCTGAGTGAGAACATCCTTTACATGGTCTGGAGCATATCCAACACCACCATCTTTAAGGGAAAGAGTAATTGCTCCGCCTTTGAATGTTTTATCTACAACACTCTTTATTGCATCATAAGTTGCAAGGTCGACGTGCTTTATAGAAGAAGTGAGTGTTCTACCTGGACAGAGGTTTGGATCAAGACCCATATCTACATCAACACCGATACCCCAGTAAGGAGCTCCTTTTTCACAGATTGCCTGGAACATACCGTTACCGGTAGCGCCGGCAGCGTGGAAGATGACATCTGCACCAAGGTTAATCTGTGCGTCAGTTGCGGTCTTACCAAGAGAGGGGTCAGTGAAGCTGTTTGTGTACTGGCCATATATCTTTGCAGTTGGATTAGTTGTCTTTACTCCAGCTCTGTAACCTGCTTCATACCTTAATACTGGAGGAATTGCCATACCACCAACATAACCGACTTTGTTTGTTTTTGTTGCATAACCTGCAATTGCTCCAACAAGGTATCCGCATTCCTGTTCCTTAAAGAGATATCCTACTACATTGGGAAGCTCAACAGAATTTCCATTTGCATCAACAGGAGTTGCATCAATAAGCATAAACTTTGTGTTAGGGTATTTTGCCGCAGATTCACCGATCGCACCAGCAAGCATAAATCCAACACCAATTACAAGGTCGCACTTCTGTTGTTCTACAAGGTTCTGAATGTTTGGAATATAATCTTCTTTTGCTTTTGACTCAAGAACGATGGGTTCAACATCAAGGGCGGTAATGTCTTTGCCTTTAAGATCTTCAGGAATGGATGCGGTATATTCTGCATCAGTAATTGGTGCATATCCACCACCCTGTACATATTGTACCTTTGCTGCCCAGGTTTCAAGTCCACGAAGAGCAGAATCGTTAAATGACCTATCACCTCTTCCACCAACATCTGTTACAAGTCCAATTTTCATCTTCGTTACTACAACAGGTGTAGCTTTTTTACAACCTGCAAAAACTGATACTATTAGTCCCATCACTAAAAGAAGGACTAACAACTTTTTAATCTTCATTCCTTCCTCCTTTCCCATAAAAGGGATTTTGTATAAATTATATGATTATTACATTTACAGTCAACGATAACAAAGTAATTTCTTAAAAAGAATTTCAAAATTGCCAAATATCAAGAGTTATCCAGACTTTCATTAATCAGAGCGATGCTGAAGGAGTCCGGCTACCAACAACTTTTAGATCTTCCGGAACGGTAATGGTTCCATCAATAATCATCTTTTTCAAGTTCTCGATCTTATTAATTTGATCCTGAGTGAGAACATCCTTTACATGGTCTGGAGCATATCCAACACCACCATCTTTAAGGGAAAGAGTAATTGCTCCGCCTTTGAATGTTTTATCTACAACACTCTTTATTGCATCATAAGTTGCAAGGTCGACGTGTTTAATAGAAGAGCTAAGTGTTCTATAGAAGTGTTCTATAGGGACATAAGGAAGGATCAAGACCCATATATCTTTTCTTTAGTCAAACTTCCTTAACAGCAGAAAGTCTCAGAAAAAAATTCCGAGACCAAATAGGATTTTTCAAGCCTGTTTATAAATCTTTAAAGAAAATTCTTGCTACCTTCTATAATCAAAGAAGTATCACTTACGAAATTATTTTTTGGAATTACAGTTTTTCGCCCTTCTCATAAGGAGTCCCATCGGCAGCGGGAGGTATGGCTCTTCCAACAAATCCTGCAAGAATAAGAAGAGTAAGGATGTAAGGAAAGGCAATAAAGAAACCCCTTGGAATTATCTTTAAAACCTGAGGAGCAACTGTTTGGACATATATTTGAAGTACGGTCGCGCCTGTGAAGAAAAGAGAGGCAAGAAATGTGCCAATTGGTGTCCACTTTCCGAAAATCATTGCTGCAAGAGCAATAAAGCCAAGCCCTGCTGGCATATGGTTATCAAATAAATCAAGCTGACCAATAGACATAGAAACGCCCGCAAGACCTGCAAGGACACCCGAAGCAATTGTTGCAAGGTATCTTATAAGATATACGTTCACTCCAAGGGTATCTGCTGCCTTTGGATGCTCTCCCACTGACCTGTGTCTTAATCCCCATGGTGTATGGTAAAGATAGAAGTGAATAATAAAAGGAAGTGTTACTGCGAGCCACACGAAAACATTCATTGTTGCAAAAATCTCACCCACGACAGGAATTTTCACCAATGCAGGAATAAGCGGTTTACCGAGAAATGAGTTAACGGACGGAGAATGTCCTGTTGTATTGAAATACCTTTCAAGAAAGAATGTCATACCACCAAGTGCAAATACGTTTATCGCAACGCCTGAAATAATCTGATTACCTTTAAGGGATATCGAAATATATCCATGGAGAAGACCAACGAGAGCACCTACTGCAATTCCAAAGAGAATTCCAATCCATGGATTACCGCCTAAAGGATTTCTTGAGCCGAGTATGGGATCTATACCTTTCGAAGACATGTAAGAGCCAAGCACTGCAAAGAATCCACCCATTCTCATCATTCCTTCAAGAGCAATGTTTACAACTCCAGCATTCTCACACATAACCCCACCGAGTGCAGCAAGAATTATCGGCGTTCCAAACTGAAGTGCCGAGGAAATGAGCGAAACAAAGAGATTAGTCGTCTGCACTTTCCGCTACCTCCTTCGTCAAAACCTTTTTTTCACCAATCCTGTACAGCAGGAACTTTATTCCAACCTGTCCTGCAACAAAGAGTGTTGCGATTCCCTGAATGATATCTGTAAATGTCTTATGTATTCCAATTAATTGCATTCCAGTGGCACCGCCTCTTACAAGCCCAAAGAATATCGCAGCAAAGAAAGTTCCGATGGCTCCGCTGCCTCCAATCAAAGCCATTGTAATTCCATCGAAACCATACCCAGGCCTGAAGACCCCCGGATAGCGTCCCTCTGTCCCCAGTATCATGCAAGCACCACTAATTCCAGCAAGCGCACCTGATATAAACATTGCCGTAACCATTGCTTTTCCTGTGTTAATACCTGCATACTTTGCAGCTTTAGGGTTCTTACCTGTCGCACGGATTTCATAACCAAGCACCGTTCTTGTTAAAAGTAGATAAACAAGGATAACTGCAATGATTGCAATTATTATCGAGGCATTCAATCTTGTGCCCGTGAAGAATGGTTTCAGTCTCGAAGAAGCCTTTACATAAGGAGTTCCTGCAAGCACTGCACCAGGTTGATACCTCAGAATGTTGAATGGACCGACGACAAGCCAGTTTTCAACAAGGTTTACAGCAATCCAGTTCAACATGATTGTAGTAATAACCTCGTGAACCCCTCTTTTTATTTTCAACCATCCTGCGAATGCTCCATAAAGACCTGAAATGACAGCAACTGCAATAAGAATAAGTGGTATATTTATCCATGGAGATATATCGAGTTTAAAGCCAAGATACGCCGCCGTTATTGCACCTACTATGAACTGCCCTTCTGCACCAATATTAAAAAGGCCAACATTAAACGCAACTGCAACAGAAAGACCTGTGAGTGTCAGAATTGCTCCCTTAAGTAAACCTTCACCTGCAACTTTCAAAGTAATTATTTCCTGAAAAGAGCCTCCAATTGCTCCTCTGAAGAGCAAGGAATAAGCAGCAAATGGGTTTTTACCGGATGCCGCTATCATAATGGCTGCAACAAGAAAACCAACTATAATCGCAATTATTGGAACAAGAAAGTTAGAGAGCCTTTCCTTCTCTCTGTTCCACCAGTTCAATATTCCATTTGAAGATTCGAGAGTTTTTGTGCTCATGATACGACCTCACTTTTTTCGTACCTCTTTAAGCCAAGCATCAACAAACCAAGTTCCTCTTCTGTTGCTTTCTCCGCAGGAAGTTCACCAACGATTTCACCACCATATAAAACTGCTATTCTATCCGACAACATCATAATTTCATCAAGTTCAAAAGATATAAGGAGTACTGCCTTGTCTGAATCCCTTTGTTCTACGAGCTTTTTATGGACAAATTCGCTTGCCCCAACATCAAGGCCTCTTGTTGGTTGTGCCGCAACAAGGATGTCAGGATCATAGGAAACCTCCCTTGCGACAACTACCTTCTGTTGATTTCCTCCCGAAAGAGAATCTGCAACAAGATTCGGATTATGAGGTCTTATATCATATTCAAGGACTTTTTTGTTTCCAAAATCACCGATATTCTTTCTATTCAGAAACGCACCATTTGAAAAATAATCCTCCCTCTGCCTTCCTATGAATAGATTATAAGAAACTGTAAATGGAAGAACAAGCCCTCTGTCTCTTCTATCTTCCGGAATATGGGCAACTCCACTCTTTCTAAAGAACCATGGGTCAAACTTTTTAACTTCCTTACCTCTAATTAATATCTGCCCTTCTTTTATTGGTCTTAAACCTGTCAAGGCCTCAACAAGTTCTCTCTGACCGTTACCTTCTACTCCTGCGATACCAAGTATCTCATCTCTTCTTAACTTAAAAGAAATACCCTTAACGGCCGGTATTCCTTTATCGCTCATAATTAAAAGGTTTTTTACCTCAAGTATTATATCTCCAGGGGTCTTCTCCTTTTTGGGTATTTCAAATACCACATCTCTTCCAACCATAAGACGTGCAAGTTCTCTTTCAGTCGTCTCTTTAGCATCCTTTATTCCCATCAATTTCCCATTTTTAAAAACTGCGATTCTATCAGCAATTTCAAGAACCTCTTTAAGTTTGTGAGAGATAAATATAACTGTTTTCCCCGCGTTTTTCAGAGCATTTACTGTTTCAAATAATTCCTTTGTTTCCTGCGGTGTTAAAACAGCCGTGGGTTCATCAAGAATCAAAATTTCAGCGCCACGAAAAAGCACTTTCAGTATTTCAACTCTCTGCTGAATCCCAACAGGAAGGCTTCCCACTTTTTCATTGGGCTCGACCTTAAGTCCGTATTTCTCAGAAATCCCTTTAACTTCGTTTATTCCCCTTTTTATATCAAGTACAACTCCATTTTTAACAAATTCTTCCCCTAATATTATATTTTCAGCAACAGTAAATTTGGGAATAAGCATGAAATGTTGATGCACCATTCCAATACCCATTTCAATTGCCTTACCAGGCGAGTTGTGAACTATCTTCTTGCCAAAGATGTAAATTTCGCCTGAATCCTGAATATAGAGCCCGTAGATAATGTTCATTAAAGTGGTTTTGCCGGCACCATTCTCACCAACAATTGCAAAAACCTCTCCTTTTTTAATATCGAGAGAAATTCCATCATTTGCAATAACTCCAGGAAACACCTTTGTAATACTTTTAAGTTCAACAACTGATTCCACCAAATACCTCCATGATAATTAAAAGGGTGGGGCTAATCCCCCCACCCTCAAAAATCTATACCTTATGGAATTGTAGGAGGGACAAATGTAGCAAATGCCTCTCTTGAATCTGGAACCACAAGTGTTCCGCTTGCAATCATCTGTTTAATCTTATCAACTTTTGCAAGTACCCCTGAAGGGATTATATCTTTAGTATACTTCATAGGAGATATACCAACTCCGCCTTCTTTAATGCCAAGTGCAACAATTCCTGAAGTGAAAGTTTTTTCAATAACTGACTTGGTTGCAAGCCAGCAGGCATAGTCTACATGCTTAATCATTGAGGTTAAAACTCTTCCAGGAGCAAGGTAATCCTGATCTGAATCAACACCTACTGCATAGTAACCTGCACCTCTTGCCTGTGCCTCTTTAATTACGCCAATACCACAAGCACCTGAGGCGTGATAAACAATGTCAGCGCCCTGGTCAAACTGGGTTTTGGCGATCTTCTGACCATCATCTGCATTCGTAAAGTTACCGGTGTAACCAACAAGCACCTCTTCAGTTGGATTAACAATCTTTACCCCAGCCATGTAACCTGCCTCAAACTTGTGAATAATTTGGAGGTCCATTCCACCAACAAAGCCAACCTTTTTTGACTTTGTCATCTGTCCTACAAGCGCGCCAACAAGGCAGGAACCTTCCTGCTCTTTAAACACGTAGCAAACAACATTTGCCGGTGCAGGGTCGATAACACCATCAATAAGCATAAAATATGTATTCGGATATTGTGGTGCAACTTCCGTAATAGCATCCGTTAGCATGAAACCCACACCAATAACAAGTTTACAACCTTCGTCTGCAAGTTTCTTCAGGTTTGGAACATAGTCCTCATTTGCCTTTGACTCAAGGACAACCGGTTCAACAGCGAATGATTTGATGCCACGGTCTGCAAGATCAGGGGCCTCATCAGCAATAATCTTATTAAACTCATCGGTAGTGAGAGCTTTGTACCCAGTACCTGCTACCATTTTAACACCAGCTGCCCAATTCTCAAGACCGCGAAGCGCAGAATCGTTAAAGGATTTATCGCCTCTTCCGCCAACATCTGTTACAAGTCCAACCTTAATTTTCTCAACTATAACTACTTTTTCATAAGTAATAGTTACAGTTCTCGTGGTATTATTCCAATCTACTTGACAACCAAGATTTTCTGAAATAAATCTAACAGGAATCATTGTTCTACTGTTAATTATTACAGGAACAACCTTAGAATTAGTTGCATCAATGGGTTTAGCCACGCCATTTACTTGGGCGGTACTTTTCCCAATCCAGAGTTCAATTTTAGTATTCTCTAAAGTAACAGTGACTTTTTTAGTGCTATTATCCCAATCAACTTTAGCTCCCAAAGGTTCGGCAATCCATCTAATGGGTAATAGAGTCCTGCTTTCAATAATAACTGGCGCAACATCAAGAGCCACAGCTTTATCATTCACCGTCATTATCGCATTTCCAATAGTCAACTTTAGAACTACTTTGCCTGAATCAGCTTTTGTTACAACATTTCCCCCTGCTTGTAATAGTGCAATTACAAGCAAGATGGTCAACATAATACCCAGCAATCTTTTCACGATTAACACCTCCTCATACTTATGATTTTTTTGCTCGATACTATCAAGCATCTTGCTTCTTTCAAATGAGACATTTCGCCTCTCACAATTAATCAGTAGCCTCCATTTCCATTTTCAATTTCAAACTATATTTTAAAAATCTATACCTTATGGAATTGCAGGAGGGACAAATGTAGCAAATGCCTCTAGTGTATCTGGAACCACGAGTGTTCCGCTTGCAATCATCTGTCTAATCTTTTCGACTTTTGCGATCGCTGCTGCTGGAATTATGTCCTTGGTATATTTCAGTGGAGACATACCTACTCCGCCTTCTTTAATGCCAAGTGCAACAATTCCTGAAGTGAAAGTTTTTTCAATAACTGACTTGGTTGCAAGCCAGCAGGCATAGTCTACATGCTTAATCATTGAGGTTAAAACTCTTCCAGGAGCAAGGTAATCCTGATCTGAATCAACACCTACTGCATAGTAACCTGCACCTCTTGCCTGTGCCTCTTTAATTACGCCAATACCACAAGCACCTGAGGCGTGATAAACAATGTCAGCGCCCTGGTCAAACTGGGTTTTGGCGATCTTCTGACCATCATCTGCATTCGTAAAGTTACCGGTGTAACCAACAAGCACCTCTTCAGTTGGATTAACAATCTTTACCCCAGCCATGTAACCTGCCTCAAACTTGTGAATAATTTGGAGGTCCATTCCACCAACAAAGCCAACCTTTTTTGACTTTGTCATCTGTCCTACAAGCGCGCCAACAAGGCAGGAACCTTCCTGCTCTTTAAACACGTAGCAAACAACATTTGCCGGTGCAGGGTCGATAACACCATCAATAAGCATAAAATATGTATTCGGATATTGTGGTGCAACTTCCGTAATAGCATCCGTTAGCATGAAACCCACACCAATAACAAGTTTACAACCTTCGTCTGCAAGTTTCTTCAGGTTTGGAACATAGTCCTCATTTGCCTTTGACTCAAGGACAACCGGTTCAACAGCGAATGATTTGATGCCACGGTCTGCAAGATCAGGGGCCTCATCAGCAATAATCTTATTAAACTCATCGGTAGTGAGAGCTTTGTACCCAGTACCTGCTACCATTTTAACACCAGCTGCCCAATTCTCAAGACCGCGAAGCGCAGAATCGTTAAAGGATTTATCGCCTCTTCCGCCAACATCTGTTACAAGTCCAATCTTAACCTTCTCAACCGGGGGTGGAGCTTTTTTGCAACCTGCAAAAACCGTCACTACAAGCCCTACCACCAGAAGCAGTACTAACAACTTTTTCATTTCCTTCCTCCTCTCCCAAAAAGGGATTTTATTAATTATACAATTATTGTACTTGCTGTCAAACAAGTCAATAGTCAAAATTTTATAAATTATGTTAAAATAAAATTTTTTAAAAAAACAAATTCTCCCAAATTTCAAGTAATTTCTCGAACTAAAAAAACTTTAAACAAATCCTGAACTTCCTTCTTAAAATTCCCGCTTACAACAATATGGTGGTTACCCAGAGGCTTTTTATAAAAGTAATCCGCATACTTTTTGGATATTCTGACTTTTAGCTGTGTTCTGCACCTTGACAAGGAAAATTCCGTTCCAACTTCCTCTCCGTCTATCACAAAACCTTCATCAAGATTTTGTCCACCAATTCTGAGAATAGTAACAGGTCCACGAGGAAAGAACCCCTCAATTCCAACACCTTTACCTGTCTCAAAATGAGTACGGAGATTAAATCCATCAACAGCGCTTAAGGCTATTGTACAGTGAGCCAGTGTAACAAAAAGACTGTCTTCTTTTTCTTCTACATAAGAAACGTTTGCCATGAACGGAGTTTTCCAGGAAACCTTTCTTAAAAGAATCATAGAAATCGTCGAAGGAAGATCTCCCTCACATCCTGCAACAAAACCTTCATCGGTCAATTTAGACAGTGCAAGGCATCCAGTTGTATCGAGTGGTTTTATAATATCAAAGCACCTTACGCTCACATAATTAAGATTATATTTCTCCATAATCCCCTTTAGAGAAATATAAAATTTAAAACCTTTGGTAACTTCTTCCAAATCGACACTAAAAACATTTTTTGCTCTATTAATCAACTCTGCAGCATATGATTTCGCTTCTGCTTCATTTACATTTTTGAAATTTTCTATTGCCTCTTCAATCGGAATATAGATTACACTAATCTTAAACCTTTCTCTATAAAGTTCCAGAGGATATTGACTTGCAATAAGCCAATCAGAAGGTTTTCCTATCAAGCCAAGTGTTTCTTCAGCCAGGTCGAATGATTTCAAAATTTCTTCCTTTGTAACTCTGTTAACATCAACCAAAGTCCCCTTCAGTCCCTCTCTATTCAAGAAAGAGAGGATTTCAAGAGACGCGGGAAGCGAGTTGTTAAATTCATTATACAACAAAATATATGGAGGTTTGTATTCTGTATAAATTGACTTGAACTGGTTTTCAACACCTCCGGTTGCAACAATAAAAATAGCAATGTCAAAAGTTTTCTCCCCTGTTACAATTTCAAAATCGGGAATTCTTTTTCTAAAAACCTCTTCGAACTCTTTTACAATAAAATCTTTCATTCCATCGGATGTCAAACCAATAATTTTTATTCTTATAGTTACTCCTCCCCTATTATTTCTTTTCATTGGGTTTGGTTCTTCTGATAAATCTTTTGAAAACACCCTTGGGTTCATCTCTTTTCAGAGCTGATTCATCTTCATCAGACTTCTTTTCTTCTACTTGTTTAACAACATCTAAAACAACAAGTCCATAAACTATCTTAGCAACATCAATAATATCAATATTCAGTTTAAGCGCCGATTCTCTTATCGTATTTCTCTTTCTCAAAAGATTAAGCACTTCCCAATGAATTCGGTTCAAACTAATTTCATCAGGTATATTTCCTGAAGAAAGCTCAAATAGAGAATCAACCGAGGTAACTTTGTCTCTTATCTTATTCCATTCATCGAGTTTTGATGTAGAAAGTATAAGCAGGTCCTGCACTGGTTTATCAATAGATTTCTCAATTAAACTAACATCTTTTGGAATGAACTTGAAGTTACCTTCTTTTATAATAAGCAGCTCTATAATCGCAGGCTCTCCTTTTAAATCAGCAGTTTCCGCACTTTTTATCTGACCTTTTTCAAAATAAAGCCTGCCTGAAACCTTCCCCAAAGGGCTGTCCCCGGTGAGAATCAATTCACCTGTTTTCTCTCCAAGAGAAATCAACTGGAGCAGATCCTCAATAGAAAGTTCCTTTAAGCCGCCTTCGAGCATATTAAAAGAATAATTTTGCTAATTCAAAATATTTTATATCGGCTGTATGAACCTTGCCTGCAGAATTTTCAATCGGTGTGAAAATAATTTCTTCATTTTCAACGCCGACTATTCCGTTAAATTTTCCCGCAGAAGCATAATCCACTGCCGAAACTGCTAATCTTGTCGCAAGAATTCTATCTTCAACAGTAGGTATTCCACCTCTCTGTGTATACCCGAGAACAGTTGTTCTTGTTTTTATTTTTGTCATTTTCCCAAGACTCTCGGCTATATAATAGCCAATTCTCCTTTTTCCGCTCACAGGATGCCCAAACTCATCTTCCTCGATATTTTTTTCAAGGTCGCCTCCAAGGGACGCTCCTTCTGCAACAACAATAATGCTAAAGTTCTTCCCTTCCTTCTTTCTATTTTCAACATGCATTGCAATATCATTAAGACTAAAAGGAATTTCAGGAATAATTATGTAGTCTGCACCTCCTGCAAGACCTCCAAATAGAGCAAGCCACCCTGTTTCTCTTCCCATTGTTTCTACAATCATTAATCTATGATGGGCAGAGGTTGTTGCATGAAGGTTATCAAGCGCGTTACTAATGGTATTTACCGCAGAATAAAAGCCAATTGAAAAATCAGTACCGTATACATCGTTATCTATCGTCTTGGGAATTATAACCGAAGGTATCCCTTCATCTGAAAGTTTTTTTGCTATTACAACAGTATCCCTGTCTCCTATTAACATAAGAAGTGTAAGGGAATTTTTCTTAAAATTTTCCTTTATAAGTCCGATGTGCTTAGGATCCTTAAAAGGGTTCAGCCTTGATATACCTAGAATTGAGCCTCCTTCGTTCAATATACCAGATACAGTTTGCTTTGTCATTACTTTCGCATTATTATGTATGAGTCCCTCAAACCCATCAGTAAAACCAAGTACCTCGTATTCTCTTTCAAAAGAAGCTCTTGAAATCGCTCTTATAGCAGCATTGATACCTGGTGCATCTCCTCCGTCACACAAGATCCCAAATCTCTTCATATTAGCCTCCTAAAATTCAGTTATGCTTGTAAATGTAAAATCCTTTATTCTTACATATGGAACAGTTATTGAAGAGTCATCATAAATGACTTTCTTTTCTTTACTCAATTCAATGCAGTTATTCAGGGCTGTAATAATGCTCTCAGTAAAACGCATGTTTTTAACAGGTTTTGTTATCCTGCCGTTTTCAATCAGGAAAAGACCATCTCTCGTCATCCCTGTTATTACAGCTCTTCTTGGATCCATTGGATTGGTATACCAGAACCTATGAATATACAGTCCATGCTCAACATGGGAAATAATCTCATCTTTTGATAAATCTCCGCCCGCCATTATGACATTCATAGGGTATGGGCTATAAGCACTCGGCTGAGGTAAAGAATGACCTGTTGACTCTTTTCCATTCTTGTATGCTGTCATAGTATCATAAACAACATCCTTTGCAACACCATTCTCAAAGAAAATAACTTTTTTCTTAGGGACACCTTCAAAATCAAACGGCATTGGAATAGTTTCAGGGGAAAGGCCATCATCATACATCGTAATATTGCCACCGAGTATTTTCTTTCCGAAATTACCTGTAAGAAAGCTTGTGCCTTCCTCAACTGCTCTTGCGTTAAGGGAAAAATACATAAGACTATTGATAAATTCAGCAAGCGAATAAGGAGACAGGACAACTTCATATTTACCAGGCTCCACTGCTTCAGGGTTTTTACCCATTTCTGTGATACCAATGCTTTCCTTTATTATGGAATCAACAGAAATGTCATCAACGTTTGTAGAAACTTCTTTTGAATAACCGCTTGAATTATCTCCTAATATGACACTTTTAAGCGAAGCAATAGTCAAGGAACCAAATCTTGAGACACCGAGTGAATTTAAAATCCCAATTTGCATCAAATCTATCACAAAAGTGCCGTTTGCGTTAAGCCCTTTTTCCTTTGATTTATCAAGAATCTTTTTGACGTATGCGGCGCGCATATCAGGTGTTACTTTTGCAGTCTTTTCATTAAAGAAATCTCTATTTTCTGATGCCTCTGGCTTAGCAAAAGAAACAAAATTTGGATTTTCCCTCTGAAGCCTTGCAATTTCAACAGCCCTTTTTACAACATCCTTTAACGCTCCTTCCGAAAAATCGTTAACAGACGCACTTCCAATTTTCTTTCCAAAAGCAACTCTTACAGAAAGAGAATAATTATTTTCACCTACATTCCTGTGAATGTAATTGTTTGCAAATCCTGTTAAATAAGAAGTACCACCGTATAGTATGGCTTCTGTCTGATCTCCTTCTGAAAAAGAAACTGTCTTCTGTAATATGGTTTCAATTTGGTCTCTTGTCATCATTGCAGCACCCCCACCTGAATATTTCTAAACCTTGCATACGATGCCCCATGGCTTACCTGCATCACCTGCATTGGCTCGCCTTTACCACAATTTGGGACTCCCCATATATGAAAGTAGTCCTTATTTCCTATACCATCACAGCTTCTCCAGAATTCATAGGCAATACCTGAATACGTTGGATTTTTAACCATATCCTGTACTTTTCCATTCTTTATCTCCCATCCGATTTCCGTGCCGAACTGGAAGTTTAACCTCTTCTGATCAATGCTCCAGCTTTTATTCGTTGCCATAAGAACTCCGTTGTCAATCCCCGAAACAAGTTCCTCAAAGGTTTTATCGCCTGGCTCAAGATTAATGCTCGTCATTCTTATAATTGGCGCCCTGTTCCATCCCTCAGCTCTCATGGCACCCATTGGAGCAAGACTCAACTTTTTGGAAGTTTCCCTTGAATTAAGATATCCTACAAACTCGCCATTCTTAACAAGGTAAATTTTCTTTGCCTTTACTCCTTCGTCATCGTAAGCAAACCCTCCGATGGCAAAAGGAGCTGTTGCATCTGCAACAATATTCACAATGTCAGAACCATATTTAAATCTGCCGAGTTTCTCTGGAGTTAAAAAGGAGGTGCCTGCAAATGACGCCTCTTCTCCAAGAACCCTATCAAGTTCAGTGGGATGGCCACAGGATTCATGAATTTGCAAAGCAAGTTGAGAGCTTTCAAGAATAATATCCATTTTCCCCGAAGGGCACGGCTTCGCACTGAGGAGTTGAACAGCCTCTTGAGAAATTCTCTCAGCACTTTCATGAAGTTTTACCTCTTCAATAAATTCAAAACCTTTTCTCTGAAAATCTCCCCCAAATGAAGCAGGATAGTTTCTTGTTTGAACATCTTTTCCATCCGTTGCAACTGCTGTAATTCCTGCACTGCTTATAACCCTCTCGAGTTCCAGATATGCACCCTCGGAAGAAGCGAAAGTTTTCCACTCCTTTGAGAAAAACATGCCTCCTCTTCTCAATATAATACCCTGTACGTTCATCAATTTGTCTGCGTCAAGAAGAATTGAAATCTTTTTATTTATCGGAACTGAAAATGGGTCCACCTTTATCTGCTCCTCCACTCTGTCCTGATAAATCTCAATTTCACCCAAAGTTACATCCTCAATCTTAGTCTTTGCGCTTGCCTTTGCGATATTTACAGCTTCCTCTGCAACCCTTGATGCCTCCGCCTCATTTAAAATAAAAGACGAAGAAAATCCCCAGGCACCGTCTGAAATAACTCTAATTCCTAAGCCTTTTGAAGTAGAACTTTTGATACCGTCAACTGACCCATTTTTTGTTGAAATTTCTTCTTCAGCCCTGTCAACTACTCTTACATCAGCATAAGAAGCACCGAACTTCTTGGCTGCTATAAGGGCCTCTTCTATTATTCTCTGCATGAAGCCTCCTTATAAATGGCATATTATAACATCAAAAAAACTTTAATAAAATTATTTCCCAATGCAAAATCTTGAGAAGATGGTGTTAATAATATCCTCACTGACTTCTTCTCCAGTAAGGCTTCCGAGTTCAGAAACTAATCCTCTCAATTCCTCCGCTATCAGTTCATCATTTCCCTTATCTATAAGGGTGAGCGACCCCTTTAGATGCAGGAGAATGCGCTCAAATATTTCTTTCTCACGCTCTGTAGTTATATAAACAGATTCAAAATCAATAGGTAGAATATGCTCAAGAATCTTATGCTCAAGTTCCTCAATTCCCTGTCTTTTGAGGGCGGATATCTCCATAATCTCTTCTCCATCAAAAATCTCTGCCAACTTTCCGATATCAACTTTTACAGGAAGGTCAGTTTTATTAAGCACGATTATTCTATTTTTTCCTTTTGTTATTTCAGCAAGATATTGATCTTCGGAAGATAATTCTTCACTGGCATCAAATATAAAAAGCACAAGGTTACTTTCATCAATTGCTCTGATAGTTTTCTCTTTTCCCATAAGTTCGATTTTATCACCAGTATCCGTCAATCCAGCAGTATCAATAAGTCTCACTGGCACCCCAAAGAAATCTATCATTTCCTCAACTGTGTCCCTTGTAGTTCCCGGGATTTCACTTACTATTGCTCTATCAAACTTGAGCAGCACATTAAGAAGGGTGGACTTACCAACATTTGGTTTACCCGCAATAACAACTTTTGCCCCATTTTCAACAATTTTTCCTGTTTTATAAGAAGACAGGTATTGTTGAATCTCTTCCATGAGTTCCATAATAGAAACCCTCATCTCGTTACCGCTTACAGGCTCAACATCAAATGGAAAATCAATTGCCCCCTCGATATGAGAAAGCAGTTCCAGGACCTTTCCCTTGAGGTTAACAATCTTCTCACTAAATACTCCAAACAGTTTTTTCGAAGCAAGCTTTAAAGCTTTGTCAGTTTTCGCCTCAATAAGTTCTATAACAGACGCCGCTTCAAGTAAATCCATTTTCCCATTAATGAATGCCCTTTTCGTGAATTCTCCTTTTTCAGCAAGGCGTGCACCTTTGGCAAGTACAAAGCCTAATACAAGCTCAAGATTTTTAATACCACCGTGCATTTGAAGTTCGACGACATCTTCACCTGTATAAGAGTGCGGGGATTTGAAAAATAGAGCAATACAGGAATCAATCCCTTCCTTTGTTTCAGGGTTTAAAATATACCCTGTGTAAACTGCATTCGGTTCTTTTATTTTTGCCGAGAAAATGTTTTGGGCGATGCTAAGAGCATCATTGCCTGAAATTCTTATAACACCTATTCCTCCAAAACCTCTTGGAGTAGAGATAGCCGCTATCGTATCATTCATAACTTGAAATGAGGGCTTTCGCCCCGGATTAAATTACTCATCTAATTTATATCGTCGAAATAAATATTTAGCAAAACTATTGTCTTAAAATATTTCATCTCTTAATATCTACTACAACCCTTCTCAGTGGTTCTTTACCAACACTCCTTGTCCATATATCAGGATAATTTCTTAATGTAAGATGTATGATTCTTCTGGCAGAAGCAGACATGGGACGGAGTTCAACAGGTTCTCTAAGCCTCTTTGCCTTTAATGCTGCATTTATTGCAACAGTTTTAAGCATTTCGTACTGTTTCATTTTATAACCGTTGACATCAAGAATTATTGTAGGAAAATTTTCATCAAGGCGATGTGCATAGATATTGACCACATACTGGATTGATCTGAGAACTGCTCCTTCTTTCCCAATAAAGAGGGCTGGCTCAGATAAGTTGATTAAATTAATGTAATAACCACCAAATCTTTTACCGTCCTCTATTTTGACATCCTCACCAATATCTTGAAACATTTTCTCAAGGAGCTCATTAACCTTACTCTCTACCATCTATTTCTTCTCCTTACCAGATTTTGGGTGTTTTTTGGTCGGCTTTCCCTTTTTTTCTTTAATTACTTGTCCGGGCTTTCCCTTAATCTCGGCTTCTTCTTCCGTCGAAGATTCATATTGAGTAGAACTACCTTTCCCCGCCCTCGGCGGGATCTGTTCCATTGGCCTCTCGGCTGCAACCCTCAAGCCCCTGAGGATAATTACCTGCTCAATGACCTGAACAAGAGAGAAGGTGATCCAGTACAGAAGAATGGAGGGCGCCCATCTTACAGCCCAGACTGCAAAAATAACAGGGAGGAAATAAGTCATCATTCTTGTATTTGAGTCCATTTCTACACCTGGTAATTGAGACAACTTACTCTGAAGAAACATTGAGAAAAAAACAAGGACTGGCAATACATAGAAGCGGTCAGGAGTGTTTATGTTACTCAGCCAGAGAAAGCGAGATGTATTAAATGGCGCATAGTTACTTAACGCACCAAAAAGTATAAATAGCAATGGCCACTGCACAAGTAAAGGCAAGCAACCACCAAACATATTTATATTATGCTCTTTATAAATCCTCATAACCTCCTGATTTTGTTGCTGTGGATTATCCTTATACTTTTGCCGAATCTTTGTTATCTCGGGCTGAATTTTCTGCATTTTTGCAGTAGATTTGAATTGAGCTTTTGTTAATGGGTGAGTGAGAAGCTTGATTATTATTGTAAGAACGACAATTGCAAGTCCATAATTAGGTATTACTTTATGAATGCCCTCTATGATATCCCTCATAAACTTGTAGAATTTATTAGGGACTACTACATCAACAATGCTGTTCTGCGTGATTAGGTTTTCCTTACCATTGCTATCCTTGTAAAAAACCTTTATTACCATAGGATATGACTTAGAATCTATATACGAATAAGATGTAATAGGAAAGGCGAATGTAGCATCTTTACCAGAATCTATTGTACTTGTTTTGGAAATTGATTGTATGTTTATTTCCTGGGGGACATTCCAAAGTTCAAAGGGTTTAAGGTTGCTATCACCATTTATAGAATCAAGTCTGACGGTAACATCACCTATATAAGTTAATGTGTTATTTGTAACCTTCACTCCTACAGTAATGTTTTCCATTGGCCTTCCCCTTGCAATGGTCTGAACAATCACGCCCGATTCAGTTACCTTTGGAAACGGGGAAGTTGCACACCCCGTAAAGAAAATAACAATTACAGCTGCAAGTAAAGAAAATAAAAGAAACTTCTTTTTCATATCTCCTCCTTATGGGACGGGGTCATGTCCGCCCTTAAAAAATGGATTGCATCTTAATACTCTTTTTATAGCAAGCCATCCACCCTTCAATGCCCCATATTTCTCAACTGCCTGAACTGCATATTCAGAACATGTCGGAATATATATACATGAAGCGGGCTTTAAAGGCGAAATGTACTTCCTGTAAAATTTCAACATAGAAAGCATCAATTTTTTCATACTACATCTATACCTTCTTTCCTCAGAATTCTTGTAAGATCATTTAATACATCCTGCATTTTTTTTCTGTTAATACTATTTCGGGCTACGAGAATATAAGATTTCTCTGGAGAAACAAAGGTTTCTACTTTCATAAATGCCTCCCTCATTACCCTCTTTGCCCTATTCCTATCCACTGCATCACCAACTTTTTTTGAGGCAACAAATCCAACTTTCTTTCCGGGGTAATTTGAGACAAAAAGCACAATATACTGACCAAAATACTTCTTAGAGTTTTTAAAGGCCTCTTCAAATTCTTTACCCCTTAACCTTTCCCAGAGTTTCACTATAAGGCGTATTCCCTGAATTCATAAATGCTCAAAACTACACTGTGAGCTTTTCTCTGCGTTTTGCTCTCCTTCTTGAGAGCACATTCCTTCCGGATTTAGTTTTCATTCTTGCCCTGAAACCAATGTTCCTTTTCATTTTACGTACATGTGGTCTATATGTTATTCTCATATTTTAAACCTCCTGCAAAAAATTTTCATAATATTATCACTTTAATATACCAAAAGTTTTTTATTAGTCAATGTACGCGTCACATACATTTGAGACTCTGAATAATATCTTAACACACAATCAATGAGGGGAAAATAAGATTATCCAAAAGATAATACTGTTTTGAACCAATGAAATTTTGAAAGAAAATTACAATTTATAACTCGAGCTTCTCCTTCGCATATTCAAGAAATGTCTGAGAAAATGATGAAAACCTTGAAAGTGCTTTGAATATTGCCGCATCGTACTGAGCCTGGACCGAGCCTTGGGGTGCAATACCAACAGAAGATTTATCGTAATACCACAGTTTATCGCCCGAAACAGAAGAACCAAAGAATCTGTTTTCAAGCCCCCATAGAATCCTTACATCTTTTCTTCCGAAAGTTGCAGCATATTTCCCCAGCCACTCCACAGATTTCACTTCTACATCAAGGGATTTTGCCTGCTTAAGGCAGCTAATCCAATCTGGGTTTTCTAAACCGATTTGCTGTCCCTGGTATTCTTCCATATTATAGTGATGATTAATCGCCATTGCCATTAACTTACTAATCCTTGTAATATATTTAAAAATAATACCCGTTGGTGCCGGAACCGTGTGATATGGGCATGTAAGGTCCTCAATATGGTGAATACCTCTTGCAAGAAACCTGAATGTCCAGTAATCGTCTCCTTTTTCATGTGCCGTCTTTGCAAGGTCAAACCAATATTGTGCACGCTCAGGACCAACTCCCAATCTGATAAATCCCAATCCATAATACTGATGCCTCCACCCCTGTGCATTCCCTGTGAGTTTTTGCAATTTGGATAGACTTAGTCCAGTGTCCATATCCCAATCAGGCTCATCCGCGTAAGTCGTGAGGATTTTAACAGCAGTTGTCTTTCCACCTATTTCCCCGTCGAGATACTTGATTTCAAAATTCGGATTAACTGGTGCAGTATCAACATCCTTGTATGAATATTCTGTTATAGTTATATCATTATATTGTGATAACCAACCCTCATTTTGAAGCACATAAGATAAGGTTAACCCATGGCTATTCCATCCATAAGTGGGCTGGACGATGCCAAATATCAAAAGGAAAACTAAGGAAACAGAAACTAACAACTTCCTATACTTTTTCATCTTCTCCTCCAATGTTCCTAAGTTTGATACCATTATACGTACAACTAAAAATGTCAAAAATGTTCCTTTTACTACCCCTACGTGCCAGGCACCAAGGAACAGTAAATTTTTTCTGCAACCTTTTTATGAGTTGAAGGATATAATAAATAAAATGGAATTAGATCTTCAAGAAATCATAAAAAGGTTTAAAAACGGGAATGATTCTGCATTTGAAGAATTATACAGAGGAACTGTTAAATATATTTACTCAATAGTTTACGCTTATCTTCTGTCAAAGGAAGATACAGAGGATGTTATACAAAACACTTATTTGAAGATATATGCAGTGAGAAAAAGGCTTGATGATGAAAAATCACTTCTGGCATACATGAAAAGGATTGCAATAAATTATGCCTTTAAAGCAATGAAAAAGAGACCAATATTAAAAATGTCTGAACCTCTTCCAAATAATCCGGACGTTAAAGAAACCATGGAGGAGGCACTTAAAAACCTTGAACCGAAAGAAAGACTTATTATGACTTTATTTTACATGGACGATGCATCAATAAAGGAAATAAGTTTTCTTACGAATGAAAAGGAAGGAACGATAAAGTCGAAGCTCTCGAGAGCAAGAGACAAATTAAGGGAGGTGCTTGGAAATGAATGAATTTGATGAACAGATGAAAAGATTTTTTGAGCATTTTAAAGACAGTGTTTCTATCGAAGATGAAACTGAAGCAAGAATGATGAAGCGTTTTAAAACAAGAAAAAATGCAATAAGAAGGAGAAAGATTTTCGTACTATCAGTAAGTCTTGCCCTCGCTTTTCTTATTGCTATGAGTTCATTTGTACCGGTATTTGGAAAGAATGGGACTCTTCCACAATTAATTTCTGGGATTTCTCTTGAGAAAAGTGCAACAACATTCTCAGGGACAATCGAAGCACAATCTGAGGTGTTAAATGAAATTAAAGCTAAGGGATTATCGACTTCTGACTCTATAATAATCCTTGCGCTTCTTGAAAAAACGGATAAACCTGTTGATAAAATTATTGAAATGAGAGCAAGCGGTCTTGGGTGGGGGAAAATCCTCTCGGATGTAGGTATATCATTGAGCACGGTACAGCAAACTCTTGAACAAGCAAGCATACAGGTAAAAGATCAGATAAGAACGCAGGACCAGATAAAAGATCAGAATCAAACAAGGGAACAAGAACAGGTTTCAGAGGGAAATCAAGGCGGAAGCCGGAACCAGGGCGTGAGCAGTTCCTCATCCAACACTATTTTGGTGATAAAAGGCAAAATCGAAAATGTAAATGGAAACATAATAACTGTAACCGGTACACCTATTTTAATAACCGAGCAAACAATTATAAGGGACTCCTCAAAACTACTCAAGATTACAGATTTAGAAGCTGGTGAGGACGCTCTTGTACATGCAGTAAAAGATAATGGTACGATAACTGCAACGACTATTCAGTTATTCAATAAAAATAACCAGAATAAGGGAAATGAGAAAAATTTCTTTGTGATAAATGGAATTGTCACCGACATAACCTTTAACCCTAATACATTGACTATAGATAACACTGTGGTTGTAGTGACCGCAGATACAGAGATAAAATCAAAGGGTAAAACAGTTGATTTTACATTAATAAATGGAGGCGATAGAGTTGTTGCGAAAGTGTACTCTTCGGATACCACAACCATTGCAGACGAAATAACCGTAACAGGTAACAATGCCAATGAGGAAAGCGAAGAAGAGAAAAACGATGAAAGCGGGGGACAAGAAAATAAACCAGTTGGCCAAACTAAAGAGTATGAGTTAAGAAGCACGGTTGTTTTTTTTGATGGTGCTACGCTAAGGATAAGAGATTTTGAAAACAACATTGTCATTAATCAGGACACCAAAATAGAACAAGAGGGTTCAGGAAGAGTAGATGCGAATGCAATTCAGATAAACGATATCCTGCAAATTCACATAAGGTATGATGGAGTGCAATACTATGCGACAAATATAGTGATACTTATTGCACCAGAGCACAAGAACGAAACTTTCCAGGGAGAAGTGCAAGTAATAGATCTAACAAATAAGGTTATTTTACTTAAAGGTCTCACAGAAACCTTTATCATTACAGATTCTACAAAATCCAATAAAAATTTAACCGAGATAGAGCCCGGGAATATGGTAGAGATAGTCGGTACAAGAGTAGATACAAATACAATTAATATACAAAACATAAATGTTATAAAAAGGGGAAATAATGCAAATCCTGGAAATAGTGACAACAATCCTGGCCAGGGTAATGGTGGCAAGCATTAGAACTATTTTTTCTTATCCTGAATTTCACATACAGGGCAGAGCAAACCTCTGCCCTTAAAAAGTGCTCCGCATTTCTTACACTTTTTAAAGCCTTTTTCAACTTTCAGTCTCTGGTCTTTTTTATAAATAATCAAAAGTTTTCTGTACTTTTTCTTTAATTTATCTTCGATTTGTAATTGGCTCAAAACCGTATCAATCCATTTCAAATCTTCCTCTTCGAGTTTCACGGTATCCAGGGCAATGGTATCTTCTTCGACTCGCTTTCTCTCTTTTACAGGTAATTGCTCAAGGAGCCTGAACCTAATTTGTTTAACTGGAGAATTAGGAATAAGTTTATTAATCTTATCGATAATATCGTCTCTCATATAATTTAACTCTCTTTCCAAAAGAGGGCTTATAACGCCTATGATCAGGATTCCATCCTTATACGAAAGCGGGGATGTAAAATCAGAAAGTTTCTGGCCTACAATCTCGTCCCATTTGAGAATAGAAAGCGTACCTTTAATTTTTAAATATAACTCTCTCTTGACAAGAAATTCATTGAGGACGCTTCCAACTTTTCTCATAGCATAAATACTTTTGCGGTATCAACAATCTGTGATGGCATTGTTTTGACGGAAAGGGCCGTTATAAAAACTTGTTCCGAGGACATAAGTTTCAAGATATTTTCCTTCCTCATTTCATCAAGGTCTGCAAAAAAATCATCTATAAGGATAACGGGTGCTTCCTTTTTCTTTCTTTTAATAATTTCTCCCTCTGCAAATCGCAACGAAAAAGCAAGACTATATGCTTCACCGAGAGAACTGTACTCTCTCATCTCTTTTCCGTCAAGATATATAGCAACATCGTCAAGTTGAATTCCATAAAGCGTCCTCTTTTTCGCTATCTCTTCCTTTATACTCTCTAAATTGTCGAGTTTAGACGTGGGCGACGGAGAGTATTTTATTTTAATTTCAGTTCTTTCACCTGAAACTCTAAAAAATAGCTCATCGATTATGGAATGTATTTCACTTATAATCATCTCTCTTTTTTTCTGTATTTCAACGCCAAGTGAAACCATTTCTTCCGAAAACACACTGAGAACATCCACAGGAGGTTTTTCGCTTTTCAGGAGAGCATTTCTTCTTTCAAGCAACGCATAATATTTAAGAAGCGCTTTATAATAACCATGGTCTGTAAAAATAAGTGTATGGTTTAAAAAATCTCTTCTTTTATCAGGCCCGCTCTTCACAACATCAGCAAGAGTATAATTAAGCACAAGGATGGGAAAATTACCGACAATCTCCGAGAAACTCGAGATTTTTTGATTGTTATACCTTAGTTCTCTTTTTTTGTCTCCAAGTAAAAAGTCCACAGTATCAATGCCACTTTCTCTTTCAAATTTTACGGATAAAAGAAAAAAATCTGCACTAAAATTAACACAATTAAGAATGTGATTTGTTAAAAAAGACTTACCGGTTGAAAGTATATAAATAGCTTCAAATATTGTAGTCTTACCAGAACCGTTCTGTCCCACGATGAGGTCAAACGAATCAGAAAATTCAAAACTCTTCTTCAGAAACTTCCTGAAATTTTCTAAATGAAGCGAATTTACTCTCATTCAAAAGGCTTTTGCGGCATTATTACATAAACATAGGAGTCATTTTCCTGCCCCTTTACAAGGACAGGATGAAGGGGTCCGTTAATACCAAATACTACAGTTTGGGAAGGAACATGTTCAATCCCATTGATTAATTTTTCGGAGTAAAACTGTAGAGCCATTTCAGTATTTGCGTTACACGGGATTTTTTCTTTACCTTCGCCAATCTCTGTTGAAACTGATTCAATCTCAAGAAAACCATTGGAAAAAGTCAAATTGATCCTCTCGTTGCCTTTGCTTGCAAGAATATCCACTCTCTTGAGAGATTTTAAAATCTCATCTTTATTGACCTCTGCAGAATATTGAAAATTCTCAGGTATAACAGTTTCGTAGGCAGGAAATTTGCCGTTGATAAGGAGGCTTATCAGAGTAAGATTAGAAAGTACAAATTTCATACTGTTTCCATCTGAAATAATCTTCACATTATCATCTTTACCTGGGTCAATTTTACTGAAAATATCCAGCGCTTTCCATGGAATGATAAAATTCATTTCAGGAAGATCAACTTCTTTCTTATTAAGTGCAAGAGCTGTGCTGTCGGTGGCAACAAAATTTATAAACTTATCTTTAGAATCAATTAGAACACCTTTAAATTCTTTTCTGCTTTCTTCTTTTTTTGAAGCTGCAAAAATAGTATTTTCTATAAGAAACCTAAGAAAACTAAGATTAAGGGAAAAAGAAAGTTTCTCTTCAACTTGAGGAAGTATAGCAAAAGCTTCAGGATTAAAACAATTTAAGCTATAAGAAGCGTTTTTCTGTTTAATTACTCCTTTTTTAGAAGATAGCTCAATCTCGGTAACATCATTCATATCTAGTTTTGAAATAATATCCTTAAATAAACTAAAAGGCAAGACAACTTCTCTAACACCGTCACTTAAATCCTCTATCTCACTCTCTAAAACACACTCAATACCTTGTTCAAGATTTGTTGCTATAAGGTTTACCTTCTCATCGACCCTGAGTAACACATTCTCAAGAATGGGTTCAATTGATTTAGATGGTATTACTTTTCCGATGTTACTTAATGTTTTCATTAACTCACTGTTAGAAGTTTTTATCCTCATTTTTCTCTCCTGTATTATTATTTTATACTTTTAATATATAAAAGATCATAATACTCATAATAAGTATTGTCTATAATGTGTAAATCTATTAAAACTCTCTTTATATATCTAATTGTGTTCGTGGATAATTGTGTGGAGGGAAGTAGGAAGTTATTCACATTTTTGATAGGTTTTAATTTTTCCACAGTCACCCCCTACTTATCCACAGATTTGTCCACATTTTCATCTATTCCTTGAGTCTATTAATTATCTCATCGATAAGAGCTTTCATAGTTTCGTGGTTTTCAGCCTCTTCTTTAATTTTAGAGCAAGCGTACATGACAGTTGTATGGTCTCTTCCGCCGAAAGCCTCTCCTATAGCTGGAAGCGACTGATCTGTTAGCTCTCTTGAAAGATACATTGCTACCTGTCTTGGAATGACGATGTCCTGTGATCTTTTCTTTTCCGAAAGTTCATCGATTGGTACATTAAAATATTCTGAAACAGTTTTTTTAATTCTGTCGATTGAAATTGGTAACTTTCCCTCTTTTATAATATCTGAAAGTGCTTTTTCTGCAAACGGAAGCGTGATTTCCTCGTTAGAAAGAGATGCCTTAGCGATAAGCCTTATTAGTGCGCCCTCAAGCTCTCTTATATTTGAGAATATGTTTTTAGCGATGTAAAAGAACACTTCATCACTTATCTGAATGCTTTCTATCTCAGCTTTTTTCTTCAAAATTGCAACGCGGGTTTCGAAATCAGGAGGCTGAATATCTGCGACCAGGCCCCATTCGAATCTTGTGGTGAGTCGCTCTTCGAGTGTAGCTATATTCTTAGGGGGACAGTCTGATGAAAGGACAACTTGCTTCCCCGCATCGTGTAGAGTATTGAATGTGTGAAAGAATTCTTCCTGTGTCCTTTCTTTGCCTGCAAGAAACTGGATATCGTCTACGAGTAAGACATCAACTGACCGGTAATATTTATGAAATCTATCTATAAGGTCACTGTTGCTCTGGGCGTTTTGAATTGCGTAAATAACTTCATTTGTAAATTTTTCTGTTGTTGTGTATATAATTTTTAAACCAGGATTCTTTTCTAGGAGATAATGTGCAATTGCCTGAAGCAGGTGAGTTTTTCCAAGGCCCACACCTCCATAAATGTATAAAGGATTATATGCTCTGCCTGGATTGTTTGCTACTGCAGTCGTTGCAGCATAAGCCAATCTATTACTATTGCCAACAACAAAGTTCTCAAAAGTATACTGCCTGTAAAGAATTACATTATTTATTACAATATTCTGCTGGGGCTCGTTTTTTCTTTCCTCAACAATAAAACTTACCTTTATTTCCTTGCTTAATAATTCAGAGAAGGTTGTCTGAATAAGGGAAAGGTATTTTGTTTCAAGCCAGTCTTTAACAAATTGGGAGGGGACTTTAAGGACTATTTCATCTTCCTTTTCTTCCTGAAGAGCGACGGGCTTAAACCATGTTTCGAGTGTTGGAACGCTCAGTCTTGTTTTCATAAGGGTAAGCGCCTTTTCCCAGTTATTCATAATTTCACCTTCTTTCCTTAATTTGAATTATATAAAAGTTTTGAATTTTTAAAATTGCAAAATAAATTTAGAATAAATCTAATAAAAAATTAGCTTCAGGCCTGAAAAGTCGCTTCAATTCTATGATTATTCTTAAAGTGTCCCCGGGTATGCGAATAGAAACTGTTGCCTTGTAGCTAATGTAAATTTAATTTCTCTATATTTAAAGAAATCAAATCAACTTTTACTTTTCTGAGCTGATTTCCTCTTCTAGCCTGAAACCATTTTTATGAAGATATTGTTTTTATCTATAAAAGATTCAAAACTCATTTATTTTTAATCTCAAGCAATCTCTTTCTTGTGTAAGGGACAAGACCTCCTGCATCAATTATGTTCTGCCTTGCCTTTGGAAGTGATATTATCTTAAATCTTTTACTTTTTGTCTTGTTTATTACCCCTTCCTTTAAAAGTTCAATCTCGTCACCTTCATCTGCTTCTATATCAGGGGATATTATCATCCTTAACCCAAGATTTATAGCATTCTGTAAAAATATCCTCGCAAATCCCTTTGCAATAATTATAAAGTCATATCCTTTTAAACATGATACGGCTTGCTCCCTTGAAGAACCACAGCCAAAATTATTACCAGCAACAATTATACTACCTTTTGGAATTTCATTATTTTTAAGTTTTGTATTAAATTCTTTATTATCAGCAAATGCAAACTGTGGTGTTTCTTCTGGGAGAACAGTTGCCATAAACCTCCCTGGATATATCATATCCGTAGAAATATCATCAATAAGTTTAAGAACAACTTTTGACATATTATCCTCCTCCTTTCCTTGGATCTGTTATAAGACCTGTTATTGCACTCACAGCTGCAACAGCTGGTGAACAAAGATAAACTGCTGCATTTGGATTTCCCATCCTTCCTTTAAAATTTCTGTTCGTTGTTGAAAGGGCAACTTCACCATCTCCAAGTGCCCCTTCGTGAACACCAAGACAACAACCACAACCTGAATTCATAATTATTGCCCCTGAATTCATAAGTGTCTCAATATACCCTTTTTTCAACGCTTCACGATAAATACGCCAGGATGCAGGAAATACAAGCATTCTCACACCTTTTGCAATCGTCTTTCCTTTTAGTATTTTTGCAGCAACTTCAAGATCATCAAGTCTGCCATTTGTGCAAGAACCTATAACAATCTGATCTATCTTTTTACCTTCAACTTCATTCACAGGACTTGTATTATCAACTTCATGTGGACAGGCTATCTGTGGGGAAATTTTAGATGCATCAATCTCAATAACACTATCATAATGTGCGTCCAAATCTGGTGTTATTATATCAATCTTCTCTTTCACTTTTGCCTCTTCCCTTAAATACCTGATTGTCTCTTCGTCGGAAGGAACAATGCCTGATGTTGCGCCTGCTTCAACAGACATATTGCATAAAGTAAGTCTACCTGAAACAGACATATTCTTGATAGTATCACCATGGAACTCAATAACTTTATAATTTGCACCCTGAGCACTTATCTTACCAATAAGATAAAGTATTATGTCTTTTGGCAGGACATATTTAGATAATTTTCCATTTACAATCACTTTTATTGTTGGAGGAACTTCTACATTAAGTACAGCACCCAATGCCCAGACACTTGCCATCTCAGTTGCACCTATCCCGAATGAGAATGCCCCAAGAGCACCGTGAGTTGTTGTATGACTGTCAGTTCCAACAACAACATAACCTGGTCTCACATAACCATATTCAGGAAGTATCTGGTGGCAGATACCGCCTTCATCTGACCTTATATCGTGAAATTTTTTTATTCCTTGCTTTAAGACAAATTCCCTTATCCTCTTCTGGTTTGTTGCAGTCTTTGAACTTTCAGCAGGGACCCTATGGTCAAATATTATGACTATATTTCCAGGGTTAAAGACCTTTGGTTCAAGGTTTGTATCTTTATAAATTTCAAGAAATTGATTTATTACGAGAGCAGCATTTTCGTGGGACATTGCGACATCGACCTTAGGTTCCAAAACATCTCCCACTTCAACAGTTTTCTGATTCGTTGCCCTTGCAAGTATTTTTTGAACAATTGTCATACCCATAATCACTCCTTGTATTTACTTGTTAATCTCTCCCCTGGAAGAAATTTCTCTTCAAGTTTTCTATATTCTCCCAAACCGACAAATTGGGTGTATTCCGAAAAAGATGAAAGCCAATGCGTCTCACCTTTTAAAATACCTGTTGGAGATTTCTTCAATGTACTAAAGAAATCTGTTAATGCCTTATGCATAACCATAATAGATGCAACAGGTATTGATACCCTACCAACTTTCATCTTAGCAAGTTCTGGTATTGGGATAAGTTCAGTCTTAACGCCAGTAACTCCATCCATAAGATTTACTGATATTGGACCTTTCACTTCCTTCACAGCCATTTCAATATCACCCCTTGTCTTTATACCATCAATGAAAGCAAGGTCTGCTCCATTTTTGAGGTAAAGATTACATCTTCTTATTGCCTCATCGAGTCCGTAAACAGAATAAGCATCAGTCCTTGCATTTATGATAAAATCTTTATCAATTTTATCCCTTACATTTGCACAAGCCCTGACCTTTCCAGCCATCTCTTCTGCAGGTATCACTTCCTTCCCTGCCATATGACCACATCTTTTAGGGAATACCTGGTCTTCTATGTTCATTCCAGCAGCACCCATTACAATAAGCCTTTCCGTAATGTAAGCTGCATTGATTGCATTACCTCCGCCAGTATCAATATCTGCCATAACAGGAATATTTACAGATTGAATGATGTTCAATGTTATATCAAGAATATCTTTCATCTGAACAAGACCAACATCGGGTTTACATAGAAGTGAACCAGCGACACCAAAACCAGAAATTTGGATTGCTTCAAAACCACAGGATTCTATAATTTTTGCACTAAGGGCATCGTGACAACCAGGAACAACAATTGCCCTTCTTGCCATAATTGCTTTTCTTAATATTGTTGTTTTTCTCATATTTTCTCCTTTAATCTTTTGTAATCTAAACTCTTTTTCATTAGATTATAGTTTTTTTGCTATTTCTTCAGCCATTTCAATGGTTGTATTATTACCACCCATATCATAAGTCCTTACTTTACCTTCTTTTATAACAAGTGCAACTGCTTCTTCAACCCTTTTTGCATTTTCAATCTCACCAAGCCATTCAAGCATTATCTTTACTGCAAGTATTGCTGCGATTGGATTCACTTTGTATTGACCTGCATATTTTGGTGCAGAACCGTGAGTTGGCTCAAAGACAGCAAATTTATCACCTATATTTCCAGAACAGCCAAAACCAAGACCTCCTACCATCTGTGCACACAAATCTGAAATAATATCACCATAAAGATTCGGTGCTACTAGAATATCATAGTTTAATGGGTTCTTTAAAAGCCACATAGTTAACGCATCAATATTAGCATTATCAAATATTATCTCTGGATACTCTTTTGAAATATCTTCTGCAATCTCAAGAAACATACCATCTGTTGCCCTCACAACATTCGCTTTGTGAACTACTGTTACTTTCTTTCTTTTGTTTTTTCTTGCATAATCAAATGCCTTCTTTATAATCCTTAGAGAATTTTTTTTAGTATTTATCTTGCAGGAGATAGCATAATCATCTGGAGAAAGGTTTTTAAATGGTTCAAATTGTTTAGAAATCTTTGATAATGTATCTTGAAGTTCTCTTGGAACTGGTTTGAATTCAACACCAGAATAAAGGTCTTCTATGTTTTCTCTGAATATAACAAGGTCTATACCTTCCTTAAAATTTAATGGGTTATTAGGGTACGCCTTGCATGGTCTAAGACAGGTCCAGAGGTCAAAAAGTTGCCTCATCCTCACAATAGGTGAACGATAAACATATCCTTTTCCTTTTAGTTCAGGTATAAGTTCCGCTTCTGCTTTCTTTACTGGTTTTGAAGTGATTGCACCAAATAAAGCAGCATCGACTGTTTTCAACATCTTTATAGTTCTTTCAGGAAATGCATCACCTTCTTTGCACCAGAATTCCCATCCAATATCTCCATAGATATATTCGGCATTTAACCTTAACTTATCAAGAACAATTTTCGCAGCATCCATTACATCCTTTCCTATTCCATCACCAGGCAGCCAACCAATCTTATATTCTGACATAAATAACCTCCTTTCTTGAGCCTAAATTAAACAATTTTTTACTTCTCTGGAATCCATTGAAAAAGCTCATGGATTAAACCTGCACTCTTTCTCAGCGGGTTTACCATTCTATATAGAATTTTAATATTTTTTGAAAAACTTGCAAGTTTTCGAACAGGTACGGAGCACGATGAACAAAAATAAATGGTACAACCCGAAATCGATAGGCAAATCGCACATAATGTCAGGATTGTTAAGGTCCAGCATATTTGATGTAATTAAGAGTAAGATCTAGTATTATTTCTTAAAATTTTTGTGGAATACAAAACAGGCTGCCTTGCTAAAATAAACCCCCAACTACATAATGAAGGAGTTATATTAGTATTTGAAGGTCGTAAAAACAAAAAAGGGGGGTCTACGCCCCCGCTTTTTTAAAGCCCAGAATCCCTATTTTACGGACTCTTTTAGTTCTTTTCCGACTTTGAAGTAAGGAACTGTCTTTGCAGGGATAGTTATCTTCTTTCCGGTTCTTGGATTTACACCGTTTCTTCTTGCTCTTTCTCTTGTTGCGAAAGTGCCAAATCCAATGAGTGCAACTTTCTCTCCCTTTTTCAGAGCTCCCTTAACTGAAGCTACAAACGCATCGAGCATTGCCTCAGCATCTTTCTTCTTCATCCCTGTCTTCTCGGCAATAGATGAAACAAGTTCTGGTTTGTTCACGCTTTTTCACCTCCTTTCTTTGCAAATCGCATTATTACTCACTTTATTAAGTTATAATAGATTTTTATTGCTTGTCAAGAGGTTTTTGAGGGAATTTTTACATTTTTTCTTATTTTCTTGGGCATAAAAATTTAATAAACCTGAATTAATCTATATTATTTGGTAGTTAAAAATTTTTAAGATTTTTAAATATTTTTTGTGAAAGGGCCGATAAATTTTATTAGGATAGACATAAAGTACAGAAATTGCAGGATATTTAAGGTTAAGTACAGTAATAATTTACATAATTTTATTGTTCTTTTATCTTGAAATTTTTGTATAATGACTGTGAAGGAGATACGAGATGATAGAGAAGGTAATAAAAAGAGATGGGCGGGTCGTGGAGTTCGACCGTAGCAAAATTACGAATGCAATTCTTAAGGCAGGAAATGTAACTCATGAGTTCAGTTCTGGTGTTGCTGAATTTCTTGCAAACATAGTCGTTACAGAACTTGAACAGGAACACGACGGAGAGGTTTTTAGCATTGAGGTAATCCAGAATAAAATTGAACATGTACTTATGAGAAAAGGTTTTTATGAGACCGCAAAGGCGTTTATTATTTATAGAGAGCGCAGAAAAGAACTCAGAGAATTAAAGACACACATAACTCCAAACCTTCTTGATGAATATCTCGATCAGGGCACATGGGAAGTACATGAAAATGCAAACATAGACTATTCAATACAGGGCCTTAAGTCATACATTGCAGGTAAGGCTGAGCAGATATATTGGCTTGAAAAAGTCTATCCTGACAAAATTGCTGATCTTCATAAAGACGGATGGGTTCACATACATAACCTTTCTTTTCTGGGTGCTTACTGTGTAGGCTGGGACCTCGAGGACTTAATAAAGAGAGGCTTTGGCGGTGTTGAAAGCAAACCTTATTCAAAACCTGCGAAGCACTTCTCTGCAATTCTTGGACAGATGATGAACTTTCTTTTCACGCTGCAGAATGAAGCGGCAGGCGCGGTTGCTTTTAGTTCGTTTGATACGTTTCTCGCTCCATTTGTCAGATACGATCACCTCGATTTTAATGGAACAAAACAGCAGATACAAGAGTTTGTATATAATATGAACCAGACAATGAGGACAGGAGGGCAAAGCCCATTTTCAAATATTACCCTTGATATTTTGCCACCCCCTTTATTAAAAGAGAAGCATGTAATAATAGGGGGCGAAGAGAAAGCCGAGAGGTACGGAGAATTTCAAGATGAAATGGATTTAATAAATAGAGCATTCTGGGAAGTAATGCTTGAAGGAGACGGTAATGGCAGGCCTTTTACCTTCCCTATTCCAACAATTAATGTAGATAAAGAATTTTGCTGGGGAAGAGATTCTAATAAAATGATGTGGGAAGCAACAGCAAAATATGGAATACCGTACTTCGCAAACTATATTAATTCTGATTTGAAACCAGAAGATGCTCGCAGTATGTGTTGTCGATTGAAGCTCGATGTAAGAGAACTTAAAAACAAAGGTGGCGGATTGTTCGGTGCAAACCCGTTAACTGGCTCCATTGGGGTCATTACGATCAATATGCCGAGGATTGGGTATGTTTCGAAAAATGAAAAGGAATTTTTTGACAGATTATCTGATATTATGGATGCAGCGCGGAATGCACTTGAAGAGAAAAGGAAAACAGTTGAAAAGTTTACCGAGCAAGGGCTATACCCTTATTCTCAGGTATACCTCGACGCAATTAAACAAGCTACAGGACATTACTGGGATAACCACTTCTCCACAATCGGGCTTATCGGAATGAACGAAGCCTTGATCAACTTTTTAAGGGAAAATCTTACAACCAAGCAGGGAATTAATTTTACAATTAAAACTCTTAATTTTATGAGGGAAAAACTCGAAAAATATCAGGAAGAGACAGGCCATATGTATAACCTTGAGGCGACGCCAGCAGAGTCAACAGCTTATTCCCTTGCACTTAAAGACAAGAAGAAGTACCCAGAAATTATTGTTGCAAATGAAGAGAACTTTCTAAAAGGAGACGAACCTTATTATACCAATTCAACGCAGCTCCCGGTTGATTATACTGATGATCCATTTGAGGCAGCAGAGAAACAGGGAGAAATACAATCTTTGTATAGTGGTGGAACGGTTTTGCATTTTTTTCTTGGTGAAAGGCTTACTGATGGAGATTATGCAAAAGTTTTTGTGAAGAAAGTTCTTGAAAATTCAAGGCTGCCTTATATTACTCTTACTCCTACCTTTAGCATATGCCCAAAACATGGTTATATATCGGGAGAACATGAATATTGCCCTTACTGCGATGAGAAAATGGCGCAGAAAGAAGACAACAGCAATGCACCAAAATTCTTTGTGGAATAAAAATGGAAAACATAGAAAGAGAAAGAAAACCTGGATTAGTGCTTCTTACACATACTCCGAACCCTGAACTAATTGTGGCAACTGCAATGAGGCAGAGCAGGTTTAAGGGTGGAGTAGTTAACATAGAACTCAGTCAGAACGATATTAAGAGACTCATAGAACTTGCTGTGTCGCTTAAACATTTTTCTGTTTTTGAACACATCAGTTTTACTTTTGCTATCGAGGGGATTTCAAGGTCTTGCTCTCATCAGTTTGTGCGGCACAGATTTTTCTCTTTCACTCAGCAGAGCCAGAGATATGTAAAGGAGCAGGGCTTTCCTTTTGTTATTCCTCCCACCATTAAAGATAATAAGAATGCTTTAAGTAAATTTGTAAAATTAATGGACGAAATTGATGTTCTATACAGGGAACTTTCTCAGCTTGTGCCTGTCGAGGATGCCCGTTTTATTCTTCCCAATGCAACCGAAACAAAAGTGGTAGCAACTGCTAATGCAAGGGAACTTATGCATTTTTTTAAACTAAGGCTTGCTTCGCAAGCTCAATGGGAGATAAGAGAACTTGCAGAAATTATGTTTAAAGAGGTTAGTAAAGTAGCTCCGGATATTTTTAACGAAGATAATATTAAATTTTTCGAATAGAAACTTTTAATTAATTTGTCATACTTTTTATAATATCGAAGGATGAAAAAGAAATATAAATTTGTTGTATTGATAATTATTATTAGCGTATTAGTATCAGGATTTTATGGTTATTTCGCATTTTTTGGGACATCTCCGTATGCCCCTTATTTTCTTAGCAACCTTATGGCATCATCTTCACAAGTCAGAGATTTTAACGAAAGTGATAGAATCTTGATTGTTGCGCCACATCCGGATGACGAGACAATATCTGCAGGGGGCATTATTCAAAGAGCAGAAGCAGCTCATGCCACGGTAAAAGTTCTTTACCTAACCTATGGAGATCATAATACTCCTGCTTTCTGGGCTTATAGAAGAAAACCATTGATTTTTCCTTCTGAATACAGGAAAATGGGCGAGGCAAGGAGGCAAGAGGCAATAAATGGGACTGAAGTATTGGGGCTTACTGAAAATGACTTGATATTTTTGGGTTATCCTGATTTTGAGACTTTAAACATCTGGGAGCGTTACTGGAATGGTGATAAAGCTATTTTTGATAGGACTACCGCTACATCATCTGTTCCTTATAAAGATGCATTTAGGTACGGTGCAAAATACAACAGTGTTGAAATTTTAAAGGATTTTAAAACAGTTTTCAAAAGTTTTAATCCTACCGTTGTGATCTACCCATCTCCTTTTGACCAGAATCCAGACCATCAATCTGCTTCTCTGTTTACCAAAGTGACCCTTTTGAGCCTTAACGAGCATCCATATGAGCTGCAGTATATTGTTCATCAATGGAATTTCCCAAAGCCACAATTTTATAACCCTCTGTCATTTATCCTTCCACCAACCTCTTTTAAAAGTCTTACTATTGAGTACAAAAATTTTAATCTTACGGACAGCGAAGAATCCAAAAAATACGATGCAGTGCTACAATACAAAAGCCAGAGAGCTAAAGGCAACAAGCCTTTCTTTCTTGTGAGCTTTGTAAGGGAAAACGAGCCATTCTTTAATGAACAAGAGAGCTCTATATCACAAAATGCAGCTGTTTTTAACCTTTTGCCTTCTGATTTTCTTTTTGGAAAGCCTGGAAAAGGGTTTGAAATAACAAATATCAACATTAACCTCGTAGACCAAAATAACATTAAAGCTCATATTGAACTTTCTCAGGATCTCGGCATAGGCTCTTTATTACGTGTATATATGTTTCCTTACTGTGATAATATTGATTTCGCACAAACTCCCAAATTTTTGATAGAGGTTGAAAACGGCAAGC
>Ga0209610_1000120_pt1 | contig 38866 bp, 39 predicted proteins | sample LakKivw275mmetaG_FD_184137 | JGI IMG/M metagenome (GOLD analysis project Ga0209610, IMG submission 184137) | Anoxic lake water microbial communities from Lake Kivu, Rwanda to study Microbial Dark Matter (Phase II) - Lake Kivu water 275m metaG... | ecosystem: Environmental > Aquatic > Freshwater...
TGAGCCGGTCCGGCGTGTTCATACGTCTGACGCGTGGAGTCTACCTGGTTCCTCCCCGGTTTCCAGCCGGTGGGCGATTGGCCGTCAGTGAATATTACATCCTCTCAAGGTTGATGAGGGAAATCGGGGGCAAATATCAGGTCAGCGGTCCCAACGCGTTTTACCTTTACAGATTCGATGACCAAGTGCCGAATCGGGTATATGTTTACAATAACCGGATCAGCGGAGAGAAGAACATAGGCGGTTTCGATTACGTTTTCATGGAAATCTCGGATAACCGGCTTGGGGATTCCACTGAATTCGAGGCACCTGATGGGGAGAAGATTTTAATTGCAACAAAAGCCCGTGCCCTGCTAGACGCCGTCTACGACTGGTCGAGATACAATACAATCCCACGTGCTTATCAATGGATTACGGCAACGATAAAGAAGGATACCGTTTTTTTTGATGAGTTTACAAGAACTTCCCTGAAATACGGGAATAAGGCTACCATGCGCCGGATAGGATATCTTCTCGCCGTCTCAGGTGTACCCGAAAACATGCTCAAGGAATTTAAAAAGAACGCCGGTTCCATGAAGTCCCTGATCAAGTGGATCCCCGGGATGCCTGCAAAAGGATCCGTGAACAAGGAATGGGGGTTGATCGTAAATGGCAACATCGAAACCGGTTAAAATTACCTTTCACGAGGACAAGCCGCTTTTCCGGGAAGCGATCCTTTATACAGCACGGAAGACCGGCCTGAATGCGCCTCTGGTGGAAAAGGATTATTTCTGCTCGGTGCTCCTCGCAAACCTGTGTAACGGCTGCAAACAACCCCCAGTATTCAGGGGCGGTACATGCCTGAGCAAGATTCACGCGGATTTCTACCGGTTGAGCGAGGATCTTGACTTCACGATTTCGTTGCCGTCAATATCAAGTCGGACGGATCGGAGCCGGATGATTACACCCGTCAAGGACTGGATTTCCGCCCTTGAGAAGGAGTCCCCAGTTTTCAAGGTCGAGCAGAAACTGACCGGATTCAACAATTCTAAGCAATACGTGGCACAGATTGCCTATCCGACATTGGTCGGTTCAGGACTCGGTCGGATCAAAATCGAGATTGGGCTTCGCGAAGAGATCCTGGTTCCGCCCGTCAAGAGAAGCGTCAGGACACTCTTGGAAAACCCCTTTACGGGGCTACCCTGTGTCGAGGAATTCGATATCGTAGTTCTTACGCGTGAAGAGACCTACGCTGAGAAGCTGAGGGCAGCATTGACGCGAAGGGAACCAGCAATCCGTGATTTTTACGACATCGACTATGCTGTTTCCAGGCTCGGCGTCAATCTTGAAGACCCTCATCTCGTGGGTCTGCTGAAGAGGAAGCTCCAGGTTCCGGATAACGACGAAATCTATGTGTCCAATGCGAAGAAAAAGGAATTGCTGTCTCAGCTGGAAACGCAGCTAAAGCCGGTGTTGAGATCTTCCGATTATGATATGTTCGACTTTGAGAGGGCCTTCAGGATGATTTCAGATTTGGCTCGTATGATCGCAGGTCAAGCGTGATAAAAGGATTATCTATGCCCAAAAAGCTTTTTAAACGAGCAACTCCCGGACAGATAATAGTTCTGGTGTTCCTCTTGGGGCTTCTGATATTTTTTCTGAAAGATGCCGGGATAAGCACCATCCTTATCGTACTTACTATAGCTGTCATAATGGGGCTCGTTCTGGTACCCTGGGCTGAAAAGGAGGATTTTGACAAGGATGATATAACCGATTGGAACCTTGTCAATCGGCTTTGGCATAAGGATGAATAAACACTCTAGCACTCCGAGAATGCAGACGACACCATGACAAAGAATATCGGTGTCGTTTATCAGTATCCCTTTAAACTTTAAGGGGTTTCGAGTTGGCGGCTATTGAATCTTCAATTCAATGACCTATCCGAAATGAAGCGATCCATCGGCACGTTGAACAATTTTGCCAACTTGCGCGCGGTATTGCTGCTGATCGGCCTTTTCCCGTGCTCCATGTTGGAAACATGCTGCCGGGGAATGTCGCCTAACAACTCGCCCAACTTTTCCTGGGTCCACCCCTTTGCCTCCCTGTAAATGCGCATGGTGTCTCCCGGAGTTGTTTTCTCCTTGAGGTCCTTGTACCACGGCGTTTCCAGGATGTTCACCAGAGCATCATCATCGTCAGTGATCTTGACCTTGTCTCCGTATTCGTCTTTCAAGGCGTAGATCAACTTAGTCGGGATATTCTTACCCCGGATTTTAATATCAATATGGCGCGTTTTCACGACTGCCTGCATAATACACCTCGATAATTATAGATTTCTTTTCGCAATGCCAACAGGCCACCCATTTTCTTGACAGATGGCAATGATAATCGAATGTTCCTATTTCTCAAAATTCGGCCATTCATTCCTGATGGGACCTTTTTCCCGCAAGTCATCGATCAGGTTCACGAGCGCCTTTTGAATCGCCTCCGGTAATTTCCCGATATCCTTAAGAACCTTCTTTTTCACCAGAACTTCGTACATGGCTATTTGTAACCTAATAATGATTACATGTCAATGTTGAATTTCAACGAGGCATAATCTCGATTTTTACTGATTTCCAACCAAAAATCCCTGCATCGAAAACATTATATATTAAGGAGCGATCGCGGCGAAGCCGCGCATCGACTCGTCAAAACACAAGTAAATCAGGAGGCAGTCATGGAAAACAAGCGCGAAGAGCTGGGCAAGTGCCCGGAATGCGGGAAACCGGTCTACGAGGGGAAAAAGTCTTACTATTGCTCGGGTTACAAGGAGGGATGCAAGTTCGTGCTGTGGAAGAACAGCCTCGACCGGCTCGGGCACGCCGACATCACCTCCGCCCAGGCCAGGCAGTTGCTGAACAACGAGACGGTCGCCTTCACCGGTCTCAAGTCCAGGGCTGGCAACGAATTCGACGCCGAGGGGAAACTCGCCAAAAACGAGACCTACGGATGGCAGATCGGCCTCATCTTCGGCGACGCCGGCAAAGAAAAACAACAGCCCTCCGGCCGGGAAGAAAACGAATAAACTGTGAATTAAGATAGCGTTGTTTACATTTTCGGGGTAATCAGACCGAGGGCATAGCCCTCAGGAGGAGACCCCGATGGTTATACACAAGAAGACGCGCCTGACTCCCCTGCAGAGACAGGCCATTTACTCGTCCTATTACGAGGGTAAGAAGAAAGTCACCAACCTGGCCGAAGAGTACCATGTATCGCGTCCGACGATTTACAAGATTCTTCGACGAGGGCGGCACAGGGACTTCACGATTCATAGAAGCACCAATAAGCGGTTTCGCTGCCTCCCCTATGGCATCAAGCGGCTTGCCAAGGTTGAGGCCGAAATCGAGGCCAGGCTAAAGCGCCAGGCCAAGCGTTACAACAAGGACTATCCCGGCCAGATGCTCCATGGCGATACCAAACGGCTTCCCCTGCTCCAAGGGGACTCGGCCCTGGAGCGGCGTGAGTATCTCTTTATCGCCATCGACGACTTCTCCCGGGAGCTCTATGCGGCCATTCTGCCGGACAAGACCCAGATATCGGCCAAGGCCTTTCTGGAACAGGTCCTGGAGGAATGCCCTTATACGATCGAGCAATACTATACGGACAATGGCAAAGAGTACAAAGGGGATCCGTGCCACCATGCGTTCATGAAACTCTGTTCGGAGCATAAAATCGAACAGCGTTTCACCCGGGTGCGCAATCCCAAGACCAACGGAAAAGCCGAACGGGTCATCAAGACCGTGATGGATCTCTGGCATGAAAAGACCCGATTTGCTTCCTCGGCACATCGAAAAACAGAACTCAGACGGTTCCTCAATTACTATAACGGCGTACGCCCCCACAAGGGAATTGATGGCTTAACACCGGAAGAAAAATTGATCGAATATTTTTATCCCGAAAAACTGTAAACAACGGTCGACTTTCTTACAAATAAACAAAAAAATCAATAAACGGCATTTTCAACAAACCAATAAACAAAAAAACGGCAACCGCGAGCCCGCCCCTGGGAGTTCCGATCATAGCGCCTCGGCAAGGGAGGAAAAGTCACCATGAAAAAAGTCGTCCTCCTCTTTTCATTACTTTTCCTCTTTCCCATGGGGCAACTCCATGCCTTCTGCTTCGAGGAGGCGGGCTTCATCTATAACGTCTCCCCCCGTCTCCTCTGGGCAATAGCCAGGGTTGAGAGCGGTTTTCGGGCCGACGCTCTCAACCGCAACGCCGACGGCTCGTATGACTACGGGCTCATGCAGATCAATTCCTCATGGGCACGGGTCCTGGGAAAGGAGCTTTGGTCCTCCCTGGGGGATCCGTGCACGAACGTAAAGGTCGGCGCCTGGATCCTCTCCGATTGTATCCGGAAGCACGGCTACACCTGGGAAGCGGTCGGAGCCTATAACACCTCCCAGAAACACAAGCGCGCCCGGTACGCCAGGAAGGTGTACATAGCCCTGCGGAAATGAACCCCATGTTTGACGTTCGTGAACTCGCGGATACTTATGGCCTGCCTGAAGAAACCGCGAAGGCGGAACTCCTGAAATCGCTCTCCAACTCGCTTTCCGCTGTTTTCGGCACCGAAATAGAAGTCCTGTCGAGCGAAGCAGGTATCCTGGAAATTTACTGGTACCGGGACTCGTCCGGCGACCTCCAGGTCAGGAGCATTCCTCTTTCCAGCATCGGCAGGCACGCGATAAAAAGGATCCGGCGAGACCTCTCCCTGTCACTGGCCAAGGAGCGGGTCCTTCGCGATTACGATCTCAGCCGGGACCTCGTCGGCCGCGTTGCCGAGGGCATAATTATGAAGGCGGTGAATCACGGGTCATTGTCCATACGCCTGCATGCGAATGGCCCCTATAATCCCGGGAGCATGGTAGGCTCATGCCCATACCGGTTCCAGACACCGAAGGAACGGGGGACATATCGTCCCGGAGATGTCCTGTCGTTCCAGGTCCTAGAAGCATCCCCCGTAATGGAAAACGGCATGCCCCGGCTCAAAATCACCCTGGGCAGGAACGGCAAGGGACTGGTTGAAGGTCTTATCATGAATAAAGCCCTCGGAACTCCCTCCGGAAAGAACGTGAAGGTCAGGTGTGTAAAGAGGATCGCCGGGGCTTACTCGAAAGTCGTTTCCACTGCGCCGATTCCCCTTAATGTCATCGAGAGCGTTTCGGACGAACTGAAGGAGTACATCCGGGTGGTCAATTCATGATTGCCCGGTTCCGCAAAAGCCTTGCCGGCGGGAAGAATGACCGGAACACATCTCGAACGATTCTCGGCATGGGACATGGGATGTCGGACCCGGACACGTCCATGAAAATCACTATCCCCGATTTATCCCGGAAGGGACATTTCTGGTGCTTTGGAACCACCCGGGTGGGGAAGACCAGGATCATGGAGAACATGGTCGAACAGGACATCCGGAAGGGATACAGCGTCGTCGTCATCGATCCGAAGGGGGACATCGATCTTTTCTCCAAGATCGTGCAGGTGGCCTTCGAGGAGGGTCGGGACCGCGAACTCATCCTCGTCACGCCCATCTATCCGCACCTGAGCGCCGTGATCGATCCACTGGCCTATTACTATATGCCGGAGGAACTGGTTGGGCACATCGTTTCCGGGGTGGAGGTGGGGAAGGAGCGGTTCTTCTTCAACGTCGCCTATGAAATCAGTCTCGTGATCGTCCAGGCGCTCATCATGCTCGCCGCCTGGGAGGGGAGGGCCAAGAGCTTCAACCTGAACGATGTCAAGAATAAGATGTCGAGGGAAGAACTCGAAAAGCTCAAGGGGCAGATCGACTGCATTGACACGGGGGAGGCAAAGCAGCTCTCTTCGGACATCCAGAAGATCCTGAACTCGCCCCAGGACTATTACGGGAAGGTTTCCTCCTCTCTCCGTGTCGCCCTGATGGAGCTCACGAGCGGGAACATCGGGAAGGTCGTGGGGAAGGCCGACGAGAACCGGTTCATTGACCGCCTTGAAAAGGGGAAGCCGGTGATCATGGTGGTCCATCTCGGGTCTCTGATCACTCGCAAGGCCGCGTTTACCCTGGGAAAGGTGGTCATCTCCATGGTCCAGAGCTTCGTTGGGCGGGTCTTCTCGTCGGGAAGGCGGGTGACCCCGCCCCTCTGTCTTTACATCGACGAGTGCCAGAACGTCCTCTATTACGGGATCGAGGACCTCTTTGCCAAGGCAGGCGGGGCCGACGTGTGGGTCCACGGCTTCGCCCAGTCCGTCTCCCAGCTCTATGCCATGATCGGGAAGGATTACGGGAATGCTATCCTCGACAACACCAATACCAAGCTCTTCATGCGGGTCCCCGACACGGACACGGCCTCTTACGTGGCCAAGCACTTCGGGGAGTTCCGGCGCTATTCCCCGATTCTCAACGTGGACGGCGGGGTGTCGGTCCGCGAAGAGGAGGACACGATCTTGAAGCCCTCCGATATCCTCGAACTTGCGGAGAGGGAATTCTACCTCATGACTTATTCCGGCCTGTTCCGCGGGCGGAGTCTCGATGTCTCACCACTCTACCTGGAAATCAGGTTCCCGGACCTCACGGCGGAGTCATGAAAGCGATCATGACGATCCTCCTTGTTCTTGCGGCCGGCTGCCTCGCTTTTTACGCTGTCTGCATCTACATCTCCGCCGCGCGTAAATCACGAAATCCCGGAATATCCTGCTTAAAGGAAAAACGGGAGGTCGCCTTGGAGCACCTGGCGGGGATATGGACACACAAGGGAATGGCGGAATCATCCGCCGAAAAAGACGAGGGAGCAACAAGAAAGGAAACGGAAAAGAGTCAGGATGAAACTCATGAGATCAGCGTCGCTTTCCGCGATCCGGATCTAAACGCATTCTACACCGAGAACATCCGCGACAAGGCAGGCTTCCCTCCCCAGGCGAGACAGGTTATCGAGGGTATCCTGAAGATTCTGGACCAAGAAGGAGATTGCCCCTCCGTGGTCAACTCCCATGGCGAGATCGAGGCGAGCCTGGAGACGGGAGTTTACAACCGCCTGGCTCGGGTCACCCTTCGCGAGCACGCCTTGGACACGGCCGGTGAGATGCTTCGTCTGGTCGATCCCGGTCCGATGACGCCCATGGCGATCATCGCCGCCTTTGGCCACGATCTCGGGAAAATCCCAGCTTACCGGCAGCAGCTCTACTCTCTGGGCGACCATCCGGTCATCAGCATCACCATCCTGGACAAGATCCCCGGATTCTCCGAAATGCCCAACAAGGGTGATATCATCACGGCCATCCGGGACCATCACCGCAAACCGATCGATTTCTTCTCGATCAAGCTCAAGGAGGCCGACCAGGAGGCGAGGAAAAAGGAGCTCGCGCGAAACTTCTCCCTCGGAGATCCCGGAACCGGCCGGGAGTCACCCTCCCGTGAAGAGGAAACAAGACGGGTCGCTTCTGCCAGGGAGACGATTGTGCGGGATGACGAGAATAAGACCGAGGACAGGAAGAGAAGAAGAAAACCCAGGGAGGTCGAGCTTCCCTGGTACGACGGAAAAGCGATCCTGCAGGAAATTGCCGTTCGTGTTAACAAGGTCGACGAGGGCCGGTGGGAGGCCTTCTCCATGGCGAACGGGTACGTCTACGTCCAGGTCGGCCTCCTGTGGTCGATTACTAAGAAGGTCGCAAGGATAAACGGCGATCCATCCGTATTGATCGCCGACTCCGACGAGGAGTTGAGAACGAATATCCTTTACTCCGTCGTGGAGCGCCTCAAGACAGAGGAGAACGCGATCGCGCGGGGACTCATCCGCGATTGGTACTTCAGCGCGCCCTTCGTGGTCACCATGCGGGACGGGACGATTCACTCCAGGGCGTCGTACGTGCCGTTCAACCTGGAGGCCTTCGGAATGCTCCCCTCAGCGCTGGAGTCGCAGAAATACGGCAAGGTGAGGGAAATCATCGACGTCACGCCGAAGTGGTGAAATATTGCGCTTGATTTCAGATATTGCTCATCATCTGCTTCGTGGTCGATTCCTTTACTCACCTATGAAAGCAAAATGGGCCTTGGACGACCGATCGATCCAATCTGAAATTGAAACAGAAAAATATTTTGGGAAACCGCAAGACATCCAAGTAGCTGAAATCATATCACACCAGTGTGATTAACGTCCCTCCTTCCCGCAATTTTCGTCAAAAATCCCTGCATCGAAAACATTATATATCAGGAGAACTATGTAAAAGGGGGATGCCTGTCATGGACTTCCTGGAATTACTGAACCCGCTCAGGTACTTTTCCCACGAGGGATACCAGTCCTTCTGGCGGACGCTCTTCGCCACGATCCTCCAGGGATTCTGGGCGAGGTTCTTCGCTGCCTCTTTCCTCTTTCTTGCCTTCTGGTTCGGTGTGCGGAAGCAGCGGTTCCAACTCGGCATTGCCTACTTCGTGATATCGGTCGTAATCACTTACGGGGCTACGGTCGTGAGATTCCTGGGGTTCAGGTAAAAAGGAAGCGTTCATGCCGGGCGGAAGCGGAACGGTTGTCATCACGAGTGGCGGCGGGGAGTCGAAGCCTAAGGGGATTATCGACGCCCTATCGGAAATCGAAAAATTCTCCGCCATGGACAGGAAGGGAAGCGAGATCCCGGAGCGGTTTTTCACAACCAAGAACCGGATAGAGTACTTCGAGGCGGGTTTCAAGGGCTCCCTGGTAAGCGGACTCGTTAGCGCCCTCCTCGCCCCCATGGCGATCGGGGTCCTGGAGAAACTGATCCCGGTCTTCGGGGACACGGAGCCGACGACATTCGACAAGGGTTTTGTCTTCCTGATCGCGCTCAGCTTCAGCATCGGCTACTCAGTTTTCATCGGAGGAATGGGAAGGTATTACGCCGGGAAGTTCACCCGGGTCATGATCCGGAGCTTCGTGAGCGGGACGATCGTCGGGGCGATTCTCAAGATGGTCCTGGTCTTCATACTGTTCCACTTCCTGTACCTGGTCGTCTTGACTGATGGGAGGATCGCGGCGTTTCTATCGATCTTCCGCTCATGGGTCGCGCTGGGGACGTTGGAGCACGTCCAGGGCTGGATCGCCGAGTTCAAGCCGGTTCTCCTCATTTCGGCCTGGTTCATCGTGCTCACGACCGTTATCTTCATCATGGTCCCGGTGGTCAGCATCGGGGTTGCACTATACAGGGAACGAAAAATATCTCACAAGGAGGAATGACGCATGGAAGAGCAAAACCGGTTGACCGACCGAATCGAAAGAAAAGTCTCCTTGGCCAGGGAGCGGGATACGAGGGTCATCATCACCAGGACGTCCGATACCCACCGGGTCCTCGACATCGTGAGGAGTGCCGACAAGGCGATCCGCATCTTGAGAAACGGCCTCCTGATCCGCTTCACAACCCCGGAGGTCCTTCCGCTTCTGGAAGACTACCAGAAGGCCGTCGAGGGGTTGAACCGGAGCGCCGCCCGTATCTGCGATAAGGCCGGCGTCCCCTACCGTCCTCCTAAAGGAATGGAGAGCCGGGAGGACGGCGCCGAAGCCGAGGAGAAAGGCAAAAAGAAGTAAATTCCCGGACATTCCGGGATACGCAATATTTTTATTGATCTCCCTTAAAGGAGAACCCCCATACGGGGCCGAACTCATCCGTAACCAGCCGGATGTTTTAGACTGTCGGGCGCGGCAGGAAGTCGAGTAAGATAAAAATTGTCACCAAGGGATCGGTCTGTCTTGTTTCATGAGACGATCCACTTTTCAGTACAACATCGGGTGGAGGCACCGGGAAAGTATCCCGGAATTTTCAAGTTTAAAAACTGAACACGTTCTGAAGCGAGAAGGTCTGTCGTTGGAAAAACGTCGGACCTTTTTTATTTTCAAGGACCTGAACGGAAAAAAGAAAGGAGGAAAGAAGATGAAAGCGTTGAGCGGAAAGGCGCGGGAGGTCATGGATCTTCTGACGAAGGGACTCCACACTGGAGGGCATCGGGTTATCGACAATTCAGATGGCGCCTACATGGCGGTCCACGTCGAGAAGCTCCGGCTGACAGAGCAGGGAACGCTTTACAGCGTTGCCCACTACTTCGAGCAGAACGGCGATCTCATGCGGGATCCGGACATGGAGTTCATAAAGATCGGGAATGAATACTACCCTGTCTACTTTCGTCAGGACGGCGGCATTGCCCTCGAACAGGAGGTGGTCGTCTATGGACCCGGCGGGAAGATTGAGCGGTATTACCCGAAACTGCAGGCCGACCTGGCGGCGTTCGCCGATCGGTGGATGAGAAACATCAAGGAACAGCAGAAACTTTAAGAAAGGAGAAGACCTATGAAGAACATCGAGATGAAAGTGGAAGGTGAAATCCTGACGGTCAGAATCGATCTGGCAAAGGATTTCGGAGCGAGCAGAACTGGCAAGACCCGGATCATCGCCTCCACCGAGGGGAACAAGCCTGTGGATGAGAAACCGGGAATCTACGTCGGCGTCAACTGCTACAAAAAGTAAATCGATCAACCAACAAAAAACATGAAAGGAGACAGAAAGATGAAAGATGAAACAAAATCGAATGAGACGGAAAAGGGACTGTGTTTCGACACCGAGGACATGTTCGGCCGCGAGGAAGGCACTGTAGGAGAATTTTCCCCCGGGGGCTTCACCAAGGGGAAGCTTCGCAAGGTTTTCATCAGCGCCGTCAAGAAGGACGGCACGGCTATCCGGGTCAAGGACCAGTGGTACGAGATCACCGACAGGACCAGGAACGAGGCCGGCGAACTGGTGAAGGGCATGAAGATTAACCTTTACTATGCCATGGGCGAGAAGAAAAACTTCGCCAACGCGATTTACCCGGTCGCGGAGGCACCCGCTCCAACCGGCGATATGGTTCCCGTCACGTAAGAGCAATTCAAAAGATAGTCCCCCGGCATCGCTGGGATGAACCCTAATGAAACAATTAGGGCATGCAGTCTCCAGCGGTCGAGGGAATCCCTCTTCCTCCGGACAGCTGCATGCCCGAAGGAGGAAAATATGCCAGACGCAAGATACGCGGAAACAGCGGAATACAACCCTCAGACGGGACTTCCCGTCGGGGATGAATCGACAATTGAACATCTCCCTGAGAGAGTCTGCCATGGATGTGGATTGGTTCTCGGAAGGGAAACGATTGAGTGCCCCTCTTGCGGGGCCATCAACCTGGACCGGAAGCGCCTGCGGCATCAAGACAACCGGCCTACCCGGGAGATCGCCCAGAGCGTCACGTCGGCCAATTACAACGGCAAGTACAACATCTATCGCAACTCCGACGGCAGCTATTCATGCAACTGCCTTTCCTTCCTTCGCCAGAAGGACGTCCGAAACGGACACGGATTCGCGGGTTGCAAGCACATCCAGGAATACCTGAATCAAAATCCCATAGAAACCTTGAAGAATCCTCCAAAGCCCACGGACTGGCAATTGATCGCCATGAAGCGGCTCGGGGTCGAGTGCTCCGAGCACCTCACAGATGCACAGGCGTACTTCATCTTCCGCGACATGCTCAACAAGCAGGGCGTGGAATACCGGGAATACGAAGAGCTCCTGAAGGAGTATGGCACCGTGAGTCTCCTTCCCATCTATTCCTTCGGGGTGGAGTTCGAGGGGTTTGTCCGGAGTTCCTATGGTATCGAGGGACTCGGTCGTAGCCTCACGGACGCGGGGATCTCGACCGTGAGCCTCGGCTATACTCACGCGCTCATGAACGAGTGGAAGATCGTTCCCGACAGCTCGGTCAACGGGCTCGCCGGGTACTCCCCGCTGGAGCTCGTCACGCCGAAGCTCTTCGGTGCCTATGGGTTCCAGCTGCTCAGGAAGGCCCTCGATGCCTGGAAAGAGGCCGGGGCCGGCGTGAACGCGTCCTGCGGGACCCACGTCCACATCGATGCCTACAACTGGGACCGGCGGGACATGCTGGAACTGGCCAAAATCTGGGCCAAGATCGAGCGCAGGGTGGTCTGGGGCCTCGTTTCCCCCTCCAGGAGAAACAACTCCTATTGCCGTCCCGTGGACCGTGAGTACTTGAAACAGCTCGCTTCCTATGGTGCGACCCACCTTGACCGTTACCACAGCCTGAATCTCTCGTCCTACGGTCTCTACCACACCGTCGAGTTCAGGCTCCATAACGGCACCTACGAAGCGAAGAAGATCATCCCCTGGATCGTTTTCCTCCTCAAGCTGACGGATTCCGTCAAGAGGGGGCTCACGCACGGGGCTTTGACCGACCTGTCGATCGACGGCGTCCTGGACGCGATCGGGCTCAACCGCTCGGCTACCTCCCTCCTCAGGGAGGCCCGGGAATACCTGGTGTCCAGGTTCCAATACTGGACAAGGGACGCCGAGGCCAACCCATCGCACGCCTGGACGAACCAGGAGATCGACCTGGACGGCATCGAGGAGGAAGTCAGGTATGACGGCGCCCTAAGGCGCTATCACCAGGAAAGAAGAACGCCCGCGGCATCGGAAGACCCGGCGCTGCCGGCAAACTCCGTCTTGAATCTCGCGGGCCGCATCCCGTCGGCCTCTCTCTCTGACAGCGAGCTCATCCACGGGTTGGTGAGCAGCTCCTGGGAGGTGCGGAGCCGGAGAAGCGAATTGATCCACGTCGTCATTCTCAACCCCGACGACACGCTTACCTGCACCTGCCGGACGTTCCGATCGAACAAGTACTGCCTCCATACCGTCAACATCGCCAGGTTCCTGACCGCACTCAGGCGGGAAACCGGCGCGGAAGGGAGGTAGGCCATGTGCGGAATATTCGGGTTCACGGGACATTCGTCATGGAAGACCTCCGTCCTCCTGCAGGCGCTCTGCATCGCCGACGAGGTGAGAGGGCAACATTCCACGGGGCTCGTCGTCCAGACGTCGACCAGTGATTTTTTCATGTCCAAGAAGGCCCTCCGGGGCAAGGCTTTCGTCGCCAGGGGGCATTGCGCCTTCCTCTTCAACAGGAAGTACGGCAACGCCCTTGGGCACAACCGCTTCGCGACCGCCGGGGCCGTGAACGACCGCAACGCCCATCCCTTTGCCGTCAAGGTCGGCGCAGGGAAATGGAATTTCGGGGTTCACAACGGCATCGTCGGCGACAAGGAAGTGATCGCCAGGGATTACGGCGTCAGGAACCACGACGTGGATTCGGCCGTCGCTCTCGGGGCGATCGGGAAACTTCAGCTCCAGGGATATGAAGTTATCGACGCCATCGAGGAGGTCACGAATTTCATCTCCCCGAGGGCGGACTTCGCCTTCGCGTACCTGAACGGCTTCGAGAAGGCGGTCTACCTCTGGAGATCCCCGGACAGGCCGCTCACGGTCATCGACGCAAGGCGGCTTAATCTGGGTCGCTGGTTCTGCTCAACGCCGGAGATATTCAGGGACGCCTGGAGCATCCTCCGGGGTGCCTTGGGCGATCTCAAAAAGGTCTCCAAGTTCGAGGCGGTCCCCTACCGGTTGTACCGGGTCGCCGATGACGGGGAGTTCGAAGTTGAGCCGGTCCGCGAGCTCAAGCACACGAGCAGGCTCGCCTGGGGCGAAGGCGTCGAGCGCATTTTCGACGCAGAGACCCCGGGTGGAGCGCGCTGGCATCGCGGGAGTCGGCATTCAAGCAGTAATCAGCGGGGTCTTTTCGGAGACGGGGATTCCGACGTTTTCCAGGGCCGGATCAATTGCCGGCCGAAAGGAGAGATTGAATCATGAAGCTTCTATTCAAGAAAGTGATCAGGAGGGCGACCATCTTCCGGATCAGGGAGATCATCGAGGGATATCACTCCCTCGCCGTATTCGAGGGCCGCTATTACGTCGCGCTTAAGGACGGCAGGATAGCGGGTTGCGTCTCCCTGGTGGAGCGAGGATGGTACATGACGGAAATAAAGCACCTGTTCGTCAAGGAGGAATACAGGGCAAGCGGGGTTGGCAGGTTCCTTCTGGAGGAAGCCCTGAAAAAGGTCTTCACTCCCCTGGTCTGTTGCACCGTTCGATCGGACAACAAGAGAAGCGCTGACCTTTTTCTGAAGAACTCCTTCGACATCATGGGCACCTTCCGGAATTCCATGACGGACCGGGAGATTTTCCTCATGGTGGGGAATTTGCAGCAAAAGGAGTGAGTCGTATCAATCAAGGGGCGGCCATGCCGCCCCTTTTTGCATTGCCCCAAAAAAGATATAGCCGGAAAATGCTGATCTCTGTCAGAAAAATCGCCTTCGTCTTAGTGACAAAAAAATTGGGGTTCCTTTTAACTTTTTTCTTGCATATGTTATATCATATGCTATATAAGACCACTTAGCTAAGAGACGAACCACATTTGTGAGAGGAAACTCGCTTGTGGGTTAATAATTTTAATTACGTGGTTCTTGTAAAAGAAGTCCGCGTTCAACTAGGCCTGAGCCAAGAGGATCTGGCTCGGGAGTTAGGGGTCAGTTACGCCACCATCAATAGGTGGGAAAATGGGCGGTTCTCGCCTTCCAGATTAGCCGTAAGGCAACTTGAGACTTATTGCGACAGGATGATTGGACTGGAGAGACTGGTTCTATCCGGATATAAAAAATAAGAAAAATCCAATAAAAAAGTTGACATATTGTCGATCTTTAGAATTTCGGGCAATGGGACGAAATACTCCGGTATTGGCTTGTGGCAGCCTATTTATTGAAAAAATCGAAAATATCTACACGGCGAAAGATGCCACCCTCTTAAAAAAGGCATACGGCTTTTCAAGGCAGAGGGAATCCGACCGTGATTCATCGCCTTTCAAGGCCGCTGAAATGCTCATTGATCAGGGTGCGGATGCTGAAACCGTCGCCTGTGCCTTGGTAGCCCCTCATTTTTGGCAAGGCCGCGTTAAACCAGAGGAAATTCGGGAACACGTCAGTCAAGATGTAGCCGATACACTCGCATATCTCAAACAACCCTTCAGCCTCCGTATCGATACCGAAATCCATCGGCGCAAGGATATTAATGCTCTCCTAGTGTCCATGTCCGAGACGCCCCGCGCGGCCATTCTTCTTATCGTTTTCCGTCTAATAGAATTGGAAACGACGCTTGAATCCCAAGGAAAGAATCCATGCCATATGGCGCAGGAAACGCTTCATTTCTATGTGCCAATCGCGGATCGGTTAAGCCTTGGCGAGATGCGCCGCCGTCTTGAAGATGTTTGCTTTCGCATTTTGCATCCCTTTCAGTATGAAAAACTGAAGCAGGACGTGACTCCGATTCAGTCCGAAGATGAGAAGTGTCTGGAGATACTGATTGAAGGCGTCAAACGTCTGTTGGGCAAGAACCGCATTCATGCGGAAGTTCACGGTCGCGCAAAGAGCCTTTATAGCATCCACCTGAAGATGACCCTAAAGGGAACGGCGCTGGAGGACATCATGGATCGCATCGGACTGCGAATCATCGTCTCGTCCGTGCCCGAATGCTATGCTGTACTCGGACTGCTGCATACCCATTTCAAACCGATTCCCGGAACCTTTGACGATTACATCGGACTTTCCAAGGATAATGGCTACCAGTCTCTGCACACCTGTGTCTACCCAATGCGAGAGGTCACCCATAAACCGATTGAGTTCCAGGTGCGGACCGAACTTATGCACATGGAAGCTGAGCACGGCTCGGCTGCGCATTGGCTCTATAAAAGTGCTGTCGCTATGGGAAAAGACTCCCTCAAAAACCAATGGTTGAAGGGGCTCGTGCGCCGGCATGACCAGGCAAAGAGCACCGATGCGTTTATTGAACTTTTACGCCGTCAGGTTTGCGAGGATCACATGGTGGTTTTCGGCAAGGGCGGCAGAATCACCCGCTTGCCCGACAAAGCCACCGTTCTCGAATATCTGGATGCCGCCAATTTCTTTGCTTCACGGAGCAGTGTCGTAAAGGTGAATGGAAAATTAGCAAGCTTAGATCAAACCCTCCGGGATGGAGATTCCATTGAGATCGTTGACTGCGAAGATTCTGCCAGTCCAGGTACAGTTGTTGATGACATGGGGGACATAATCGGACAGCATAAAGCGTCACCCATGAACACGGAAGGTTGCAAGGTCTGGGCCACAGCGCAAGGATCTATTTTGAGACATAAAGAGGAGAACAGCCATGCCTCAACAGAAGGTCCATGATTCAAGAATGAAGAAAATCGCCCTGGTTGGTAACTATATTCCGCGCCAATGCGGTATAGCCACTTTCACGTCCGATCTTCTTACGGCATTGGCCACGGAAGATTCGACGGCGGGATACTGGGCGGTCGCAATGAACGACGTTCCCGAGGGTTACCCCTATCCGGCTCAGGTTCGTTTCGAAGTCAATCAGCACCTGTCGGCGGATTACCGGCTCGCGGCGGACTTCATGAACATGAACCGGGTGGAGACAGCCTGCCTTCAGCACGAATTCGGGATTTTCGGCGGCGATAACGGTGCGCACATTTTGGAGTTGCTAAGCGGTCTGCGGATGCCCCTGGTGACCACCCTGCACACGGTCATCCAGAGCCCGTCTGCCGGGCAGATGGTCGTCACCAGACGCATCGCCCAATTATCTGACCGGCTGGTCGTAATGAGCCGGAAGGCCGTCGCAATCCTGCATGAAGTGTACGGCGTTCCTTCGGAAAAAATCGTCGTAATCCCCCACGGCATTCCCGATGTACCCTTTGTGGACCCCAACTTCTATAAGGATCAGTTCGGGGTCGAGGGCCGCAAAGTGATCCTGACCTTCGGGCTGCTTTCCCCCGGCAAAGGTATTGAGACCGTCATAGAAGCCCTACCACAAGTGGTCAGGGAAAATCCGGAAGCAGTCTACATTGTCCTCGGAGCCACGCACCCGCATATCAGGAAGGATCAGGGTGAGTCTTACCGCCTTTCTTTGCAGAGCCGCGCCAGGAAACTGGGGGTTGGCGGGCACATCATCTTTCACAACCGGTTTGTTGATCTGGAAGAGCTATGTGAATTCATCGGAGCGGCGGATATTTATGTCACACCCTACCTCAACCGGGAACAGATCGTCTCGGGCACGCTCGCCTATGCCCTGGGAAGCGGGAAGGCGACGATCTCCACCCCTTACTGGTACGCCGAGGAAATGCTGGCCGACGGGCGCGGCCGGATCGTTCCTTTTCGCGACACTGAGGCCATGGCCAGGGAGATCAACAGTCTTCTCGCTAGGGAGGTGGAACGGCATACCATGCGCAAGCGCGCTTACACTTTCTGCCGGGATATGACCTGGAAAGAGGTGGCGCGGAGGTACCTGGAAGTTTTCAAGGAGGTGAAGGAAGAAAGAGAAAAGAAGCCCAAAACAATATTCCGGACCAGGACGTTGAATTCCTCCCCCCGGGATGTGCCCCAGCCCAAATTGGACCACATCGCCCGGCTGACCGATGACGTCGGGATCATGCAGCATGCCAAGTTCATCATTCCCGATCGCCGCCACGGCTATTGCACCGATGATAACGCGAGGGCGCTGATGGCGGTTCTCATGGCCCGGGAAATGGTTCCCGACAGCGCACGCGTGATGGAGCTGGCCTGCACTTACCTGAGCTTTTTGCATCATGCGTTTGATGAGCACACGAGCCGCTTCCGAAACTTCATGGACTACGAACGCAGATGGAAGGATGAAACCGGCTCCCAGGACAGTCACGGCCGGGCGCTCTGGAGTTTAGGAGAGGTCATAGCGCTGGTCGAGTCAAATGATATCCGCGGAGCGGCCCTGGAACTGTTCGAAAGAGCCCTGCCAGCGGTACTGGAATTCGATGCGCCCCGTTCATGGGCATTCGCGCTTGGGGGAATACACGCCTATTTGCAGAAATTCAGCGGTGACAGCGAGGCGAGGCGCATTCAGGAGAAGCTGGCAGTTCAACTCTACGAGTGCTGGCGGAAATGCGCCTCGGATGACTGGCCATGGATCGAGGAGAACCTTACTTATGACAACGGCAGCATATGCCGGGCGTTGATCACGTCAGGAAACTGGATGCAGAGGGAGGATATTTTGGAAGCCGGCCTGATTTCACTCGCGTGGCTGATGAGAATTCAAACTGGCTCCGGCGGACATTTCGCGCCCGTAGGGAACAAGGGCTGGTTTCCGCGCGGAGGAGTGATGGCTCATTTCGACCAGCAGCCGATCGAAGCATTAAGCATGATAAAAGCGTGCCGTGCCGCTTATGACCAGACCCGCGACGCGAAATGGCTCATGCATGTCCGGCGTTGCCTGGAGTGGTTCCTCGGGCGAAACGATCTTGGCGTTCATCTATACGACCAAGTGACGGGTGGCTGCTGCGACGGCCTGCAGGCCAACGGTCCGAACCTGAACCAGGGCGCGGAATCGACCCTATCCTGTTTTCTGTCTCTAATCAATCTGCACCAAATCAATGCCCAAGTCTCCCTGGAGGGATCAAGTGAAGGCAGGAAGGATATCCATCAAGAGCCTGTAGTCCCCTCCCCGGTGGCCCTTTCCAGAGAAATCAAAAACCGGACCGTGATAGACGAAGGCACCGACATTTCTTCAGGGAGGATCACCGCAGGCACATGAAGTTCGAGCGATCCAGGGAATTGTTCACCCGGTTTGAGAAAAACCCAATCATCCAGTCAAGAGATATCCCATACCAGGCGAATTCGGTCTTTAATGCCGCCGCGACCCGGATCGGGGAGGACACCCTGCTTTTGATGCGCGTGGAGGATCGCCGGGGCATATCACATCTGACAGCCGCGCGCAGCCGCAACGGCGTAACGGATTGGAGGATTGAATCCGAGCCGACCCTGTCACCTGATCCCGATGGCCACCCTGAAGAGGTATGGGGGATCGAGGATCCCAGAATCACCCGTATTGAAGAACTTGATCTCTGGGCGGTCGTTTATACCTCCTACTCGGAAGGCGGTCCGCTGGTATCGTTGGCCACGACGAAGGACTTCATGTCCTTCACGCGAAAAGGAGTCGTCATGCCGCCGGAAGACAAGGATGCAGCCCTGTTTCCCATCCGGTTTGGCGGCCGTTGGGCGATGCTGCACAGGCCCGTGTCGGCATTTGCAGGAATCGGGGCGCACATCTGGATTTCATTCAGCCCCGACATGAAGCACTGGGGGGATCATCAAATTCTCATCCCGGCTCGCAGGGGCGGATGGTGGGATGCGAACAAGATCGGACTGTCCCCGCCACCCTTGCAGACTGAGGAAGGCTGGTTGATCCTTTATCACGGTGTCCGCATGACGCCCAGTGGATGCATTTACCGGCTGGGATTGGCGCTTCTCGATTTGGAAAATCCTCTTCGAGTATTGGCGCGATCGGATGAATGGGTATTTGCACCGGAAAAGAATTATGAATTGGAGGGCGACGTGGACAAGGTGGTTTTCCCCTGCGGCTGGATAGTCGAGAATGAAGTCATTCGGTTGTACTACGGCGGGGCAGACAAATGCATCGCCCTGGCTACGGCGCGCCTCTCTGAATTGCTGGATTGGCTGGAAAGATACAGGAGGAAGGACTCCAAGTAACTTCGATCTTGTAACTCTCCTGGAGATCCTATGGTGGATGTGCCTTCTTATTATATAGAGGTTGGCGTGATGAATGAAAACTTGCATGACACCCCTTCGCCGGAAGAGTGCGTAGCTCGGATCTTCGAATTGAGCGGTACCAAACTTGAACCGGATGTCGCGTCCGGACTTTGGCAACAAATACTAAACCACAAGTGGTTCTTATCGGAAAAAGTGGGGCGGGATATCGGTATGCGCGCCGCCTGCATTGATTTCCTGGAAAATATCCAGCAGGCGACCGGCGAATACAAGGCTTATAAGAACAGGAACGTATTAAACGAGATGGGGGCTCAGGTGATCGGAAGAAGCATATGGAATACCATAGCCGATACTCAACCCCCGAAACAACTGGTCAAGCGCAGGATCATTCTGCCATTAACCCGGGAGGGCCTTTCCAGGAAGCATGGAGTCGTTCCCCCTAAAACCATCCTCTTCTTCGGCCCTCCCGGTACCGGGAAAACTCACTTTGCAAGGGCGATCGCCGGCGTCCTTTCCTGGTGGTACATAGAGATTGCACCCAGCATGTTGATGGTGGATGGAATGGAAAAGATCGGCGCTAATCTGAGGTCGATAATGGAGAAAGTAAGGATACTGGATGAAGTGGTTCTCTTCATTGATGAGTTTGAGGAAATCGCCGCCAGTCGCGACAATGGGGACCGGATTGACAAGTCCATTACCAACGAGTTTCTTAAGCAGTTGCCCTTGCTTAAAAACCAGGGGAACAAGATTCTTCTCGTGTGCGCCACTAACTACATCCAGCAACTGGATGAGGCGATGCTTCGTCCGGGCAGGTTCGACTGCATTATTCCAGTCGGCGGATTGGACAGGGAAGGATCCAAGACCATCCTGCAAAACTATCTTTCCAAGCTGAACGTCGGCGAAATAGACCTCAATCAAGTAGCGGAAATGACGACCGGACTTACCCCGGCGGATATCGAATATCTTTTTCAGAAGATCGCACAGTTTGCCTTCAAACAAGAACTGGCTACCAAGCAGGATTACCGAGTCACAACGGAAACCTTGCTTCAAATAATACCCACGATCCGTCCATCCCTGACTGATAAGGCGAGGGAAGAATTTGAAAAGGACATTGTTGCTTATTCGAGGTTTTAAGCGATCTTTATATTTAATCTTCGGAGCAAAAAAGTGTGGTGGAAAAATTTTTTAGATCGCGTTGTAAAAGGCTCAACGAAAAACATATTACCCGATTACAAGGAAAAACAAAAGCTCCTTTATAAGGGACGAAACATTTCGCATGACGTCCTTATCTCTTATGGTGACAGATACAGAAAGGCAAGTCGTTTTTTCGACGCCCTTGAATTCTACCAGAAGGCGAAACATGGCCCAGGGTTAAGGGAGATCATGGCAGAATCAATTTCTTTAGGAGACGCGATGCTTTACGAGCAGGCCGCCAAAGCGCTTGGGACTGCGCCCTCCACAGAGGAGTGGAATCGGATCGGCAGACGGGCCTTTGCCTTGAAAAAATACCTTTTTGCCCGGTATGCCTTCGAAAAGGGCGGGGATGGAAACATGCTGGAGAAGATCAATAAAATCGTCGCGGGAGGAAACGTTCAAGTCTGATGATCGCAAGGCGTGACTATTATGAGATCCTGGGCGTAGAGAAAAACGCCTCGACTGAGGAAATAAAAAAGAGCTATCGACGGCTCGCCATGCAGCACCACCCTGATCGGAATCCGGGCGACAAGGAGGCTGAGGAGCGATTCAAGGAGGCAGCCGAGGCCTACGAGGTCCTAAGCGATCCCGAGAAAAGGGACATCTACGACCGGTACGGCCATTCGGGGTTAAACGGGGCCGGCTACCGGGGGTTCACGGATTTCGAAGACATCTTTGCCAGTTTCGGAGACATCTTCGGGGACTTCTTCGGCGGCCGTGCGGGGCGAACCCGCGCCCGATCAAGCGTCAGGGCGGGGGCGGACCTGCGGTATGACCTGCGCGTTCCCTTCCTGGATGCCGCGCTTGGCACAACGACCGAAATCAGAATTGAAAAGTCCATTCGCTGCCCTACCTGCGGCGGTTCCCGTTGCGCACCGGGAACTTCGCCGCAGCTCTGCGATCTTTGCGGGGGGCGCGGTCAGGTGACCCAGTCCAGGGGCTTCTTCAGCATCCGCACCACCTGTCCCCATTGCCGGGGTCGAGGCAGCATGATCACCAGTCCCTGCCGCCGCTGTTCCGGCCTGGGAAAGGTCCGATCGAACAAGACCGTCCAGCTCAAGATACCGGCGGGCGTGGAAACGGGTTCCAAACTCAGAGTAAGGGGGGAAGGAGAGGAAGGAGTATCCGGTGGCCCCAGCGGCGATCTCTACGTCTTCATCACAGTGGAGCCGCACGATCTGTTTGAAAGAAACGGGAACGACATCCACTGCTGCGTTCTCATCACCTTCGTCCAGGCAGCCCTGGGAGGCGTCGTGGAGGTGCCGACCCTGCGAGGTAGGGAGTCTTTGAAGATCCCTCCGGGAACACAGTCGGGAAGCCGCTTTCGCCTCCGAGGCAAGGGAATTGCGAGCCTGCAGGGAGACGGTTACGGCGATCAGGTGATCGAAACCGTGGTGACTGTGCCGACGAACCTGACGAGGCGACAAGAGGAACTGCTAAAGGAATTTGAGAGGTTGGAAAACGAAAAAAGGGGGTCTTGACAAGGCCGAATCTGTGATTATTTTACGCTCAAAAAAGGCATTAAACTTAACACTATCATAGTGTTGCAAACAAATATTCCGAAAGGGAAAGGAGGAAAAGCATATGATTAGAAACCTGTTGCCCACCGTATGGCGGAGAAGCGAAACGCCCCTGCGACGCGCAGAGGAAAGCCCCTTCTTGGCCCTGCATCGGGAAATGAACCGGATGTTCGACGACTTTTCCCGAGGCTTTGACTTGTCGCCCTTTGATGGCGGATGGAGTTGGGGCTTTTCGCCCCCGGTCGACGTTCGGGAGGACGAAAAAGAGGTCACCGTGAAGGCCGAGCTGCCGGGCATGGAGGAGAAGGACATTGAGGTGAATCTTGCCGACAATGGCCTCACGATCAAGGGGGAGAAGAAGGCCGAGAAGGAAGAGAAGGGGAAGGACAATTGGTATCGGGAGACGAGCTACGGTGCCTTCCATAGGTTCATCCCGCTTCCCGAAGGACTCGACAAGGAGAAAGTTGATGCTCGCTTCAAGAACGGCGTCTTGACCGTTACCCTTCGCCGGTTGGAAGAGGCCAAGGGGAAGAAGATCGCTATCAAAGCGGAATAGCCGTGCTGACGGCGTCATTTGAATTAGTGAGTTCCCCCCGGCCATTGGGCGGGGGGAAACCCTTTTTGACCGAGCCTGATCCTCTCCGACCCGGAATTCACCGGATCAACAAAATCACGATTGCGGGGGCATCCCCGCTCGTTCATCATTATTCTAGAAGGAGGTTTTGAAAATGAAGTTTAAACCGTTACATGATCGGATCGTGGTGTCACGCGTCGATGCAGAAGAGAAGACTGCCGGCGGGATCATCATCCCGGATACGGCCAAGGAGAAACCCCAGGAGGGGAAAATTATCGCCGTCGGTCCTGGCAAACGGGACAATGACGGGAATATCATCCCCTTGGACGTGAAAGCAGGCGACCGGGTTTTGTTTTCCAAATGGGCCGGCACGGAGTTCAAGCTTGACGGTCAGGAGCATATGATCATGAAAGAGGACGATATCCTCGGCATTATTGAATCATAATACAAGGAGGTAGGAACCATGCCTGCAAAGGAAATAAAATATGATATGCAAGCCCGCGAAAAAATAATGAAGGGCGTTGATACGTTGGCCAATGCGGTAAAAGTCACCTTGGGACCCAAAGGACGGAATGTGGCTATCGCCAAATCCTGGGGCGCCCCTCAGGTCACAAAGGACGGCGTTACCGTGGCCAAAGAGATTGAGTTGGAAGACAAATTCGAAAACATGGGGGCGCAGATGGTCAAAGAAGTTGCCTCCAAGACTTCGGATAAGGCGGGCGACGGCACCACGACGGCTACCGTGCTCGCCCAGGCGATTTATCGTGAAGGATCCAAGCTTGTCGTCTCCGGTATGAACCCCATGTCGCTGAAGCGAGGGATCGACAAGGGGGTGGCTCTCGTTGTGGATGAACTGAAGAAGCGCAGTAAGACCATCAGCGACAAGAAGGAGATTGCCCAGATTGGCACCATTTCGGCAAACAACGATGCGACTATTGGAAACATCATCTCTGAAGCAATGGAGAAAGTCGGCAAGGATGGGGTGATCACCGTTGAAGAAGCCAAGGGAATGGAAACCGAATTGGAGATCGTTGAAGGGATGCAGTTCGATCGGGGCTATGTCTCGCCCTACTTTGTCACCGATGCGGAGAAAATGGAGGTCCGCCTGGATGATCCCTATATCCTGCTCCATGAAAAGAAGATCAGCGCCATGAAAGACATGGTTCCTCTTCTGGAGCAGATCGCCAAGACGGGCAAGCCGCTCCTGCTCGTCGCGGAAGATATTGAGGGAGAGGCTTTGGCCACCCTGGTCGTCAACAAGATGCGCGGGACCCTCAAATGCGTGGCAGTCAAGGCACCTGGCTTCGGAGACCGCCGCAAGGCCATGCTCCAGGATATCGCCGTTCTGACGGGAGGAAATCTTATTTCCGAGGACGTGGGGATAAAGTTAGAGAACGTCACGCTTCAGGATCTGGGCACTTGCAAGAAGGTCACTGTTGACAAGGACAATACCACCATCGTGGACGGCGCCGGCAACCGCGCTGACATCGAAGGGCGCGTGAAGCAGATCCGGGCGGAGATCGAGGAGACAAAATCGGACTATGACCGGGAGAAGCTCCAGGAGCGGCTGGCCAAGATCGTCGGGGGCGTGGCGGTTATCAGAGTTGGCGCCGCCACGGAGATCGAGATGAAAGAGAAGAAAGCGCGGGTCGAGGATGCCTTGCATGCCACGCGAGCCGCTGTTGAAGAGGGCATTGTTCCGGGCGGCGGCGTGGCATTCATCCGCTCCATCGGTGCATTGGCGGATGCAAAATTGCCCGATGAGGAGCAACAGGGATTGAAAATCGTCCGGCGCGCCTTGGAAGAGCCGTTACGTCAGATCGCCGCCAACGCAGGCTGCGAAGGCTCCATTGTAGTGGAAAAGGTGAAGGAGTCAAACGGGACTCATGGTTTCGACGCCGAAACTGAGCAGTACGTTGACATGCTGAAGGCCGGGATCATCGATCCCACGAAGGTCGCCCGCTTTGCCCTCCAGAACGCCGCGTCGGTTGCTTCGCTCCTATTGACCACCGAGGCGATGATCGCGGAAAAGCCGAAGAAGAAAGAACCGCCCATGCCTGCCATGCCGTCGGACATGGGGGATTATGACTAACCCCTCCTGAAGCCGCCCTCCCGCTTCCGGGAAACCGGGGCGGGGGCGGTCCCTCCCTTTGTTCGCGCAATGAGAAGTTCATATCAAACCATACCGAAATCCACGGCCGTTCCATCTGCACTGGCAGCTAAGGAACTCCTGAAACTTTCCGGCAGCGCCCTGCTCAACCGCATCCTGGACGAGGAGAGTCCCAAGGTCTTTATCCGCTGCCTTCCGGAAGAGGACTTCTTCTGGATCGTCAAGAGGATCGGCGAGGCGGACTGCCTTCCCCTCCTGAGGCTCGCTTCGGAGGATCAGTGGGAATACCTTCTTGATCTGGAGACCTGGGAGAAGGACCGGCTTGATGCGGACAGGGTGCTGTCGTGGCTTTCGCGGCTGAGCGATGCCGATCCGGCGCGATTCGCCGTCTGGCTATTCAGCCAAGGTGATGCCCTGTTTTCCTTGCTCATCAACGGGAAAGCGGAAGTCATCATCAGGGACGGCGAAGAGGAAGCCGATCTTTCAGCGGGATATTTCACGCTGGATGGTCGGTTCTATATCCGGCCAATCAGGGAAGAGGATCGCGAGGCCATCGAAGGGCTTCTGCGGACCCTGGCCAGTAAGGATCATCATGCCTACCAGGCTCTTCTTTACGGCCTCGCTGCCCTCATTCCTACCGAGGTCGAGGAGGAACTCTACCGTTTTAGGAACGGCCGTCTCGCCGAACACGGATTTCTTCCCTACGAGGAGGCAGTTGCCGTATACGCTCCCCTTGACCCGGCGGTACTTCGCGCCGAGAAGCCGCCGCTCCTTCTTCCTGGACGGCTCTGCTCCACCGAGGAAGGCGCGCTTATCCCTGTCTCTCCGCTCATGCATGTCGGAGAGGACCTCCTGTTTGCCGAGGCACTTTCGCGTATCGGCGATCCCCTTCTCCAGGACCGCATCCGCCTGGAATTCGCCGGCCTGTGCAACCGAATCGTTGCCGCCGACACCCCTGCCGGGGAGATCGATTCCGAACGGCTGTCCGCATCCTGTCGGCGAGCGGCTTCCTATCTGAATGTCGCCCTGGAACGGCTCTGCGACAAGGACGGCGAGGCGGCGGCAACCCTGCTCAAGGACAACCCCTTGCTGGCGATATTCCGGGTGGGGTACGGCCTGGCCCTGAAGCTTCGCTGGGAGGCGGATCGGTGGCTAAAGAAGAGCCTCTTTCTCCAGCAGGGGAAGACGAATGCCTTTTGGGGAACACCCTGGGAGGAGACCTTGGAGGGGCTTTGCGCCCCCCGTCCCCTTTATTTCGCAGGCAGGGAGGCGCAGAATCCGCACCGGGATTTCAGAATGGTCGCGGAACTGGAAGAAACCCGTTGCCGGGTCGAGCAACTCAAGGCGATCGACCGCTTGTTGATGGACCTCGCCGTAAGGCACGGAGAAAGCTCGCGATTGCCAGCCTGGGCGGAGACGTTTCATCCGCTTATCTTCAACCGGTGGGTGCGCGCCATCCTGGGAAGCGTGATGTCGGCGGAGCCCCTCGCGGGGGAAGAAGCGAGGCGCTTCTTCCGTCTGGTCCGCCGGAACGACAAGGGACCGCCCTACCGTATGGCGGGATTCAAGGAGGCTTTTATCCGCGACCTCTCCCGGGCGTCCTTCGATGTTGACGAGAAAGCAACGCAAGCCCTTCGTGAAGCCCTCTCCGGAATCTGGGATTCATTCCGCAGGGAATACGAAAATATCGAAGAAGGAAATCTGGAGAGGCGTTATCTTAGGTTTCTTCGTGTGACCCTATTAGATGGTCCCGAGCAGAAAGACCGGTTCAATGAAAGTCCAAAAATTTGACGAAGCTGCCACAAGCAAGCATGATGATGTTTTTGTTGGAGTAAACGACCTTCTAAGGTAACCTGATGGTCAGTCTCGTTTTCGAAAGCCATCGGCTTTTCCTATCCAAAGCTTATTAAATTATCACAATCCGTTGCGGCTCGTCCACGAACAGCAGATAGCACTCGACCGGACGCCCTGCGAACAGCCCCTGGAGAATCATCCGGTAGCGGAGCATCTGGGGCCGATACTTGTCAGCCAAATGGCCGACGCGACCCGTCTTGAAGTCGATGAGGGTGATGCGGTCGGGGGCGATGATGAGCCGGTCCACGATGCCGAAGGTGCGGGTGTCGGAGATGTGCTGTTCGACGAGGACCTTCCCGGGTCGGAAGAGGATCTCTCGCACCTTCTCTTCGTGCAGGAACCGCTCGACCACGGCCTGCTCTTCTGCGGCTAGGCTGTCAGGGGCAATCGTTTGGCGATCGCATGTTAGGCGGGCGAGGATCGCGTGGATGCGAAGACCGCGCTCAATTCCCGCCTCGATGGCGGCGGAGCGCAGGGCCGCGTCCATTTCGTCGCTGTCGGCTGGCACGGCGGGGAGATCGCCCAGATCAGGCTCGATCAGATCCTCATGGTCCGCGGGGCGCGGCTTTTCGAGGCCGTAGTCATGCCGCCAGCCGAATTCGGTGCGCTCGGCGTCCGCTATAGGTTCCTGGGCCGTTGTAAACATTCGCTCACTGTAGCCCTTCAAGGCGCCCTCCCGGTCCGCCCGCAGGAGGATCGTCAGACTCTTGGCGGCGCGGGTCGCGGCGACGTAGATGATATTGGCCGTCTCTTCGGCCCTTTCTTCCTTCACAACAGTTACCGCCTCGGCAATGGCTGCAGCTCCTTCTATCGGGTCGGTAGCGAGAAAAGCCAGTTCGTCTTTGCTCAGGCTGAGCGGACAGCCATCTTCGGGGTGCGGAATTTCGGGCGCCCTGTCGTGCTCCTCTTTCCAGAAAAGAAAGACATGGGGAAATTCAAGGCCCTTGGTACCGTGGATCGTGGCCAGCTTCACCCGGTCAGCATGCTCTCCCTCGGGTATGGTGATAAGGTGCGACATGGTGAGCAGGTAACGCAGGAAGGCGGAGGCATCGACGGCATCGGGCCGGACGAAGTATCGCTCCGCCTCATCCCAGAGCGTCTCGATGAGGATGCGCGGAAAATGAGGCGCAAGGTCGCGCAGGGCGGATGCGAAGGCCGCGAACCGGTGCGGCCGGGGCGCGTTGCCGACAGTTTCGGCGAGCTGCGCGACGGCGGACATCAATGTCGCGCCCTGGGCCTCGCCATAGTCCAAAGACTTGAGGGCGCGAGGAATGAAGCGGCCGTCGTGGGCCGTGAAAAGCGCGATGAGCGAAAGATAGAGCGCCGTTCCCTCCCGGAGTGACAGCATCTCGCGGCCGCGGATCCCCGAGGTGGGGATTCCGGCTCTGGCCAGCGCCGCGGCGGCCCTATCCATATGCCTGTTGGTGCGGCACAGCACTGCGATATCGCCCCAGGGGCGACCGCACTCCGCCTTTTTTTTGACAATTGCTTCGATGAGCCGCTCGTACACCGGCTCGTCTCCCGCTCCGCAGGCGACCGGGATAACCGCCACCTCGGAGATGCCGCCGTAGGGGTGCTTCGGCTTTTCCGGCGGCGCCTGCATGTTGACTTTGTCGGTTCCGGCGAAGAGGTCGGCGACCAGATGGTTGAAAAATTCGATAAGAAGCGGTGTCGAACGGTAGTTGTAAGGAAGAGTCTCGGCAGCAATCTGTCCGCTCGCGAGGGCTGGGGTGAGCGAGGCCCGGAGCATATCGGGCGCCGCCCCCCGCCACTGATAGATCGACTGTTTCCAGTCTCCCACGAGGAAGATCGACCGGTCTCCCTCGGCATTGCTCCCCACGGAGCCGAGGATATCTTCGATCAAAGGCCGAAGCAGGGTAAACTGGATTTGCGACGTGTCCTGAAACTCGTCGAGGAGCAGATGGGCCGTTCGGTGGAAGCCCATTTCATAGAGGCGTGCAGCAAAAAGCGGTCGGTCGGGGCTGTCCGGTCCATCAAGGGCGATGAGCTTCCGTGGGACGTCGTCGAAGAAGAGCCGTCCGAGTTTTTCCTTCTCCTCGGCAATGACGTCGGCACGCAGGGCGATGAAACGCTTGAGAAGGGCGCTTCGCAACCGTTTCGTGTTGATGAGGTGTTCGGAGATCAGAACGCGCATTCGCGGATAGAGGTCCTCCAAGGCCGCGTAGGCGGGCGTGGCGCGATCGGCTGCAGCTACGCGAACATCAGCGAGGTTGTCTTTGAGGAAAAGCGCCCGTTTGAGGTCCACCCCGGCGAGCGGTTCAAGCAAGGGGGCGGCCACCTGGCTGCGCAGGGCTCCCCGCGCCGCTTCCGCGACGACTTGCACCTTGGCACGCAGCTGATCGTACTCGGCGACAAGCCGCGACTGTTCGCCCTTAAGTGCATCGAGCAGACGCTCGGGGCAGTCCCATGCCTCCAGTGACTCTCTGCCCTTATCCAGCTCCGCAATCAGGGAATCGGGTTGCAGATGGAGGATTCGGGCCGCGATCACGATGCTTTCGATGTCGGCCAGAACGCGCGGATGCTGGAAAAAACGCGTGTCGGCGAGCGTGGCGATGATCGCCTTCTCGTGGTCGTCTGCCAACTGCGGAACATAGGCTTCAGTGGAAAGAAACTGGTGAAAGAGCGCATCGATCGTGGAGAAGTGGACCCTAGCGGCCCGCATGATGAACCGCAGCTTGTCGACGGGGCTCTCCTTCCCTTCGTCGATAGCATCGAGGATCCTTTTTTCCATTTCTGCCGCCGCGGCGCGGGTGAAGGTGGCGGCGACAACGAATTCTCCCTCCCGGTCGAGGTGGCTGCGGACCTCACGGGTCAGGCGGAAGGTCTTCCCCGAACCGGCCGAGGCGGTGACGAAAAGGCTCTTCACCATGGATGGCCTCCTGGTCGTCCTATCGTCTGATAGAGGTCTGGTTTGAGGCAGAGAGCCTTGTAGGGGCAATAGGAACAGCCGTCGGCGCGAAAGTTCGGAGTGAAGCGTTCCAGGGCCAGCAGCGCATCAAGTCGCCCGGCGATGCCCTCCATCGTGGCATCACAGGCGTCCAGGTCTTCCTTGGCAAGATGGCCCTCATAATCGCCGCGCATTCTCGGACGCAAAAAGAGATGGGCTGCATCGAGCAGGCCGGGCGTCGCCCTTTTGTTCTGCAGGGCGAGATAGGCATAAATGAGGAGCTGGAAACGATCGTCGAAGACGTCGGTCTTCTCCAGCCGATCTACGAGGCGATCCTTTTCAGCGTAGGTTTTCTTCTCTTTGTATTTGAGATCGGTGATGAGTGTTTGGTCTCCATCGCGCTGTAGGCGGTCGATGCGCCCTTTAAGTCGGTAGCGGCCGCCGCCAAAGGGAGCACTCAGTTCGAGTTCGGCTTCCGTAACCTCATCGGAAAAGAGAATCGGCCGGCCCGTTTCCTTTTCCCAGGCGGCAATATCGGCCAGATGGCTCTGGACGATAGCTTTGCGCACAGCCTGGTCCGGGAGTTTCATACGCAGATCCTCGTCGCTCTCCCATCTCGTGTCGAACAGTTCCTGCCAATGTAGGACGGCGGGGCGATGTTCTTTCAGCTCTGCAAAGAAGCGGTGGAGGAACTCTCCGATGAGGAGATTGGTGCTGTCTTTGTCTTCAAAGCAGGAGGGAGGTTTCACGGCCTCCATATCTTCCAGGATGAAGCGGCAGGGGCAGGTGAAAAAGTTCTTCAGCGAGCTGAAGGACCATGTATGCCGCCGGAGCCGCTCTTTCAGTTCATCCGTGTTCTCGATAACGAGGCTGCCGGCCGGTCCGCGCAACGCTGCCGGAACCATCCGCCGCTTCACCATTCTTTGGCCGAATTCGGTGGCAAGGAAAGAGAAGTGGGCTGATGGCGCATCGCCGTTTGCCTGATCGTACAGGGCGGCGATGTGGGCCGTCCGGCCGAAGGAAAGGAACTGCCTCAGCGCGAGATCGTCCGCCTCGTACTGCGTCCGGTAGATGCGCGGCAGATGGATCAGGTTGAGGTAGGGACCGCTGAAGGGCCTGCGCGGGAAGATGTCGCTGTTCATGGGCAGAATGACGGTGCGCGCATAGGGGACGCCGGTTGCGTCGCCCAGCCCCACAACCTGTATGGGTGCGTCACGCCTGCCGCGCAGTCGCAGCTTCTTTACGGCGATGAAGTGCTCGGCTAGAGGCAGCCACTCGTTTTCTGTAAACGGCATCAGTGCCCGGAGCCGATCCAACTCGTCGCACAGCGTGATCCCTCCCTCGAACGCGGAATGATCGGCCTCGTCGAGTTCGTTCCACCGGGTGGTAAGCTCGGAGACGAGATCCCGCCGCATGGCTGCCAGTCCCTTTCCGTCGCGGATTCCCTCGCGAAGCCGTTGCGCAGCCGCGAAGTGGGTGAAGGGAAGCCACGGCGCAAAGTTGACTTGTCCGCCGAGGGGCCGGAAGAGGAATTCCCAGAGATAGAATGACAGTTTCTCGTCCAGAGGCACGATGAAGAGCTGTTCCCTATCGCTACCGTAATTCCGTAAGAAGGTGTCGATCTCCCGGGCGAGAAGCGTCGGTAGGGCGGCCCGTTCGGCAAGTTCGGTGAACCCGGGCAACTCGCCGTCATGGCGCCGTTCGGCGATACCGATCCGTCTGACGAGCGACAGGGCCGTCTCGTAATCGGGCGGCTCAATTGGCATGTTGGGGCCGAAAAGGGGCGCATCCACAAAGAGCCGATCTTTCGGGATGCGGCTGAAAAAGCGCTCGTTCCCGGGGGTCATGAGGGGAAGGCCGATGAAGAATTCACCGTCGCCCGGCGTGAGGTCGGCAAACCGTGTCGCTTCGAACGGCGGATAAAAAAGCCCCCCGGTGGCAAGACGGGCGCGGAAGGCCTCCATCGTCGCAAAGAACCAGTCGATCCGTTCGAATTGTTCTGGGCCGATCCGGTCCAGCGCGCGCAATTCGTCGATGGTCACGGAAAACTCGGCGAGCGCGGTCAAAAACGAGAGCAGACGCTGGGTGTCGGCTGGGGGAAGAGAGCGGCCCTCTTCACGGCAGCGAAGGGCATGAAAGTGGAGGAAGGCTTCATCCTCCGGCACGGCCGTGCGGCCTGTCGCTTCGGCGATGCGGTGGGATCTGTAGTCGTTGAAGGAAAGGACGGCGGGGAGGAGACCGCCGATCCGGGTATGCACGAGGTGATGCAAAAAATCGCGGCCGCGGCCCGTCATCGAAACGGCGGTGAATCCGCTCATGTCCGGGTAATAGGCACGGAGCCGCCTGATGAGCGCGTCTACGGCGAGAGCATTGGCAGCCGAATGGAGGTCATCCGGCAGAGAGTTGAGATGGGCGGCCCGATCGGACATATGACAAATTCCTTCCCAGGTTGCATCACAGGAAACTTAATCTTCAGGAGATGGCGTTTCAATTCACGCTTAATAAAACATCGCCTCTCTCCTGCGGGGAAATACCACGTCTCGGCCCATAGTCAATAAAATGCTGTGGCGATTTCAGTAAAAAAAACTTGTATTCGCCATCGAGCATTTCAGCCAAGGACTTCTGCGCTTGACATTTATAAACGAAACCCATAATGAAATTATGGGTATTGATCGATATTGTCAATAAATCCCATTCACGATCCAATATAATACTTGACATGCAATATCAAAACACCTAAATATATTACGTGTTACGTTAATAAACATCAAGAGCAATCTGATGAAACTCGGACTTTTTTTCAACAGACATCCTGTCTTTACGGGCGATGAGCTTGCTGCCTTCCTTGCCTCCGAAGGCCCGCGCAATCCCCGGACGCAGGAGGCTTTACTCCTCTATCACGTGAAGATGAGCCGGTTGGTCCGGGTGCGCCGCGGTCTCTATGCCGTCGTCCCTACCGGGGCGTCTGCCGCATCCTATCCCGTCGATCCCTTCCTGCTGGCCTCTCGGATGACAAAGGATGCCGTGCTGGCCTACCACACGGCCATGGAGTTCCACGGCAAGGCCTATTCGGTCTACGAGCACTTCGTCTATCTTTCCGCCGCACCTGCGCGGCCCATCAGCTTCCGGTCCTACCAGTTCAAGGGAGTTCGCTTTCCCGGGGCTCTGCCTCCCGAGGTCGCTGTCTCCTTCGACGTAGTCAAGGCTGATCGCGCGGGTCTGGAGGTCCGAGTGACGGGCCTGGAAAGGACCTTCGTGGACGTACTCCACCGGCCCGGCCTGACTGGGAGTTGGGAGGAGATATGGCGCTCCCTTGAGTCCGTGGAGTTTTTCGATCTCGACAAGGTGACTGCCTACGTGCAACATCTCGGCAACGCCACGACCGCGGCCAAGGTCGGCTTCTTCCTGGAGCAGCACCGGGAAGGCCTGATGGTCGACGAGGCGCACCTGAGTGCCCTCCGTGACCTCCGGCCACAACACCCTCACTACCTGGAACGCAGCCGGCGGAAAGCGGGACACTTCGTGGCCGCCTGGAACCTCGTCGTTCCCCAAGAGATCTACGAGAGATCGTGGGAGGAACCTTCATGAAGATCTCCCCTGAAACGCTCGCCGTCCAGTCGGAGGCCGCCGGTTTTCGCCCGGACATGCTGGAAAAGGTCGCGCTGTTGCTCCAACTGCTCGATGCTATCCGTAGCCATCCCTTCCTCAAGGACAAGTTGGTCCTCAAGGGCGGCACGGCCCTGAACCTCTTCATCTTCGCCGTTCCCCGCCTCTCGGTGGACATCGATCTCAATTACATGGGAGCGGTGGACCGGGAGACGATGCTGTTGGAACGGCCCAAGGTCGAGGAAGCCCTGCAGGCGGTCTTTGCCCGGGAGGGATTCATGGTCCGGCGCGTGCCGACAGAGCATGCGGGCGGCAAATGGCAGCTCCGTTATCCCAGCGCCGGCGGCCAGGGAGGCAACCTGGAGGTGGATGTCAATTTCATGTTCCGGGTCCCACTGTGGCCGGTGCAGCGGATTGATTCACGGCAGGTCGGCATCTGGCAGGTCACAGGCATCTCGGTGGTGGACGTCCACGAACTCGCGGCTGGCAAGCTCTCGGCGCTGCTCTCGCGGCGGCAGGCGCGGGATCTGTTCGATTGCAGCAACATCTTCCGTCTGGGTGGCCTCGATCGGGAAAGGTTGCGTTTGGCCTTTGTCGTCTACGGCGCCATGAGTCGCACCGACTGGCGAACCATTGCACTGAAGGATGTGGATGTCGATACCGCCGATCTGGAACAAAAACTCATCCCCACGCTAAGATCCGCAGGGAGCGAATATATCCGGAAGGATCAGTTTGGGAAGGGGCTTGTCGAGGACTGCCGTAATCTTCTTGCCAGCTTGCTGCCGTTCACCGCACCGGAGCAGGAATTTCTCGATCGGATTTTGGACATGGGCGAGATAGCCCCCGAGCTGCTGACCGGTGACGAGGCCCTGCAGAACCGCATCCGGCGCCATCCGCTTCTGGAATGGAAAGCTGTGAATGTAAGAAGCCACAAGAAGGGTAGTTGAAAATCGATTCCTTTCCAATGAGGCATAAAAAAGTCCTCAGGAGTGATGCCCAGCTTTCATTACCCAATTACCTTGGTCATTACTTGGTCATTACTTTACAAAAAATATCCCCTGTTTTCCTTGCATTTCCCTGGTTCCCTCTGAATGAGAAAAACGGGATAACTACTCGAATATTCACTTTCTTTCGTTATCCCGTCTTATCCCTCGTTGTCCCTGATCGTGCGTTCAGGGTCTAGTGGGAGTACTCCCGTCGGGGTTCAAATCCCCGCTTCGGCACCAACAATATCCATTAGTTACCGACATTCGCATGCCTTAAAAAGGCGTGCACGGTCATTACTTTGGTCAATACTTTTCAGCACCCTTTCCATTTGGTCAACAGCTTTTCTGGTATCCTCGTTATCAACGGAATCATATCTCAGGGACATTTCACGAGTGGAATGTCCCGTGATCTTCATGATAACCGATTCCCGAACGCCCGATTTCCTCATATTGGTATTGCAGCAATGACGGGTATCATGAAAGACAAATCCATCTTTTACACCCCTTCCATAAGGGAATGCCGGTATCGCGACAGGCCTTTTTTAAAGCTGTTCGAAAAACTTACCCATCTTTAGCAAATAGTGTGACTTTCGAAGGCCATTGAGATCACTGATTCTTTAGAAGTTCCACAGCCTCTTCCATGGAATGGCGTTCTTTCAACCTCGCCAACTCCGCAGGTGATTCCTGGAAATTCTCCAGAGCGTTGAAGAAACGATCCAGCACGTCGCCGCTGTAAGTGGGGATGAGAAAGAGGTGAGTGTGGGGGATTCTTCTTCCCCGGGCATAAAGAAATACAAAATCCGGATCGAACTTCTTCATCATTCGGCTCGCTACGACCCTCGCGCACTTGAACAGACTGTTCGTCTCGTCTTCATTCAATTCATGCCACCACGGGACATGTCGTTTAGAGAGAACCAGACAATGCCCTTTTGTGTACGGATGGATATCCAGAATGACCATGGAAAGATCATCTTCGTAAACCTTATGCGCATGCGCCTTTCCAGCTATGATATCGCAGAATACACAGTTCTTTTCTATTTCTTCCATCATAGTTTCTCCCTGAAAAATTTTTCATTCTTTATCGGGTGGCGCAATAATTTACAAGTGTTATATATAAAACTTCCCTTCATTAAAAAAGCTTGCGTTCTGAAATTTCATCTGTTATATACGCCCTCCGAGTTGGTGATGGAGTCCGCCGCAATTGCCTATATGGCTAATGACTCCTGCAAAAAAGGTTTCATTTTGGCGCAGGGGGATAAGCCAGGTAGCAGTACGGATGCGGTGGATGACATCTTACGCGGCACATTCATTGCACCCACCGGAAGTTTTCAATTCGTTTTAATCGCTGCCTGCAACCGACCGAATCCTGTGAGAGGATGAAGGGGATTTAATTCCTTCCATCGGATGGTTTTGTCTGTTCGTTTCGCGACGATCTCTTTGCGCACTGATGCTCAAAGTCTGGAGGAGGTCATCCGTATGGAAGACAAGATCATCTTTAATGTCATCCAGGTTCTGGTTGTCATGCTCTTTTCACCTCTCATCAAGGGAGTTCTGAATCGACTCAAGGAAATCGTTCAATCCAAGCGCGGCCCCAGCATTTTCCAGCCCTACCGCGATCTCTGGAAGCTTTTTCACAAGAACGAAGTTGTTTCGGACCAGAGCTCGTGGATATTCCGATTCACTCCTTATATCGTTTTCGTCACCCCTATCTTTGTGGCGCTTCTCATCCCGGTGCTGACGGGCTATCCACTTTTTTTCGCCTTCATGGGAGATATGCTGGGGGGCGGTTTCATTCTCGCGCTGGGCGGTTTTTTTGCGACTCTGGCGGCGGTTGATGCGGGGAATCCTTACGGCGCAATGGGCGCCAGCCGCACCCGGATGGTCGGATTTCTCGCAGAGCCGGTTTTCATGATCGTATTCTTCACCGTTTCCTTTGTCGCGGGTTCAACCATTCCCTACATCGTCCAGAAACATTGGGTTACGCCGCTGGCAAACTTCTTCGAGCCCTCTCATGTTCTCCTGATGTTGTCCTTCCTCATGCTCATCATCGCCGAGACGGGGAGAATACCCGTGGACAACCCCTCGGGGCACTTTGAACTTGCCATGATAGACGAATCGAAGGGGCTTGAATATTCGGGCCGGGGCGCCGCGCTCATGAAGTGGGGAGGTTCGATGAAGTTCTTTGTCCTCTCCTGTATCTTCCTGAACGTCCTGGTAACGCCCTGGGGACTGGCGGCAGGGGAGAAATACGCTGAGGTCTTACTGGCGGTCCCGCTGGTGCTGTTTAAAGTCCTTGTTTTCGTTCTTATCCTTGTCGCGATTGAGTCATCTCTCGCAAAACTCAGGCTTTTTCGCATCACGGAGTTCCTGGGTGCGGCCTTTGCCACATCGGTCGCCGCCATGATCACGCGACTTTTGCTCGCGTAGGAGGATAACCATGCAAGACCCATATATTGTATCCATTTTAACAAAATTCAATGCCCTTGCAGGCGGGCTCTTCCTGCTCGCAGCCTTCGCTCTCGTGGCGACGCGGCAGATCCTCGCCTGTCTAAGGATTTATGTTGCGCAATCGTTTCTGCTCGCCTTGTCGGCGCTGCTGTTGGGCTTCCAGCATATTTCGGTACACCTTTTCGCTGTGGCCGCCATCAGCCTGGGCATCAAGTGTTTCCTGATTCCCTTGCTCTTACGCCGCACCATTAACCAGGAAATTTATGCGCGGCGGGAAATATCGCAGGTCTTGAACATTCCCGCTTCATTGCTGATCGCTGTTGCCATCGCTATTTTTGCCTACTTCATCTCGACGCCGCTTCTGGATGCCGCGGGCGGTGCTTTTGAGAGAATCAATTTGCCGATCGGAACGGCGTGCCTTTTTCTCGGTGCCTATACGATAACCGTCAGACGCGAAGCCTTACCCCAGGTCATCGGCATCCTTGCCATGGAGAATGGCGCATTCTTCGCCGGCGTGTCCATCGCGCCCGCTCTTCCGCTCATCGCGGAACTTGCAGCAGCCTTCGATGTTCTCATCATCGCTCTGGTCATGGGACTCTTGACCAGAAAGATCCACGAAAAAATCGGGACGACATCGGTCGGTGAAATGACGGCCCTCAGGGAGGAATAACTTATGGAACTCCTGTACATCCTTATCATAACCGTGCTGGCTTCCGCCCTATCTCTGATTCCCCTTGGAAAGAGATTGGCTCCGACAGCGACAAGCCTTTCCGCATTTGCCGTTCTTATTCTTTCCTTCAGTGCGGCCATGGACACTGTTTCAGTCGGAGAAGTTGTCGCAATCAGAGACTGGCTGTCCTGTGACAGTTTCGGCGCCTTGATCCTCTTGCTCGTCTCCTTTGTCGGATTCTCGGCGGCGGTCTTCTCATGGGGTTACATCAACGAAAGCAGCCACTCTAATGATCATGGGAAGATTCGCCGGTATTATGCACGATTCAACCTCTTTCTCCTTTCCATGCTGGCAGTCCCCATTCTTTCACAGGTTGCCCTCGTCTGGATCGCCGTAGAACTGACCACGCTGCTTTCTGTTTTTCTGGTCAGTTTTGAATCGACGCCCGAGGCGCTTGAGGCGGCCTGGAAATATGTGGTGCTCACGTGCATCGGCGCAGCAATCGCTTTGCTCGGCGTCCTGATCCTTTACTGGGGAATGAGCATCGTTTCCCGGGAGCCCTTCACCTGGGCGGGTTTGATCCGCTCGGCTCCGGCGATGTCTCCCGTTCTGCTCACGGCGTCTTTCTTCTTCATCCTGATCGGTTTCGGCGCCAAGGTAGGTCTCGTGCCGCTTCATACCTGGCTGCCGGACGCGCACAGCCAGGCGCCCTCCCCCATCTGCGCCCTTCTGTCCGGCGTAGAAACAACCGCCGTGTTATACGTGTCATCATGCGATTGCTCCCCTTATTTAAGGGCATAGAGGCATCGCACGCCGAAACATGGCTCATGATTTTCGGTCTCATGTCCACCGGCGTAGCCGCTTTTCTTCTGATTCAGGCAAGAGACTATAAACGTCTCTTTGCTTTTTCCACGATCAAGCACATGGGCATCATCCTGGTCGCCGTCGGCATGGGCGGGTATGCCGCCCACTTTGGGGCGACCCTGCAGATTGTGAGTCATGCCGTTACCAAGTCCCTCTGCTTCTTTGCAGCCGGGGCAACCCTGATGACCACGGGGAGCCGCGAAATCGCAACCGTCCGGGGCCTCATACGTCTCTCTCCCCTCGCTGGAGCCTTTCTGCTTGTCGGCAGCCTGGGAATTGCAGGCGCGCCGCCCTTTTCTGTTTTCCTCAGCGAATTTTCAATCCTGCGGGCGGGGATCGTCAACGGCCAATATCTGGCCACGGGACTTCTTGCCCTTTTTATAATCATTGCTTTTTTCGGTGTCATGTTCCGAATCAATGGCATGGTATTTGGAAAGCCGAGCGCGATTTCGCGAAATTTTACATTACCGGCAACCTGTACCTTCACGCTGATTTTGGCGACGATACCGGTCATTCTATTGGGCTTCTTTATCAAAACCCTTTGCAGAATACCCCGCGGCTTGCCGCGGGGATGAATGCATGCCTTACCCAGGGGGTTATAAGGGGGAGGGGAGCGTCCCCCTTATCCGCATAGGCCCTTGCGTGACAATATGA
>Ga0209610_1000121_pt1 | contig 38658 bp, 36 predicted proteins | sample LakKivw275mmetaG_FD_184137 | JGI IMG/M metagenome (GOLD analysis project Ga0209610, IMG submission 184137) | Anoxic lake water microbial communities from Lake Kivu, Rwanda to study Microbial Dark Matter (Phase II) - Lake Kivu water 275m metaG... | ecosystem: Environmental > Aquatic > Freshwater...
CTTTCAGTGTGGTCACGGGAGGGAACAAGCTGCTGCAACGCCGTCCCCCCTCGAGCGAAGAGACCAGCTAACAAAATCGCTGACTTAATTTGAGCGCTGGGAATGGATAACGAAATTTCGACGCCATGTAACTTTCCTCCCCTGATAACTAAAGGGGCAAAGGAATCCCTTTCCCTACCCCAGATTTCCGCCCCCATCAGCCGCAGTGGTTCAATCAGCCTCCCCATAGGGCGGGAGCGAAGAGAAGCATCACCGGTAATGATAGACAAAAAGGGTTGACTGGAAAGCAAGCCACCGAGAAGGCGCATCGTGGTAGCACTGTTCTCGGCATTGAGCACGCTAGATGGCTCAGTTAATCCCTTCTCACCAACGCCGGAGATAAGCAAGGTAGGAAAATCTGAAGTGCCACTTCTGCGAATCTCTGCCCCTAAAGCCCTTAAGCAGCTAACGGTGCTCCAGCAATCCTTGCCCGAGGAGAAGTTGCCAATCTCAGCTTCACCTGAAGCTACGCTATTGAGAATCACCGCACGATGCGAGATGGACTTATCGCCCGGTGGGGTAACTTCACCTTCCAGGCGACGACAGGGCTTGATAACCCTTATTTTGCCTTGTTTAGCCATTCCTGCCTTAATTTGTTAGCCTCAGCCAGTGCTTCCTCCAGTTGATTACTACCTGAATCCACCAATTGACGATACCTTTGTAGTTCATCAATAAACTTGTCTATCCAGCGAAGTATCGCCTGCTGATTAGTAAGGCAAATTTGTGCATTCACCTCGGGGCTTCCTGAAGCCAGTCTGGTAAGGTCACGATAGCCAGAGGCAGCTAATTTCTTCATCTTCTCCCAGCTAGGTCCACTGGCGGTGCCTGTTACCAGAGCGGTTGATAATAAAAAGGGAAGGTGGCTGACCCCGGCGACAAGCGCATCATGCTCCTGGGCATTGATAAAGAAAGGCTCAGCCCCCAGCTTCTTCACCATATCTGCTATCTTGTCTACCGATTGTGGTGAGGCTTTCCTGGACGGAGTAAGACAATAAACAGACCCTTGAAATAAATCAGCCTCGGCAGCTTTCATCCCATAGGTCTCCTTCCCCGCCATGGGATGCCCACCGATAAAGTCCACCGCAGGTGGCAATAATTCCTCAGCCCACTTCATAACCTCAACCTTGGTGCTCCCCGTATCGGTAGCTATACAGCCGTGGGGAAGAGAACTCGCTATTTGAGAGAGAATTTCCTTTATAACCAGAACTGGAGTAGCAATGATGACTATCTCAGCTTGCTTTACCGTGTTTTCAAGGCTTGTCTCTACCCTATCAACCATCCCCATATTCACTGCCAGCGAGGCAGCTTCAGGACGGCGAACATAGCCAATTATTTCGAGATTCTTCCCCTGCGGCTCAGAATTACTTTCTGCAGCCTTCTTCAAAGCAAGCCCGATGGAACCGCCGATAAGACCCAGCCCAATAATGGCAACCCGCACACCCTTATTATGTCATTGCCAGCAAAGCATGACAATCCCATTAAAAATTCCTCTCCCTTGAAGGGAGAGTGAAACAATTCTCCCGGGCAAATATGGCGGGAGGGAGTTAGAGGGAGGGGGAATCCCTTGCCCTTTTCGAAGATTGCTTCGTCGCCCGTCAACTGACTGGCTCCTCGCAATGACATAAAATCTTTTTTCTGGTGAGGAAACTTACCACAAAGAGGAGGATGGCGCTTACGGCAAAGCCGATGAGGCCAAGGTCTTCTTTGAAGGGAACATCAACAATCGGGATTTTACCTATCAGTCCTATTGCTCCACCACAAATCATTGCCGCCAGAGCCCCCTGCCAGGTTACCTTTAGCCTTTCCTGGTAAAACCCGGCAATTACAGGGACGACCAGGCCGCAGGTGAAAATGGTATAGGCAAAAAGGAGAGATGCGATTACCCCTTTCGAGGCTAAAGCTAATGCCAGTGCCAGGAGGCCAAGACCAACCAGGCTGACACGAGTTAGTAAAACAGTCCTTCGTTCATCCGGAGAAGGGCGAAACCGCTTGAATATGTCCTCGGTCAGGATGACGCTCTGGCTCAAAAGGCAGGTAGCCGCTGTGGACATCAGAGCAGCAATCAGAGCAGCGAGGATTAATCCACTTAAAGCGGGGGAAAGAACGCCGCTTATTACCTGGGGAAAGGCTTGCTCAGATGGAATCTGAGGATAAAGGATTTTGGCGCTCATCCCGACAAAAACGACAGCAAAAGCAAGGGGGATAAACAGGGCTGCCGTCAGGAAAGTTGACCTCCGGGCTGTTCCTTCATCTTTAGCGCAGAAAAGACGAGTATACATATCTGGTCCTACCACGTAGGTTGCGCCAACAAGAATCAAAAATGATAGCAGCATCTTCCAGCTAAATACAGGACTTACCGGGAAGGAAAAATAGCCAGATGGAAGAGATGCCTTTAAGCCATCAAAACCGCCTATACTAGAAAGAGCAAGTCCCGAAGCTAAAAAGATGCCCAGGAAAAGTATCACCGCCTGGATAAAATCGGTGCGAATGATGGAGAATTGCCCACCAAGAACAGAGTAAAGTATTACCACCAGGCTGAAGATAAGCATCCAGACGGTAACAGAGCCCATCCCTAAGATAGACAAGACCTTTCCCGCGGCAACAATCTGCCCAGCAACCACGCCTGTCCAGGCAATAACGATGAGGATTGAAGCGGCCAGACCTACAACTCCGCCATACTGTTTTCCTACAAGCTCGGGAAGGGTATAAAGAGCGGCACCCCTTACCTTCCGGGCAAAGAAGAATCCCAGAACCAGCAAGCCAATGGAGCCAACAAGGAGCCACCAGGCACCAGTTAAGCCTTGCTTAAATCCTAACCCAGCCATCCCCACCGTGGCAGAGCCACCAATAGCAGTGGCTAGAAGTGAACCGGTAATTAACGGCGTATTTCCCTGGCGATTAGCCACAAAGAAGCCATTCTGGCTTCCCGCCTTCCTCCTGCTCCACACCCCCACGCCGATTATGACCAGAAAATAACCGATGAGGATGAGCAACCGGGACATCTTTTACCTTAGATGAATGCAATCCCCAGCAATGACAGTCCTCACCAGGCCGTCCTTATCCTTTATCAAAAGAGCCCCGTTGGCATCAATGTCGATAGCTTTCCCTTCTATTGTTTCACCCAGAGATATCACCCTCACCCGCCTATTTAGCGTGTCAGAAAGGTTCTTCCACTCCTCAAGCAGCTCCGGCTTGGTTAGCAAGGCATATTGCTCATTGATTTCCTTGACCAGCGAGCGTAAAAACTCCTTTCGGGAAATCTCCCTGCCCAGCTCCTCCTTCAGAGAGGTCGCAGTGTGTTCAAGTTGAGAGATAGGTGAATTGGCATTTATTCCAACGCCAACATTGACGAAATTCACGGTATCGGTCTCAGCTTCCATCTCAGCCAGTATGCCACACACCTTCTTCCCGCTTATCAAGACATCATTGGGCCACTTCAATTCAGCGTTCAAGCCAAAAAGCTTCCTGATGGTCCTGGCTACAGCAACTGAGACCACTAGATTTAACCTCGGGGCATAAACCGGGCTTATCCTGGGCCTCAAAACGATGGTGAAGTAAATTCCTCCCTGCGGAGATTGCCACTCCCTGCTTAGCCTCCCCCTTCCAGTGGTTTGCCTTTCAGCGATAACTATTGTTCCCTCCTCCACTCCCTTCCGTGCCAATTGCCGGGCAATATTCATAGTGGAGCTAACTTCGTGAAAATGATGAATCTTTGGCTCCAACTCAGGGAATTCACAGGGAAGCAATAAGTCTGGAGAGGAAACCAGACGGTATCCCCTAGGTGAGGCTTCTATTACATAGCCATCGCGTTTCAAGTCACGGATGTGCTTCCAGATGGAAACCCTGGAGGTACCCAAGGATTGACCTAACTTTTCACCGGAGATATATCCTTTGGTCTCCCGAAGTGTTTTTAATATCTCCGCCTTCATTTGGTTAACCTTAATTCCGTGAAGGTTAACGACCACTCAGCCTTTTGTCAAGCCTCTTTTTCCCACCGCTTTCCTGAGATTGCTTCGGCACTGATGCTCCTCGCAATACCCTAAGAAATCTAAAAGCTCAATCTTTCCCCTAGCCTACGATATGGTATTATAGAAAAGAACAACACTAAAACAGCGGTGGTGGAATCCTCAGAAAGATATAAAATGCTCACCAGGTATGAAGCGGAGATTTTAAAAGCAGCTATCCCCGATGTGCTGGGAAAGGATGAAGGACTGCCACCTGTAGATGCGGATGGAATTGTCCGATGGATTGACACTCAATATCTGGCTAAATCCAGTTTCGAGTTCCGGACTCTATATCGCTTCTTGATTCTGGCACTACAATTTTTCTTTCCCCTCTTTTTTGGAAGCGAATATAAAATCTTCCTCTCGCTTTCATCCGAGGAAAAGCAACGTCTGTTCCAGAAATGGTCTGAAAGCAAGCTCTACCTGCTCCGCAATAGCTTTACTCTTTTCAGACTGGTTATTTGCTTTGGCTATTATGGACAAGATGAAGTGTCCAAGGCAATTGGATACGATGCCGAGTCAAAGCTAGCAGAGGCCTCAAAGAGACAGGTGGTCAGGGATTAGAGATGATTTTGAGTTACCAGGACATCCATTCCAATGTAAAAGTTGACTGCGATGTGGCAGTCATCGGGTCCGGGGCAGGTGGTGCCGTGATTGCCAAAGAACTGGCAGAAATGGGACATTCGGTGGTGGTTGTGGAGGAAGGTGGATACTTTACCAGAAAGGATTTCAGGTGCCGACCAGTGGAGTCAATGCTCTTGATGTATCGAGACAAAGGACAAACTTTCACCCTGGGCAGACCTATCTGCATCCTCCCATTAGGCAAGACTGTGGGAGGGACGACAACCATCAATTCGGGCACTTGTCTCCGCATTCCCCCAAAGGTGCTCAAGGACTGGCAGGAAAACTATGGACTTAAAGAGCTTGGTGAAGAGGAACTGGGGTTATTTTATGAACGAATTGAAAAATTCCTGTATGTGCAGCCAGCAGACCCTGAGGTAGTAGGCACAAATAACCTGAAGTTTAAGGAGGGGGCAGATAAACTGGGATACTCCGCGGGCTTCCTACGGCGCAATGCTAAAGAATGTGAAGGAACAGGACTATGCGCTTTCGGCTGCCCCATAGATGCCAAACAATCAATGAATGTATCCTATATCCCCGAAGCATCGAATTTAGGGGCAAGCATATACACCAATTGTCTTGCTGAGAAAATTGCGGTGGAAAACGGAAGAGCCACAGGGATTCTGGGACACTTTGTTGACCCTGATTCGGGACGAAAGACGAAGAGCATCCAGGTGGGGACAAAGGTGGTAATCTTAGCTGCTGGTGCCATTTATTCACCTTACTTCCTTCTTAAGAACAAATTAGCCAACTCCAGCGGTCAGGTGGGAAAGCATCTTCGCATTCACCCCTGTGTGGGCACAGGTGCCTTATTTGACCAGGATATCGGGTGCTGGGATGGCATTCCCCAGAGCGTGTATGTCGATGAATTCTTCGAGGAAGAAGGCATCGTGCTTGAGGGAGCGGTAACTCCGCCCGATGTCCAATCGAATACCTTGCCTTATGCGGGGAACGAACATGCCAGATTGATGAGCCAATTTTCCAAAATCGCCTTATTCGGCTCTATGGTCTCTGACACTACTGAAGGCTCAGTAAGGGCATTACCCTTCTACCACAAACCAACTATGCTGTATGACCTCAACAAGGATGATATCCGCAGGCTACAGCTATCTGTGGTGCATCTGGCTGAAATCTGGTTCACCGCTGGCGCCAAGAGGGTCTACCCCATGCTTGCCAGGATACCAGAATTAACATCCCCAAAGCAGGTCGAGGAGCTTAAACGGCTCAAACTAAAGGGGAACGATTTTATCGTCACCGCGTATCATCCTATGGGAACATGCAGGATGGGAAGTGACCCAACAAAATCCGTGGTCAATGTTAACTGTGAGACCTGGGATGTGAAAAAACTGTTCATCTGTGATGCCAGCGTTTTCCCGACCTCGCTAGGGGTGAACCCCCAAATGACCATCATGGCGATTGCCACCAGAACTGCAGCCTATATTGATGGAGTTCTGAGCAAAAACAAATGTAACAAAGGAGGTGATAATGAACGATGATACCGTTTGATAGCTTCTTGATTGATGTCTTCTGGCTGATAGGATTAGGTTTTGTGGTTGCCTGGCTCAACGCTGCCTTTCCCGGCAGGCATCTGGTGGAGATACTTTCGGGGGTAATCCTGGTGCTTTTCTGGCTCTCCAGCGTCGGGATGTATTGCGAATGGTCAGCGGCTGCCTGGATGTGGCAGATGACGGGCGCTGAGTCAGGAAGGGACTGGATGATAAATTCGGGCATATTTAACTTCGATTGGAGAAACCTTACCGTGGGGAGCCATGTCCTTTTCGGTACCCTATTTGCCGCTTACCCGCTATGGCTATACACTGGTCTTCGAATAGGATATTCAATCTTCGGAAGAAGAAAGGATTAAGCTGCTTGCCTCCAATGCCGCGTTGAAGGCGATATCTCCGCTACATCCCCGTGCCCGGGCAGTGTCCCCAGCGAAGAAGAGATTCTTTACATATGGGGAACGAAGCTCATGCCGGTCAGGGTAAGCTTGACCTACCCTCAATAGCACGCCGTCCATAATGGGGAAGACCTGTGGCCTTTCCCATTCCACATAATCGAAGAACTCAGGGTATGCCTCAGCTATTAATTGGCGCAACTGTGAGAAGGCATCCCTGGCTGCCCCCTTTTCCCTGAGTTTTTGATAGGGGAGAATCATAAACCAGGTAGAAAGCTGTTTACCTTTTGGCGCCAGAGAAGAATCTAAATTAGAAGGAAAGCTTCCCATCGCCAGCAAGTCAACAGAGGTGACGCTGCCGGTAAGGTCACTCACCGACTGGCGCAAGCCAAAATCTATGCTTACTCCCGAAGTGGGTATCAGATTCCGAGCGTAATCTACAAAAGATGGAGGAAAGAGCCTTTCCTCGATGACGCTAAATAGCTGCTGGATTGGCGGAGTATAGACCACAGCGTTGGAGGCAAACATTTTCCGGCCAGCCCTGACCCCCACTACACCTCCATCCTTAACCATAATCTGGTCAACCCGACAACTTTTCTTTATCTCGCCGTTTCTTTCAATCACAACAGCAAGTTTATCTATTATCTGCTTCGCACCACTCACCGGTGTAGCGATAGCCCGGGGAGACTTTTGAGCCTGCTGGACAAAATACATCACCTCACCCGCTGAAGTTTCCTCAATCTGTGGGGCAATGATGAAAAAGCCAATCAGGCGAAAGAATTCCCTGGCTTCCCCATTATCAGTAAACTTGTTGATGAAGTCTAGAAGCGTCCTGGAATACCATTCATCGGGATTTTCCTGCAGCAGTTGCACCAGAACTTTGAGCATCTCTTCCCTGCCCTGTTGTGAGAGAAGCTCCGTGGTCATGAATTCCTGGGCTGAGGAGGGACGTTTTATCAGCTTCCCTCTGTGATAAATATATGAAATGGAGTCCTCTTCCGTTACGAACTCCAGGTTTTGACCTACATTTCTTAGCACGGCAGCAGCGGGACCTGCTGAGGCAAAACGATTGCCGTGTAAGCCATTATCAACAACAAAGCCTTCTTTTTCAATGCTTTTAGCCCTGCCACCCAAAACCTCCTCCCTTTCGAGGAGCAATACTTCGACGCCGTTACTGGCTAATAGGGCAGCAGTGGATAAACCACCGAAACCACCACCGATAATGATTACGTCGGCATCCATGCTTAATCAACAGGAGCCGCAAAATTTAAGCCTACCAGGCCTTCTTATATACTCCCAAGGTCTCCTGTGAGTCGATGATTGTTTTAGGGTTATACACTATCGAGCCATCGTAGAGAGCGGCTTCGGCACATTCCTTCAACCCGTCTTCAGGGACACCAACATCACGAAGCCTTTGAGGAAGCCCCATTTTCTTAGTCAGTTTCCAAATGGCATTAGCTGCGGCTTCTCCCGCCTCCATATCGCTCATCCCGGCTTTTCTAGCTCCCATAGCCTCAGCTACCATAGCATACCGGTCAGGACATTCATCGAGGTTATACATTATGCAATGAGGAAGCAAGATGCCATTAGCAATGCCATGGGGAACACCATACTTGCCGCCAACTGTGTGAGCTAGTGCATGGACCATTCCTACCTGGGCATTACTGAAAGCGATACCGGCGATGGTAGCAGCAATTTGCATCTGCCCGCGAGCAGCTAAATCATCGCCTTTTTCCACACAGCGGGGTAAGTTGGTCATTATCAGCCTGATGGCATGCAAGGCTAGCGCATCAGCGATTGGCTCTCTCTGCAAGGAATGAATTGCCTCTATAGCATGACACAAGGCATCCATACCTGTAGATGCCGTTAATTTTGGAGGCAGCCCGGCCACAACGGTAGGGTCAAGAATAGCTACGTTTGGGATAAGGTAAGTGTCACAGAATAACAGCTTTGTTTTTGCAGTATGGTCCTTAATCACTGCGGCATAAGTTACTTCGCTCCCCGTTCCCGTAGTGGTCGGAATCACGATATGCGGGGTGACAGGACCCTTGAGCAGCTGGAACCCACTGTAATCACTCATTTTCCCGCCTTCTTTGAGAAGGATAGCCATCCCCTTAGCAGTATCGATAACACTTCCACCACCTATGCTCACTAAAATATCAACGCCTTTCCCTTTGGCAAATTTATAGCCCTTCTCCACGATATGCACTCCGGAATCCTGTGTGCACTGGTCAAAAATGCCGACGCACCTATCGCCCAGAGCCTTTTCCAGCCTTTCCACCAACCCTGTTTTCACAATTCCTTCGTCAGTTACAATCAATGCCTTCGTCCCCCCAAGCTCATCCACCTCTGCTGCAACACCATCTATAGCATTTTCTCCGAAGATAATCTTGGTGGGGTCACGATAAATAAAAGAAAGCTCACGAGTGTAAGCCATGTTCCACACCCCCTTTTCAAAATTTCGCGCTATGTTATTCTTAAGCGGTTGCTAAACTCCAAACTGTTCCCTGAACTGTTTAAGATCAGCTCTAAACTTCTTGATTTCGTCCTTGCTGAGTTCATCAGGCCACACAGATTCAAACAGCCCGGTACAGTCCGCCAACCTCTTAGACGCCTTTACATGCCTGACTACGTTAGCCATATTCCCCTTCAGCTTTATTTTACCCAGCATGGTAGCCTTAATAGCATCTGTCTTACCTTTAGCCACAGCTTTCCAGGTATCGATGCTACCGGTCATAACATACGGCGCCTTCGCAGCCTCCTCTTTGGGAAGGATTTTCACTGACCTGCAATCACCATGCCACAGGTCCAGCACCACAGAAACATCTTCGTCTAGCCCTACCTCGGGCTTTGCCTGGAGCACCAGAGTAACGGCACCTTCCCAAGTCTTGGCTGCCTCCCTATACTCGGCATCGCCGTCAACAATTTCCCCAAATACCTGCCCCCACTCTGGAGTCGGCACTATGGGCTTGGGGTGGGATTTACGCCTTTCCTTGACCACCTTTTGGTACTCTTCCTCCCATTCCTTCGTTCCATACTTAACCGGCATAATGTCACCTCCTTTTTAATTTATTATTTGCCCGAAGTATATATTTTCTTCGCTAAATCGGCAAGCCCGATACTCTCCAGTTTCTCCCGGGAAGGATAGCCATTGGCATTAAGCTTCCGCAATCCATAATACTCCTTGCGCATCGATTCGATATCTGGCACGGAGCCGGCAGCAGCACCTTCGTTAACAGGAACCAAAATCTTTTTGGGCAGTCGGTCATCAGCAGCAGTAATGCCCATCAAGTTGTTCAATCCTCGTTTTAGAAGCCAGACCCTTTCCCCACACTCCATAAGTTCGTCCAGACTATAGCCAAAACCAGTGGTAGTTCTCAAAAATTCGACAAGGTCATTCGCCTTGAGACAAGCCATGGCAAAAACACACAACACCGCTGAGGAACAAACCATACCCAGATTCTCACAAATCATAGTCATCTCGGCCTTACCCTCACTGGTTTGTCCTTCGTAATCATCCTTTAGCCCAACAATTTCGGGGTAAGCGACCTGCCCCTGCTCAACAAAGAGGTCCATATGCTGCAGATGGCAGGCACCTCTATTCGACATTGCATAGGCTAGTCCCATGCCGTGGTAGCCTCGAGGGTCATGCATCGGTGCCTCCAGCCCCTTCACCTCAACAGCAAAATCTGCGGCATTTCTCCCAATCTTCTTCGCTGCTGCCCGGCTCCCTTCTGCCAAAACATCCCCAAAGCCCTCTCTCCGGGCAACCTTCTCCACCATTCTAAAGACGCTCTCCATATTTCCCCAGGTAAGCTTAATTCCTTGGGTATCATCCTCAGTTATCACCCCATGCTCAAAACAATCAATGGCAAAAGCAATGGTAGAACCGCAGGATATGGTATCGAGACCGTATCTATTGCACATTTCATTTATCTTGATAACTGCTGCCAGGTCGTTATTCATAACCAATGTCCCGAAGGCGCAGCAGGTTTCATATTCCGGTCCAGCTTGTTCCTCCCCTTTGTAAGGTCCTTCCTTAACCTGGCACACCCGCTTACAGGCAATGGGACAGGCATAACAGGCGTGAGTCTTGGTCAAATATTTCTCGCTATATGTTGGACCGCCCAAAGCCTCACTGCCCTCCAGATTCTCGCCTAATGACCAATTCTTGCTGGGCACATCCCCGGTCATCATCCCCAGCGGCAAAGAAGCATCGGTACCCATAGAGTGCAGAGACTGAGCCACGGCGCTATCTTTTATTACATCCAGCGCTTCACGGCGTGCCTTATTGTAATCTTCGGGCATGGCTATACTAGCCTTGCCCCTACCTCTCACCACAATAGCCTTTAGCTTCTTGGAACCCATGACAGCGCCTAAGCCACACCTTCCAATCGCATCAGCTTTATCATGAATTATGGCAGCATACTTGACCAGATTTTCCCCGGCCTGACCAATAGCTAACACCTTTACTTTCCTTCCTCCACCAATTTTGTCCGTCACCATATCAATTGTTTCATAGGAATCTTTACCCCATAGGTCTGAGGCATCACGAATTTCCACTTTATCGTCATCGATGAAAAGGTAGACCGGTTTATCGGAAGCACCTTCAATAATAATGCCATCCCACCCAGCAAACTTTAGCTCTGGACCAAATGTGCCACCACAGTTTCCCTCCCCCCAGATATTGGTTAACGGCGACTTAGCACTTATATTGAACCGACCAGACCCAGGAAGATTGGTGCCCTGCAAAGGACCAGTCATGATAAACAAAGTGTTCTGGGGAGACAATGGGGCAACTTGAGGGGAAACTCTGTCAAGAAAGAGCTTAGCTGCTAACCCACTGCCGCCAATGAACTTCCGCAAGGTTTCATCATCCACGCTCGTTTTCGAAATCTTCCCCGAAGTTAAATTTACTTCCAGAATCTTACCGGCATATCCGCCTTTTGACATTTTCAACACCTCCTTTCGGTTTTTACAAAGTCTCACATTCGTAGAAATATCTGACAACCTCCATCAAATCCAACTGTTTCCCTCCCAACCAGAGCTGCAGCATCTTAGAATCTCTCCAGTGCTTTTCGATATCGCCTTCCCTGGTATAGCCATAGGAGCCCATGAGCTCCATAACACGCCCGGTATGGTTCACCGCCATATCGCTAGCGAACATAGAACAAGCCCTTGTCTTCGCCACAATTTCCTGAGACCATGGTGGACCATAGACATCGGGAGTATCCACCATGTGAGCTATAGCATAAGAGTAAGTTGATGCCGCCTCAATAGCTACAGCAAGCTCAGCCAGAATGACAGCATTCATGGAATGCTCCTTCAGCGGCTTGCCGGCAACCACCCTCTCGCTGGTATATTTCTTGATTATCTCATAAGTATTTTTCAAAACGCCCAGGGAAAAGGCAGCGGTTCCCAGGTTTCCAATTGTAACAATCTCGTTAAAGCATTTCACCGTCCACTCAGGGGGCTGAGCGTTATACCTTAAAGGAACGTGTACCTCATCAAAATATATATCGGTATTCATATCTGCAGCCATTCCCGCTTTATGATAAGCCGGTCCCACCGAAACCCCCCTGGCATCTGCAGGGACATATATCAACCTCAGCCTCTCCTCATCTTTGCCCTCATCGGTGATGCACAGAACACAAAAAAGGTCAGCTACCTTTCCTGAGTTTGTCGGCCACTGCTTATGACCATTTATAATCCACTCCTCCCCACTTCGCTTAGCAGTGGTGCGAATAGTCCTTCCATGCATACGCCCGATGTTCTCTATATCAGCCCCACTCTCAGGCTCGGTCATGGCATAACAGCCCATATAAAGCTCATCACCACAATACCTGGGGCCAAACTCATTGCATAGCTCCATATTCCGGTGAGGAAGCTGGGTTATGGGTATAACTGGCCAGAGGGAGCAAGCACAGGCGACCGCAAACCCGGAATCGGCTCGGCCAAGCTCTTCAAAAATCCTTACTGTGCCCATCCCGGTGACTCCCAAGGAGCTTATGTCAAGCCCACCAACATCCCCAGGCCATACCGTCCTGTTTAACCCGAAATCAACCATTATTTCCTTTAACAGGGGCTTAACAAGCTTATGTTCTGCCCAGTCTTCGTCTATCTTTCTCCTCATGGGCATATACCGGTCATCCACCCACTCCCGGATAGACCTAGCCATATCCTCAATTAGTAACGGAATCAGTTCCCTTGGACGACTGAAATCATCTATAGTCGGCATCCTTTAACCACCTTTCAAAAAATTTGCTTTCAACTGCATATCGCTCGTAATATCTGCATAAGCATCACCTCCTTTTTAGGCTCACTGGCTTCTATACTCTTCTAGGGCTGTCAGGTACTGAGACAAAGTAGTGCTTATTTTAGACAAGCCAAGAATTATGCCCCAGCAAGCAAACACAGAGGCAGTGATTATACCTCCCAGTGATAAATCCTTGACAATACTCTCCGAAATAAGGAATAGCTCACCATGCCAGATATGGTCCACTATTCCAAATATGGTACCTCCATAAAGCATTAGATTAAGCCACCAAAGCCGTGATTCTTTCTTTCGCCTCCATAAAATAGTGGTGATTATGGCTGCTGCAAGTGGTATTGTGTAACACATTTATTTAACCTCCTTCCTTCTTTTTGAAATATTCATCATTTCCCTCTCACACAAAACTTCTCTTTAATTTTCTAGGCGCTATCCGACCTTAAACCCAACTCTTCTAAAATCTGGCGAACAGCCACGAGGCTGGGTGAGGTCTCAGGAAAATCGGTTATCGGTTTATTATTAAAATCGTATTCCCTTACCCTATCATCTTCTGGAATCCAGCCCAGCAAGTCCAGAGAAACACCATTGAGAATTCTGTCCACCACTTCCCTGCTTCCCACCCTGTTTATTACCAGCCCTACTCTACGGCATTCCACAGCCTTCCTAGTGTCTACCAGCTTTTTTATTGCTGAGACAACATTTATACCCTTGGCAGATGTATCGCTTATCAGCACGAGGTCATCGACGGTTTTCATAACCCTTCGGTTTATCTGTTCTATACCGGCTTCTCCATCAATCAAGACAAGGTCAAAGTTCTTCGACAGAGACTCTATTATGTCTTTCAGAAGGTCATTTACCTGGCAATAACAGCCCTCGTCTTCAGGTCTTCCAATAGCCAAAACTGCCAGGTTGGCATTTTCTTCAAGCGCGTCAAAAACTTCGTAGTCCAGCCTGGAAAGTAGCTCAGATTTATCCCCCGTTCTCTCCCCCTTTATAATTGTATCTATTAAATCATTTCTTATATCGTCAACCGTTTTTTTCACTTTAACCCCAAGGACAGGGGCAAGACCAAAGGAAGGGTCAGCATCAATAGCCAAAATTTTCCAATCCCCCTTATCTACGAGCAGCTTGACCATCGCAGCGGTTAAAAAAGTTTTTCCTACACCACCCTTCCCGCATACCGCTATAATCTTGCCTTCCATTTCATTACCTCATCGAGATTCCAGCAATCTCTGTCTCATTTTCTTCAACTCCAAAACCTCACTACATACATCTGAATATTCGCAGCTTGAGCAGTTAAATGATAATTCTTCCACCATCTTGTTCATCGCACCAAGTATTCTCCTGGCTTTATGGGATATATCCCCGAGCTCCTTTACATCATCCTCGTTTGAAGTCACAAAGATAACCTCGAGCGATTGCAGGTCAAACCGTGACCTAAGACTATCGACCAGGGCATTTCCCAAGACCTCAAATGAAAGACCGTCCTGGACGCTATCTTTGCTCACCCTGCCCCAGATGCTCAGCCTGGAAGGAAGGCTCTTAATCATGTAACCCTTCAAATCCAGTTCATACTGAGCTGAATTTAGCTTCCTATAATCCTCGTCTTTTACCGTGGTAGACCCGACCAATAGAATCTGAGCAAAGGGGAGCATCCCCTTTGCTTCCTGGATATCTGGACCTACCAGTGAGATGGCTCCATCATTAACCAGAGCAAGGCTTTCAGTCAGCAGAACAACAGCTAAAGAGGCGGTTTCCGGATTTCCGAGTTCAACCCAGGTATCCTCACGCAAAACAATTGACGGCTTCCCCTCACCGCTAAAACTTGATAGGGCTTCCCCATTCTGGGAGTTCAGGCACCTGACTTTCTGACCGATTTCCCTTTTTTGTGCTATATATTTCCTCAGCCTTGTTATATCCTGATCAAATGCTTTCAAGTCTCCTGCAACTCCTTCTCGGCAAGCAGCGAGGCGCCTACTGCACCCACAATCTGGGGGGCTACTGGCACCGTTTTTATGCTAACCCCGAGCCATCCTTCCAGGCTTTTGATTACCCCGATATTCTTGGCTACTCCCCCGGTCATGACCACGTCCTCCTTGATGCCGACATTCCTGACCAGGCTCGCTATTCTTGATGCTATTGACTGGTTAACGCCAGCTATAATATCGACTATATCTTTCCCCTCGTTAAGGAGAGATATGACTTCAGATTCGGCAAATACAGTACATTGACTGGTGATTTCAAGTGGGCTTTTTGATTGTTGAGATAAGGGACCCAGGTCATCAAGTTTCACCTCCAATGCTTCAGCTAAAACATCAAAAAACCGCCCACCGCCGGCGGCACATTTATCATTCAGGCGGTAACTCAAAACCCTTCCCTCCTTACCAACGCTGATCGCCCTGGTAGCATTCCCACCCACATCGACCACCGTCCCCACCGAGGGAATAAAAAAGTAGGTTCCTTTAGAAAGGCAGGGGAGCTGCGATACATACCTGCCGGCAAACGATACATTCTTCCCACCATCGCCAGTACTTACGCAATATCCTACATCATCAAATGATAGATTAGCCTTTGAAAGTGCTCCATCCATAGCATCCTTTGCTGCAAGGTCAGGCTTAAATCCAGTTTCGATGACATGATATGATATAATCGCTCCATCCTTCATTATAGCGACCTTTGTTGTCAGGCTTCCTACATCACATCCGGCTGCAATCATTGATACTTTTCCTATCCTTTCTGTAACATTTTTTCTTTTGCGAACAGCGCTCCTCCGAGAGCTCCCACAATCTGAGGGTCCACATTAACCTTTTTGGTGTTTACCCCTAACATTCCCTCCAGGCTTTTAACTACCCCGATATTTTTAGCCACTCCCCCGGTTATTACCACATCTTCTTCTACGCCAACTCTCATTGCCAAACTGTTCACCCTCTCTGCCATAGCCCTGGTGACCCCAGCAGCCAGGTCGTGCTGGTCTGCCCCTTGGGCGATGGATGATGCCACCTCGGTCTGGGCATAGATGCTGCACATACTGGTAATAACAACAGGATTTCTTGCCCGGAGGGATAAAGGACCAATTTCATCAAGCCTTATCCCTAATGTCTTTGCCATAACCTCAAGAAATCTCCCCGTTCCTGCAGCACACTTATCGTTCATGATAAAATTTTTGAGCTTCCCGTTTGCATCGACCCTGATTACCTTGCAATCCTGACCACCAACATCAATTACCGTCCTCACTGAAGGGATAAGCCAGTGCGCTCCCTTGCCATGACAGGATATCTCAGATATGTTGTCCTTGGCAAACGGAACCCTTTCCCTACCATAACCTGTGCTGATACAATAATCTATATCTTCTAGAGCAAGATGAGCTTTTTGTAACGCCTTATCCATAACATCTTTGGCTGATTGCTCTGGCTTTGGTCTGACCCCGATAATCTCCGAGGATAAAATTCCCCCATCTCTCATTATAACGGCTTTAGCAGTTAAGGAACCGACATCGCAACCAGCGACAATCATTGCACCACCATTGTGTTAACGAACTCCTCGATCTGGTCTCTAATAGTTGGCCAGAGAGTAACCCGGTCATCCCAGGTATCTGAATGTATGATGAGGGTTGGTACCCCTAGCTCTTCTTCAATTGCTTTCATCAGCACCTTAATACCTCCCCAGGTATTCTTGCATCCCAGCGTGCCAAGGTATATAGCACAATCTATGCTAAGGTCTTTAGCTAGCGTAGCTATGTCTTCAAACCACTGACCGGGATAATCAAGGGGACCTCTTATTTGCTTGGTCATTAGCATATTGTGTGCTTGCTCGGCTAAGCTATTGAGCATGGTATCTGCGGTTGAGGTATCTATGGTATAATGCTGGTGGCCGAGCATTGCTAGCGCCTCCATTATCAGTGAGATTCCGTTGTGTTCCAACCATATCCAAAACTCTCCACCCATGGTAAAATGGCTGAGGTAAACGAAGGCGGCCCTTGCTCTCTCTCTGGGTAAAACTCCTTCTCCCCTCCTATACCTCTCCTTCACCACCTCATACATAGTTTTCATCACCTCCGTTGCTTGAGGAGTTCCTGAAGACATAAATCTTGTCCCAAACATTATTAAGTTGAATACAGCCGGAACCGGATTGGGGACAGCCCTTCTTAAATCATAGATTTCAGCGACATACTCGTCCTGCTTTTTCGCCTCCTCGCAGCATTGCCGCAACTTATCTTCATCCAGCTTATTTCCAGTCTGCTCTTCTAAGAACGATACCATCTTTCTATATTCCTTTCGATAATACTTTGTCATCTCTCCATCTTCATCCCAATATGGTGGAGCATCAATATTACAGAACGGAATATGCAGGTATTCAGATACAAAGTCAAACATTTTTGAGTTTGTATCGCAGCTCCCGGAGGCTGCATTGAGCACCATATCCGGCTTTTCAATCAGGCCTGATAATATGACGCCCACCCCTCCCCTTTGAGCAGTGCACATGGTCTCTGGAATGCCTATACCCGTAGTGTAATCGATAAACCTGAAGATACCCTTAGGAACCCCTAATGACAGGAAGCTCGATATGACTTCGGGTGACAGCGGGACTACATCCATGGCATACAATATTGCCGGAGGAAAGCAAAAACTCTCAAAGGCTATTTTCTTCCCCTCCTTGTGGGCATTGCTGAGATTTTGAAGATAAGAACTCCGCATCTCCTGGAAGGGCCACACGACTTCGCTGAGATATGGTTCAAGCATGAGTGTCTCCATTAGGCCGGGCGTCACTATCAGCGCTTCCAACATATCCTTGACCTCTTTGTCAGTTGCAGTGCCAGATACCATCCCAGGTCTCCTGGAAAGTGCCTGGGGAAAACTGGCTTGTATAAGCTTCTCATTCATTTTTTCACCTCCTTATCCTCTCTAAAAATGCCTGAAACCTTGTCTTGAGCCTGCCGGTATCAGCCAGGGGTCCATATTGCCTTTCCAACATTAATGTAGGAATACCCTCAGCCTCTAAATCCCTTCCATAAAGCGTGTTATCGGCTCCATGTAGGTCACAAAACCTTATGTTCTCCAGAATGACACCATCCACTTTCCCACTCTTTGCAATATCCCTTACAAAACTGTATCTCCGAGAGTATTCACCAAACATGCGTGGACAGGGGATATGCTCCCAATACCTGTTGACGATAGCATGTAACGGGTCTCCTTCTTCCTCAACCAGGTTCCAGAAGCATCTCGCCCCAAAGCATAATGAATCAGCAACAACCACGGCACCAAGGTCTTCCACGAGCCTCACCAACTCTACATCATCATTTACACTCCCTACTATCATCAGCCTTGGCTTACCAGTAATACCTTCTCTTTCGTCAAGCTCACCCAGTAATCTCTCCAGTTGCTTATTGTAATCATCCTTGGGCATCACAGTGCTTGTTATGACGATGCCCAGAGCCTCTGTCCCTGTGATTGGAACTTTATCTTTTTCTCTGAGTTCATACAGCTTTCTCAATAGTTTTCTAGTTTTGTTGTATACCTTGATAGCATTCCTCAACCCCTCTTCTGTTACCTCAACCCCAAAATGCTTCTCTAATTCCTTAATAAGCCTTTGAGTCTCATCCATAAGCAATTTCGAGGCATGCTCTCCACGGGAATGAGGCAGACCATAATATTCAAAAAAAGCGGGCAGGTGAGCATTCCCATCTTTCGCTGCTCTCCTCCAAGTATCAAAAATACGCCGCATATGGTCACATTCATAAGTTATAATTGCTCCATCCAGGAAATCGAACCTGCCATCAGCGGCATTCTCAAGTAGACACTTAACATAACTGCATATGACTGGTCCGACATACATATCCGCTATGGTAACTTTTGTAGCCCCTCTGCCCCCTATTCTATAGGGGAGAATACCGGCAGCATAAATGATTTCCTCCGGTGTATAAGTGCCTGAGTATCCTATTACTTTCCCTCCCTTTTTCTTCCAAGCCTCTACATAAGGATTGGAGAGGGTTTTTGCTGGTTGTACTAATTTTTCCATTAGTTCCATTTTCCCATCTCCTCGGATTTTTTAAAACCTGCCCACACTACCCCCTTTCAAGATTTCTCGCTATTCTATTCTTAAGCAGTCACTAAACCCCAAACTGTTCCCTGAACTGTTTAACTTCAGCTCTAAACTTCTCAATTTCGTCCTTGCTGAGTTCGTCAGGCCACACAGCTTCAAACAGGCCGGAGCACTCCGCCAGCCTTTTAGACGCCTTCACGTGCCTGACTATGTTAGCCATATTTCCCTTCAGCTTTATCTTACCCAGCATAGTAGCCTTAATAGCATCTGTCTTACCTGTAGCCACATCTTTCCAGGTATCGAAGCTACCGGTCATGACATAAGGCGCCTTTGCAGCTTCCTCTTTGGGAAGGATTTTCACTGACCTGCAATCGCCGTGCCAAAGGTCTATCACCACAGAAAGGTCTTCCTCTAGCCCTGCCTCGGGCTTTGCCTGAATCACCAGGGTAACGGCACCTTCCCAGGTCTTAGCTGACTCTCTATACTCGACATCGCCGTCAACGGTTTCCGCAAATACCTGCGCCCACTCCGGAGTCCCCATTATGGGCTTGGGATTGGCTTCACGCCTTTCCCTGACCACCTTTTGGTATTCTTCCTCCCATTCCTTCGTTCCATACTTAACTGCCATAATGTCACCTCCTTTTTAATTTGAGGCTGTTTAATTTTCAAAAGCCTCATTTTTAGCTTCGAAATTTAGCTTTTCCAGCCTCTCTTTTGTTACTTCACCCCCGTCTATCTGAACTAGGTCACCAGGACAACGTTTAACCTTATCCTACGGGAAACGCTTTCTCGGCGAAGCGGAGGAGATTCAGTGTAAAGCTCCTCCCTTTGCCTTTCAGCAACTTTTGTCCAACAGGCTTTATATCTGACTTCTGCAGTGCCTCGCCGAACTTCAGCGGCATATATTTAGAGCGGCAGGGCTTCCCGCGACAAAACCAAACTGTTCTTTTTCTTGGCTGAAGGATGAATGAATAAACGGTCTCCCCTTCCGCCATGGCATCCAGCGCCTTTTTTAATCGAAACCGCCGCAAATACCAACCGTAATTCCATAAGTGGCAGCAGATAGTGGAATCGTCCACAATTCCTGTTGGGGGAACTTCGAGATCAGGAAGCAGGCTGTAGTTCTTCCCATGGTCGGAGGCAAACCGCATCACCGTTTCCAAATCAAATTTACCGCTATATTCTCTGGCTAGTTCCCAGGCACGCCCCAGCCGGGCATAACTGCCCGCTATCGCCTTCTGTTTATTCGGCTCCGCACCACCTGAGAGCTCCCTGCTTAAATGCTGGTGGTGATTCGTCTCCACCATAACGCCACTTTCCTCAATGCGGCTGACAGCAATATGGTTCTTGCTATACTCTATGGTAACGGCGTTGCCCTGCTCATCTGCCCACATGGAGTTCAGATTGGCGAATACCGCCGCACTATAGCCAGGGAGGACAAGTCTATTGCTCCCAGTGTAAAGCTGAGATACTTCGTCCACCGTGGAGCAGGAAGAAAGCGCCCTCTGAATTATCTCAATAATGGTCACACCTTCCCCATTACCATCCTTCATGCCCACAGCATTCCCTACAAAGCACAAGCCCTTCTCGTTCATCATACCGATGTGCAGCCAGCCAGGAATGCCCCAGGCCACATAGTTATACCCTCCCGAATTGGCGACGAAAAAGCGGCATCTATCGAAGATAAGCTTGGCGGGGCGGAGAATATCGAAGTTCCATAACAGGTATATTTCGCCGTCTTTAGTCGTCGGCGGAACAGCAACAAGCGTAGTGCAGCCCATAATCACCTCGGTATAGAAATTTATGACTCAAACCAAGAGTTATTATGCAACTTGTTTCCACACCCTGGCAATACTTTGCTTATCCCACCAGGGCCCGTGGACTTCTTTGCTGTATTACATCCTGGTTCAGGTGTAAAAACCACCATATAAAATGCCTCACATCAGTTATCCTCCATCAAGCCATCCACATCATGGCGCAACGACACCCTACACATTCATAACATAGTATAATAGCCTGCACCAGGTCATACTGGGAAAGTAATGACAAACTTAGCACAAGAAGGTCCATCCAGAAGATAGGAGGTGTAGCGTGATTTCGAAAGAACTTTTAGGTATCATCGCCGGGGCTTTAATAAACGCAGGTTTCATTCCACAGTTATGGCGCCTGTTTAAATTCAAGAGTGCCCGCGAGATAAGCTTGCCCTTTACTTTACTCTTCTTAGCGGGACTTGTTTGTTGGCTTGCCTACGGAATTTTACTGAACCTACTGCCAGTAATCTTGTGGAATGCCATAGCGACGGCAATGATGTGCGCTATGTTATATGCCAAGCTAAAGTATGGTAAATAAAGGAACTAATCCTCGAAAGGGGAATTGAAACGCTGGAGACCATATTGTGAGTGATATACTTGTCAATTTAACCAAAGCGTTAGTGGTAATGTCAGTAACATTAGCAGAAGGAGGTAAGGCTTTATGAAACAGCTAGAGGATTACCGGAGTGCAGGCGAGGAATTATACCAGAAGTTACGGATTAACACCTTTCCCGTGGCTGTAAAATATATAAAAGCTATTACAGAGATTCCAGAAGGATTTACCAGCCCATCCGCGTTTGGACAGAAATGGAGTTTATGCCAGGCTTTCACCTATGCACGGCGGCATGGAAGGAATGTCGCCATGACCGCTGAAGATAACTTCTGTCTACCGACTTCTTTCGTCCATCACTGGATTGATATAACCGTTGAGGAACTCATTGAGAGTCAGAGACTAAACAAGTGGCGAAAGGATGTGGATGCCGAGATAAAGGTTCAATCACTGTATGCTGATTTGATGACGGAAGAAAATAGACAGAAGACCGAGGGACACATCGGCCTTATTGCCTCACCATTGACAAAAACCCAGTTTATTCCTGATTCAATTCTTCTTTATGGCAGTCCAGGACAATTAATGCATGTTATTCATGCGTTAAGTTACGAAGGAAAACACCTTATACAATCACCGTTTAACGGCTATGGAGAATCATGCATAAAAGGTGGTCTGATGCCATTTCTAACAGGAAAACCACAGGTTGTTCTTCTCGGGGGCGGAGACAGGGCTTTCGCACTTGCCTCAGATGATGAAATGGCAATTGGAATACCCGGGGCAGTCTTATTCGATGTGGCTGAAAACCTGTTTAAAACAGGAGAGGTATTTAATGTGGGACAACCGATTAAGGCTACACTCCCAACACATTTAACCGAAAATATCTTACCCGGCTGGGTCTACCTCAAGAAAAGATTGGAGGAACGAAAAACAGTAGACCCGATGAAAAGGACCTGACCCTCGAAAGGGGATTAAGACAATTTTCACTTACCCCTTATCCCTGTAATTCTCAATCCTGGCCGGCCCTAACTTTATATCATGATCTCCAGATCTTTAAGGGGATAGGCCAAACATGCATGAATATAGCCAAATTGCCTGTCGGATTTTCTTAAAAGTACATCTTTGGGTTGGAAGACCTTACCTCTTAAAAGCTTTATCCGACATAGACTGCATGCACCAGACCTGCAAGGAGCAGGCATGCCTATACCACCTCGCTCCAAGGAGATGATAAGAGGCTCTCCTGCCCTGGCTGTAATTACCTTCTTGCCAATAACCTTTACTCTAAATTCTGCATCAGGGCTGACATCTTTAGGCCACCCCGGATCCTTTGAGACATCTTTGGGAGGACCAATCAGCTCTTTCCTGATCTTTCTTTTTGGAATCTCAAGCTTTTCGAGTTCGGGTAGGCAAAAGTCATACATCTCTTCAGGGCCACAGATATAAAATGTCTTTGAGACTATATCGTCCACCGTATCTCTAATAAGGTCTGCTGTGATAAAACCTCTAGGGCCCTTGTAGCCCTGGGGAGGATTAGATATTACAAGGGTATATGTGAAATTATCATGATATTTTTCTCTATAGGTGAGCTCTTCATGGAATATTACATCATCCAAGAATTGGCTTCCATAAATAAGGTGGAGCCTTCTTTTCAGTCCCCGGTCTGTCACCTCTCTTATCATACTCATGAAAGGGGTAATACCACTGCCACCAGCTAAAAAGACCAGATCGTTACCATGGAATAGTGGATTGTAGTAAAAATATCCTAAAGGAGAACTGGTCTCAAATGTATCTCCTACCTTGACCTTATCAAGGAGGTAGCTAGAGACAAAGCCATTTTCTACCCTCCGTACAGTTATATCATAAAAACCAATCTGGTTAGGAGGAGAAGAGATACTATATGGCCTGCTGGTTCTTACCCTACCTATCTCTACAGAAAGACTAATGTACTGACCAGCCTGGAAGGGTGGTAGATAGTTATCCTGAGAAACTAATCTAAAAGTAGTAGTGGAGGGACTCTCTTCTCTAATTTCAGATACCTTAAGCCATAATTTGGGGGGATGGAGTCTATTTATAATCTGGGCAAGCTTCCCTTTCTCAGTAGTATAGTCAATGCCATATTTTCGACAGGTCTCTATCTCCTTTTGAACCTCAGCATAACCTTCAATATCTTTTTTGTAATCATATGTCTTCATAAGTATTCCTCCTTCACCCACTTCCAAACTCTTTCAAGATTTGCCTTGCCGCTGACTTACCTGACGCCAGGGTAGGCTGAAATCCCCCACCTGCCACCCATGCACCTGCAAAGTAAAGGCCTTTTATGGAAGATCCAGGAGCTATGAAGAGCCTGGAATCCTTCTCATATTGATCAAAACCATATGCCGTCCCTCCTAAATGTCCTAAGAACCGCATATGAGTAAGCGGGGAAGCTACCTCAATCTCTTCAATATGATTTCTAAAATCAGGAAATAGGCTCTCTACAAGATCAAGCATGCCCTCAGCATATCGGTATTTCATGTCGGCATATTGTGAAGGAGGGATGTGTAGCCAGGGCTGAGCATATTGTAGGGTAACAATAGCTGTCTGACATGTCCCAGGAGGTGAAAAATCAGGATCAGAGACATCATAGCACGTAAGTAACACCGTCTGTGGGGTTTCCAGGGTCTTGGCCAGCGAAAAGGCCCTATCGAAGTCAATAGAAGAGCATACAAAGTTTGTTGTCTCCGTTATACCTACCTCAGATGGCTCACAATCTAGGCCGGCAAAGATGGTAAAGAAAGATGTACCAATTGTTCTTCCTGCTAATATCTTAAGCTGCTCCTCTGGCACATGTTCCCCGTCAATGAGATCAATGTAAGTAGTAAGCAGGCCGGCATTAGAGACAACCCAGTGGGTTCTGATCTCGTCACCATCTTCTGTAATTACTCCTTGCACTTTGCCATCTTTGACCACTATCTTCTTTGCACCACAATTGAACCTGACCTCTCCCCCGTTTTCCAAAAATGTGTCGACAAGGGCATTAGACAAGGCCTGAGATCCTCCCTTTATATGGAAGGGTTTGAATTCGATGTACGCAAATAATAGTAGTGCCAGATTACTGAATGATAACAGTCTGGGCGGCAGACCCATATATCCCCAGTATGTAGCAACTATTGCCTTAAGCAAAGGATCGTCAAAAAATTCATCCAGTACCTCCTGAGAGCTCTTAAGGGCATATTTAAAATAGAGAGGATATTTCTCTTTAGATGCCTCTGGATCTCCCATGTGGACTACCCCTATCCTCTGAATGCTGAAAGCATAAACAAGGTCAAAGAACTTTACTATAGCTGCCCTTTCTGAAGGGAATCTGTGTTGGAGTTCTTTAACCACCTCGGAGCGATCTGCTTTTAGGGTTATATCAAGCATGTTGAGGAAGGTCACCCTATAGAGATGCTCCATCTCCACAAACTCAATCTTTTTAGTAACCCCTAGATCCTGTAAGAGAACACGCAATGGCCCGGGCTTTTCTTCAGTGCCCATGCCACTTAACTGATGAAGTGCGACCTCAAATTCAAACCTTCCCCGGCGAAAACTCGTTGCGCATCCCCCAGGGACATTGTGCCTCTCTAAGAGTAAGACCTTAAGCCCAGCTTTTGCCAAGGTGGCTGCAGCAGTTAGCCCTCCATTTCCTGCCCCGATAATGGTAACGTCGTAATCTGTCATAGCAAACCTTCCCTTCTATTAGCATACATCAATATACATTGTACATTAAACACTGTATTAGAATAAATGGCTCACAAATTTTTGGAGCTATCGTGAATTACAGACCAAGTCAAGCACGCAAATTCTAGACGGGTTAGCAAAAACCAAAAGAAAACTTAAGAAAGTAAAAACTCTTTCTTTACTTTAGAAACGATTGGAAGGAGATTGTCAATATAAAAGATTTGACCCTGTTACACTATCCATGCCAACTCCCTCTTTGCATCCCTTCCAATAACCTTGGTCTTCATCAAGGGAACACTATCTGTGTTCCCAATTGTAAGAAAGATAGGAGATAGGGAAAGGCATTGTTAAGATGTTAAGTTAATCCATGAATGAGGAAGGGGCAAGAAAAGATTAGAGGAACGAAAAACAGTAGACCCGATGAAAAGGACCTGACTCTCAAAAAGGGATTGAAACTTGTTGGTAGAGCACCTGATTTCTAATCAGGGTGTCGTTTTGGAAAAGAACTGATTCTCGAAAGGGTTCAAGGCAGAGGAACGAGCCCTGTTTTTCTCTTCTTCCTTTCCTGACTGCCCACTATTTTCAGGCTTGGCTTCTAGAACCCAAGGAATGTATAATTTGGCAGTCTTTTGAATAAAAAACATAAAGGGGGCATCAATAATGGCGCTGATAGAATATGAATTGGATGAAAATGTGGCTGTTGTTACTATGAATAGCGGGGAAAACCGATTTAACCTGGCATTTCTGGATGAGTTTCTTTCTGTTTTAGATACAATCGAGAACGATACCGATGCGAATGCACTTGTGGTAAGGTCATCCCATGAAAAGATATTCTGTAATGGTATTGACCTCGATTGGTTTGTCCCTTTTATCCAGAAAAATGACCTGGATACCGCGAAGAAGTTTCTCTATACCATGAACAGCCTTTTCAAGAGGTTGCTTATTTATCCCATGCCCACCATTGCTGCCATAACAGGCCATGCATTTGCTGGTGGAGCTATTATGTGCTGCGCATTTGACTTTCGATTTATGCGCTCTGACAGAGGGTTCTTCTGTTTCCCTGAGGTAGACCTCGGGATACCTTTTCTTCCCGGGATGATAGCACTCGCGAAAAAGGCAATCCCGATGTATAAGCTTGAGGAGATGAAATACACCGGCAAACGTCTTACTGCTTATGAGTGTGAAGAGCATCACATTGTTATGAAGGCGTGTCATATCAATGACCTGATGAGCGAGGCCCTTTCCTTCGCAAAAGGTCTGAACAAGGGGAGGAAGATAATCAGGGCGATGAAGGAGGGGATGTACAAGGATATCGTCCGTGTGATGGATGAAGAAGACCCTCTAATTATCGAAGCAGGTAAGCTCAACATATAGCATTAAAACTGGGCAGCTTAGTATTATGTCTCTTGATTCAGTCCTAAATTGCCTCAATGTAGAGCTTTAATTGTCTCATAAAACTCATCCGGGGTTTTGCCCATCGATAGCTTCTCAAAGGGACAAATATCGCTGCTCTGCCTGTTCAAAATATACGGAACCTCGCTTACAAAATGATACCTGATGCCAAAGCTGGCTAGGGTCCGGGCAGCTCGTTCGCTGCCTAGTGAGCTCCATACCTCCGTACAACGGGCCAACTTTAACAGCAGTGCGGCGGCATTACCAACTACCCGGTCAAAAATAAGTACTTCCCCGGCCTCAGGGACAAACTTAATGACATAATCAACTAACGGTGCCAGCCCACTATCCTTAGAGCTGAAAATTAGCTCAGTTCCACGATAAACACGTAAATCATCCTTGCTTGCCCGAAAATAGTGGAATAAATGGTCTGTTAAGTTAGCATCTCTCATAAACCCTCTTCTGATGCCATTTCTCGACTATTCTCATTATTACGGGAATGAGGGTTAATTGAATGGCAATTCCGGGCAAGCCCTGCAAAACCACGGACCACATATAGGCAAGAGGAGAAACATCTCCTCCATAGAGAAGAAATACTGCAGTTATAAAACCCAATCTAGCCACTCGCCCTGCAATCATCGCCCCAATTAATGCCCATATTACCTTGAGATGAAATTTACCGCGTAATAGACCAGCGATTAAACCGTAGAAGAGGCATTCAATAGTTATCTGAGGCAAGACTGTCAGCACGGGCATTCCGCAAATCCCGAAGCTAACCAGGGGAGTGAATAATCCCACCAGCAAGCCAGCTCGCCAGCCACCCAATAAGCCGGCTAAGAGTATAAAGAAGAACATAGGCAGGAAAATGCTGCCAGCTTGGACTCCACCAAAATAATGAGTCAACCACGGCACCAGCACATCTAAAGAAATAAAGGCGGCGCTGAAAATATAGAGGCGCACATCTCTAAACTCTAATGCTCGAAAAGGAATCCCAGTTGAAGCTGTTTGCACTTCGGTTTGACTGGTCATGCTAAACCTCCCCTTGAATACACGGAGATTATATCGTGGAGCAGATAGATAGTAAAGGTTGTGTACTCGTTCATATGATTAGCGACACATTAGCTTCCTCTTTCTGTCATTGCGAGGAACAAGATTCCTCGTTTTACTCGGAACAGGCTCCGCAATGACGTGTAGGAAGCTTGCACAGACCAAAGCCAAAAATGGATACCGCAAAAACTAAACCCCTTGTTGGCCTTTATTCACCTGCGGGAGTAGTGTAATATTGACATTGAAAAATTAGGAGGTAAAGAAAATGGCAAAATCAAGGGAAATAGCAAGAGAGCATGGTTCTTTCACAGGTTGCGAAAATGCCCGCCTTTATTACCAATATTGGAAAGTGGAAAAACCCAAAGCAATTCTAATAATAGTACACGGATTTGGTGAGTATACGGATAGATACGATCACGTTGCCAGGCATTTCTGCCAGCGTGACATAAGTTGTTATGCCATTGACCATCGGGGGCACGGAAGGTCAACAGGACCAAGATGGAACGTAGAGGATTTCGATTACTTCATTGCGGATTTACATAAATTTGTGGGCATAGTTAAGAAAAGTGAGGGGAAAAACAGATATTTCATGCAAGGGCACAGCTTAGGCGGCGAAATAGCCCTGAAATATGCTCTTGTCCATCCAAAAGACATAGAGGCACTCTTCGTTTCTGGCCCTGCTTTAGGTCAAAGAGAGATGCCGCTTGACTTGCTGAGGGACGTAATTCCCTCGATAGCTACATTGGCAAAGGAATCGCCCGACATGGCCACGCCCGGAGCAGAGCCAATAGATCCAAAGTATCTGAATCATGATGAAGAGAATACCAAAGCATATGCAGACGATCCTTTAGTTTGTCATGAGTCCATGAAAGTAAGATTCGCATTTGAAGCCGGTAAGAATATAATCTGGTTGCAAGACCATGCTCATGAGTTGAAAGTCCCATGTTTGTTCCTACAGGGAACCGAAGATACATTGGTAGAACCGAATGCTACCGTAGATTTCTATAACAAAGTTAAGGAAGAGGATAAAAAACTCATAATCTACGAAGGTTTCTATCATGAAATCTTTAACGAGCCAGAACGGTTTCACGGTGGAAAAGAGAGGTTTTTCAATGATGTCGACGGCTGGCTCCTTCCGAGGATTTAAGTTAGCTCCCGCCCCACCTGGAATGGCGCAGTAACAAGATAGATTTATGTGATTCTTTCTCCGGGTCGCGGTGGCGTAGAAGAATAAACCTCCTCAACGCTAATCCTTCCAACCTTAGCCGGTCCAGACCTCTTAAATCCCTCAAATATCCCCTTTACCTGGTAAGATATTGCGTCCATTGTAAGAACAGCAGCTGCCACGTATTGTCCATCTTTGAGATAAATTAAATTGGGTGAACTTCCACAACTGAAGATGAGTGTATTGGGGTCTACCGCCTTCATACAAAGGACAGGAATGACCTTGGGATATCCATCTTCCTTGGCGGCAATTACTTTAATAGCTTGTATTCTCTCAAATTTTTCCATAACATTTGGGGGCATTTTCCCCTCTGGCAATGCTTTTCTTGATGAAACACGAGTAGCTGCTATACCAGAAATTAACCCCAGGATGGGGCTTTTCAGGGGAATACAAATATCCTCTACTTCAATTATCCCCACAGATCTCAACGCACCGTATGCAATATACCTGATCACAGGTATGTTCGAAACCTCTTCGAAATATTTCCCACTTCTCTCAAACCCTTTGAATTTTCCTTTTACCTCATAAGACTTTAAGCTTGAAGTGACGACACATGCCGAAACTCTGTTATCATCTTCCAGATTCTTAAGGCTTTTTCTCAGCATCATGTTTCCAAAAATTAGAGTCCTGTCATCATGGGCTTTCATAGTAGCGATAAACACGACATTTACCTTCCCGTTTTTGCTTTGCGTAGCGAGGAATTTACCCGCCATCAGTGTGTTGAAATATTCCATAGCGGCAGAAGATAACATTCTTACTCACCTCCTATTCTCGTAGGGCCAGACCACCTTACATTACTAAGTCCGGTACCCTCAGCAATTTTCTTAAATTCTTCCATATTCCCTTTTTCAATTAGAGGTACATCTTTCAGTTCCCAATTCATACCCAATCGTTCATATTTTGACTTGCCCATATTATTGAAAGAAAGTAGATCATATCTCTGTGCAGTGGGAAGATTTCTTACTATAAACTCTGAAATACTGCTAATATTTTCTTCGTCATCGGTATATCCCGGTATTATAGGCGTCCTTACCCACATTGGAATCTTACGAGAAGAAATCTGTCTCGCATTATCTGTTACTAAACCGATATTCCCCCCGGTATACTTCCTAAATTTTTGTTCATCCAAAAGTTTCAAGTCAAATAAAAATAGATCCACATAATCTATTATCCTCTCAAAATATTTCCAGGGCACAGCACCACAGGTATCTATGGCAACATGTATATTTGTCTTTTTGAGTTTGGGCAGGACATCTTCAAGAAAATCCACTTGCAACATTGGTTCACCACCACCAAAGGTTACACCCCCGTTTGACTTCTCGTAAAATGCCCTGTCCCTTAAGACTTCATCCAAAAGTTCTTCCGTGTTATATCTTTTTCCGATAAGCTCCAGAGCGCCTGCTGGACATGCCTTTACGCATTCGCCACACCTGGTGCATTTTTCTCGGTCTATGCTCATACCCTCTTCAGTCAACCTCAACGCCTCTTCCTGGCATACCTTTAGGCACTCAAGAGCAGCAATACACCTCGTTTGATACCATACGAGATCTGGCTCCTTGCTCAATCCTTCTGGATTCTGACACCATGAGCATCTCAATGGACATCCCTTCATGAAAACAGTCGTCCTAATTCCCGGGCCATCTTCTGTGGAATATCTCTGGATATTAAAAATTATTCCGTCTACCTTTTTTGCTCCGCTTATGAAATCCCCGCTCCGCTCAAACTCTTTTTCAACCAAAGGCGTTTTTAACATGAGCTCTACACCGCATGTGATTCCCGGGCAATTATCTCATCCTGAATCTCTTTCCCGAGAACAGTAAAATAGGCATTATAGCCAGTTACCCGGACAAGAAGATTTTCATATTCTTCAGGTCTTTTCTGAGCATCCCTTAACGTTTCCGGATCTATTATGTTGATCTGTAGAGCTGTGCCACCAACTTCTCCATACGCCCGAAGTAAAGAGGCAAACTTCTCCGAATGTTCTTCATCCTTCAAAGACGCCGAGCTAAATGCTATGACCTGGCTTGCCCCATTTGGAGCAGTCTCGAGCCCTAGTTTACCGGCAGAGCGTATCACTGCCGTGGGCCCTTTCTTATCCTTTCCCTGCACTGGTTGAATTCCATTGCTCAGGTAAGTCCCCCTCAATCTTCCATCTGGTGTAGCGGCAGTTAGGGGAGCAAAGTCTATAAAATAGTTCCAAGAGAGATAGCCACCTCTAAATCTTCTCCCGGTGTAAGGAGAGGTACTAGTAAATACTTCTTCAGTCCAATGCCGCGATATGTTCCTGGCGATACTATCGACATAATCGTCATCATTCCCATATTTCGGCGCTTTTGTGCTTAACATTCTCCTCAAATTCTCTTTTCCTGCAAAGTTATTCTTTATTGCTTCGATAAGTTCTTCCATCGAGATTTGTTTATCGTCATAGACAAACTTTTTCACAGCGGCTAATGAATCAGCGGCGGTTGCTATACCGACTCCTTCTACAGTGATGAAATTATATACTGGGCCTCCATTCCTTACATCCTTCCCTTTTTCGGCACATCCTTCGATCAGGGATGATAAGTATGGAGTTGGTTCGTACTTCGCTCTTATCTCATCGACTTTACTGGCATTTTCCAAAGTTTTTTCTAGACATTGGTCAAGTTGCTCAAAATAAGCTTCTTCAAATTCTTCATATGATTTAAATCCCTCCGGCCTTCCTGTTTTAGCAGTAACACGTTTCCCCGTAAGCATATCTCTTCCATTGTTTAAAACTAATTCAACAGGTTTGGCAAGATTTGGATTAACATCCACCGTTCCACTGCGATCCTTGCCCTGAGCAGTATTCTCCAGACATCCGACAACCCCATAATCCATAGCATCTTCCTCACTGAGTCCTTCCCAGAGCAACCCCTTTATAGCACTTTCATCGAAGTTCAACAGAAAGGCAGAGCCTTGGGTTTTCCTTATTGACTCACAAACTCTCATTAAAAACTTGTCCGACGTTTTCTTGCTTATCCTGATATTTACTTTTGGTTCTAACATATCCATGTCATCGATAACATCGAGCAAAAGCCAGGTGAGCTCATTTACGGCGTCTTCCCCTTCTTTAGTAACCCCACCAAGAGTCATAAGTTGTCCAAAACCTGCAGTAATTCCTTGCTTCACTCCCACAAATCCCATAAAGTCATACGCATAATTGTGCTTTATCCAAAAACACTCCAGGAGCTCTTTTGCAAATTCCTTTGTTAATCTTCCTTCCTCAATATCCTTTTTATAATAAGGATACATATATTGATCGAATCTTCCGTGAGATAAACCTGGTCCGGGATATGATTCAGCAGCCATATCCAGCATGTGAGTAAACCAAACAGATTGTAAGGCTTCATGAAAAGTTTCTGCTGGCTCCCAGGGTACCTTTTTACAAATTCTGGCTATTTCCAGAAGTTCTTTCTTCCTTTGTTCATTTTTCTCATTCTTGGCTATTTTCTCTGCTTCCTCGGCGTATCTTTCTGCAAATCGCTTTGTACCCTCTATGGCTATTATCATAGATTTACAGTAATCCTTTTCCCCCTTTTCATCATGTCGTTCCATTTGTTGTTCTATTTCTTCTTTTATCCCTTTAAATCCCTTTTCAAGAACTTTTTTGTAATCCGGCACTATATGACCTGAAATCGCTCCACAATTCATCACTCCCACTTCATGTAATCTCATCATTTCTTTAAGCCACTTCGATTCTTCTTTCCACCACGCTTTAGCTTCTTTTTTGGTAAAGCATTTGGAAAGTGCGGTACTGAAGTAAGAGCCAACTATAAGTTCGCCATTCAATATTTTAACAGGCAAGTACTCCTCTATGACCTTCTTAAAGAACACAGCTCTTCTTGTAGCTGACGATTCAGCCCAGAAATTTTCTGGTAAATTAACCTTTATCGCCATTGACTTTAAAGAGTCTCTGATGCCAGCAAAGTAATTAAATAACTCTGGAACATCTCCCCAATCATGATACGAATAAAGTTCATCCCACTCAGTGCCGGTAGTAAAAGGTATAACCTCGTTCCTGAAATATCCTCTATCGTAGAACGAAAAATACTCCTCCCTGAGCTTTTTTATTCTATCGGAGAGTTTCTCTGAAGGTTCCCAAATTTTAACCATTTTCCTACACCTCCAATTAATTCTATAATTATAATCCTATTAATGACTGTTTTGTGGATTTCACCTTGGGGCATTATAGTAAGTTCGGGTCAATCAGGTCAAAGATAGCTTATAATATTCTGCTCAAGTGGTATACAAGCCAAGTATAGTAACCATCGTAATGCAGATTAACGATGCATTTTACGACTCAATATGTAGCATGTTCGATAAATAAAGATATAATCTGGTGGTAATGAGCGAAAAGAAGTACGTAGCTACCATCGATCAGGGGACGACCGGCACAAGATGCATGATATTTAGTAAGGATGGAAAGGTCATTTCGTCTGCCTATGAAGAACATCAGCAGCTCTATCCAAAACCCGGGTGGGTCGAGCATGACCCAGTGGAAATCTGGGAGAAAACGAAGCGTGTGATAAAAAGTGCTTTGCTACCCAAAAAAATTAAACCCAGTGAAATAGCTGGCATAGGTATAACGAATCAGAGAGAGACTACAATAATTTGGGACCCTCATACTGGTAAACCTTTATATAATGCCTTGGTGTGGCAGGATACCAGAACATGTGAGATATGCCAGGCGATGGCAGACAAAGGACTTGAAAAAGTCGTGGGAGATAAAACCGGGCTTGTTATAAACACATATTTCTCTGGACCAAAAATGAAATGGATATTGGAGAACGTACCGGGGGTAAAGGAAAAAGCCAATGGTGGCGACGCCATATTTGGCAATATAGATACATGGATAATCTGGAACCTGACCGGTGGACCTGATGGCGGCGCCCATATTACGGATTACACCAATGCTTCAAGGACGATGCTAATGAATCTGAAAACTCTGGATTGGGATGATGAACTTTTGAAGGAACTGAATATTCCCAGAGGGATGATACCCGATATCAGACCATCCAGTGACAAGAATATCTACGGTTATACCAAGAAAGAAGGGCCATTTGGCGCTGTAATCCCGGTATGTGGCGATCTTGGTGACCAGCAGGGAGCATTGTTTGGTCAAACGTGCTTTGAAATTGGTGAAACGAAAAATACCTATGGTACGGGGTGTTTTCTTGTGCAGAATACTGGAACGACGCCGGTGAAATCAAAGAGCGGCCTCCTCACTACGGTTGCTTACGGATTGGAAGAAGGTAAGGCAACCTATGCCTTGGAAGGTTCAATCGCTATAACAGGCGCAGCCGTCCAGTGGTTGCGCGACAATTTAGGCTTGATTAAGAGCGCTTCAGAAACGGAGAAAATTGCACAGTCTGTCGAAGACGCCGGGGGGATATATTTTGTCCCTGCTTTTTCCGGGTTATTTGCACCTTATTGGGATATGTATGCCAGGGGCATTATCGTTGGTCTGACCAGATTTATAACAAAAGAACACATCGTGAGAGCGACTTTGGAATCCATTTGTTATCAGACAAAAGACGTAGTAAATGCCATGTATGCGGATTCTGGCATTAAGCTCACCGCCTTGAAGGTCGATGGTGGTGCTAGTAAGAACAACTTTTTGATGCAGTTACAATCCGACATACTTGGTGTTACCTGCATGAGACCTCCAGTCGAAGAGACTTCGGCACTCGGTTCCGCTTATTGTGCGGGGCTTGCTACCGGCTTATGGGATAACCTGGATGAACTCAAGAAGAACTGGAGAATAGACAAAAAATTCGAGCCAAAATGGGATGAACAGAAAAGAGAGCAAGGATACAAAGGATGGCGAAAAGCCATTGAGCGTACCAGAGATTGGCTCGATAGATGATAAGCATGAATGCAGATGTTGTAGTAATTGGCACTGGCATTACCGGCGCCGTCGTGGCACGGGAATTGTCAAGATATGCTCTGGATATAATCCTGGTTGAGAAAGAGACTGACTTCTGCTTTGGTGCAAGCAAAGCAAATACCGGGACTATACATGCAGGATACAACGATATACCGGGAACGTTGAAATCGAGGCTTTGTGTAACAGGTAATGCCCGGTATGAAAGGCTCTCCACGGAGTTAGGCGTCGAATTTGAACGCAATGGCTCCTTAGTCGTTGCATTAAATAATGAAGATTTGAGGAACTTGGAAGGACTCAGACAGAGAGGAATAACAAATGGAGTGCCAAGTCTAAAAATTATTGAAAAAGATGAATTGCGGGAGATGGAGCCAAATTTAACCAAGAATGCCCTTGGGGCACTTTATGCTCCAACTGCGGGGATAATTTCACCTTACGAAATGACCATCGCTCTCTGTGAAAATGCGATTCATAATGGCGTTACACCTTTGCTTGAAGCCGAAGTTAAGGGAATAGAAAGGGAGAATAATAGTGTCAAGTGCGTGATAACTACCCAAGGCATAATAAGAACAAAATTCGTGGTCAATGCGGCTGGACTTTATGCCGATGACATATCAAGAATGGTGGGAATAGACGACTTTTATATATATCCCAGAAAAGGTGAATATTTCATCTTCGATAAAAAAATCGGCTCTTTGGTCAATCGCCCGGTATTTCCAACACCTACTCCGGTCAGCAAGGGCATACTGGTGACTAAAACAATCGAGGGAAATACCATGATAGGTCCTAATGCACAGGATTTGGATATAAAATACAAGTACGATGAAGACAAGAGCGCGACCACGAACGAAGGATTAAACGAAGTATTGGAAGCCGCTTCTAGATTGGTCCCCGATCTTCCAAAGGCATTGACGATACAGAATTTTGCTGGCTTGAGAGCAACATCAAACACCGGGGATTTTATTATTCGTTCTTATAAAAATGTAACAGGATTTATAAACGTTGCGGGAATTAAATCCCCAGGGTTAACCGCTGCACCAGCGATTGCAGAACTCGTAATACAGATATTGAAAGATGAAGGCCTCGAATTGAAGCCAAAAAAGGAATTTGACCCAGTCAGAGAAAAGCCAATAAGGTTTGTCGACCTTTCCCTTGAAGAAAAAAATGCGCTCATTGCTAAAGAGCCAACATATGGCCTCATCGTTTGTAGGTGCGAGCATGTAACCGAAGGCGAAATAGTCGCTGCTACCAAACGTGGAGCTCATACTATGGATGGAATCAAATACAGAACTCGTTGTGGCATGGGAAGATGCCAGGGCGGATTCTGTGGTCCCAGGGTAGCAGCAATCCTCGCCAGGGAATTAAGCATTCCTTTAGAACAAGTAACTAAGCAGGGAGACGGGTCAAACCTGGTTGTGGGGAAAACCAAAAGTGTGATGAAACAGAAATTAAATGTTTAAGCCCAGAGTATACCTAACGGCATAAGATTTTCTTGCTTTTTATACGATTTATATGATGGGGGGTGTTTGTGCAGTTGTGCCGTGCATTTTGGCATTTAAGAACACCAGAAACGTAGAAATAGGATTCATCGGCACAACATCCATCGATTTTATTTTCATAAACTTCATCAACGTACCTGTGACGGATGCCAGAGCGTTATGAAAATTAACCATGACGATTTTTTTGTCAGGATATTTTTCAGACAGATAACCACCGACTTCCGCAACGGCACACGGACCAACAACTAAAATAGGGCCACCATTAAGATTCTCAAGTTGTTTTTTATCGATTCCCTTTCCATATACGATGTTAAACGGGCCGTGACCACCATAGTCTACATAGAGCATCTCAAGCACCATCAAGGTATTATTTTTACATCCCTCTATACATGCCCTTTCCTCTCCCTCGACAATTTTGACATCCTCAGGAAAATCTCCGATGATATCACAGGAATACCTTGTTTTATACCGGGAAATATCCCCCTTTATCTGAATCTGGGACAAATCACCGCAGCCAAGTCCAGCATCTGATGCAATTTTCAGATGCTTTACCTCATCTATATCATATCCGAGTATCTTTGCCCCCACTGTATCAACGGCAACCGTGTCATCTCCGCCAATCAATATATTCAAAGGGACAAGATATTGGTCAAGTTTCTTCTCGAGCGGGTAATGCCCATGTATAATCGCATTGATGCCGTCGATAATCGTGAAATCGGGCTTTATAAATGCATAGATATCCGCGAGAAACTGATGCAAATCGAAATTATGCTTCGTGGGGCGATCCCTATGGTATAGAAAACCCATTTGACATTTAACGCCAAGTGTTACCGCAGCCATGCTGTGTGTTTTAAACTTTGGAATCGATAGGTAGAAATTATCCTTTCTGTTTACGATAAGGTTATCATAGAGGATCTCAGGGAATTTTATTTTACTCCCTCCAATGGAGACTTCAACAGGCTTCTGTTCGTCAAGATATATCGGTTTTGCACCTCTTTCCGTTATGATTCTATCTATGCCAGTTACCTTAAAAATGAGTCGGGTTATGTTTCCCTGGGTTGAGTTTTCCATCACATAGACTTTGTTTGCCCCGGCATTGGTCATCACATTGATCGCCGCGGATATAACCTCGGGAGAGGTATAACATTGCTTTCTGAAGTCAATGCCATTTATCTTTATGAATACCTTCTTGTCTTTTACCAAACCCTCTGCGCCACCAAACGCATCGAAAATATTGGATATTGAATGGTAAAGGCTATCTTTAATATCCTCTATTACTACAGTTGGCATATGCATCACACCTGGTAGGAATATTGTACCCAGTATTTAGACCTAGCGATTTCACATTATCATACAAAAATTGATAGCATGTCAAAGAGCTAACATTTCCCATGTGATGAGTGAAAGACACTTCAAGGCATGTTTCTGTTACAATAGCAATATATGGCTGAAGGGAAGAAGCTGGTTGCTATCTATAATGCCCGGCAAATAGAGGCGCAGATAATCAAGGGACGATTGGAGAACGAAGGAATTCCCGTTTTACTGAGCTATGATAGCTCCAGCCTGGTGTTTGGATTAACCGTTGACGGGCTGGGAGGGGTAAAGATAATGGTTCCCGAGAGGTTTGCTGAACAAGCGAGGGAGATTTTGAGGGTTAAATATAATGAGTTCGAGATTGGAGAGGATAACCAGCCAGAAGCTGGAGAGTCTGAACAGGATTAGGGGAAAGGGAATAAATCCTTATCCTCACTGTTATCATCCCAGCCACGCTATAAAGGAGGCAGTGGCGCTGTTTGAGCAAGGGGGAAAAGCGGAGAGCATTTCCCTTGCCGGGCGCATTATGGCGCGGCGCTCCATGGGGAAGATGGTCTTTGCCGATATTCGCGATGGCTCGGGGAAAATACAGCTTTGCTTCCGCTATGACCTTCTTGGCAAGGAGGAGTTTGAACTGCTGGATGAAATTGACATCGGCGACATCATTGGAGCTGAAGGGAGGCTTTTCAGGACAAAGGCGGGGGAAATCACCCTTGAGGTATCCCACTTCACCATGTTGTGTAAATCCCTCCGCCCGCTGCCTGAGAAATGGCATGGACTGGCTGATGTGGAGAAGCGATACCGCAAGCGTTATCTCGACCTCATCTCCAACGAGGAAACGAGGAATATGTTCATATTGCGCAGCAAAATCATCACCGCGATAAGGAATTTCCTAGACAGTCATGGTTTTGTAGAGGTTGAAACGCCAGTGCTTCAACCTGAGGCAGGAGGGGCAACAGCAATACCCTTCATCACACATTATAATGTCCTGGATAATGATTTTTACCTTCGTATCGCACTGGAGCTGCACCTTAAAAGGTTAATAGTGGGCGGATTCGATAAGGTCTACGAGGTAGGACGTGCCTTCCGCAATGAGGGCATCTCGGTGAAGCATAATCCCGAATTCACCCTCCTTGAGTGCTACCAGGCATATAGCGATTACAACGATATGATGAGCCTGGTAGAGAAGATGGTCAGCGATGTTGCCCGAGAGGTTCTTGGCGATACTAAAATCAGCATTAATGGGAATACCATCAACCTTGCTCCACCATGGCAAAGAGTTTACCTGCGTGATGCCATTAAAAATTACTGTGAGATAGACTTTGAGGATTATCCCGATGCCACCTCA
>Ga0209610_1000123_pt1 | contig 38487 bp, 27 predicted proteins | sample LakKivw275mmetaG_FD_184137 | JGI IMG/M metagenome (GOLD analysis project Ga0209610, IMG submission 184137) | Anoxic lake water microbial communities from Lake Kivu, Rwanda to study Microbial Dark Matter (Phase II) - Lake Kivu water 275m metaG... | ecosystem: Environmental > Aquatic > Freshwater...
GTGCCATACGGCTATGACCCCAACCTGAAGAAGGGCATGCTCTGGGCTTACACCGACTGCCTGGCCAAGAAAGGCCCGGTCCTGAAGAGCCCGGCTGACCAGGCTCTGGTTGGTGCGGATCCGGTAACGGGCCGCAACCAGCAGGTTGACCTCGCATGGGAGCAGCTGTGCCTGTCCACCTGGTATCAACTCCAGGTTGCCAAGGACGCAAACTTCCTCGAGAGGATTAACCCGTCCGTCAACTATGGCACCGGCGGATTTGGTGTCATCTCCGCCGTCACCGGAGCCATCCTGCTGAGGATGGATGCCTACAACATGACTTCACCGGCTGCCTGGCTCGCACCGGGCACGCTGCCTGAAGCAGGCGCCATCTACTACTGGAGGATCCGCTCCGCCAAGTCGGCTACCACGCAGATCGCTGACAGCCCCTGGTCCGAGACTCGCAGCTTTGTCGTAAAGGCGGGCTTCATCGTTTCCACCCCGTACTACGGCGTACAGCTGCTCAGCCCGAACAACGGCTGCATCGGCTGCAAGGTCAGCCCGGCTTCCTTCTCATGGAGCCCCTGGAAAGAGGCCACGAAGTACCAGTTCGACCTCTCCAAGGATCCTGAGTTCAAGCAGTTGGTCGTGACCGCCACCACCACCACCACCGGTTACGAATACAACGGCACACTGGAGTACAGCACCAATTACTTCTGGCGTGTGAAGGCCCTTGAAGTCAACGGCCAGAACATCCCGAGCGATTGGTCTGCTACCTTCAGCTTCCAGACCGAGCCGCAGCCCGCACCGCCTGTTCAGGCACCTGCTGAGCCGGCGACTCCGCTGTGGGTCTGGGTCATCATCGCCATCGGCGCCATCCTCGTGATCGTCACCCTCATCCTCATCTTCAAAACTCGCAGGGTGTAAATCCCGGGGTAGTTCCCGATAGCACCGGAAGGGGCGGCAAATGCCGCCCCTTCCTTTTTCCCCCATCCTATTGCGAGGCACGCGCTATTCACGCCATTGCGAGCCCCGATACCATCGGGGCGTGGCAATCTTTTAGCATTAAGTCAGGCCCTTCCCCTTCGTTCAAGGGATTGCTTCGCTCCGCTCGCAATGGTGCATCCCATTGCGAGGAGCCCGCTATTCACGCCATTGCGAGCCCCGATACCGTCGGGGCGTGGCAATCTTTTGGCATTAAGTCAGGCGTGTGGCCTTCGATCAAAGGATTGCTTCGCTCCGCTCGCAATGGGATGTCTTCCAACCCCTTCAAAGGGGCGCTCAATATATGCCATTGCGAGGCACGCGCTATTCACGCCATTGCGAGCCCCGATACCGTCGGGGCGTGGCAATCTTTTGGCATTAAGTCAGGCGTGTGGCCTTCGATCAAAGGATTGCTTCGCTGCGCTCGCAATGGCCTTTTTTCTGCGCTCGCAATGGGGTCGCTAGTGATGCGTGTATAATGGGCACATCGTGGAAAGACAGTACTGCGTCTATATCCTGACCAACAAGAACCACACCGTTTTGTATACAGGTGTTACCAGCGACTTGAAGCGACGGATAACAGAGCACAAAGAAAAACTGGTCAGGGGTTTCAGTCGAAAATACAACCTGGATATATTGGTCTACTACGAAATCGCTGAAGAGAAGGAGTCTGCCGTAGCCAGGGAGAAACAGATCAAGGCTGGCTCCAGACAGCGAAAAATAGATCTCATAGATAAAATGAATCCGTCCTGGAAGGACCTTTATGACGAGTTATAACATCGCCTTCGATCAAGGGATTGCTTGGCCCCGATCTATCGGGGCTCGCAATGGCCTTCCCATCCCATTGCGAGGCACGCGCTATTCATCCCATTGCGAGGAGCCCGCTGGGCGACGTGGCAATCTCATGGCATTAAGTCAAGCCCTTCCCCTTCTTTCAAAGGATTGCTTGGCCCCGATCTATCGGGGCTCGCAATGGCCTTTACATCCCATTGCGAGGCACGCGCTATTCATCCCATTGCGAGGAGCCCGCAGGGCGACGTGGCAATCTCTCGGCATTAAGTCAAGCCCTTCCCCTTCGTTCAAGGGATTGCTTCGCTAGCGCTCGCAATGGGATGACCCTACGCCCGAAAGGCCTTCTGCGCGGCTTTGACCGTACACCGGATATCGGAGCAGTTGTGGGCGGAGGAGACGAAGGCAGCCTCGAACTGGGATGGGGGCCAGTAGACGCCCTGCTGCAGAAGGGCATGGAAAAACCTTGAAAACATGGCGGTATCCGCTTTTTTGGCCGAATCGTAGTCAATTACCGGAAAAGAGGTAAAAAATATAGTGAGCAACGAGGCTGCTCGGGCTATCCTGACCTGAACGCCGGCTTCCTTAGCCGTAGCGGTCAGCCCTTTCTCCAGCTCAGCCGAAGTTTCCTCCAGGCGCTGATAAAACCCGGTCCGGCCCAGCAGGCTGAGCACCTCGATGCCGGCCGTCATGGCCAGCGGGTTGCCGGAGAGGGTGCCGGCCTGGTAGACCGGGCCCTCAGGCGCCATCATTTGCATGATGTCCCGCCTGCCCCCGAAGGCGCCCACCGGCAGCCCACCGCCGATTATCTTGCCCAGGCAGGTAAGGTCCGGCTTAACTCCGTACACAGACTGTGCGCCGCCGTAAGCCAGCCTGAAACCGGTGATGACCTCATCGAAGATTAGCAGTACGCCGGCCTCCTGCGTCAGCCTGCGAAGCTCCGGCAGGAAACCGGGCCGGGGCAGCACCAGGCCCATGTTGGCGGCAACGGGCTCAACTATAACGGCAGCCACCTGCCCGGGATAGCTCTGCAGCAGCAGCTCCACGGCGCGGCTGTCGTTGTAGGGAGCTACCAGCGTATTCTCAGCATATCCCTGCGGCACGCCGGGCGAGGCCGGCAGGCCCAGCGTGGCCAGGCCCGAGCCACCGCTGACCAGCATGCCGTCGGCGTGGCCGTGATAGCCGCCGGCGAACTTGATTATCCTGTCTCTTCCCGTGAAAGCCCTGGCCAGCCTTGCGGCCGTCATGGCCGCCTCCGTTCCGGAGCTGACGAAGCGAAGCATCTCGATGGACGGCATGGCCGCAATTATCATCTCCGCCAGCTTCGTCTCCAGCGCGGTGGGAGCGCCGTAGGAGGTACCCCTGCCTGCGGCTCTTCGCAGCGTCCGCACGACGGCGGGATGAGCATGGCCCAGTATCAGCGGCCCCCAGGAGCACACGAAGTCAATGAACCGGTTGCCGTCGGCGTCGCAGATCTTCGAGCCTTTGCCTTTGACAATGAAGGGAGGGCTGCCGCCCACGGCCCTGTAGGCCCGCACCGGGCTGTCCACGCCACCCGGCAGGTAACGCTGCGCCTGCTCGAACAGGCTGCAGGATTTATCGAACTTCTTCATATATCTCTCAGGCGGGTCGAAGCCAGCGTGCCGCCTCTTTGGCATGGTAGGTAAGTATGACGTCGGCGCCGGCACGCTTGATGGAGGTAAGTATCTCCAGCACGATGCGCTGCTCGTCTATCCAGCCCTTCTGCGCCGCGGCCTTGACCATGGAGTACTCACCGCTGACGTTGTAGGCGGCCAGGGGGTAATCGAATTTCTCCCTGACGCGTCGCAGCACGTCCAGGTACGGCAGCGCCGGCTTGACCATGACCATATCGGCGCCCTCTTTGATATCCAGCTCGACCTCGCGCAGCGCCTCGCGGGCGTTGGGCGGGTCCATCTGGTAGGAGCGGCGGTCGCCGAACTGCGGGGCCGACTCGGCTGCCTCGCGGAAGGGGCCGTAGAAGCCGGAGGCATACTTGGCGGCATAGGAGAGTATGGGAATGTCCTTAAACCCGCCGGCGTCCAGGCATTCCCTGATGGCGCGCACCCGGCCGTCCATCATGTCAGAGGGGGCAACCATGTCTGCCCCGGCCTCAGCGTGAGACAGTGCCATCCTGGCCAGCAGCGGCAGGGTCAGGTCGTTGTCCACGCAGCCCTCGACCACCACGCCGCAGTGGCCATGGTCGGTGTACTCGCACAGGCAGACGTCGGTCAGCACGATCAGCTCGGGCACATATTTCTTGATGGCGCGTATGGCCTGCTGCACCACTCCTTTTGGATCGCAGGCTGAGGTGCCCTGGGCGTCCTTGTGCTGGGGAATGCCGAAGAGGATGACCGCCGGCACCTTGAGCCGGGCCAGCTCCTCGGCCTCGGCCGGCACGAGGTCCGGCGAGAGGCGCTCAATGCCGGGCATGGAGGATATCACCTGCCTGAGATCGTGCCCCTCCACCACGAACATGGGATAGACCAGGTCGCCCACGTCCAGGCGCGTCTCCCTGACCAGCGCCCTGAGCGGGTCCGTGCGCCTCATGCGGCGCATGCGCAACTGAGGAAAGGCTGTCATTTGGTTTGCCTCCTGTAATAGTCTTCCAGCGCATCCACCAGGCCGGGGATGGTCTGCGTGCCCGCCAGTATATGCACCTTGAGCCCGACTGCCCTGGCTGCGGCAGCCGTCCTGGACCCGATGCAGGCTATCTTCACAGCGGCCGGGATTGATTTCCCGCCCGGCATAGATACCAGATTGCTTACCGTCGACGAGCTGGTGAAGGTGATGGCATCCACCCGGCCCTCGGCCAGCAGCTTCTTCATCTCTTTGGAAGCGGCGGCTGCGGGCAGCGTCCTGTAGACGGCCACTTCGTCAACAGCCGCCCGGGACCGCCTCAGGCTGTCTGCCAGCTCCCTGCCTGCGATATCCGCCCGCAGCAGCAGGAACCTTTTCCCGGCGATTTTGAGCTTCTTCAATCCCGAGGCCAGTGCCTTCCCGGTGAATACCGGCGGCATGAAATCCGGCCTTATGCCGCGCTGCTCCAGCGCGCCTGCCGTGGCAGGCCCGATGGCGGCAGCCCTGAGGCCGTGCAGGGCCCGGCTGTCCAGCTTGAGCGTGTGCAATCGCTCGAAGAAGGCCTCCACGCCGTTGACGCTGGTGAACACTATCCAGTCATATTTCTTTAAATTGCGGATGGCCCGGTCCAGCTGCTTTTTATCGGACAGCGGCCGTATATCTATGACGGGCAGCTCCAGCGGCAGGGCGCCGCGCTCCGCCAGCAGGCGGCTGAGCGTACCCGCCTGCCGCCTGGCCCTGGTCACCAGCACGCGCCTGCCGCTGAGCGGCCGGTTATCGTACCAGCTCAGCTTTTCCCTCAGGCCGACCACCTCTCCGATGACTATAACGGCAGGCGCCGTGAGCCCGGCCTTCCTGACCTTCGCTGCGATGCTGCCCAGCCTGCCCGTGACCGTCCTCTGTCCGGGCCGCGTGCCGTCCTGTATCACGGCTGCGGGCGTGGATGGGGTGCGGCCGTGCTTTATAAGCTGATTAGCTATCTGCGGCAGGTTGTGCATGCCCATGAGAAAGACCAGCGTGTCCGGCAGGACCGCCAGCTTCTTCCAGTCGATGCTCGATACCTGCTTGCGCGGGTCCTCGTGCCCGGTGATGACCGTAAAGGAGGAGGCCAGGCCGCGGTGCGTGACCGGTATGCCGGCGTAGGCCGGCACGGCGGTGGCCGAGGATACGCCCGGCACGACTTCAAATTCAATTTTGTTCCTGGCCAGCTCCTCCGCCTCCTCGCCTCCCCTGCCCAGCACGAAGGGATCTCCTCCCTTCAGCCGGACCACGGTATTGCCGGCCCTGGCCTTCGCTACCAGCAGGCGGTTGATCTCCTGCTGCTCCAGCGTGTGCGAGCCGGCAACCTTGCCGGCATATATCCTCTCGGCCCGCGCAGGTGCGGCCTCGAGCAGGCTTTCGTCCAGCAGGTTATCATAGACAACCACGTCAGCCGCCGCCAGGCACTGCAGCCCGCGGCTGGTTATCAGCCCCGGGTCCCCCGGGCCTGCGCCCACCAGGTAAACCTTGCCTTTTTTCATAATTTCTCAGCCTCTGCTATAAATCTATTCGCTCCCCCGGCCAGCATTTTGTTCGCCAGTCCTTGCCCCAGCTTCTCCGCAGCTTCCGCGCTCCCCTCCTCTGATAAACGCAATATGGATGCGCCGTCCGCACTGGCGCACATGCCCTCCAACGTCAACCGGCCGCCCCTGGCCAGGGCCAGTGCGGCGATCGGCGCACGGCAGCCGCCGCCCAGCGCCCGCAGGAAGGCACGCTCGGCGCTGACGCACTGCCAGGTGGGCAGATGATTTACAGGCTTTATAATATCCAGAATTTCCCTGTCTGCACTTCTGGTTTCAATAGCCAGCGCGCCCTGTCCAACAGCCGGCAGGAAGTTGTCAGGCTCAAAGTAAGAGGTTACCTCTTTCTCCAGCCCAAGCCTCAGCAGGGCTGCGGCGGCTACTATCACTCCATCCACCAGGCCGGCCTGCACCTTTTGAAGGCGCGTGGGGACGTTGCCGCGCATGCCGCAGACCTCCAGGTCGGGTCGAAGCTTCAAAAGTTGGACGGCCCTGCGCGGGCTGCCCGTGCCTATCCTGGAGCCGGGAGCAAGATTGTCCAGCCTGTCACGGGCCACCAGCGCATCACGGGGGTCGAGCCTGGGCGCTGTGGCCGCTACTAAAAGGCCGGCCGGGAGCTCGACCGGAAGGTCTTTCAGGCTGTGCACGGCCGCGTCTATCCTGCCGTCCAGCAGGGCCTCCTCAAGCTCCTTGACGAAGGCGCCCACGGCGAACTGCCCCGGCAGGCCGTGACGGTCACGGTCGCCGGCGGTGGTCACCTTGACCAGGCTTATGTCGATATCCGGACTGGCCTGTTTCATCAACGCTATGACCGATTCGGCCTGTATCACAGCCAGCCGGCTGCCGCGCGAGCCGAGCCTTACCATCTTCTTCATTGCCTGCCGTCCGCCTCCAAGTTGAAAAGCTTCTTCACAAGGTCCACGCCCTCGCCGTTGGACTTCAGATAGGCCACGGGGTCCTTCAATATCTTGTTGACGATGGACCTGGTCATGGCTTCCAGGCTCTGGTACTGCTCTTCGGTCAGCCCGGGCAGCTTTTTCAAAGTCCTTTTGAGCTGCGCCTGCCTGACGCGCTCGGCCCTGCTCATCAGCGCCGACACGGCCGGCCTGACCTCCAGCTGTTTCCACCACTGTATAAACCTGGCGGCCTCAGCCCTGATGATGCCCTCGGCGCGCCTCACCTCGCTCTGACGCAGCCTGCGGTTACGGTCGGAGACCACCGTCAGGTCGTCTATATTATGTAAATATACGCCGCTGATCTTCTGCACGTCCGGCTCAACGTTGCGGGGTATGGCGATGTCTATAACCACCAGGGGTGAGCCGGGACGGCGGCGCATGGCCTGCGCAACCTGGTTGAACTCCAGCACCGGATGCGGTGCGCCCGTGCAGGCCACTACGATATCGCTGCGCGTTAGCTCGACGGCCAGGCTGTCCATATCCGTCGGCACGGCGCCCATCTCGGCGGCCAGGCCGGAGGCCCTCTCCCTGGTGCGGCTGGCAATGACGATGCCCTTTATGCCGCGGTCCCTGGCAACCTTGGCCACCAGCCGCCCCGCCTCGCCGGTGCCTATCACCAGCATGCTGCATTTCTTCAGATCGCCCACGATGCCGGCGGCGAAGTCCACGGCCACGGAGCTTACCGAGAGCGCATTGCGGCCGATGCCGGTCTCGGCGCGTGCACGGCGGCCCGCCCTCAGCGCGCTGACGAACAGATGGCGCAGAGGCAGGTTGACCATGCCGGCGGCATGGGAAGCATCCAGCGCCTGCTTGACCTGTCCCAGCACCTCAGACTCACCAACTATCATCGACTCCAGCCCACCTGCTACCCGGAAGAGGTGCTCGGCAGCCTTGCCGTCCTCCAGCACATATACATATTCCATCAGCCCGTCGCCCAGGCCGGACCAGGCCTTGAGAAACTCCAGGCTGGCGTTCCTGGTTTCAGGGGCAGCCGCCCCGGCCAGGTAGACCTCGGTGCGGTTGCAGGTCGAGAGCACTATTCCGCTGGAGACGTAAGAGCGCAACCTGGCGAGGGCATCACCCAGATTATCGTAGCTTATAGCCACCTTCTCCCGCACAGGCAGCGGCGCCGTAAGATGGTTGATGCCCGTCAAGCAAAGATGCATGATATCTGCCCTTTATTTCCCTTTAATACCCAGGCTGCGGCGCAGCAGCGATCCGGCCTGCTGCTTCTTACCGTCCCTGATGAGCTCCAGCAGTGCATCCAGGTCGAGCGCCGCCTGCCAGCGGGCGGCACTTATCTTCGCTCCGCTGCGTCTGAGCTCGCCGCGCACCTCTTCGACCAACATAGCCAGCGCGGCGTATTCCGGGCCGATCTCCCCCTCAAGTCGGGTGCGTATTCTGCGGGCCAGGGCAGGGCTCATGCCGGACGTGGAGACGGCGATAGTGATACCGCCCCGCCGCAGTAATGCAGGCAAGATGAAATCAGATACGGCGGCGTCATCGACCACGTTCACAGGAACGTTGGCCTTCCTGCCATCTTTCCAGATCCTGGCATTCAGCTCGCCGTCGCCCGTGGCCGCCACGGCAATCAGCGCTCCCGCAAGGTCGCCCGGCCGGTAGCTCCTTTTGATCAGCGTTACCCTTCCTTCTGCCGCCAGCGCCGTAAGGCCCTGGCAGAAGGACGGGCTGACAACGTCGACCCTTGCGCCGCAGCGCAGCAGCGACTTCACCTTGCGCAGGCTGACCAGGCCGCCGCCGATGACGGCGCATCTCCTGCCCTCCAGGTTAAGGAAAACGGGAAAATAGGCCGCGCGCGCTTTCTTCATAAAAGGTACCTGACCCTTTCTTTCTTTATCTCTTTAGTGCTGAAGAGCAGCACCGGGCTGCCCAGGCCAAGCTGCCGCGTCATATCCTCGGCTGGCTTCCGGCATTCCTGGCGGCTGCGGCCATGGAACATGGCGAAAAGGTTGTAGGGCCACAACGCATCGGTCTTCCTCTCGTAGCAGTGACTGACCTGCCTCATTGCCGCCAGCTCAAGTCCGGCATTATCAACCTGGCCCGCACTCACCTTCCAGCAGGTCATGGCGTTGGCCTCGTAGCCGGCCCTGCGGTGGTTGACCGAGGCGCCGTAGCGCCGGATGACGCCGGCGTCAAGCAGCAACCGGCAGCCCGCCAGGAAATCCTGCAGCGGCATGCCGGCACGCGCAGCCATGGCGGAGAAAGGCGCCTCCTCCAGAGGCAGGTCCTGCTGGAGCTCGTTCAGGACCGCCCGGTCCTGCGGGGATAAATTGAGCTTTTTCTGCGCTGAATTTACAGCCGGGGCCGTGACCGTTTCGGCAGCATTGCCGTCGAGCATATCGAAGTGCACGCCCAGCTTGAAAACGCGTAAGGCCGGCAGCGAAATGGCAGCCCTAGCCCCCAGCGGCGCCACCAGCCTGTGAAGCTCATAATCGAGTTCCACGCCCTCGGGCGCGGCCAGCGTGAACCACAGGTTGAAGCGGTGCTCCCTTTCATAGCAGTGGCTTACCAGCGGGTGTGCTGCAATTGCCCGCCCGGCTTCATCCAGCCTGTCCGCAGCCAGGCTGAGTCCCGCCAGCGTGGTGCGGTAGCCCAGCCGGCCGGCGTCCACCACCGGCCCGATGAGCCTGACTATGTTCTCATCCTTGAGCCTGCGCAGGCGGCTGATAACCTCGTCGCCGTCCATTCCCAGCGAAGCGCCGAGCGCAGCGAAAGGCTGCTCGCCAAGCGGAAACTGCGACTGCGCCAGGTTGACCAGCCTGCGGTCCATCTCATCCAGCTTAGGGTCAGCCATGCGGCTTTGCCTCCCTGGCCACGGCCGGCCGGTAGACGCAGTAAGGCTCTTCCTCCAGGTAGTCGCCTGTGGCCTCGAAGGCGCGGGCGCGGCAGCCGCCGCATATCCTCTTATATTCACATATGCCGCACTTGCCCTTTATATTCGAGAGGTCGCGCAGGCGGTTGAAGAGGGGCGAATCGGCCCAGATACGCCAGAAAGTCTGCCTCTTTATATCGCCCGCTTCGACCGTAAGATATCCACAGCCCTGAACCTTGCCGGTGTGCGAGATGAAGCAGAAACCTGTGCCCGCCAGGCAGCCGCGGGTCATGCCGTCCGGATGGCCGCCGGCCGAAGCATGCACGCCCTCCGGACAGGCCGACTGCCTCTGGCTTACCACGCGCATGTAGTGGGGCGCATCGGTCGGCTTGAAGAATATCCTGCCCTTCAGCTCGGACTGCCTGTCATATATCCAGTTGAGCGTCCGCTCGTACTCCTGCGGCGAGAGCTCCTGCGGCTGTAACCCCTTGCCGCGCCCGGTAGGCACAAGCAGAAACGGGTGGAAGGCCACCGCCTTCAAATCAAGCGCAAGCTTCAGCAGTTCATCCAGATGCGGAAGGTTAAGCCTGGTCACGGTGCAGTTGATCTGCACTTCGATGCCGGCGCGGCGTGCAGCTTCTATGCCGGACAGGGCCTGCTGGAAGGCCCCGCGTTTGCCGCGGAAGTCGTCCTGGAGCTCCGCACGGGGGAAGTCCAGGCTGATGCCCAGCCGGGCGACCGGCACTTCCTTTAAACGCCGGGCTGTCTCATCGTCTATCAGCGTGCCGTTGGTCCCCATGACCACGCGCAGGCCGCGGCCGGCGGCGTAGCCGGCGATTTCAAATATATCCGCGCGCATCAGCGGCTCGCCGCCCGTGAGTATGATGATTGGTTTGCCCGCCTCGAGTATTTCATCAACCACCCGGCGGCAGTCTTCCGTGGTCAGCTCATCCGGGTAGGCATCATCGTGCGAGGCGGCGCGGCAGTGGGCGCAGAGCAGGTTGCACCTGCGGGTCACTTCCCAGGCAACCAGCCTCAGCTCCGGCCGGATAATATTTACCGCTGCCATCAGCTAATTCCTATCTCCTCATCAGTCAAATAACAGGCGGGGTCCTGCGCCCAGACGTCGCCGTAGACGGCCTCGGCGCGCACCCGCAGGTTGCCGTTGCACAGCTCGAGGTAGCGGCAGCGTGCGCAGCGGCCCTTGAGAAGGGGCCGACGGTCCCGAAGCCCCTTGAGCAGGGGCTCGGTCGTGTCCGTCCAGACATCGCCGAAGCTGCGCCGCAGCACGTTGCCCAGCGAGTAGTGCTGCCAGAACTGGTCCGGGTGCACGTTTCCCATCTCGTCGACCGAGCTTATCTTGAGGCCGGAGTTGTTGCCGCCGTTCATAGCCAGCAGCTCCCTGGCCTTCTCTGCCCGCCCGGGGTCAAGCTCGAGCAGCTTGAGATAGAAGTAGACGCCGTCGGCATGGTTGTCTACGGTCAGCACCTCCTTGCGCAGCCCCCGGCGGTGCATATCTTCGGTTATGCGGCAGATCTCGTCCAGCGCCCACCTGGTCTGTTCATGCGTGATGTCCTGCGAGCGCAGGCCGTCGCCGCGGCCGGAGTAGGCCAGATGATAAAAGCAGATGCGGTCTATGCCCTCGGCCTCGGCCAGGCTTAATATGTCCGGTATCTCCCTGTAGTTGAACGAGGTCATGGTCAGGCGCAGTGAGACCCTCACACCCAGTGAGATGCAGCTCCTGATGCCCTCCAATGCCGACTGAAAAGCGCCGCTCTTACCGCGGAAGCGGTCGTTGTTGGCTCCAATCCCGTCCAGGCTGATGCCGGCCTCGACAAAGCCGGACTGTTTTATTTTCACGGCTGTCTCTGCGTCGATCAGCGTGCCGTTGGTGGACAGAGCAATCCGCAGTCCGCGCCCGTGTGCATAGCCCGCCAGCTCAAAAAGGTCAGGCCGCAGCAGCGGCTCGCCACCGGAGAAGATGATTACGGGTACGCCAAAATCTGCCAGGCCGTCGATAAAACGTTTGCCTGCAGCCGTATCCATGACGCCCTCACCGGACGCCTGCCCGGCGGCGGCATAGCAGTGAAGACAGCTTAAGTTGCAGCGGCGAATGCAGTTCCAGACGACCACCGGGCGCGGCTGTTCGTTCTTGCGGTAACGCAGGTGGTCGCCGGGGCCCTCGTAGCCGCACAGCAGGCGGGATACGGATATCACGGCGCCTCCCCCGGCTTGTGCGGCCGGCGCGCCCTGTACTGCTGGTGCGCAGCCACCAGAGACACCAGCGCCTCATCCAGGACGTGGTCGACTGTGGGTATGGCCGCTACGATACGCCGGTCGAAGGCCTCGTGCTTCTTCATCAGGCCGGTGGCCATGTTCATAATGGGATCGCGGTGCTGGATGAAAGCCCTGACCGACTGGGAAAGAGGGATGCCCAGCCCGGCGGTCAGCTCACCGAAGCTGGCGCCTGTCTGGCGGATGGCTTCGATGGTCTCCTGCTGGTGTGCGGGCTCGACTATGCTCCTTATGGTAAGGTCCAGGATGCGGCGGCCCAGCGAGGCCAGCTTTTGCCTGGATTCAGCGTCCAGCTTATCGTACCAGGCTATGGTCTGAAGAAAGGAGGCGTCCATATCACGGTGCATGGGCACCGAGCCTTCCAGCCGGCTGACCAGGTCCTTGACCTCCATCATCTTGGGATGCGAGGTCATGAAGCGATTGAGCTCCGCCCGTGTATAGCGGCGGTGGCCGCCCGGCGTGACGAAGGCCTTTATCCTGCCTTCGTCCGTCCACTGGCGCAGCGTCACATCGCTGACGCCCAGTATGCGGCCGGCCTGGCTTATGCTGACTGTCGTGTCCCGGGCCAAAACTCCCCCTGCCTGTCAAATCTTTCAGATAGAGAAATCTATAAAATTCTACAAAATTCTGGGGAATTTTGGAAATCCATCCGCGAGTTGTGATACTGCTAGCCGTATCAACCTTAATTAACAGACAGATGCTATGCCGAAAGATTGCCACCCCGATTCTATCGGGATTACGGCCATGTCGGGACTCCTCGCAATGGCATAGGAGAGTGGAAGTTGAAGGACAGGCGCACCTAACGTAGAACCAGCACGACTTTGTAGAATGGATGAACGGCTTGAGGGCGTTGAAGAGGGACGACAGTCCCTCTTGAAAATAAATCGCCCCTCTCCTGCCAGGAGAGGGGTCGGGGGTGAGGTATACATTGACATGCATATTAGTCTCACCTATTATGATGCTGAGACCATTTAACCGGCGGTTGATGTCTATGAGGCGCTTCTTTCTCTTATTACTGCTATCGGTTTCGATGCTTTTCCCGGCCTTGCCCGGATATACAGATGCTCCGGCAGTGCAGGACCAGCCGGATTCACAGGCGCTGGCCGATATGCCGCCCGTTGCAGAAATTCCCACTTTCACCACCGGCGCCGACCCCGTGACCGGGCGCAACGGGCAGACCGATCTGTCCTGGGAGCAGCTTTGCCTGACCACCTGGTACGAGCTGCAGATAGCCAAAGACAGGGATTTCACACATAGGATAAACCCGGCGGTGAACTACGGCACGGGCGGATTCGGCACCATCTCGGCCGCCACCGGCTCCATACTGGTCAGGATGGACGAGTTCAACATGACAAATCCGGCGGCCTGGCTGGCGCCGGGAACTCTGCCGGAGGCAGGAGCAACCTATTACTGGAGGATCCGCGCCGCCAGGTCGGCGACGGGACAATGGGCGGACAGCCCGTGGTCCGAGCCGTACGCCTTCACCATAAAGCCCGGGTTCATGGTGAGCACACCCTACAGCGGCATGCAGCTTCTCAGCCCCACCAACGGATGCGTGGGTTGCAGCGTGAGCAATGCGTCCTTCACATGGAGCGCCTGGCAGGATGCAACTAAATATGAGTTTGTTCTGAGCAAGGATCCGGAGTTCAAACAGATCGTGGTCAGCGCCACGACCTGGACCACAGCATACAGCTACAACGACACGCTGGAATACGGCACCAACTATTTCTGGCGCGTCAGGGCGGTTGAGATTAACGGCCAGGCCATACCCAGCGACTGGTCAGCCACCTTCAGCTACAGGACTGAAGCCGAGCCGGCTTTGCCGACTCCCAGCACGGCTGCTCAGGAAACGCCGCTCTGGGTGCTGGTTGTGATAGGCATCGGCGTAATACTGGTCATCGTAACAATAATACTGGCCGTCAGAGCCAGGAAGTAACGGCGTATGCAAACAGGACGGAAGTCCTTATTGAAAACTTTGAGGTGTTGTTTATGAAGATGCACCGGCTGATCCCTTCTACCCTGCTCATCGCATCCCTGACCCTGCTGGCTGCAGGCTGTGTAAAAGTGAATCCTACGACTCCCGTCAAGGGCCCCTCCACCCTGAGCGATGTGACTATGGCTTCCTCGGTTTCATCTGAAGGACAGCCGCTCTCAATAGCCACCGTCTTCCTGGCCAGCACCCCTACAATCTATGTCTCCGCTCGTATCAGCGAAGCTCCCGTAAATACTGAGGTCGGTGCAAAATGGGTGCTGCTGAGCGATGAGGCCGGCAAACCGCTGAACCAGACGCTCTTTGAAGATACAACCATAGTTACAGGCTCGAAATACATCTCATTCAGCCACAGCGCACCCTCCAGGACGTGGACCAACGGGCAGTATTCCGTGATAATGTCCCTGGACGGTAAGGACCTGACCAGCGCCCAGTTCAGCGTCAGCCCGGTGCAGAAGGCGGACGTGCCGGCGCCCACCATAAGCTCCTTTACCGCCACACCGGATGCCATCAGCACCGGCCAGGCCGTCACACTCAACTGGGCTACCAGGGATGCAACCAGCGTGGACATTTCCACGCTGGGGACCGTGTCGCCCAGCGGAAACAGGATAGTTGTTCCGGTCAATTCCACAGAGTACATACTGACGGCCAAGAATGCCGCAGGCTCGACTTCAGCCAGGGTCATGGTGAAAGTGACCTCTTTTGCCAGCGACAAGCCGGAGCTGGTAATTACCGGATTCCGGGTTGAGGGTGACAAGGCTTATTACACGATAAAGAATATTGCCGTGGTCACGCCCGCCCAGTCAGGCGGCGTGCTCAATGCCAAGCGCAGCACCACCTACCTTTACGTGCAGGGCGATCACAAGGCGTCCAGCCTGGTGGATACCTTGGCGCCCGGCGAGGAAAGGACCCTGTTCTTCCCCAACTATCAGTGGCCCTACGGCGGCAACCGCTCATATACCCTGCCGATCAGGGTATGCGCCGATGCGCTTGACGAGGTGGGCGAATATGACGAAAACAACAACTGCCTGCAGGTCGACTGGTAGGCGGTTCATCTCGTAAGCCAAGTTATTTCAATACGGCAGGTAATAGCCATTTGCAGCCTTGACAGCGCGCACTTGCTCACCTAAGATGTAGCTATAATCTGCTGATAGGGGGCGTGCCATGAAGATCTTCCACGGATACATCGCTCTTGCTCTGCTTATAGTCTTATCCCTGCTGGCCCCGGCGGCCGGTTGTGTCAAGGTCAATATAGGAGGAGCCAGTAACGGGCAGGTGCTCAGCGATGCTACGCTGGCCACCTCGGTTGACAGCCAGGCCCGGCCGGTGAATCCATCCAATACCTTCACCGTGGTTACCGAGGTGATCTATCTCTCGGTGAAACTGAATAACGCCGCGGCCAATACCCAGATTCTGGCTAAAATGGTCTACCTGAGCGGTGAGGCCGCCAACCTGGTCAACAGTACCATGTACAGCAGCATGCAGGTGGACCAGGGCACCAAATATATCTCATTCGCTATGAAGCCGCCTCCCGGCGGCTTTCCGCAGGGCAGCTACGAAGCAAACGTGACGGCTAACGGCAAGGACCAGGTGACAATTCCGTTTAGTGTGCAGAACCTGGGCGTGCAGAAAGGCTGGCCCACCATCAGCAAGTTTACAGTCACGCCGGACAGCGTTCCGGCGGGGCAGCCGGTCACCATCTCCTGGGAGGTGAGCGACGCCGACAGGATCACACTGCAGCCTGAGATAGGCACCATACCTGCCTCCGGCACGCGCAGCATTACTCCCACAACCACCACCACCTACAAGATCATCGCCGCCAATGACGCAGGCGCAACCACCAGGGAGCTGACCATCAACGTTGGAGCGGCGGTGAGCGGGGCAGCCGACCTGATCATAACCGACGCGTGGTTGCAGGGCTGCATGATCTATTACAAGATAAAAAATATCGGCAGCCTGGATTCAGCACCAACGACGACTTACCTTTACGTGGATAATCTATTTCCTCCGCTGGGCGGCTCCAGCTACGTGGACGTGACCAAGCCGGGCCAGGAGAAAACACTTAATTTTTCCAGCTACCAGTGGCCCTGGTGCGGCACCACGCCAGGCCCCTATACGCCTGGTGGGACCATGGGTACCTTTGCGCCACTGTTCCATGGCACCACCCAGATCATACCCTGGGTCGACCCCACCGAAGCCAACCACGCCATCAAGGTCTGCGCTAACGCTAAAAATGAGATAAAAGAAGGCAACAGCGCCAACAACTGCATCACCAAGCTGTGGGGGATGCTGCTGGACGTGGACCTGATTCCCTCGGCACATCTGGCCGCATGGAGGAATGGTTCGGGTGTAATCGATCAGTACGCCCAGGAGAATAGCCCTTCGGGAGCTTATATTAAGCTATCGGACGGAAGCCTTGAGATGGTGCCCCAGCAGGTCTCACAGGGATGGATCGCCGGCTACTGGGGCGCTTTCTATACCAGGAGCGATACGGGCAGCGCAGAAGTAGCAGCCGTGAAACTGCCAGCAAAAACGCATCTGGTAGCCAGAGTCGGCTTGTCGCCAAACGCACAGGGCAGTGACGGGGTGACCTTCAAGGTTGGCCTCAAGGACCTGAGCGACGTTACCAACTACCTGCCGGGCAAGAAGATGACCACGCCAGGCGTGTTCGAGGACTGGGATGTGGACCTGAGCTCTTATGAGGGCCAGACGGTCTATTTCATACTTCGTGTTGAAGCGGGCAACTCGCCTGCCAATGACTATGCCATCTGGAAGGTGGCCCGGCTGGTACAGATCAGCGACTGAGCCAGTCTTACGGTTACGCATATTATTTTGAAAAATTAGCACCCGGTTAACGGGGCCGGCCCCAGCCCGGCATTCTCTGGCAGTATTTTTCCGTTTTAGCTTCATTTTTGACTGCATCCTCTCGTCTTCCTATCATCATTTATAGCAGCCGGCACAAGATAAACTTCTAAAGGTACTTTGGCGTTTTGTATATAGTGTCAAAAAAATAACTGAGGAGATGTGGAAAGGAATGAAAATGAGGCAAGGTTTCAAGGCACTATCAATCTTTTTCCTGGCACTGGTCCTGGCATCCGGCTGTACTGCAGCCGTGCCGCAACCCCCGCAACCGCCGCTGCCCCCGGTAACCCCCGGTCCGGCAGGCGCTCCCGCCGGCCAGGTGGGAGTTTCACAGGGCGCTGACCTGGTGATCACCGACGTCTTCCTGGACGGCTGCGTGATATCCTACAAGATCAAGAACACAGGCAGCGCAGACTCCGGCGCATCCACCACCTACCTTTATATGAACGGCCTGAACCCGCCCTCGGGCGGCTCGGCCTATGTCGCCCCGTTGAAAGCGGGAGAGGAGCAGACACTGGGTTTCACTAATTACCAGTGGGATGGATGCACGGGGGCCAGTGCGGCGGAGGCCGCAGCTGTTGGCCTGGGCGGCAACAATCTGTCTTCCTTGACTCCCATTCAGGTGAGCCAACATGTCAGCTATGTTGATCCCAGCCGCAACAACACCACGATCAAGGTGTGCGCCAACGCCAAGAACGAGGTGGCTGAGGCCAATGCAGCCAACAACTGCACTACCAAGATCTTCGGCCTGCTCATGTATTACGACCTGACGCCGGTCGCTCACCTGGCCACCTGGATAAACAACTCCGGATCGGAACCCAGGGGCGGCATCATAGGGGACCAGGGTGGTTCCTACATGGAGCAGACGGACGGCAGCGGCAGCCTGGTGGTCGTGCCGCCGCAAACAGCGCAGGGATGGATCCAGGGATACTGGGGCGTCTTCTACATGGACCCCAACACTAAGAGCGCCGAGTCGGCCGCCATCAAGCTCCCGGCCAATACGCACTTCAAGGCCACGGTAGGCCTGGCAGACAACGCCCAGGGTAGCGATGGCGTGACCTTCAAATTCGGCCTGAAAGACCTGACGGACAACATAGTCTTCATGCCGGGCAAGACCATGACCAAGCCCGGGCAGTACGAGGACTGGGACATTGACCTGAGCTCCTCGGCAGGCAAGACCGTTTATCTCATACTGCGCGTTGAGGCGGGCAATTCAGCGGCCAATGATATCGCCGTCTGGAAGACCGCTCAGCTGCTGCAGGTCAACTAGCAAGGATTATTTTTCGGATACCGCCCGGCGTTCTAGCACCGGGCGGTATCCTTTCTTGACAGCGAAATCCGCTCTAACTATCATTTAGCTCACATGATGTGGAAGTTGTTGTCGGTTTTTATCATCCTCTTTCTCTCGTTCGGCGCCTGCGCTCCGCAGGGTTTATCAACCGTGTTTACCACGCAAGTAGATCCGTCAGGCCGGCCGTTAAACCAGTCCTCAGCTTTCAGCGTCGATACGCCCACCATCCTGTGTTCGGTCTATGTTTCAGGCCTGCCGGCATCCGCCCAGGTAAAGGCTTCCTGGCTGCACTTTGACGGCACGGCCTGGAGGCCTGTCCAGGAGAATGCTTTGACCGTGGCCGGGTCAACCTATCTCGTTTTTAGCCTCAACGCGCCTGCGTCGGGCTGGCAGACTGGTGACTACGTCGTCAGGCTGTCGGTAAACAACCAGCAGAAACTGGAAAGCCGCTTTTCAGTGCAGGCGTCGCGGGATATTGCACTGCCGGTGGTCAATAATTTCACAGTCACGCCCTCCAGTGTGACACTGGGCCAGGCGCTGACGCTGAGCTGGAATGTATCAGGGGCCAGCAGGGTTGTGATCGAGCCGGACATAGGTAATGTTGAGGCAGGCGGAAATAGGGCTGTGACTCCCGGAGCCGATACCACTTATACGCTGACCGCACTCAACGGCGGCGGCTCGACCTCCGCCACGGCGAAAGTTACCGTGGTTGCTCCCGTCACCCAGAAGCCGGACCTTGTGGTCGTGGACGTCTTCCGCCAGGTCAACATGGTCTACTATATCGTTAGGAACGACGGCAGCGCCGCGTCCAAACCCTCCAGCGCCAAGCTGTACAGGGAGACGACGGAGCTGGGAAGCAGCTATATTCCTTCCCTGGCACCCGGAGAGCAGCGCACTCTGCAGTTCGGCAGCGTCTCCTGGAGCTTCCTTTATCCTACCCCGGTCAGCGTCTGCGTCGATACCGCCAGTGAGAACGACGAAACTACCAAAGCTAATAACTGCATGATCAAGGTGCTGCCTGGTGTGCTCATTATGTAAACAGCCGGTGAACCAGTCTTCCCGGTTGAATATGTTAAGATATAACACAAAATGAGCCGTCCACGAATCGAGCTGATCGTCTGTCTGGCGCTGCTCATAGCGATCTTTATCCTGTCCCTTGTCCTGCGTATCTCCGTTCCATGGGACCACGTGTTTGTGGGTGATTGGGTAAAGTTCACGGACAACGATGCCTACTACTACATGCGGCTGCTGGATAATTTAGCGCGGCATTTTCCCCAGTTGAGCCACTTTGACCCGTATAATATTTATCCATCCGGACGGGACTTCAGCGAAGAGCCACTTTTTTACGTGTATATGATGGGCTTCTTCGCCTGGCTATTCGGCGGCGGGGCGCCATCACAACACCTGGTCGACCTGGTCGGCGTTTACTTCCCGGCTGTTCTGGGGGCCCTGCTGGTCTTCCCCGTGTTTCTCATCGGCAAGCTGATTTTCAATAAGTGGGCCGGGCTGGTGGCGGCCCTGCTGATGGCCCTTATGCCGGGAGAATTCCTGGTACGCACCTTGCTTGGCAATACGGACATTCACGTAGTAGAGTTATTTTTCACTACTTTTTTCATAACGTTTTTGCTGCTGGCAATCGAAGACGGGAAAACTCTTAAACTGCCGCAGCCGCAGGGCGAGGGCCCCCGCAAGCTGGCCAGGCCGCTTGTTTACAGCCTTCTGGCCGGCCTGTGCCTGGGCATATACTTGCTATCCTGGCGCGGAGCGCTGCTGTTCGTTTTTATAAGCTTTATGTGGCTGGTGGTGCAGACTATCAGCGATCACCTGCGCGGCAGGTCGACCGTGTATCTGGCAGTGATTGGTTTTACGGCTTACCTGGTAGCACTGGCACTGGCGCTGACCTCACCGGTGACACTGTACGGAAGGATGCCGCTGACAGTGGCCTTGCTGGCATCGGTTTTACTGCCGGCGGCGGCCGAGCTCATGAGAAGGCGAAGAGTACTTGCCACCTATTATCTAGTGGTAGTAGCGGGGGCAGGCGGCATTGCTCTGCTGGCCCTGTACATTGCCAGCCCGCAGACTCTCTCCTCTATGCTCAACACTTTTGCCGGGTTCTTCAGATGGAACACCGCAACCGGGGTGGCTGAAGACCAGCCGCTGCTGATAAACCAGGGCGCATTCACGCTGGGCCTGCTGTGGGGCAATTACACCGCCGCGTCATTGCTGGCGCTGGTTGGCATCGCCCTTGTTGTTTACAGGGCAGCCAGGGAAGGTGAACCCGGCCTGGTGCTGCTGTCAGTCTGGAGCATCGTGATCCTGCTGGCTACACTGGCCATGCGCCGCTTCGCATATTACCTTGCAGTCAATGTTGCGGTCACAGCCGGATATACCGGCTGGCTGATCCTGCACGCCTTCGGGCTGGAAAAAGAGTCGGCTCAAACCACCAGGGAAGCCAGAATGGATTCCAAAAAGGCCAGGGCCAGGGCCCGGCGGCAGCAAGCGTCCAAGGGCAGCCCGGGCCGAAATTCCGGCCTCGTGTTCCTGGGCATAATACTGGTTGCGCTGGTTATAATCTATCCGAATACCGGGCCGCTGCCCGGAGGCGAGCGTCCGTTCTTTCAGGTGGCCAGCCAGGGTCTGAATGCACCGAGCGACGCCTGGTGCGAGTCGCTCGACTGGCTGCGTAGCAAGTCGGATGAGCCATTTGGAGATTCACAATATTATTATGAAAACTATATCACCCCTCCCCAGCTATCCAGCCGGGCGCCTGCTTACAGCGTGGTCTCATGGTGGGACTTCGGGTACTGGATAACCAGAATCGGGCACAGGGTGCCTGTCTCCACACCGGGATCGGGCAAGGTGGGTGAACAGAACCTGCTGCTGGCATCCAGCAGCCAGGAAGCAGCCCGGACCGGCGCCAATTGGAACATGAGATACCTCATAGTCGACAATTATCTGGTCGATTGGCACTCAGGTTTCGGCGTCCTTGCTAGCAATGCCGGCCAGCCGTCCAGTAAATACTTCGAAATATATTACCGCCCGCAAAATGACAAAATCGTTCCCACGCTGCTCTACTATCCTGAATACTACCAGACATTGGCCGTTCGTCTGTACTGCTTCAGCGGTGCAAGCTATGTGCCTAAAGAGACAGCGGTTATAGCCTGGGAGCCGCGGCAGGACCAGAGCGGACAGGCCTATAAGGAGATAACCGGCCTGAAGACCTTCCCTGGCTACGATGAGGCGGTGGCTTTTATCGCCGCACAGAAAACGGGAAACCTGCGCATAGTGGGCAAGGACCCCACCGTCAGCCCGGTCCCGCTGGAAAATCTGCCGGGCTTCACTCTGGCCTTCATGCCTAGCACCCACACCGTCAAATTAGGGAACTATGATATTCCGGGCGTGAAAATATTTGAATACAGCGGCGGGGCCCAGGCGAAATGATCAGGCGTATACCGGAGTGGGCTTTTACCTCAATTGTGCTGGTCGCGGCCTGTGCCGCTTCCCTATATCTGCGTATAGCTTTACCCTATAACACTGTCTTTAATGCCGGCTGGATCAAGCTGACCGGCATCGACGCCTATTTTTACATGCGGCTGGTGGATAACCTGCTGCACAATTTCCCCCAGCTTTTCAGCTTCGATCCTTATAATGTCTTTCCCGGCGGTAATTTCCTGACAAATCTCCCAACCTTTTTCGCTTATCTTTTAGCCAGCATAATCAAGCTTCTGGGCGGCGGCGCAGCCACACCACAGGCTGCCGATACGATTGCAGTTTACATTCCGGCAGTGCTGGGCGCCATCACTGTTATACCTGTGTATTTTATCGGCAGGGCACTGGTTAACCACTGGGCAGGCCTGGTAGCCGCAGTGACACTGGCAGTCATGCCGGGTGAAATACTCTCCAGGTCGATACTGGGTTACACTGACCATCACATTGCCGAGGTGCTCTTCACCACCGGCTTCATTGTCTTCTTCATCCTTGCCGTCAAGCAGGGCAGCGAGTTCACATACGCCATGGTCAAGGAAGGGCATCTGACGCCGGCCAGCCGTCACATACCTTACAGCATCGTGGCAGGCATATTCCTGGGCCTGTATCTGATTACCTGGCAGGGGGCGCCGTTATTCGTCTTCATGATATTAATATTCTTCCTGCTGCAGTTCGTAAGCGATCACCTGAGGGGCATCCCCACGGACTACTTAAGCAAAACTGCCATCACCTGCTTCCTGATAGCACTGCTTATCTTCGTGCCGGCACTGCGGGATAAGATCACGCTTTTATCGCTGGCAACGGTGATTCTGGTGCCTATAGCCCTGAATATTGTCTCGGCAATCATGACGGCCAGGGGAATCAGGCCCGTATATTATGTTGTTGCTGTGGGCATAATGGCAGTCATGGGCCTGCTGGCCACCTGGCTGTTTGCCCGCTCCGTATTCGACAGTTTCACGGGCTATATCTTCAGCATATTCAGCTGGCGTATGCAGCAGTCGGTGGTGGGAGAGATGAAATCGCTCTTCTTCCCGGGTGATACGTTCACTCTGGAAATGGCCTGGAATGAATATGCACTTACTTTGTACTCGGGCCTGGCCGGGCTGGCGCTTCTCATTTATCGGTGCGTCAAAAAGGGTGCGCCGGAACACATCTTTGTCGCTACCTGGAGCGTTGTCATGATGCTGGCTGCCTTTGCCATGGTCAGGTTCTCATACTATTTTGAGGTCTGTGTGGCCGTGACAACGGGATACCTGGCCGGGGCTGTCATCTCCGCCTTCCCCGTATATGAAACAGGGGAAGCCGTTAAAAAACAGTTTAAGAAGGCCAGACGGGAAGCTGAGCAACTGAGGAAATCGGCATCAAGGCAGGCAGTGGCGGTTGTAACCGTCCTGATTGCTGCCGCCATAGTCCTTGCCCCCGGAGTAGCAATCGCTGCATATGAGGCCGGCAACCCCACACACGCACCCAGCAACGCCTGGATGGAGGCGCTGGAATGGCTGAAAAAGTCCACTCCTGAGCCGTTCAGCAGCGCAGACTACTATTATGCACTGTACAGTACTCCCGCCAACGGCAAGGGCTACGACTATCCGGCATCGGTTTACAGCGTTGCAGTATGGAACGATTACGGTTACTGGGTCACGCGCATAGGCCACCGTATTCCCGTCACCAATCCCTCGACCACAGGACTTAAAAAAGAGGCGCCCTATTTCACGTCTCAGGACAGCAGCGCTGCGGCCGCCATAATGGACCAGTGGAAGGCCAGGTTCGTAATTGTGGACGGGAGGATAGCCTCACCCAACGACAAATTCTATGCGCTGGCTTACTTGAGCGGCAAAAGCGAGTCAGATTATTATGAGCTGTGCTGGCAGAAAAAAGAGGGCAAGTACACGCCGGTGCTGGTCTTTTACCCCGAATTCTACCGCACCACCGTGATACGCCTTTACAATTTCGACGGCAAGCCGGTTGCACCACAAAATACGCTGGTCATGGCCTACCAGGAGCAGGTGCTGCCCGACGGCCAGAAATTCAAAGAGATAACGGGTCTGAAGAATTTCAGGACCTTTAACGAGGCCCAATCATTCATCGACGGCCAGACGAGCGGGCAGTTTAAAATTATAGGCACCGACCCGCTGGTAAGCCCCGTGCCGCTGGATCAGTTCAAGGGCTACAACCTTGTCTATCAGTCGACTGAAAAAGCCAGCGCCGGATCGTCCCCCATACCGGTGATCAAGATCTTCGAATACAATCCGGGCACCTGATACCCTTTCGCCTCGGGCTATTCGAACTCAAATCCCCTGCTGAAGATTCTGAGACAGGCGTCCACCACATCGGCGTCATAGAGTTTGCCCTTATTCTCCTCTACCTCAGCCAGCGCCGCCTTGATGCCCAGCGACGGCCGGTAAGGCCTGTGCGAAGCCATGGCCTCCACCACGTCAGCCACGGCAATTATCCTGGCCTCCAGCATCATTCGGTCGCCAGGGATGCCGTGGGGATAACCGCTGCCGTTTATGCGCTCATGATGCTGCAGCACCATAATGGCTATCGGCCAGGGGAAATCTATCGTTCTTAATATATCGTAGGCTATCTCGGGATGCGTCCTGACGATGGAATATTCCACACCCGACAGCCTTCCCGGTTTGCTCAGTATATTGGACGGCACACCGATTTTGCCTATATCGTGTATCAGGGCCGCAACCTTGATGCCTCCAACCTGGGCGTTAGGCAAGTTCATCTCCTCCGCAATCGCCGTGGCCAGCTGGCTGACCCGCTTCTGGTGGCCCGCGGTATACGGGTCCCTCTTCTCTGCAGTTGCAGCCAGCGCATCCACAGCTCCGATAAAGGCCTTTTGCAGGTTATCATAGCTCTCCTTGAGCTCCCGGGCGGACTCCCTCTGCTCGGTTACATCGCGCCTGTAAACAAGCACGCCGTATATTTCGCCGGCGTGATCCCGCAGCGGCGCCTTGACCATATCGTACACGTGCTCACTACCATCATCCCACCTGACAATTTCGTCAGGTATGCGTATCACCTCTCCCTGCAGCACGTCATGTTCGTCATCACGCAGCCCCCTTATTCCCCTGGCCGGGTCACCAAGGCACATCGCCTCAGGAAAAATATCTGTGTCGACCTTGCCCACTATCTGCTGCGGCTCAGCGTTATGTGCTGAGGCAAAGGCACGGTTTACCAGCATGAAGCGGTGCTGCTCATCCTTGACGTATATCCAATCCGGGCTGGAATCCAGCACGGATTGCAGCAAATTCTTGGAGCGCAGTATCTGATTCTCCGCCACCACGCGCTCCGTCACATCGCGGCCAACGCCGCGCAGCCCCATGATTTCCCCCTTTTCGTTATGCAGCGGGAAAAGGGAATGCTCAACGTATATTTGCCGGCCGTCCTTCCTGACATTGACAAACGTGCGGGTGCGGTTAGGTATGCCTGTCTGAAATACCGCAACAGAATCCCTGACTGTATCAGCCCACTCTTCCCTGGGAGTATAAGTCTTATAGTTCATGCCCTGAAGCTCTTCCCTGGAGTAGCCCAGGTAGCGGCAGAGCGAGTTGTTAAAGAAGGTGAAATTGCCCTGGGGGTCCAGCTCGTAATAGGACTCGTTCATATCCTCCAGCATGGTGCGGTACTTCGATTCCGCCTTCTTGAGGTTCTCCTCCAGCTTTTTGCTCTCAGTGACATCATCGTACACGGCCACTATCTCGCCCGAGGGCAGCTTGTAGACGTAGTTCTCCCGCCAGCCGCTAATTCTTTCATCGTGGTATAGTCCTACGTCGTGTTGTTCTGCCTTGCCCGTTTTCCAAACGCGCTGAAATACTTCGAGCAGGCCAAACTCTTTCACACCTGGAAATATCTCAGTCAGCTTTCTCCCGATTATATCCTCACGCCTCACCTGGTCAATCTTCTCAGCCGCACGGTTGAAATCCCTGATTATGAAGTCCTTGCCACCGTCCACAGCCTCATATACGGCCACACCGCTGTGGATGTGGTCGAACAGCTGGCGGTAGCGCTCTTCCGAGAGCTTCAACTCCGGCTGCTGATCGCTGAGTTGGTTTTTCTTGAGGGCCATCAACTCTACAGTACTATATTTATGAAAACCGGGCAAACAGCTTTGGCTGGTTGACTTGACAGGTATAAATTGCTGTCTCTATAATTAACTTAAGATTCAATTGGCCTTATTTATCAGGGCACATTCAAATCTTCCACCGTGTATTCTAACCCGGATTAACTTAATAGCTGTTAGCATAGGTTGTGGCAGCCTGTAAAATTTTCAGAGGTTTTTTATTTACAGTATATTATTATGTGAGCGGGGGAGCGTTAAGTATACCTCTTCGGTAGTGCTTATATAGATGGTTAAATATATATTCGTGACCGGTGGCGTTGTAAGCTCGGTAGGCAAGGGTATAGCGGTGGCATCCATCGGCCGCATACTCAAGAGCCGCGACGTTTCCGTATCCGTACAGAAGCTCGATCCCTATCTCAATGTCGATCCCGGAACGATGTCACCCTACCAGCACGGCGAGGTCTTCGTTACACAGGATGGCGCCGAGACTGACCTTGACCTGGGCCACTATGAGAGGTTCATTGATGTCAATTTGACCTCCGCCTCCAATGTCACCTCAGGCCAGATTTATTCGGCTGTCATCGCTGGCGAGCGCAGGGGCGATTACCTGGGAGGGACCATACAGGTGATACCCCACGTGACTAACGAGATCAAGCGCCGCATACGCGAGGTTGCTCAGATATCCAAGGCGCAGGTGATCATTGTCGAGGTCGGCGGGACGGTGGGCGATATTGAAAGCCAGCCATTCCTGGAAGCTATCCGCCAGATGCGCAACGAGCTGGGCCGGGATAATGCACTGTATATACACGTGACCTACCTGCCTTTCATTGCCACCACAAAGGAGCTCAAGACCAAGCCCACGCAGCACAGCGTCAACGAGCTGCGCCGCATCGGCATTCAGCCGGACGTTATCCTGTGCAGGTCGGACTATCCCATCTCACAGAGCCTGCGTGACAAAATCTCGCTTTTCTGCGACGTGGATAAGGACGCTGTCATCCCCATGGTCACAGCAGAAACAATCTATGAAGTGCCTCTGATAATGGAAGAATACGGCATGAGCAATTTCATCATAAGCCGCCTGAGGCTCAATGCCACCCGTACAGACCTGACGGAATGGCGCAGCATGGTGTCTCGAATGAAGCAGCCCAAGGAAGCCCTGAACATAGCACTGGTTGGCAAATACGTAGAGCTGGAGGACGCCTATTACTCGGTGCGCGAGGCGCTGTGCCATGCCAGCCTGTACCACGACCGCAATATAAATATCATATGGGTGCAGTCGGAGGATATTGAAAAAGGAATCAACGAAAACCTGTTTAGCTCTGTCCACGGCATCATTGTGCCGGGCGGATTTGGCAACCGGGGCATCGAGGGAATGGTGACGGCGGCCTCCTATGCCAGGCATAATAATATCCCTTATCTGGGCCTCTGCCTGGGCATGCAGGTTATGGTGATTGAGTTCGGCAGGTATGCCCTGGGCAACAAGAGGGCCAATTCCACCGAATTTGACTGTGATACTCCCTTCCCGGTTATCGATCTTATGCCTGAGCAACGCTCGGTAGACTGCAAGGGGGGCACGATGCGCCTGGGCTCTTATCCCTGCCATCTGGTGTCCGGCAGTTTGGCGGCTGCGGCCTATGGCGAGCCCGTGGTGATGGAACGCCACCGCCACCGCTACGAGTTTAACAACGATTTCCGCGATATCTTTGAGAAAAAGGGCGTGGTTTTCAGCGGCCTTTCGCCCGATGGCAGGCTGGTTGAAATAACCGAGCTGCGGAACCATCCCTGGATGGTAGCCTGCCAGTTCCATCCCGAGTTCCGCTCCCGTCCCGACCGGCCACACCCGCTGTTCGCCAGTTTTATAGGCGCCGCCAAAGAGACCCTGGTTGAAGGCGATCAGGTCACCCTGCCGATATCATGATGCAGTCAGGCGGACGGTCTATTTTTAAAATATCAAATGCAGGAGTAATATATGCGTTTCTTCCTTGATACAGCCAATATAGAGCACATCAAGCAGGGCGCCAGGCTGGGCGTCATCAGCGGCGTAACCACCAATCCCAGCCTCGTCTCCAAAGAAGGCAAGGTCAACTATAAGAAGCTGGTGCAGGAGATATGCTCAATCATCTCCGGTCCGGTTTCCACGGAGGTCATCAGCCAGGATACGGCGGGAATGATCAGCGAGGCCAAGGAGATAGCCAAATGGGCCAATAACGTGGTGGTCAAAATCCCCGCCGGGCTGGAAGGTACTGAGGCCACGCACGTGCTGGCACAGCAGGGAATAAAGGTCAACTATACGCTATGCTTTTCAGTAAACCAGGCCCTGCTGGCAGCACTGGCCGGCGCTGCCTATGTCAGTCCCTTCGTGGGCAGGCTGGACGATATCGGCGAGAACGGCATGCAGCTGGTTGAGGACATTATCCAGGTGTACAGGCAGTATCCCCATATCAAGACCGAGGTGATCGCGGCCAGCATCAGGCATCCCCAGCATTGCCTTGCGGCGGCCAAGGCCGGCGCACACATCGCCACCATCCCCTATGCCGTGCTGATGCAGATGGCCAGACACCCTCTGACCGATACCGGCTGTGCACGTTTTCTGGAAGACTGGCGCAAGGTCATGGGTGATGTAAAAAACATATGATTTCCACTGAATACCAGCGGGCCTGATGCGCCCGATCAAATAATTCCTTACAACTTATTCGAGGTGTTACCATGATGAATTTAACAGAACTTGAAACCAAATCGATAGAGGAACTGATGGCACTGGCCAAGTCCCAGGGAATCGAGAACTACAGCGAGCTCAGCAGGGAGGACCTGATCGCCAAACTCTCGACCTTTGTGACGCCACCGGAGCCGCAGGCAGGCTTTTACATGAGCCTGGGAGGAATTCTGGAGATCATGGACGAGGGTTACGGCTTCCTCAGGCAGGACAGCCTGCTGCCGGGCCCCAACGATGTATATATCTCCAACTCTCAGATCAGGCGGTTCGGCCTGCGCAACGGGGACACGGTAACCGGCCAGGCAAGGCCGCCCAAAGAGGGCGAGAAATACTGCAGCCTGCTGCGCGTTGAGATGGTCAACGGATTGGATGCCGACCAGTCCAAGGGCAGGGCGCACTTCGGCCAACTCACCCCCACTTTCCCGGACGAGATGTTCGACCTGGAAAGCAACCCCAAGAACCTCTCGGCACGGATTATCAATCTCGTGGCCCCCATCGGGCGCGGACAGCGCGGCCTGATCGTCTCGCCTCCCAAGGCCGGCAAGACTCTGCTGCTCAAGAACATAGCCAATGCTATTACAGCTAAATACCCCGACGTCCACCTGATGGTCTGCCTGATCGGCGAGCGGCCAGAGGAGGTCACGGACATGAAACGCTCGGTAAAAGGGGAGGTGATCTCCGCAACATTCGATGAACCCGTAGAGAATCATACCCGCGTGGCAGAGCTGGCACTCGAGAGGGCCAAGAGACTGGCGGAGATAGGCAAAGACGTGGTTATTTTACTGGACGGCATCACACGCCTGACCCGTTCTTATAACCTGGCCATGCCGCCCAGCGGACGCACGCTCTCCGGCGGCATTGATTCCGTTGCCCTTTATCCGCCCAAGCGGTTCTTCGGCGCCGCCAGGAACATCGAGGAAGGCGGCAGCCTGACCATACTTGCCACCTGCCTGGTGGATACGGGCAGCCGCATGGACGACCTGATCTATGAGGAGTTCAAAGGAACAGGCAATATGGAGCTGCACCTGGACCGCAGGATGGCAGAAAAACGCATCTTCCCGGCCATAGACATCTTACGCAGCGGCACGCGCCGTGAGGAGCTGCTGCTGGGTGAAGCCACAGTAGCCAAGGTCTGGCTGTTGCGCCGCATGGTCAGCATGATCGCCGAGGACTCCAATAGTCCCACCGATGCCTCGGAGCGCGTTATCGACCGTCTGGCTAAGACTCAGACCAACGCAGAATTTCTGGCTACGCTGACGGCTAAAGACGTCTAGAAATGAAGCTTCTCTAGCTGTATTGCGCATAAAGGAAATTATGCTATGATAAGCCTAAAACTGAGCCGGAGGACTTTCGAATGAAGCTAAAGCCTTGGGCCTCCCTACTCGCCCTCTCGTTGCTTGCCGCCATTATTCCATCTGCAGGAGCGTATGCAGACTCACTGACAATTGAGCCCACGCAGGGGACAGTCGGGTCAGATATAAAGATACCGGCTTTTTGCCAGTACGGAGAAGGTGATTATTTCCTGTACTGGGGCGACGGCAACCAGCTTATCGCCCAGGGCAATATAAAGAGCGGCAATTGCCAGCCCATCACCTTCAAGTGCCCCCAGTCGGCCAGGGGTAAGCAGTTGATTACACTCAAGGTGGGCAGCAAGTCCTTCCAGAAGGAATATACTGTGCTGGCCTCGATGTCGCTGGGAGTAAAAAAAGGCCCGGTTGGTACATCCGTCTCCGTTCAAGGCAGTGGTTTTGATAAGAACGAAACGGGTATATCAATACTTTACGACGGCAGCCAGGTGGCAACCGGCATACAGGCTAATTCCACCGGCGGCTGGCTTTATACTCTCAAAGTGCCTGCCAGCAGCAAGAGCAACCACCCGATCTCAGCCAGCAGCGCCACTACGCCGTCAAAAGAGGTGGGCAACCAGTTGTTCAGTGTAACCCCTTCGATCAGCATTACCCCTTCATCAGGATGGGTCGGCCGTGTGGTCAGCGTATCGGGGCAAGGCTTCATTGCTGCTGAGACCAATATTGCAGTTATTTATGATGACGTGCTGGTCAAATCCAACATAACTGCTGATCTGACCGGTTCCTGGCAGACGTCCTTTACAATCCCAGCTTCTGCCAAAGGCGCACACAAGGTGACTACAAGAGGCGCCACGACCACCGTTGATGAAGCCGGGTATGTTACTTTCATAGTGTCCCCGGGCATCAAAGTCGAGCAGACCGCAGGCCGGCTGGGCGATGTAATTAATGTGGGAGATACGCTCTATGCCAGCGGCGTCGGCTTTCAGGAGAACGAGACCAATATAAAGATAACGCTGGACGGCCTGCAGGTTGCAGGCGGTATCACAGCTGACGCACATGGCTCCTGGTCCACGCAGTTTACCGTACCTCCTTCGACCAGGGGTGAGCATACGGTTAATTCCTTCGGTGATACCACCAGCAACAACGATGTTACCGGATATATTGTCGTCATTACGCCTGAACTGACCATTAACCCTACCAGCGGCTCGGTGGGCGAGACAACGCTGCTAACCGGCAGCGGGTACGGCGCCAGCCAGCCGCTAACGATCACTTACGAATCCAGTAAAGTTGAGACATCGGCCACGACCGATGCCAAGGGAAGTTTCAGTGTCAGTTTCAAACCACCTGCCAGCAATGCTGGCAATCACGTAATAACGGTAGGCGATGCAACAGGGGCCATGGCCTCCGCCTCCTTTACAATCGAGTCGACTCCACCCCCCGTCCCCAGCCCGATAGCACCGGAAGCCGGGACCAAGATAAGCCTGATGGACAGTAAGGCTATCGACTTCAAATGGTCAGTGGTAGACGACCCAAGCGGTGTCGTTTATTCACTTGAGATGAGCCAGAAGGCCGATTTTTCAGGCTCGGTCCTGCGCAGGGACAACCTGGACAAGCCGCAGTATTCCATGTCTCCAACCGAGAGGCCCAACGCGGGCGAATACTACTGGAGGGTCCGGGCCACCGACCTGGCCGGCAATGCCAGCAACTGGAGCCCATCGCAACTGCTGTTTCTGGTCGGCTTCGACTTTATCTGGCCGTCAGTCATAGCACTGGTGGTGCTCGTAGTTGTGGGCCTGATCGTATGGCGCATACGGACAATTAGCAAACGTGGAGGGTGGTCTTCTTAGCTATAAAATCTTGACAAAAAAAGGTGATGGCTTTAAGATGTTTGGAATTTAAGCTGGACTACTGTTTTTAAATATAAAAAAGCGAGGTAAATAAAGAATGAAATTAATGATCATCGGGTTGGGGCAGTGTGGGTCTCGTGTGGCCGATGAATTTGCCCGCCTCGGGCAACGTGCCCGCTCTGATAGAGGAACCACCATTATCACGGGCTGTTTCGCCGTCAACACGGACCAGACTGACCTGACCGGATTATCTCATATAGGCTCTGACTATATGCACCGCATACTGATCGGCGGACGTAAGACCTGGGGGCACGGCGTAGGTAAGGTCAATGAGATGGGCGCCGAGCTTGCCAGGGAAGACGGAGACAAGGTAATTGACGCCGTCAGGACTTCCCCACTGTTCTACCAGACACATGCCTTCATGCTGATAGCCGGCACCGCCGGCGGCACCGGCTCGGGCGCCATTTCCATCATCGCCCAGATGCTTAAGGAGCGTTACATCGGCAAGCAGGTCTACGCCCTTTGCGTGCTGCCCTTTGAGCATGAGGAAGTGGCCGAGCTCAGAAGCGTATATAACACGGCCACCTGTCTCAAGTCCATCCATTCCATCGCCGATGGCGTCTTCCTGGCCGACAACCAGCGCTACGTGCGCAAGGATGCCAGCCTGGCGCTCAACCTGTCCAGGATCAACCGGCAGATAGTTGAGCCGTTTTACGATTTGATGTGCGCTGGCGAGGTCACCCACCGCAAGTCGGTTGGCGCCAAGACCATGGACGCCGGTGACATCATGCAGTCCATCGACGGCTGGACGGCCATCGGGGTGGGCAAGACAGATATCCCCACCGGCTTCCGCTTCCCGTGGGAGCTGGCCAAGGTCAATTTCCGCGAAAAGAGCGGCGAGACGCTGCGCGCCATGCAGGCCATGGACGCCGCCGTCAGCGAACTTTCCATAGCCATCAATCCCGAGGACGCCGGCCGCGCACTTTACCTGCTGGCCGCGCCTTCCAAGGAGATGAGCATGGATATAGCCAAAGGCCTGGGCGATTACCTGCGTGAGCTGGCCGAGAACGCGGTCATCCGCGCCGGCGACTTCCCCAGGGAAAAGGGCTCGGTAGACGTTACCATCCTCTTCTCACAGATGGCCTTCGTGCAGAAGATACGCGATTACTATGACAGGGCCTCGGCCTTCGCCATGACGCAGAAGGAGCGCCTGAAGGAAACTACAGGCCGCCTGCGAGACATGGAGGACGCAGCCAAGGGCCTGCCCAGCCTCATCTAAGGCACATCGCTGCATTAAGGAGGGGCGAAGTAATTTCGCCCCTCCTTTTTTATTCCCTGAAGGAGCCGGTTGCCCTTCTGGGCGAAATCTTTGACGCAGCCTCCACACACAGCGCCAGGCTCATCAGGTAATCATCGTGCCCTTCCGCCGGCTCGACGAAGAAGTTCAGCGTCTGGTTGGGCCGGTAGACACCCCTGGCCCTCTCCAACTCAAACATCAGCTCCCGGTAGTCCACGGATCCGTCACCTTCATAAACTTTCAACCTGCCGGAATTGACGGCCGCCATAAGGTTAAAGCCCAGGGCCGACTTGGAGGCCTGGGTAAACTTGAAGGAGATAACCCTGCCACCCAACGCCTTGCGCAGGAACGCGGCCACCGCCTCGCCGATGCCGGTGGCATCCACCACGACCCTGTTACATCCCCACACATTCTTCAGCAGGTCAACCAGCTGCGGATAAAGGTCAGTATGCCTGGCGCCCACCCGGCAAAAATGCTCAACCACCCTGACGGCCGGCTCCCCGCACAGCCCGGGCTCGGATGGAGAGACCTCTGCGATGGTTATCACGGTGGCATCTCTGCCGCGCACGGTAAGCTGCAAATCCTCTGTCACTTCGCTCTCGCCTGCCAGATCAATGCCGGCTACGTACATGGCATTGCGGTCCCTGCGCCTGCTTTGCCTGGCGTGGCTGCCCTGAAGCTGGGCTATCTGCTGATGGGAAAGGAAACCACCCCCGCTGCGGATGGGCAGCAGCGCATACTGGCTGCGAAACAGCGGGTGATCCTCGCCCAGCCTGAATCGCTCCCCCTCTGCAAAGGCCAGGTAATCAGGGTTATGCCTGGCCACCTCCTGCCAGTCAAAGCGGAAGTGCCGCCGTACGCCGTCAGCTTTCTCCAACTCGAGATTGGTCTGCTTGATCTCCTCCAGCAGCGTGCAGTCGTCCCAGGTAGTGCCATAATGGACAGTTGTGGCATTGGACGAAGAGGCCATCGGCCGGAACTCCTTGGTGTACTTGTCCTTGCTGACGTCCTGTGACTCGTCGATTTCCAGCAGGATATCGGCCGTATGGCCCACAACGGAGGAGGACTCTTCAGCCGAAAGGAAGACCTGCCTGGCGGCGCCCAGCCGGACTATGTAGCCCATCTCGGTCGACCAGATCCCGTCGAAGCCGAAGTCATCCAGCCTCTGCCTGAGGCGCATCATGGAGATGACAGTCTGGGGCTTGAAGGTAGGTGAGCACTTGACGGCGTTGCCCCCTCTGGCCATGAACATGGTCAGCAGCAGCACCTCCAGATGGGCGGAGAGCTCGTTCTTGCCTCCCTGTCGGGCGATCTCCACTGAAAAGGTCAGGCCTTTATGCCGTTCCACGCTGTCCAGCACCGCACGTGCAATTTCGAGCTGGTAAGGCCTTAGAATCATTTAATCAAGGCTTTGACCCCCAGAGGTATAGCCAGCTCAGTGAAAACCCTGGTAATGGCCTCTCTGAGCGATTTTTTCTGCTCCCTGGTGATGCTGTAGCGTGTCTTGACCAGGTTGGCTATGGCGCCGGCTGTTTTCAAATGCAGCTCTATGCTTTCAGGCTCATCTCTGATCAGGTCCCTCAGCTTCAGGCGCAGTACGGCTATTTCCTGGTCCAGCCCTTCCACCCCGGCCGCCTCCTCCAGCATCAGGCAGGCCGTTTCATCCAGGGCGGGCCCGTAGAACCCGCGCTTTACCGCCTTTCTTTCCCGCTTTTTTACCATACTTTTTAACCACAATCAGCCCGTATACGATAGCATAGGCCGCCGCATCGTATCTCTGATTGGCCAGTGCGTACTTCAAGAGCTCAACCATGACGCTCAATAATAATACAATTGTTCTAGACGGACAATGAGAAACTGTCGCCGGCTATTTGCATTATGTAAATGCTTTGGCTAATATGGATTTCAGATAGCTTGATGCGTCCTGTTCCGTTCTGGGATCCAATTGGAGCCTAATCATATGAACGAGGATGGCAAAGAGGCTGATACGACACTATGGTACAGGGAAGGTGATGCCCGGACTATTTCCCTCCTGCAGAACATATCCGGATACTTTGGCCTTGCGGTCGCCTGCATTGGCGCCCTGGTGCTGATAGGCTGGGTCTACGATATCCCGCTGCTTAAAAGCCCGTCCACCAGCTTCGTTACCGTTAAATCCAGCACAGCCGTCTGTTTGGTGCTTGCGGGGCTGGCTACGTTATTACTACCCAAAACACAGTCTCGAACAATCTGGAATGCCATCAGGAAATACTGCTCCCTGGTGCTGTCTGTGGCCGTGGCGGCCGCGGGATTACTGGTCATAAGCGAATTTATCTTCGGCTGGGACTCCGGGTTTGCCCAGCTGCTGTTCAAGGAGCCGCCGGGGGCGGTTGAAACCGCCTATCCGGGCCGCATGGCGCTCAACACAGCCCTCAGTTTTGTGCTGGCAGGCCTGGGCATTATTATCACCCTCTACAAAAAGGCCGAACAGAATGCGGTGAACCAGTATATTGCGCTGGTGGGCATTTTTTTCAGCCTTATCGCTTTGATCGGCTACATATACGGCTTGAGAGAATTCATCGGGCTGACCAATTTAACTCCAGTGGCCCTATATACGGCAGTAGCCTTTTTACTGCTTTTCGGCAGCATCCTGCTGGCCAATCCGCAGCACGGGCCGATTGAAATATTCCTGGGAAAGAGGGCTGGCAGTTTGATGCTCAGGATAACGCTTCCTGCCGTGCTGTTCATAGTATTTATTTTCGGCTGGCTGCGGCTGCTGGCACAAAAGTTAAGCTCCATGCCTCCGGAAATGCGCGCCGGATTGTTCACAGTAATTGACCTCAGTACCATCGTCATAGCGCTCACGATAATAGCAATTATCATTAACCGCCTGGACCAGCGGAGGTGGCTGGCTGAGGAAAAACTCCACATGATGAATGTTGAGCTGGAGGAGAACCTGCAGAAAACCCGTGACCTGCTTACCGCCATGCTTGACCACGCTCCGGCGCTTATGTACGTCTCTACGCCGGATGGTAAACACCTGATGGTCAATGAAGCCTGGGCGGCATTTAATAACATCGATGCGCAGCAGGCCATCGGGAAGAACTATGAGGAGCTATTCCCCCGCCAGCTGGCGGAGAAGTTCAGGGAGACCGACCGCCAGGTCATCAGGACCGGAGCCCCCGTATTCGTGGAGCGGCCGATATATACTTCCAACGGCGTTCGCTATCTAAATACACTCAAGTTCCCGCTTATGGACAAACAGGGCAGAGTCGAGGCCATAGCTGGCATATCCATGGATGTCACTGAGCGCAAGTTGTCTGAGATTAAGCTGCAGGAATCTGAGAAGCTTTACAGCTCGACCCTTTCCAGTATGCTGGAGGGGGTCCAGATCGTCGACAGGGGCTGGCACTATGTCTATCTGAACGACGCGGCAGTGATGCATGCCCGTACGAGCAGAGACGAACTCATCGGCAAGACCATGATGGACGCTTACCCGGGAATCGACGGCACGCAGATGTTCACCTCCCTGCGCAGGGCAATGGAGAGCCGCACAGCTTCCCGTATACTGAATGAATTCGAATATCCGGACGGCAACAAGGCATGGTTTGAATTGGGCATTCAGGCCGTGCCGGACGGCATCCTCATAACCTCCATTGATGTATCGGACCGCAAGCTGGCTGAAGAAAAACTTAAAAACAGCGATATCTACTATCGCTCATTGATCGAGAACTCCACGGACATCACGCTGGTTCTGGACGCCGAAGGCATCGTGCAGTACGTAAGCCCCTCCGCCGAGCAGTTGCTGGGATTTACGCCGGAGGAGCTGATCGGCAAGGACATCGGCGTTTTTGTCCATCCGGAGGACTATCCCGCCGCCGACAGCTCATTGAAATCCGCCGCCAACAACCCACTGATAACCATTGAAGCCAGGCTGCGCCATAAGGACGGCTCCTGGCGTACGGTCTCGGCCAGGGGCAAGATGCTGCCGCTCACGGAATCAGGACCTCGTCTGGTGATCAATGCGCATGATATAACAGACTACAGACAGGCGCAGCAGGCCCTGCATGAAAGCTATGCCGATATGCAGAGAACTTTGCGGCAGACGATCGACTTGATAGCCTCCATAACCGAGAAAAGGGACCCCTATACCGCCGGGCACCAGAAACGCGTTACGGAGCTGGCCTGTGCCATTGCCACGGAAATGAGGCTGGCGCAAGAGCGCATCGACGGCATACGCATGGCCGGCACGGTACATGACCTGGGCAAGATAAACGTGCCTGCAGACATACTTAACAAGCCCGGCCGACTCGGCGACATGGAGATGGCCATAGTCAGGCAACATCCCGAGACGGCTTTCGATATACTGAAGACAATAGATTTCCCCTGGCCGGTGGCAGATATTGTGAATCAGCACCATGAACGGGAGGATGGCTCGGGCTATCCCCTAGGACTGAAAGGGCCTGATATTCTGCCCGAGGCCAAGATACTGGCCGTGGCTGATGTAGTAGAGGCTATGGCATCGCACCGCCCCTACCGGCCGGCACTGGGGCTTAAGCAGGCGCTGGAAGAAATCACAAACAACCGCGGCCGGCTGTACGACGCCGGGGTCGTGGACGCCTGCCTCAGGCTGTTCGAAAAGGGCTATCAGCTGCAGACAGATCAGTGAGCTTGCAGGGCGTTGAAGAGATGTACAGGCACTCATCGATCATCGAGACTACCACGTGAACCGGCTTTATACGGCCTGCGGGCGTTGAAGCGGGGCCACGTGCTCACCGAAAACCGAGATGACCTCATGAAACCACTTTTATACGGCCTGCGGGTGTTGAAGCGGGGCCACGTGCTCATCGAACCGAGAAAGGACTCACCAACCACTTTTTAAACGGCCCATGGGTGTTGAAGCGGGGCCACGTGCTCACCGAAAACCGAGATGACCTCATGACACCACTTTTATACGGCCTGCGGGCGTTGAAGCGGGGCCACGTGCTTATCGAACCGAGAAAGGACTCACCAACCACTTTTTAAACGGCCCATGGGCGTTCAAGGGGGACCACGTGCTCATCGGTAACCGAGAAAGGACTCACCAACCACTTTTTAAACGGCCCATGGGCGTTCAAGGGGGACCACGTGCTCATCGGTAACCGAGACGGCCTCACCAACCACGTTAAAACGGCCCGAGAGCGTCTAAGAGGGGCAGCAGCCCCTCTTCAAAAACGTTTCCCCTCTCCCTCGAGGGAGAGGGCAGGGAGTGGGTGAACAGCTTGCAATCAATTCCTACATGAATTATATTTAAGTCCCATGCCGAGCAAGGTCTCCATCATACTGGTCAACTTCAACGGGATGAGGTACTTGGACGCCTGTCTGGATTCCATCTTAAAACAGTCTTATCAGAACTTCGAGCTGATCTTCGTGGACAACGCCTCCAGCGATGGAAGCCTGGAGCACATCAGGAAGCGCTTCCCCCGCCTGAACTATGTGGTTAACGACAGAAACAGAGGCTATGCCGGCGGCGTTAACAGCGGCCTGGCCGTGGCCAGCGGGGAATATATTGCGCCCGTCAACATGGACACGGAGGCTCATCCGGACTGGCTGATAAACATGCTGGACTTCCTGCAGTCGCATCCGGAGGCAGGTGCGGTCTGTCCCAAGG
>Ga0209610_1000124_pt1 | contig 38035 bp, 38 predicted proteins | sample LakKivw275mmetaG_FD_184137 | JGI IMG/M metagenome (GOLD analysis project Ga0209610, IMG submission 184137) | Anoxic lake water microbial communities from Lake Kivu, Rwanda to study Microbial Dark Matter (Phase II) - Lake Kivu water 275m metaG... | ecosystem: Environmental > Aquatic > Freshwater...
TAGTAAAGGTGTCATCCTTTTCGGCGAAGCTAACAGCTGGCAGAACAACGTCAGCCAGCTGGGCGGTTTCGGTCAAAAACATATCCTGGACAACCAGAAATTCGAGATTTTTAAGCTCTTTCTCGGTGTGATTTGCATCCGCATCGCTCAGTATGGGATTTTCGCCCATTATATAGAGCGCCTTGATTTTCCCATCATACGCAGCGTCTAACATCTCTGTTAGAGTTAGTCCGGGGTCTGGATTTAAATCGGTTCTCCAGGCAATTTCAAATTTCTTTTGTATATCGGGATTGTCCACCCTTTGATAACCGGTGTAAACGTTGGGCAAGGCACCCATGTCACAGGCGCCTTGCACATTATTCTGCCCTCGTAGCGGATTTACGCCGGCTGAAGGTCTACCTACGTTGCCGGTTAGCATGGCCAGGTTGGCCACGGCTAATACATTGTCAGTGCCGTGACTATGCTGGGTAATTCCCATGGCATAAATTATACTTGCCGGTTTACATGTGGCGTACAATCTGGCTGCCTCAATCAGAGCATCTCGTGGCACGCCTGTAACATTTTCCACGAAATCAAGTTCAAAACTATTCAGCGATTCCTTAAAGGCATCGAAGTTATCGCAGTATTCATTGATGAAGCTCAAGTCGGCCAGTCCTTCGTCGACTATAACTTTCATCATACCCATAAGCAGAGCCACATCGCTGCCCGGGTTATGCCTCAACCAATCATCAGCGTGACGGCAGAGTTCGATTTCCCTGGGATTAATAACGATAAGCCTGCCGCCATCGCGTACCGCCTTTTTTATCTCCAGACCAATTACCGGATGCCCGGAAGTTGTATTGCTGCCGACAACCAGTATGCAGGCAGCATCTCTAATTTCATTTATAGAATTAGTCATAGCACCACTACCGAAACTGGCGGCCAGACCGGCCACCGTCGGTGCATGTCAGAGACGGGCACAATGGTCTATATTGTTCGTTTGCATAAGCATTCGGGTAAATTTTTGTGCCAGGTAATTTTCTTCGTTAGTACATTTTGCCGAAGAGACAAAAGCAAATTGGTCTCCCCTATATTTATCAAGTTTATCGGCAACTGTTTTTAACGCATCGTCCCAGTTTACCTCAACAAGTTGACCATTTCTACGTACTAAAGGCGTAGTCAAGCGGTCAATATGGTGCACGAATTCTGCTATGCCGAATCTGCCTTTAACACAGGCTTGACCCTGGTTGACGGAATTCTCTAAGATGGGTACCGAACGCGAGACCTTGCCTCCATGTACTTCAAGGCTGAGTTGACAACCGACTCCGCAGTACGGGCATGTTGTGGTTACTGAGCGCTCTGGAACACCCATCCATTTGCTTGAACGGTCGATTAAAGCGCCCGTCGGGCAGGCATCGACACAGGCTCCACAGAATTGACATCCGGAATCCAGTAATGTTTTATTAAATGCAGTGCCTACCAGGGCCTGGCTGCCACGATAGGTAAAAGCAATAGCTCCGACCCCTCTTACCTCCTGGCAAACCCTGACACAGCGGCCACAGAGTACGCAAAGGTTATAGTTCCTCTCGAAAAACGGACTGTCCTGGTAAACTGGTAAGTCCTTGTGTATGGGTGGCAGTGTAAGTTCGCTTACTCCTATGCGGGATGCAAGCTCCTGTAATTCACAACGTAGATTTTTGGGGCAGGTAAGGCATTGCTGGGGGTGTTCGGCTAGGATAAGTTCAAAGATATTGCGTCTCAGTTCTTGGAGCTGAGGTGTGTTGGTCCTTACTATCATATCTCTGGCAACCGGCGTAGTACATGCAGTGGGGAAGCCTCTTAAATTCTCGATCTCCACGATACATAATCGGCAAGCCCCATATGGAGTAAGACTGGGATGGTAGCACAGTGTTGGAATGTATATACCCGCCTGTCGAGCAGCCTCCAGTACCGTAGCTCCTTCCTTGGCCCTTACTGTCTTCCCGTCTATGGTCAGGTTAATGACCTTTGTTTCTTCACCTACAATCATGCACTAATCCATTCAATTTCTTGCAGTCCACTTTATCTGGCGTCCAAATCACATCTCAGACATCGTTTTGATTCTTCCGTAGCTGACGCTATATCAAAAGCAAGTTCCACCTCACCGAAGCCAGTTAATCTATCACTTAAGGGCAGATAACATATTGAAGGGCGATATTTCTCAACTTGCTCTACAGGAGGAAGGGCCGACTCTTCTTTGGAAACAAGTACTTCTTCTATGTTTCCGTCTCCTCCGAGATAAGTGTCTATAGAAATGGCTGCCTGCCTTCCAGCTGCTATGGCCTCGATTACCGAAGCCGGCCCAGTGGTGCAATCGCCACCGGCGAAGATACCCTGGCAACTGGTAGCTAAGGTATCGGGGTCGATCTGAAGCGTACCACGTTTAGTTTCCACACCGAATTGAGATGGTACATCGGATGTCTGCCCGATAGCAGCTATAACTGTATCAAAATTCAAATTAAATTCGCTGCCTTCTATGGGTTCCGGACTACGTCTTCCGCTGGCATCAACTTTTCCCAGTGCCATCTTGATGCATTCCATACTGAGATTGCCGTTGTCACGGACTATTCGGTTCGGCGCAGCTAAGAAAACCAAATTTACTCCTTCCTTAATCGCCTCATGTACTTCCTCTGGGTTAGCCGGCATCTCCGCTTGAGTGCGACGGTAGATAATCGTAACTTCTTTAGCACCAAGGCGTAGTGCAGTTCTGGCCCCGTCGATGGCAGCGTTACCTCCGCCAATTACTGCCACGTGTTTACCAATATTAACTTTTTCACCTAGATTTACCCTTCTCAGGAAATCTACGCATTCCAGAACTTCCACCTTGTCTTCACCCATAACTCCCATCTTGATGCCCTTATGAGCACCGATGGCCAGAAAAACAGCATTGAATCCCTGGTCAAAAAGCGCTGATGTCGATTCGATTTTGCTGTTGGTCTTTATGTCGACTCCTACTTTTCTTATCTCATCAATCTCAGCGTCAAGGACATGTCGAGGCAGGCGGTATTCAGGGATGCCCACTCGCATCATTCCACCGGGATTGGGCAGGGCCTCGAATATTGTCACTGCATGCCCGAGCTTAGCCAGGTAGTATGCAGTAGTCAGACCGGCGGGACCGGAGCCGACTATGGCCACTCGTTTCCCCGTTGCCGGTGATATCGTCGTTCTTTGTTTCCAGAGTCCAGTGTCATGGTCGGCAGCTATCCGCTTGAGTGTCTTTATGGCAATTGCTTCGTCTAACTCACCACGACGACACTTTGACTCGCAGGGATGGAAACAGACCCGACCAAGAACACCCGGGAAGGGGACCTTTTCCCTGATAACGGCGCAGGCTTCGCCAAATTTGCCCTGTTGAGTAAAGCGGACATATCTGGGAATATCTATTCCCGCCGGACACGTGTGACTGCATGGTGATTTTACTATTCCCTTGCATGTGGCAGCTCGACAATGATGTTTTTTGATATGCTCCTCGTACTCATGACGAAAATAACGGAGGGTAGTCAACACCGGATTAGGTGCAGTTTGACCTAAACCACAAAGCGCTCCCTGCTTAACAGTTGTAGCTATTCGCTCGAGTTGCTCTATATCCCCCGGCCGGCCTTCGCCTCGAGTAATACGCTCTAAAATGGCGAGCATTTGTCGCGTACCTACCCGGCAGGGTGTGCATTTACCGCAGGACTCGGCCTGCGTAAAGGTCAGGAAATATCTGGTCAGGTCTACCATGCAGGTATTCTCGTCGGCTACAATCATCCCACCAGAGCCAATGATTGAGCCCGCAGCAGCCAGAGATTCATAATCAACTGGCGAGTCCAGCATCGATGGTGGCAGGCAGCCTCCCGAAGGTCCACCCGTCTGGACTGCCTTAAAACCTCTACCTTTGAGAATGCCTCCACCTATGTCATATATTATCTGGCGCAGCTTAATGCCGAAGGGAACCTCAATCAGACCGGTTCGTTCCACCTTGCCTACAAGAGCAAATGTCTTCGTCCCTTTGCTTTTTTCAGCTCCGTAACCGGCATACCATTGGCTGCCCTTTTGTAATATGCGTGCCGCATTTGCCCATGTTTCCACGTTGTTGATGTTTGTCGGTTTCCCCCATAAGCCTGAAATGGCAGGGAATGGGGGCCTGGCTCGTGGCATTCCGCGCTTGCCTTCTATCGAGGCCATCAAGGCTGTTTCTTCACCGCAAACAAAAGCTCCTGCCCCCTCTTTAATCTTTATATGAAAATCAAAACCCGAACCCAGTATGTTGTTTCCGATAAATCCATAATCTTCCATCTGCCGCAGCGCCAGCCTCAGTCTTTCCAGCGCTAGCGGATATTCGGCACGACAGTAGATATAACCATGGTTGGCGCCGATGGTGTAGGCGCCGATAGCCATACCTTCCAGTACCAAATGCGGGTCACCTTCCAGTAGAGAACGATTCATGAAAGCGCCCGGGTCACCCTCATCAGCGTTACAAATAATATATTTATCGTTACCCGGAGCTTTACGGCAAAAATCCCATTTTTGACCTGTTGGAAAACCGGCACCCCCTCTGCCGCGCAAGCCCGCCTTCTTAATCTCTTCGATTATGGCCTCCGGTGACATGGTTAATGCCTTAACCAGGCCACTGTAGCCGCCGTTAGCAATGTAATGGTTTATGTTTTCAGGATCGATGAAGCCGCAATTGCTTAATATCAGGCGTACCTGGGGTTTAAGCACGGGCAGGTCGTACAGATAAGGAATGCTGTCTATTGGTTTCTCGCCGACATAGCCCATAGCCAGGTCTGAACGAGGATTGTTGTTGACCAGGTAATCATTTACGATCCGTACTGCGAGGTCCGGATTTAAATTGCCGTAGATAATTTGCGGGCGTCCTGGCTTTACAATACCGATCATCGGTTCGGCGAAACATAGCCCCATACATCCGACCTGCATAATTATGGCTTCTACGTTTTGCCTGGACATTTCCTCTTGGAGGGCTTTTAGCACTTTCATGGCTCCAGCAGCAGCGCCGCACGTGCCCGTACCCACCAGTAGTACCGGCTTTGAGCTTGATTGCAGTGCTTCCCATTCGGAAGCTGCCTGTTCCTGAATCCTTTCGAAACTTGCTGAATTGACCCTATTCATACTGTGTCAGCGTTTCTTTTGCCTTGGCTGGTGTCATGCGCCCGTACACGTCTTTATTGACAACAAGCACTGGGGCTAAGGCGCAGGAACCGAAGCAGGCCACTCTTGCCAGACTGAATTTATAGTCCTCGGTGGTACCTCCAGGTTCTAAGCCCAAGTCTTTTTTAACCTCGTCAAGGATACGTTCACCGCCCCGGACATGGCAGGCCGTACCCAGGCAGACTTTAACGGTATGCTTACCACGGCGCGTGAAGTAAAATTGGGCATAAAAAGAAGCAACTCCAAAGACTTCACTTTCTGACATTCGAGAGAACTTAGCTATCTCTGAAATTGCTGCTTCGGGGAGATAACCGAATTTTTCCTGTACTTTTTGAAGAACTGATATTAATGCCCCCCTCTCCCCTTTAAATTCAGACAATATATTAGCTAGATCGTCAGACAAATAAACGCCCCCAAGAGGTAGGTAACCAAAGGGGAAGTTTAGCAAAAAAAACGGCTTCGGTCAATCGCTATGCAGATAGCACGGAACATTTAATAGTCGAATAGAAATCAGGGACTACTATTCGTACCGTAGGAGAATTATTCCAGCAGTATGTTGTCTATCAGTCTCGTTTTACCGATTCTGACGGCCATCGAAGCCAGTGCCGGTCTGTCTATTGTGGTTATTTCTTCGAGTGTCTCAGGATCAGCAATGCTGACGTATTCGATTTTCGCCAGCGGTTCCCCGCTTATTAGAGACGTCATTTTCTGGCGTAACATCTCGGCACTGCTCTCGCCTTTTCCCCGCAGAGTTTTAGCCAATTTCAAGGCCTTAAACAGGACAGTAGCTGCTCTGCGCTCCTGAGGATTAAGATAGACATTGCGACTGCTCATGGCCAGTCCATCGCTCTCCCGTACGGTGGGCGCTGCTATTACTTTGAGATTCATATTCAGATCAGCAACCATTTTCTTAATGACCAGCACTTGCTGGGCGTCTTTCTGTCCGAAATATGCGTTAGTCGGTTCGACGATATTAAATAGTTTAGCCACCACAGTGGCCACGCCTTTAAAATGCCCCGGGCGAAAACTGCCTTCGAGGCGGTCGGTGACCTTTTCCACGACGACCCAGCTATTAGAGCGCGGCGGGTACATTTCTTCGACGGACGGCATAAAGACGACGTCTGTCTTTTCTTTTTTTAACATTGCCAGGTCTCGCTCTGTGTCACGTGGGTAGGACTTGAAGTCCTCACTGGGACCGAACTGGGTGGGATTGACGAAGATGCTGACTACAACGAGTGAATTTTCGGCTCGAGCTAATTTCACCAGAGACAGATGCCCTTCATGAAGGTAGCCCATCGTGGCGACAAAGCCAACGAGCCCAGGACTCTTAGCCCGCGCGGCCTTCATTTGGGCAAAGGTGTTGGCTATTTTCATGTCTTATCAGGCGCGAGCCAGCTCTTCAAGCAAGTTCTCATCCATGGTGGAGCTGTTTTCGGCTGTCGGGAACTTGCCGGCTTTAACTTCCTCAATATAGCTGGCCAGGGCTGTCTTAATTGAACCCGCTAGCTTGGCATACTGTTTGGCATGCTTGGGCACGAAGTCCGAAAAAAGTCCGAGAAGGTCGCTGATTACCTGTACCTGGCCATCACAGTCAGGTCCGGCGCCGATGCCGATGGTAGGTATACCTATCTTTTGTGTAATTAGCTTCGATAAAGGTGCTGGAACCAGTTCTAGAACAACAGCGAAGGCACCGGCTTGCTCCAAGGCTCGAGCGTCCTGAAGCAACCGCTCGGCAGCTTCCGGTGTCTTGCCCTGCACTTTATGGCCGCCGAATTGATGTACGGACTGCGGAGTCAGCCCGATGTGTCCCATTACCGGTATGCCGCAATCGATGATTCTCTTTACCGTGTCAGCCACGGTAACACCGCCCTCCAGCTTGACTGCCTGGGCTCCACCTTCCTGCATGAACCGGGCTGCATTTCGCAAGGTTTCTTCTGTGCTAATCTGATAGGTCATAAATGGCATATCGCCTATTACCATGGCCTGTTTGGTGCCCCTGACCACGGCCTTGGTATGATGAATCATGACATCCATGGTCACCGGGATCGTAGAATCATAGCCCAGAATCACCATACCGAGGCTATCGCCGACTAGAATCAACGGTATTCCGGCCTCATCCACCAGCTTGGCTGTGGAATAATCATAGGAGGTCAGCATGACGATTTTTTCTTTTTTACCTTTCATCTCTTTTATGGCATTTATGCTCACTCTCATTTCAACACCTCCTCTTTGTCCTCTTCTTTTCTAATGAGTGGATAGCAAATCCTGAGTCCAGTCCCTTGTGCCTTTGGTGTCAACTATATGGTTTTGCGCATCTACATATACCAGTCGGGGACTCCAGGAAGCAGCTTCATCATCAGCAACCAGGCAATAAGACAGGATAATTACGACGTCTCCCTTCGCCACGAGTCTGGCAGCAGCGCCATTCAGACATATTTCACCCGAACCTCTTTCACCTTCGATAGCGTAGGTGTGGAACCTGGCGCTGTTGTTGATGTTAAGCACCTCCACTTTTTCAAACTGGAGTATGTCGGCGGCTTCCATCAAGCTCTTATCGATAGTTATGCTCCCTTCGTAGTCTACGTTGCACTGGGTTACCCTGGCTCTGTGGATTTTGCTTTTTAGCATTGTTCTCATGTTGTCACCTCGTTATGTTTTATGTAAGTAAAGCATTAAGCTCTTCGGCTCTTCGCGAATCTATTTTGCCTTTGGCCAGTGCAATCGGCACCGTTTGACGTCCCAGTTCTTTATAAATGCCAAGCAGGGACGGGACCTGTTTTGAAAGAGATTCCAGATGCCGCTGAATAGTTCCTAGGTCGCCCCTGGCTATGGGTCCGGTCAAGCAGTTCGGCAGGCCGACATTCTCGATGTTGCTCAGCGTGCCTCGCAGTAAGGGCATCAGTGCTTTGGTAGCTTGTGCCGTTGGTACATCGAATGTCTGCCACAGGTCGGTAGCCAGCTTGACCAGAGTCACCAGATAGTTGCAGGCCATCACTGCCGCAGCATGGTACAGCACCTTGTCGCCGGCCTTAAGTATCACCCAGTCGCCTTCCAAATCCTTGGCCATTGTCTTCAATAATGATGCCAGCGGCTCTGCGGCTTCGATAGCGAACATAGAACCTGGAATATTGTCAATTGCCTGGTCGACGCTGGCAAAAGTTTGCAGCGGGTGGAAGCATCCCGTATTCGCGTCGTGTGTCTTTGCCGGCTCCAGAATATCGATGGAGTGGGCGCCGCTGCAGTGGACGATGCTTTGTCCTTTGTGCCACCGAACTTCGGCAGCTACTTTGGAAATGGTGTCATCAGGAGTAGTAATAAAGATAAGTTCGATCGCATCAGCTAACTGCTGTGCGTCACTGTATACCTTGCAGCCTGCTATTCTTGCCGCCAGCTTTTCTGCAGAAGTTAAACTCCGGCTGGATACGCCGACCACCGGATATCCGTGCTGCGCCAGCCTTACTGACAGCGCCGTGCCCGTTGTTCCGGCACCTATGAAACCAATGGTTGGCATATCCCTATTCATCATTTGATATCCTTTATCGCGGGGACGCCGGCCAACGTTTCTGCCTGCTGGACCGCCCTGACTATGGCGCTGGCTACGGTCTCAGCAGCCGCTGTGCCCAGTGCCGTAATATCGCCGGTCTTATCGCCCATAGACAGCGCAAATATGGCGTCGCCGTCGAACATGGTATGGCACGGACTTATAGAACGGGCTATCCCGTCCTGTGCCATCTGGGCCAGTTTGTTAACCTGCTCCTTGGTTAATGCGGCGTTGGTGGCCACGACTCCCAGCGTAGTATTACTGGCCAATAGATCTCTTTTATAGGTAAATGCCCCGCCGGTCAATAGCTCGACAGTGCTCGTGAAGCCGTTATTTTGCTCGTTGCGAGGACCTGCCAAGATTTTCCCCGTTTTGTGGTCAATTATGTCGCCGACGGCATTGACTGCCACCAGTGCCGCCACGATTATGTCGTCGCCTATTTTGCAACTGGCCGTTCCGATGCCGCTCTTGACTGCCCGTTCAATGCCCAATATTTTCCCCACTGTGGCGCCGGTGCCGGCACCGACACAGCCTTCAGCGACCTTTTTATCTGTTGCCTTTAAGCAGGCCTTGTAGCCATCCTCCGCGCCCGGCCTTATCTTGGGGTTGCCGACATTCAAGTCGAAAAGAATGGCTGCTGGAACGATGGGCACCCTAGCTACCATCGTTTCATGGCCGAAGCCACGTTCTTCAAGAAATCGCATTACGCCGCTGGCTGCATCCAGGCCGAAAGCACTGCCGCCGCTGAGCATAACCGCATGGACTTTCTCCACCAGGTTCATGGGACGGAGCAGGTCTGTTTCCCTGGTTCCGGGCGCGGAGCCTCTGACATCGGCTCCGGCAACAGCGCCAGTCGGGCAAAGAATCACCGTGCAGCCGGTGGCTGCTTCTTTGTCGGTATAGTGTCCGACCTTTATTCCTTTAACATCGGTTATTGCGCTATACATAGCCTCCAAAAACGAAAGCCTTCTCAGCAACGCCGAGAAGGCTTAAACAACTGACCCGTATATCCCATCTCGGTCATCGCTGATCCAAGCGGTCCTTTATTTTATTCGTGTATATACTGCTCACCGCCATAAAGGTCGATGGCAATGTTAATGATAGAGAATATTAGCTATTATTGTCAATAGGTAAAAGGTCATGTTTGATTGTTTGGTGTTTCACGGTTCAAAACTGACTTCAATGACGGTGGCGTAATTATCTAAGATTGAGGCTGGTGTCTCGATTATTAGGTCGCCGAGCGGGTCTTTGAACCCAATAGCTTCCATAATCTGGTCGCTTACGGAGATACGTTTTGAGTAATTCAGGTTAGCGCTGCTTCCCAGGACACTCACGGAGCCAACTTTATTGACGTGCACATTCCGAAGGGTGACGTTCTCATACGGCTTCATCAGCAAGTGCAGGTAAAGTTTGTTTCCTTTTTGTGTGGTGGGGCCATAGAACTGCCATGGCTCCAATCCGGCGCTGGTGCCTTTAATGGCTTCACCGTTGCGCGACATCCAATCGCCTATAGCGGACAGCCGTTCCAATTGCTCCGGCGGCAGAGTGCCATCTCCCGTCGGGCTCACGTTTAACAGAAAGTGGCCGCCGCGTCCCACCACCTCGCACAGTGTGTGTATCAGCTGTGTAGCTGACTTGTATTGTTTATCATCCTTGTTATAGCCCCAGCTGGTGTTCATGCACATGCAGGTCTCCCAGGGCCGGTCGGGCGGTTTGGGAGGTATAAATTGTTCCGGTGTATCGAAGTCACCATTGAGCGGCAGCCGGTCATTGATAGCAATACCGAGCTGCAGCGAGCGTATCATTGCGGCAAGCTCCGCCGCTTTCCATTGTTCCGGTGTGTGTTCCCAGTGGCCGTCGAACCAGATTAAAGCGATCTTGCCGTAGTTGCTAAGTATCTCCTTGAACTGGCCGAACATGAAGTCAAGATAACGCTGCCATTTTTGCGGGTCCGGCTCGGGCGCGCCGCTGAAATAGTGGTATGGCTTATCAGCATCGCTGAATGGCGGATAATCGGGATGGTGCCAGTCGAGCAGTGAGAAATACAGCCCCACACCCATTCCTTCGGCACGCACGGCATCGGTGAACTCGCCGACGATATCTTTCCCGTAAGGGGAGTGCATAATGGAGAAATCAGATAGTTTCGTGTCATACATGGCATAACCGTCGTGGTGCTTTGCGGTGATAACAGCGTACTGTGCTCCGGCTTCACGGAGACGCCGAGCCAATGTGCGTGCATCCCATTTCTTAGGATTGAAGGTGGCTGCGCTTGACTGGTATTGTTCCACTGGAACATCCTGAGCTAGAGGAAACATCGGTACTTTGCCAGTCAGGGGCCAGGATATCTCAATGCCCTGCTGCGATATGTGCGACCAGTGCACAAATATGCCGAAGCGCGCGTCCTTCCAGTTGCTGAAATACGGATTCATCTTAGCCTCCTGCGGTACGGAGTTAGCTGGAGCGGGAGACGGGACTCGAACCCGCGACAGCCTGCTTGGAAGGCAGGAACTCTACCACTGAGTTACTCCCGCTGATTCACATTCATTTTAACTGTGGCTAATGTCATTGTCAAAGTGCTTGAATGCAGGATTTCTCTGCGGTGGATAATTTGATAATCGAAGGAATTTAACGATTTTGTCACGTTCTCATTATAGATTTTATGACTTTTTAATTGGCGAACTGATACGATTGATATGTACAAGCAGGAGGTTTAAGTATGGTAAGTGATTTTTCTGCAACGGATTCGGAAGGCAGGATGGTCCGATTATCCGATTACAGAGGCAAGAAAAATGTTGTCCTTGTGTTTAATCGTGGTTTCACCTGACCTTATTGCCGGAAACATATGGCGCAGTTGCGTCAAGATTACGATAAGTTTATCGACAGGCAAGCCATGGTGATAGCCGTGGGCCCTGAAGACGCCAAAACATTCACCGACTACTGGCATAATAAAAAGATGCCCTTTACTGGCATACCTGATCCCGAACACGCTATAGCTGGCCTCTACGGCCAGAAGGTGAATCCACTTAAGTTCGGACGAATGCCCGCGCTCGTGGTAATAGATAAGAATAAGAAAGGGAAGATACGCTTTGCCCATTACGGAGACTCAATGAGCGATATACCAACGGACGACGATATTTTAGCCCTGCTGGACGAAATAAATAAGGAATCCTAATCGGACATTCTGGAATCAAGCATCAAAATGAAGCAAAATACAACATACCTTGGCCAGAAAACCTCGTTAAGGTCAACTTTGTTGCGGCCGACTTTCAGCCTATTATTAGTTTGCTTGTTATTATTTGTGTCTGGTTGCCTACCTGCGATCACGAGTCCAGGCAGCGCTTCCATTAGCCTGAGCGATGCCATAGCTCTATCCAGGTCGCACAATATCAGCAAGATAATTGTAGATACAAGCACCAGCACCATGACAATGACTGCTATGGTATCCGGTCAGCCCCTCAAGGTTACCGATGTAAATGGAAATACGGTTAATGTTACCAGTGGTACACAACTGGTGGTCAACATTGGCTCATTGACAGTGGCCAATTTGCAGGAATTGGGATTCGTTCTACCGGCCGATTATTCCATAAATCCCGCCAGTAGCAGCCTGGGTAATATATTTATTGCGGTCTTACCTTTTCTACTGCTGATTGCTTTGTTTTACTTTCTTTTTCGTGCCGGCCGGGGTGCTCAAACACAGGCGTTAAACTTCGGGCGAAGCACGGCGCGGCTTGTTTCGCCGGACCGGCCCCGTGTCACATTTGCCGATGTTGCCGGCGCCGAGGATGCGAAGGAAGACCTTCAGGAAGTGGTTGAGTTTTTAAAAGACCGCTGGAAGTTCCAGTCAATCGGAGCTACCATACCTAAAGGCATACTTCTCATCGGGCCGCCGGGAACGGGGAAAACGCTATTGGCACGGGCATTGGCCGGTGAAGCGAACGTGCCGTTTTTCTCTATCAGCGGCAGTGAATTTGTGGAAATGTTCGTCGGGGTAGGTGCTGCCCGGGTACGAGACCTATTTATCCTGGCCAAACGCAGTGCGCCGTGTATAATTTTCATCGACGAAATCGATGCTGTTGGGCGCCAGCGTGCCGGGAATATACCAGGCAGCCATGAAGAAAGAGAGCAGACTTTAAACCAGATCCTGGTTGAAATGGACGGCTTCGACCCTAACATTGGTGTCATCGTGCTGGCTGCGACTAACCGTGTTGATGTGCTCGACTCGGCATTGTTGCGTCCGGGACGTTTCGATAGGCGTGTGACGCTTGACCGGCCGGATACCAGTGGTCGCACGGCGATACTAAAGCTTCATGCCAAAGATAAGACGATGGACCCGAACGTTAACTTCGAGACCATTGCCAAGCAAACTCATGGCTTCAGCGGCGCTGACCTGGCTGAACTTATTAACGAGGCTGCCATTCTGGCGGTCAGGAGAGGGAAGAAAACGGTCGGGATGGATGAGCTGGAGGACTCCATAGATAGGGTCATCGCTGGTCCGGAGAGAAAAAGTGTTAAATTCAGACCCAGCGATAAGGAATTGACCGCATATAATGAGTCAGGCCACGCACTGGTAGCTCGCATGCTGCCCAGCGTGGACCCGGTACATAAGATATCGATCGTTGCCCGCGGCGCGGTGGGTGGTTTCACCAGACTTCTGGAGGAGGACCGCTACTTTATGACCGAGTCTCAGTTCAAGGATACACTGGCTACATTAGTAGCCGGGCACGCAGCCGAAGAATTGATATTCAACGAAGTATCCACCGGGCCGCACAGCGACTTAAAGCAGGCCACGGAAATAGCACAGAAGATGATAACCGACTATGGCATGAGCAAGAAATTGGGTCTAAGGACGTTCGGTCAGGCTACATTACCAGGTTATCTCGGCTTCGGACCTCCTGAAATAAAAGACTACAGCGACGAGACTGCCAGGTTAATCGACCAGGAGATCCGAGACATAATGGAAGAGGCGCACAAAAGAGCCAGGGCCATTCTCGAGGAAAACAGACCGCGTCTGGTCCACCTGGCAGAAAAACTGCTGGTCAAAGAAACACTTGAAGGCACCGAACTGGATGCCGCATTCACCGAGCCTTTGACGGAAGCCGACACGAAACCTTTGTCGAAAACCAAAGAACCCGTCCCCTTATCCTCCGGTGATTAAATCGCCAAAAGCCATACTGATTAATCTGCAAAACAATACTCAAGCCTATTGACAGAGCATCCACCCTATCGTATTCTTTATCTGAATTCATAGAAAAGGAGGGCGTGCTCATGGCAAAAACTGCAACCGGGCTACAAGAGAATGTCGCCGGTCTGTTGTGTTATGTTGCCTGGTGGATCAGCGGCCTCGTGTTTTTCCTGCTGGAACCAGATAATAAGTTCGTGCGTTTCCATGCACTACAATCCATCATTGCATTCGGTGCGCTAACACTGGCGGGCATTGTCGTCGGTTGGATAACCTGGATACCTTTTATTGGTTGGATTATAGGTGCAGCCTTCTGGATTCTCTGCATTGTGGTGTGGATAATATGCATGGTTAGAGCCTGGCAGGGGCAAATGTTTAAACTGCCCTGGGCAGGAAACCTCGCAGAGAAATACATGCAACCGACTGGCAAGAAGTAACTCCAGATATCCCGCCGGTTTTAGCTTTTTATTTTTTCTTGACATGGCTGTCTGTCGTCTGGTAAATGCTGTCATTTGACACGATTCAGACGATAGTAGTATTATGCCGCCTTACAGTAGCAATGTCCCGTTAAACGTAAAAAAGTGAAAATACTTTTAGTCTACCCGCAGTATCCCGATACATTCTGGAGTTTTAAGCACGCGCTAAAATTTGTTTCCAAGAAGGCAGCTTTTCCGCCACTTGGCCTGCTGACCGTTGCCGCCATGCTGCCTAACGAGTGGGACAAAAAACTCGTTGATTTGAATGTCACCAATCTAAGCGATAAGGATATCGAATGGGCTGATTATGTATTTATCAGCGCCATGGCAGTACAAAAGGAATCGGTAAGGCACGTCATAAAAAGGTGCCGGCGATTGAGCACAAAAATCGTTGCCGGCGGCCCCCTTTTCACTACCGGGCACCAGGAATTCGATGAGGTGGACCATTTCGTGCTCAACGAGGCTGAAATTACACTCCCTCTGTTTCTGCAAGATTTAAGAAATGGCCAGGCAAAGCATGTATATACGTCTGACAAATGGGCTGATGTCACCAAAACGTCCATACCGGCCTGGGAACTTATCGACCTCAATAAGTACTCCTCAATGGCCGTCCAGTATTCCAGAGGCTGCCCTTTCGACTGCGAGTTCTGCGACATCGTGGTTCTCAATGGGCACATGCCCCGGACCAAGGGTGTGGCTCAGCTCCTGGCCGAGCTTGAAGAGTTCAGCAATCGGGGATGGCGCCATAGCGTCTTCATCGTCGATGATAATTTCATTGGCAATAAAAAGAAACTAAAGATGGAAATCCTGCCAGCTATCATCGACTGGATGCATAAGAAGAAAAAGCCGTTTTCACTATTCACTGAGGCGTCCATCAACCTGGCCGACGATGAAGAACTTATGAAGTTGATGGTCAGGGCGAATTTCAATATGGTATTTATCGGCATTGAAACGACCAATGAAGATAGTCTGGCTGAGTGCAGTAAGATGCAGAATCGAAACCGGGACATGGTAGCAGCAGTCAAAAAATTGCAGAACCGGGGACTACAGGTGCAGGGTGGATTTATCCTGGGTTTCGATAACGACCCGCCGGCCATTTTCGAAAATATGATTAATTTTATTCAAAAAAGTGGAATTGTCACGGCGATGGTGGGCTTGCTGAATGCTCCCCGTGGCACAAGACTCTATAAACGTCTCAAGCACGAAAGGCGTTTATTATCCGACTTCACCGGTGATAACACGGATTGCACCATGAACTTTATTCCTAAAATGGACTATAAAAAACTCATCATCGGCTATAGGAAAGTCATTGATACTATTTACGCGCCCAAACAGTATTACGAGCGGATAACCACTTTCTTAAAGGAATACCGGCCGGTTGGGGAAAGACTGGTCGGCCTTCAATTCGAACACGTCAAGGCGTTCTTTAAGTCTATGTGGTTCCTCGGTATAATCGGCAAAGGACGACAATACTATTGGCGATTGCTGGCCTGGACTATAGCCAGGCGGCCCAGGTCTTTTTCTATTTCCATTGTCCTGGCCATTTATGGATTCCACTTCCGCAAGGTAGTGGAGAAATACCTGTTGATGCTGGCGCGGGACAACGGTTCAGTGGCATAGCCTCGCGTATTAGCTACTTGCTGATCTGGTCAAGCGCATGTCTCAATTGCTTGACGAAATCAGAAACCGCCGTCATACCCCCTGTTTCCAATAACTCAATTATTTTGCTCCCTACGATGACGCCATCGGCTAGTTCGGCTACCCGTTTAGCCTGCTCTGGCGTTGATATACCGAAGCCAACACAAAGCGGCTGTTTGGCTGCTTTCCTGACCCGTCTGACAAAAGACTGCAATTCTTGTGGCAGGCCGGCTCTGGCTCCGGTGACTCCGGTCACTGAGACCAGATATATGAATCCGCGGGCTCTTTCAGCTACCAGCTTAATGCGGTTATCTGAACTGGTTGGAGCTAATAAATAAATCAGGTCCAGGTTATGCTTTTCGGTGATAAGCTCTAACTCGGCACCTTCGTCTGGCTGAAGGTCTGGTATTATCAGGCCGTCGACTCCGGATCTAGCGCAGGCTGCACAGAATCTTTCCAGACTGTAGCTGAGCACCGGATTGAAGTAGGTCATAAATAACAGCGGTATATCCACTTTCCCGCTTAGCCTTGATGCCACCTCAAGACATAGTTTTGGTGTAACCCCGTTCTTTAAGGAATAGTAACTCGCCTTTTGTATGGTGGCTCCGTCAGCCAGCGGATCGGAGAACGGTATGCCCAGTTCCACCATATCGCAGCCGCTGGCAGCCAGCATGGGTACAGCTTTGAGTGTATGTTCAACGGTGGGGTAACCTACCGTGATATAGGCTATAAGCGCCTTGTGCCCGCGTCGACCGAATACTGAAGATACGCGGCTCATGGCGTTAACCCCAAAGCTTCGATGACAATGTCCAGGTCCTTATCGCCACGACCCGACAGGTTAACGATGATGATTTGTTCTTTGCTTAAAGAGCCGGCCAGCTTAACAGCATAGGATATAGCGTGGGCCGGTTCCATTGCTGGCGGAATGCCCTCGATGCGGCACAGAAGCTGAAAAGCCTCCAGCGCCTCCTTGTCGCTTACCGCCACATAGCTGGCCCGTCCGCTGTCCTTGAGATAGCTGTGCTCGGGGCCGACACCAGGGTAGTCAAGCCCCGCCGAAATGCTGTGTGTTTCTCTTATCTGCCCATCGTCGTCCTGAAGCACATAAGACCTGGCGCCATGTAATACGCCGATGCTTCCCGCTGCCAGCGATGCCGCGTGTTTGCCGGTCTTCAGCCCTTTTCCGGCGGCTTCGACTCCAACGAGCTTGACTTCTTTGTCGTCAAGGAACGGATAAAAAATGCCGATGGCGTTGCTGCCGCCGCCGACGCAGGCAATTATGTAGTCGGGCAGCCGGTTGCATTTAGCCAGTATCTGCTCCCTGGCCTCCTTGCCGATTACCGATTGAAAGTCGCGGACCATCGCAGGGTAGGGATGAGGTCCTACCACGGAGCCCAGGAGATAGTAGCTGTTTCTGACATTGGTCACCCAATCTCTCATGGCTTCGTTGATGGCGTCTTTTAGCGTACGGCTGCCGGCAGACACTGGTTTCACTTCGGCGCCCATCAGTTTCATGCGGATGACGTTGAGCGACTGGCGGCGGACATCCTCCTCGCCCATGTACACGATGCATTCAAGGCCCAGGAGCGCGCACACGGCAGCAGCTGCCACGCCGTGCTGCCCGGCACCGGTCTCAGCGATGATTCGGTGTTTCCCCATTCTGCAGGCCAGAAGTCCCTGTCCCAGTGCGTTGTTTATTTTATGGGCACCGGTGTGAGCCAGGTCTTCCCTCTTCAGATAAATGCGGGCTCCGTTACAGTGACTGGTCAGCCGTTCGGCCATATAGAGGGGTGTCGGCCTGCCCGAGTAATCGCGAGACAAAGAGTCAAACTGGTCCCAGAAGTCTGAGTCGGTTCTGGCTACTTCGTAGGCTGCTGTCAGCTCGTCCAGAGCAGGCACCAGCGTTTCCGGTACGAACCGCCCTCCGTAATTTCCGAAGTATCCCCTGTTGTCAGGTAACAATGAACGACCTCCTCATCTTTCAGATCTATCGGGATTTTCGAGCGACCGGCTTGGCTCTCCTTACGGCTTTGATAAAGGCTTTGATTTTGGCGGTGTCTTTGTGCCCTGCGGTCTCCACGCCGCTGGAGACATCAACTCCCCAGGGCTGGGTTTTCCCGACCAGCTCGCCCACGTTCTTTGTGGTTAGCCCGCCGGCGATGATTACAGGAAACCTGGCCGATACCTTTTTTGCCAGTTTCCAATCGAAAGCTCTACCTGTGCCTCCGTAAATATTTTCCTTTTTGGAATCAAGCAGGCAAATGAGGTTGTGTTGCGGCAACACCCGGTAGCCCTTTGTTATTTCCGATATGATTTTATCCGCAGTACTGGTCTCTGTGATATGTAGTACTTTGATAATCGGCCGTTTGATCTCATGACAGTAAGCCCAGGTCTCATCACCGCTCAACTGGATGCGGTCGAGTTGGCAGTAATCGGCGATACGGTTCACCTCTTCCACCGATGAATTGACAAAGACACCAACCACGGCTGGCCGGGTCTTCATGTAGCAAACAGCCTCAATCAGCTGCAGCGCTTGCCTGGTTGTCACCTGCCTCGGGCTGGGGGCGAAGACCAGACCTATAAAATCCGCCCCGGCCCTGGCAGCCGCCAGGACATGCTGTGTCTCCGATAGCCCGCAGATTTTAACGTTGGTCATAATAAGTCTCTCATCCTGGCGGCAATGTTAGGCGCCGACATCAAGGCCTCACCCACCAGAACAGCATTGATGCCCGAGGCTCTCAACCTGTCTATATCGCTGCGTTCTTTAATACCGCTTTCACTGACCACTATTTTGTCCAAGGGGATACGAGGACGCAGCCGCTCAGTGGTAGTTAGGTCGACCTTAAATGTCTTCAAATCGCGGTTATTGATGCCGAGCATCTTTGCCCCGCTGTTCAGAGCAATTTCGATCTCTACCTCGTTGTGAACTTCAACAAGGCAGCCCATGCTTAGCTGGTGGCTTAGATCTAGTAGTTCTTTCAGTGTATCCGGTGTCAATATGGCCGCGATAAGCAACAGGGCATCGGCGCCGTAGGCCCTTGACTCGTAAACCTGGTACGGGTCGACGATGAAATCTTTTCTCAGAAGTGGTAGCTTCTGCAGCGCCTTTCTGATATCAGCCAGATGGTCGAGGCTGCCCATGAAGTACCGGGCCTCGGTTAATACGGATACGGCCGCGGCTCCGTTGTCGGCATAGATTTGAGCAATCCTGGTGGGGTCGAAGTCGGGTCTGATTACTCCGCGCGAAGGGGAGGCTTTCTTGACTTCGGCTATGAGCTTTATGCCATCTACCGTTAAAGCTGTGGCCAGGTCAAGGGTCGGGGGCTGCTGCGCAGCCATGCTCCCCATCACCGGTAGAGGCAATCGCCTTTTTTTACGCTCCAGTTCCTGTCGATTGTGCGAGACTATGCGATCTAGAATCATGGTATTTAATTTAGACTCCGGCTGAACTCGATCAGCTTTTCCAGTTTATCAAGTGCCAGTCCGCTGTCAATTGTCTTTTGAGCCAGTTCCACGCCTTTTTGAAGCGTTTGTACCTTATCGCCGGCCAGGAGAACTGCAGCCGCGTTCATCAGTACGGCATCGCGTTGTGGGCCCGGGGTACCGGATAATATATTGCGTAACAGCTGGGCATTCTCCTTGGCATTGCCGCCTTTTAAGCTTTCAGAGCTGGCTTGTTTTAAGCCGATTTTTTCCGGGCTGATAATGTAATTTACGATGTTGTCGCTTTTGAGCTCGCAGATGTGTGTTTTGCCGGAGACGGTGATTTCGTCCAAACCGTCCTCGCCATGGACGACCAGCGCGTGGTTGCAGCCCAGGTTTTGAAGCGCCAGCGCCATTTTCTCTACCAGAGAATCATCGGCTACGCCGAGCACCTGGGCTTTGGCTCCGGCGGGATTGGTCAGAGCGCCGAGTATATTAAAGACGGTGCGAATTCCGATTTCTCGACGCGGTACTGCTGCATATTTCATGGCGGGATGGAAAGCCGGCGCGAACATAAATCCGATGCCTATTTCTTGTAAACATCTCTGTACCTGGTCTGCGGATAGCTCGATTTTTATGCCCAGCGCTTCTAGCACATCGGCGCTGCCGCAACGGCTGCTCATGGCACGATTGCCGTGCTTGGCCACACTCAGTCCGGCTCCGGCGGCCACGAAGGCTGCAGTGGTAGATATATTGAACGTCTGAGAACCATCACCCCCGGTGCCGCAAGTATCCACAACCAGTCCGTCCGCAATCACCGGAACGGCTCTGGCTCGCATTGTCCTGGCCAGGCCCACGATTTCATCCACCGTCTCGCCTTTTAGTCTGAGTGCGGTGACAAAAGCTCCAAACTGGGCCGGCGTGGCCTCGCCCTGCATTATCTCCTCCATCACCAGTGCTGCCTCGTCGGCAGCCAGTGAATTACCGGCTACCAGAGTTGCGATAGCTTCTTTAATCATTATCTGCCCCCTTAAGAAAATTCTTCAATATATCTTTTCCCCCTTGTGTCATAAATGATTCGGGATGGAACTGAACTCCATGCACCGGATACTGCCTGTGCCTTAAGGCCATAATGGTGTCGTCGTCCGTCCAGGCGGTTACCTCAAGGCAATCGGGCAGCCCCTCGCGGTAGACTGATAGGGAGTGGTAGCGGATGGCCGAGAACGGGTTGGGTAAATTCGCCATAACTCCCAGGCCGTTATGATGTATCAGCGAGGACTTGCCGTGCATTATCTCCTTGGCTTGACCTACGTACGCCCCATAGCTGTAGCCGACGCACTGGTGTCCCAGGCAGACGCCGAGTATGGGCAGCCTGGGTCCGAAATGGCGGATGACATCATTAGATATGCCGGCCTGCAGCGGTGTTGACGGGCCCGGTGAGATGACTATGTAGCTCGGTTTCATCCTTTCGATATCATCGATAGTGGTCTTATCATTGCGTACCACGGTTACGGTCTGGCCCAGCTCACTCAGATATTGAAACAGGTTATAGGTGAAGCTGTCGTAGTTATCAATCAGCAGGAGCATGGTTCCTCCCGCTGGAAGCGCCGGTGCCCTCAGCCTGATGGATGGCTTTTAATAATGCCTGCGCCTTGTTCATGGTCTCCTGGTATTCGTGCTCCGGTATGCTGTCGTAGACGATGCCGCTGCCTGCCTGTACGTAAGCAACGCCGCGATTAACCACCATTGTCCTGATGGCGATAGCCATGTCCATGTTTCCTGAGAAGGAGAAATAGCCGGCAGCCCCGGCATAAGGGCCGCGTTTTTCAGGCTCAAGTTCGGCGATAATTTCCATGGCGCGAATCTTGGGCGCTCCGGATACAGTGCCGGCAGGAAAGCAGGCCTGCAGGGCATCGAAGACGTTAAGGTCAGGCCTTAATTTTCCCTGGACGTGAGTCACCAGGTGCATCACATGCGAGTAGCGTTCCACCTCCATCAGGTCGCTGACCCCTACCGTTCCAGGTTCACTGACCCGGCCGATATCATTACGTCCCAGGTCGACCAGCATGATATGCTCAGCGCGCTCTTTCTCGTCGCTGCGCAGTTCCTGTTCCAGTGCCTCGTCCTCGGCCTGGTTGTTACCTCTCGGCCTGGTGCCAGCCAGTGGCCGGGTCATCACCATACCGTCCTCGACCCTGACCAGTATCTCAGGCGAGGCGCCGATGATGTGGAAATCCTTGAAATCGAGGAAGAACATGTATGGTGAAGGATTGAGAGAGCGGAGCGACCGGTAAATCTCGAAGGGGGCAACTTCCACAGGTTGTGCCAGGCGCTGGGATAGAACTATCTGTATAGCTTCGCCGGCCGTGATATAACGCTTTATCCTGTCTACAGCCTTTTCGAACTCCGCTTTGGTAAAATTGGAGCTGAGCGCATTGTTTTTATGAGGCGCCACTAACTTTACATAATGCTTAGGTTTAAGCGGCTGGTTCAGCCTGTCGGCAAGGTCTTCGATTCTGTCTATGGCTTTTTGATATTCATCCTCGATATTGCCATCGAGATGGACGTGGCTAAGAACTTTAATCTTGTGGGTGACGTGGTCGAAGACGAGCATGGTATCAACGAACATAAATAGTGATTCGGGCAGTGCCAGCGGATCCGGTGAAGGTGAGAGCAGTTCCTCAAAGCGGCTGGCGACTTCGTAGCCCAGATAGCCGACAGCGCCGCCGCAGAACCGGGGCAGGTCAGCGACCGGCACCATTTTATATTTATTCAGTTCAGCAGCAATTAATAGTAGTGGATTAGCCGCGTCCTGGGAACTGGTAGCCAGTGTGCGGTATGGCTCGGTGCCTATGAAGCTGTAACGTGCTAACCTCTCGCCGCCCTCGACGCTTTCCAGCAGGAAAGAATTGCCGCCTCGGTTTATCTTTAGAAACGCAGAGACAGGCGTTTCCAGGTCAGCAACGATTTCGCGATAGACAGGTATCAACGTGCCTTCCTGGCGGCGCTTTTTAACTTCTCCCAGTGTCGGATAATACATATCTAATTTGACTCCAATAAAAAACCTCTCGCCATAGGGGCGAGAGGTTTATCTTCGCGGTACCACCCTAGTTGATTGTCGGCTGGACAATCATCTCAATCAGGTACGGCTCCATTTCTGAAGCGATACTCCGAGCTCTGATAACGGTGCCCACTCCGTCAACGCCTAATCAGGAAGTTCCCTTTCGGTTCGCGGCTCCCGAGTCCATTCAACTCTCTGCGCTGGCACCGGCTCACACCTTACCCGGCTCTCTGAGCCTCGCTGGAGGCCTACTAGTCTCGCTCACAGCCTTTACGTTATTCGGTTGTTTTTTAATATAACAGGCATCTAATTCTTTGTCAAGCGAAAACAGGTAATTTTTATCTTAAGCTGCAATCTTCGGTAATATAGAAATTGGCTGACCATCAAGGTAATATCTTCACCACCAGTTAGCTTCGACCTTCGTTAAGAAGGTTAAATTTCGGAATTTTTACTTGTAAGAATGGTGATTTTATTACATTAAATCATGCGACACAAGACACAAATACTCAACTTGTGCTATTGATTTCGAATGAGAAAAGGAAGGCCTCATTACTTTTAAGTGTACGTGGTCGTGCCAATGTATATGCAATGTTAGTATTATGGCCTAGAACTACTTGCTTCTTTTCAAGCAGAAGTCTAAGATGTTAATAATTGGGGAAACAATTTGAGGCTGTCATCACCACATTGTCAACGAGATTAGCATCAGGTCTCGCAACACCTTTATTAATAAGTTACCATTTCCAGAAGGAGTCTTGAATTATGGAGTTTTTTGACCTTATGAGTATCTCACACCGCTATATGGATATACTAAACCCTTCCACGCCTGAAAAATCATCAAACTTGGCAAATTACTCGAATTGAAAAAAGGAAACCGGGTCATCGACTTCGGTTGCGGTTGTGCCGAGCCCCTCATTCTTTGGGCTGAGGAATTCGGTATTACTGGTATTGGCATAGATATATCCGAGGATTTCTGCGACCGGGCCGGGAAAAAGCTGGTCATGAGAGGATTGTCGGACCAAATCGAAATCGTTTGCTCCCATGCGGCTGACTACGTATTCGAAGAGGAGGCTTTCGATGCCGCAACATGTATTGGGGCAACGTTTATTTTTGGCGGCTACCAAAAGACAATCCAAACAATAAAGCGGGCTGTTCATCAGAATGGACGCCTTGGTATCGGTGAAACTCACTGGCTTAGCAATCAAGTACATCCGGAATACGCCCAAAAACAAACAACTACCCACACAGAATCGGAACTAACTCAATTTACCCGGGATGAAGGCTTTGAACTCGAATACATCATCCGTGCCAGCAACGACGACTGGGATAAGTACATTTCTGATGGTTGGTATGGACTGATACGTTGGCTTGAAGAAAATCCCACCCACACTGACTATGAACAGGTATTCGAACATTTTCGTACTGACCAAGATGATTATTTACAGTTCCAACACCAATATATGGGTTGGGCCATGTACTGCCTCGCTCCCATGAAATCTCGTTCGACAGGGAGTCACTTATGAAAACAACCTTTATTGATACTGCCTAGGCACACTCGTACATGTTACTAGCCTAGAGTAGAACGTTGATCCCGATGATTACGTGATAGTACAAGTTGTCACTTTTTAGTATTTTGTTCAGTTCATTGCACGATCTAGCATCAAGCGCAATGTGAAACTAAGAGTTGCTGCAAGGCTGGAATAAGCCGTTTCTTATCAGACACGAGTTCGGAATGTATCATGAGTGGCTGCCGAGCCAGGATTCGAACCTGGGCTAAAGGATCCAAAGTCCTCTGTGCTACCACTACACAACTCGGCAGTGTTGAACCTGGTGCCGAAGGTCGGAGTCGAACCGACACGAGAGTTGCCCCTCAACAGTTTTTGAGACTGCCGCGTCTACCATTCCGCCACTTCGGCCGATAATCTAATGCTCGTGAAATTCTATCATTGTTATTTGGGCGGTGCAATGATTTAGGCCAAACGTTAAACAACCAAACGTTAAAAGTTAATATACAATGAGAAACGGCAATTAGGTTGGTGTAAGCAGCGTGGTGGCAATTATTCGAAGTAGGTGGGTTTTACCCTCGGTTGACCCCCGCCCCGTTTCCAGGTCTCGGTATATACTTTTTTACGGTCGGCGGTGAGGTCTTTTACCGTGGACGAGACATCGTCCGCTTTGCCCATTATAATTTCTCTGGTTTCTTTACCTGAGCGCGGGGCAAACAAGAATCCCAGAGCCGCACCAAGGGCCATGCCCAGCACAAGGCCTAGACCGAATCCCGGCCCTGATCTTCTATCGTTCGCTTTCTCTGACATATCGTTATACTACTCTCTTATATTATATCAGATAATTAAAGGCGTGGATGCAAGCGGACCGCGATTACCGAGTGATAAGCCAGTGGTATCTTAGCTTGGATTCCGCATGGCTCGACAAGCTCACCACGAGCGGAATCCGTTAAGACACCAATAACATTAACGATACTCTTCAAAATAACGAGATATATTCTGAGATTTTCAACTTTGCCTATGTTAGAATGGAACGAAGCGAAGTATTTTTGAAATCGATGGATATTGCCTTAGCCGTCATCAGTATCGTCATTGCCTATCTGCTGGGCTCCATTCCGTTTGCCTACATAATCGGCAGGCGTAGCGGAATGGATGTTCGCCAGGTCGGGGATAAAAATGTAGGCACCTTCAATGTTTTCCGCCATGGCGGAATGGCGGCCGGGATTGCCACACTGGTGGCTGATGTAGGCAAGGGTGCGCCGGCCGTCCTCGTGGCTAAATTGTTATCGGCAAATGAACTGGTGGTATTCGCGGCCGGTGTGGCGGCTTTAATAGGGCACAACTGGCCCGTGTTTTTACGTTTCCGCGGCGGTCGGGGTCTGGCCGTGGTAATAGGAGTACTGCTGGCTCTATTGCCTATAGAGATGGTAATCTCCGCTGTTATTGCTCTGATAGTGCTTTATTTTACCAGACATGTCGTATGGTTTGGCATAGCTATGTTTATCCCGCTGGTATCGCTGGCCATCCTTTTCCATGAACGCATATCACTGATTGCTTACTCTGGAGTTCTGCCATGTTTGGCTGGTCTTGCCCATGTCTGGACAACGCGTCACCTGTCAGCACAGCAGCAAAAAGAAGCAATTTCGTTCTGGGTGGGCCGCAAGGCAAGCAGCGGAAAAGGTAAGTCGGTCTAACCTTATATTAAGTGCTTTCCCTAGTTGCTTGCAGACGCGAAAGTGTTTATATAGATTAGCTGGTTGTTATTAACGCCTTTGGCGAATAGATACAGTTTATTGTTGTATGAGGCCGCTGCAAGGGCTGTATCCGTGGTGCCTCCGCCGTGAATTTCGGTCCAGTTGGTCCAGGATGTCCATTTATTCCAGGTGTCGGTGGAGTCAAACACGTTGACGTACATTCGCTGGTAAACGATGCCTTTGCTGAAAAGAAATAGCTTACCATTGAAGACTGCCGCGGCTACAGAGGTATCTGTGGTGGCGCTACCTGGCATGGGGCCCCAGCCGGTCCAGTTACCCGAAGCGTCACACGAGTTAAAATAAATTCGATTGTTTTTAATGATTCTATTGAAGACGTAGAGTTTGCCGTTGAAGACAACGGCAGCCGGCGCCACATCGGTGGTCATATCACCTGGCACTGGTGCCCAGCCGCTCCAGTTGCCGGCGCTATCGTACACATTGAAATAGATATGATTTTCTGTATTCTTGGAGAATAAATAAAGTTTATCAGCGAACGTCGTTGCTGCTACGGCCACATCGGTTATTGCATTACCCGGCACTTCCACCCAGCCGCCCCAGTTTCCTGAAATGTCATATGTATTGGAGTAAATGTGCCCGTCAACGCCTTTCCTGAATAGATAAAGTTTATCATTGAAGCTCGCAACAGCTAAAGCAGCGTCTGTAATGGCGTTACTGGGCACAACTGTCCAGCCGCTCCAGTTGTCTGAGATGTACGTATTGACGTAGATATGCCCGTCATTCATGTCCCTGGCAAAAAGGTAAAGCTCGTTATTAAAGGCCGATGTGGCCAGAGCGGTATTCGTCATTCGGCCACCCGGCACCTGCGTCCAGCCGCTACACTGTCCTGTCAAGGTTGCCGGTGGAGGCGGGCTAATGGGCGTACCCGTTGGTGTCCCTCCAGCTGGTACTTCCGGCGGTGGGGCGACATTTTGCGTGGAACAGCCGGACATAAAAAGTGACGTGATTAGAACTATGATGGCTAGTTTCTTCAGCATAACTTTCTTTCTGTTTTTATCGGATTTAGACCGGTGGATAAAGTTAATTAGCCTGGCTTAATCATTTCATTGAAGACGAATGGTGCCGAGGCCCAGAATCGAACTGGGGACACGCGGATTTTCAGTCCGCTGCTCTACCATCTGAGCTACCTCGGCGCGCCGCCATTTTAGATTTTTTAACGTTTGGGTGTCAAGGCAACTAACGGCCAACATCTAGCCGCCGAGCCTGACCAGAGGCACGCTGGCAGCGCAGAGGGGGCATTCGCTTGGCTGGTATGTCACAGTCTGTGAGCGGAGGCAACTGAAAAGTGGAACTCCAAAGTCCCTCGTCTGTTCTGAACGGTCAACAAGCACGCTTATGCCGACGATATCGCCTTTGAGTTTCTTCACGACCTCAATGACTTCTACGATGGAACCGCCGGTGGTCAAGATGTCGTCAACGACCAAAACCCGTTCGCCAGGATGGATAGTGAAACCCCGGCGAAACACCCGGGTATCTCCCTCTTTTTCGGCAAATATACCTTTCACGCCCAGCTGCCTGGCGACCTCGAAAGCCAGAATAATGCCGCCCGTGGTCGGGCCGGCCACCACCTGGACTTTATCTTTTTTAAAACGTTTAGCAATCAGCCGGCACAGCTTTTGCGTGTATTTCGGGTATTGCAGGACCTGAAATTTTTCCCAATATACCGGTGAGTGCAGTCCGGACGTCAGCAGAAAATGCCCCTCCAATATGGCACCGGCATCTCTGAAGATTTGAATCACTTCGTCGGACATAGCGTTACAAGAGCAGGAATTAAGTTATTAAGGTCCGCTGTCGGTGGATTTACATGGATTGAGGCGCTCGGTATCCGTCCCCATAGATATGGCGGCCAGTAAGTAATCCAGGCTCTACCCACGATATTTTGTCGGGGAACCGTCCAGCCGCGATGTGAATCCGAGCTGTTATTGCGGTTATCACCCAGAACAAAATAGTTACCAGTTGGGATTTCCTCCGCTATCATGACGTAATGTGGCGGCTCAAGCGTATATGATTCGGTCAGGGGAGTGCCGTTTACGATAACCTGGCCATAGATGATTTCAACGGTGTCCCCCGGCAGCCCGATGATTCGTTTGATAAGGTCCGAGTCCGATTTAGGACTCTGTGGAGATTTAAAGACGATGATATCGCCGCGCTGTGGTTGTCCGAAGTAATAAGCTGCCTTGCTGACCATGATATATTCGCCGTCTTCGATCGTCGGCAGCATGGATGAGCCATACACTTTGAAGCTGCCGAGAGTTAGTTGAAAGAGTGCAAAAACGGCGAGCCCCACTAATACCGGGGCGATTATATCGCGGAATATTTTCATTCTGGCGCTAAACTCGATATATTATAGTCCATTCCGAGTATTTATTCTATTTCAGCTAAACCTGTAATCAAGTTTGGCGTTATATAGTGGTAAGCGCCAGTACAATGCTATTATAATATAATCAGATGAACGTCCCGGGCAGGGAACTTCAGGAGGTCTGAATGAAAAAGCAATGGTTGATTTTATCTGGTGTCATGCTGTCAGTTATTCTGGTTGGAGCGGCAGGCTGTATCTATGGCGAAGGCACGCAGGTCACGCCGCCTTCGATCGCCGGCTACATGGGCGCACCTATAATAACCTCGGGCCAGCAGCAAGTTGGATTGTGGGTGAGCGGTGAAGGAAAGTCCACGGCGGCACCTGACATCGTTTTGTTGACCCTCGGCATCGAAGCTGACTCCAAAACCGTGGCCCGGGCACAGCAGGATGCGGCTCAGGCCATGGATGCGGTGATGAAGTCAATTAAGGCTAATGGTGTGGCGGATAAGGATATTCAGACTCAGAGATTCAGTATCATTGCTGTGAGACAATGGATTGAGGACCAGCAGAGGGAAATAATTACAGGCTATCGGGTGACCAACGTGGTAATTGCCAAAATAAGGCAAGTAGATAAAGCGGGTACCATTATAGATGCTGTGGCGCAGGCCGGTGGCAACTTGACCCGTATCGATAGCATTGATTTCAGCATTGATGATCCGACCCATTATTACAACGACGCTCGCGAGAAGGCTATAGATGATGCAATGGCCAAGGCCAAACAAATGGCTGGCTCAGCTGGCATAAGCCTGGGAAAGCTGATATACATGTCTGAAAGTACTCCGTACGTTCCGCCTGTGGCTATTAGGGACTACGCCATTAAAGGTGCAGCTCCGGCGCCTATTACTACGATCAGCCCGGGCGAACTGGAAATCCAGGTCAATGTACAGATGATATATGAAATCAAATAGCCGATATTGATTTTAGTTATGAGGGCAACTTTTAGGCTGTTGTTTGATGTAATTCGAATGGACTTGACACCATAGTTTAAGGGGCATATTATAGCGATAAGAAGGTTTATATCAACGAGCCGGAGGTATTGATATGACCGATGAGACGTGGACGCCAAGACCTTATGCTAACGAGGAATTTCTCTCTTTCGATCGCCTCAAGCGGGCGGTGACCAGCCGTGTCTTGGACAGAGCTGAACGTGTGATGGGTCAGGAATTCCCTCTAAGCCCCGAGCGGATAGCAGAGTTGACCGGTGAAGAATGGCAGCGTTGCAAGGAAGCGCTACAAAGCTCGCCGGGCGCTCGTGAAGCCTTCCGCAAGTACCTTGAAGGCACGGTCGGCGGTAAAGTGGACAACCTGATAAAGGCCGACAAAGATTATCTATCGGCCATGGGGGTAGCTGAGAAGAGTTTGTGAAAGGCATGGCAGGCCAAATTACTACAGTATCGAGGAGAGGAATCCTGGAACCCTCTCCTCTTTTGTTTTAACGGAGGATAAAATGCCTGAAAAGACTGAAAAGAAGATATCGACAGCTGACCTTGAGCATACGAGGAAACGCCTGGAGATGCTGGACAAGCGGCTGGACAACATCGATTCTCAGGTTACTGCGCTGGTGGAGCGGGTGATGAGGCAGCCGGTCACTATTGAGGTCACCTGTCCTAAATGCGGAAGTGTCGTCCAGATTATGCTCACCGGCAGCACAAGAACCGCCGGCAAGGGTTAAACGATTTCCTGCTCCGGCAGATTGACCCTGTGCATTCCGTACATGCCGGTCTATAAAATCGGCAGATAATTCTTAAGTTCGTAGTCAGTTACGTATGTCCGGTATCTATCCCATTCCACCTTTTTGTTCTGGATGAAGCTGTTGAAGGCGTGTTCACCCAGAGCATCTTTCACCAGCTGACTCTTTTCGGTAAGCTGGATAGCTTCGTACAGACTACCGGGCAGCGTTTTTATCTTCTTCTTATCGCGGTCTTCCTCGCAGAGCTCAAAGACATTTTCCTCTGTGGGCGGGCTCAGTTTGTATCCCTTCTCGATTCCCTCAAGCCCCGCGGCCAGCATGACGCTGAAAGCGAGATAAGGATTGCATGCCGGGTCTGGGGACCTGAGTTCTATCCTGGTGGCTGTTTCCCTGCCCGGTTTATATTCGGGAATCCTGACTAAGTCGGCGCGGTTCCTTCGTGCCCAGGTTATGTAGCAAGGTGCTTCATAGCCTGGCACGATACGCTTGTAAGAGTTTATCCACTGGTTGCAGACGGAAGTAATTTCCGGGATATGTTTCAGTATGCCGGCGGTGAAGCTTCTGCCTGTCTCCGAGAGGTGGTATGGGGCGCCCTTTTCAAAGAAGGCATTCCTGTTGCCTTTGAACAAGGACATGTGTACATGCATGCCACTGCCGTTGCAGCCGAGTACAGGTTTAGGCATGAAGGTGGCATAGACGCCCTGCAGTTGAGCCACCTGTTTCACTATTAAACGATAGGTCATTACGTTATCGGCCATGGTCAGGGCATCGGTGTAACGGAGGTCTATTTCGTGCTGGCTCGGAGCAACCTCATGATGGCTGTATTCGACATCGATACCCATTTCTTCGAGGAAAAGGATTGTTTCCCGGCGAATGTCGGTGGCTATTTCCGGTGGTGTCAGGTCGAAGTAGCCGCCCAGGTCCAGAAATTCCGTGCTATCAGAGTTCTTGAAGTAGAAATATTCCAGCTCGGGTCCGACATAGAAGGTGAAGCCCATATCAGCAGCCCGCTTCAGGTTTCTCTTTAGAATGTATCGGGGGTCGCCGTCAAAGGGTTGTCCGCCTGGCCAGTATATATCGCAGAACATCCTGACGACGCCTTGCTCTCTAGGTCGCCAGGGTATTATCTGGTAGGTGTTGGGGTCGGGCAGGGCAATCATATCGCTCTCGTCTATTCGTGCAAATCCCTGAATAGAAGAGCCATCGAATCCCATACCGTCCCTTAGCGCCTCCTCGAGCTGTTCGACGGTGATGGAAAAACTTTTCAGGGAGCCCAGTATATCGGTGAACCAGAGGCGGATAAACTTGATTTTTTGGTCTTTTGTCCTTTTAAGGACGAACTCCTTAGCCTCATCTTCCTTTTTACCCATTTCTTCCCTCCGATGAATATTATGCCGACCTGGCTTTATTATATACGATTTGTGCAAGTATAAATGAGAACAGTTCTTTATTCAAGAGGTTGAGCTTGACTGAATATAGTAGCGTTGATAAAATGCCACCGATGGAGGGCGGTTAGCTCAGTGGTTAGAGCGCTGCGTTGACATCGCAGAGGTCACCGGTTCAAATCCAGTACCGCCCACCACTGCGTACAAAGGTAAACCTTCTCTAAGACTTTCGCGTTGGCTTGTTAGCACGCTGCCGCTCGTTTCTGATCAACACGAGCCTAATCTATATTATTGCTACTCTACTAGTGCATAACACCTTTCTAAACTATTGTATTGATTTTCGATTACATGAAGTCTACACTTAGCAAATATAGCTAAGGCCTTGGTTGAGGCAAATAAGGCGCGGCACCCATTATGGCCAACGTGTATATGGATTACTCGGGCACAACAACTGGCAAGAAAAAAGATCCTATAATTATGTTCTCATCTATCGTTGTACCGGAGTCCTTATTGAATAAAATAGGCATCACTACTACAGTAAAGGAACACTCGTGCGCGGTACCACGATAGGGTCTAATAAATCCATTTATTCTCCCAATGTGCCCGAAGGGAGACCCGAAGTGACTCTGGGTCTGATTAAGCGTGTCTTCGGGTATGCCCGCCCCTACCTGTGGTGGCTCATTGGAATGCTGGCCATTACCTTGGCTATCACCGGGCTATCTTTGCTGACCCCCTTAATCTTGCGTGACCTGATTGACCGGACTCTCCCGGCGAGGGATTTGCATCGTCTTATCTGGCTAGCCCTCGCCCTGCTGGCAATACCGCTTGTAAGCGGCGGGCTGAACGTTTTGCAACGGCAGGTCAATGCCCGCGTAGGCGAAGGTATCGTGTATGACCTGCGATTGGCGCTGTTCTCTCATCTTCAGCGGATGTCCCTTAGGTTTTTCACGCGCACCAAAACTGGCGAGCTAATGAGCCGCATGAATAATGATGTGGTCGGCGCGCAGAATGCCATAAGCAACACATTCGTCAACATTATTACCAGCCTTATCCAGGCAATATTACTGCTGAGCGTAATGCTCATGTTGGAGTGGCGATTGACGTTAATCAGTATTGCGGTTTTACCCCTTTTCCTTATTGCGGCGCGCAAGCTGGGCAATCGCTTGAGGGATATTGTCCGCCTGCAGCTGGACATGTTAGCAAAAATGAACGCTATGGTGAACGAATTGCTTAACATTAGCGGTGCATTAATAGTCAAACTGTTTGGACGTACGGTTGAGGAGATAAGCGCTTCCGACAACGTGCTACGGAAGTCCGCGATATCGGCGTCCGCCGCGTGGTTACAGGTAGGCTGTTCTTCGTCATCATAGGACTCGTAAGTTCCATTGGTGTGGCGCTTGTCTATGGTCTCGGCGGCTACCTTGTCATTCAGCAGTCGCTGACTATCGGCACCATCGTAGCACTGGGCGCATATCTAAGCAGCCTTTATAGCGCACTTCAGAGTCTGACCAACGCGCCAGTTGATTTCGCCACTTCTATGGTCAGTTTTGAGCGTGTTTTTGAAGTACTGGATCTGCCATTAGAGATAGTTGAAAAGCCCGATGCCCATGTTATGTTAGACACTCAAGGAGTGCTGGAGTTTGAAGATGTCAGTTTTCACTATACGACGTACGAGGAAGGGTTGCTTAAAGATGTGCGCCGCTTCGGGCAGCTACAGGATATCACCAGGTTGCTGTCCGATGACATTACTATAAAAGCGAAGACAGAAGAAAACGATAGAGAGGACGAGAAGTCAGCCTCACCAACTACGAGCCAGGAGCTCGTCCTATATCACATATCTTTCCGGGCTGATCCTGGTCACCTTGTGGCACTGGTGGGCCCCAGTGGTGCAGGAAAAACGACCCTGACGTACCTCATTCCCCGCCTCTATGACCCGACTGGAGGCCGCATCTTGATTGATGGTTGTGACCTGAGAGATGTGACACTCGAATCGCTGACGGCACAAATTGGCATGGTAACTCAGGAGACATTTTTATTCCACGATACCATCCGTACGAACCTGCTGTATGCCAAATTAGACGCGACACAACAGGAAGTTGAATCGGCAGCCCGGGCGGCAAACATCCACGATTTTATTATAGGACTGCCAGCCCAATATGAGACCACTGTTGGGGAATGCGGCTACCGCCTCAGTGGTGGTGAGAAACAACGTTTGGCACTAGCGCGGGTGATTTTGAAAAACCCCCGCATTCTGGTGCTTGATGAGGCAACTAGTTCGCTCGATAGCGAATCTGAAGCGCTGATACAGGAAGCTCTCAAGTGCGTCATGGTTGACCGGACAAGTATTGTTATTGCCCACCGTCTGAGCACCATTTTATCAGCAGACTTGATTCTCGTCATGGACCATGGCCATATTGTTGAACGTGGCACGCACACTGACCTCCTGGCAAAAAGTGGATTATATGCGCGACTGTATCAAACTCAATTCCGGCCTAATTTGGGAGAAAAAGCTCAGTAATCTTGTTCGAGTTCAACAATTCACCATTACATACGATGCAGGTCTTAAAACTGCTGCAACGCTGAAAGTAGCTGTTTTTTTAAAGAAAAGTTCGGGAACTGTCCAGAGTAGCCCACCACGCCCATAATAATCAAATTCACCCAAGTCTATATGTTGTAGACTAGCGTGTCGAAGTCAATATTTCTGCCATCCGTGTACCCAACCCTCGTGCCTCTTCAATTAATACGGCATCACTCTTTACCTCGCCCGCTTTACTGGCACAGCCTGACATTATGACGATCCTATCGTCGGGAAGGTTAGCAGATAGCTTAACAAAACGCCTCATAGCCCTGACGGTATGTTCCAGGCCGGCGCTGCCGCCGACAATAATCAAGCCGGCGCAAACCATACTGGGAGAAATATCGTGTCGGTACAGGAAATAATTGCGGTCGATGAAGGCTTTCATCTGTGCCGTCATGTTGTAATAATAGACAGGGCTGCCGAGTAAAATTCCATCGGCGTTACAAAATTTATCCAGTATCCACGGCACATCGTCTTGCTGCTTGCATTTAGAAAATGAAGAACAGTTATCATGGCCCTGGCAGGGATTGACCTTGTACTGGGACAACATAATCTTTTCCGTCTCCAGGCCGTGAGCGGCGGCCGCCTGTAGTGCCTGGTCTACCAGATAGCTGGTATTGCCTTTTGGTCGAGGACTGCCGACAATAGCTAGGATTTTCATGTAATCTCCTTTAACGATAGTCTTAGAGGCCGAAAGTTGACCTGAGAAAATTCGTTATCCGGGCGACCAGGTCTGGATAATATAGCCAGATGGAAGAATGGGTGGCGGGATACCATTTTATTTCGGGATTGCCGCAAGCCTGCCACAGATCGATTGTGCTCTGCCTCGGGAATCTCTCGTCCCACCTTGCATTTAGCATCAGCAACGGCCGTTTACGAAGATTGGTGGCAAATGTCATCGGGTCTGTCAGATAGCTCTTCTTGGATGGAACTACATTATCCAGTCCCTTTTTATCAATTTGATGTAGGTACTGCATATAGAGTTTCTGAGATTTCTCATATTCAGCGTCGGTATGTCCGGGCTCCGTTCTTTTGAGCCATACGGGGCTTTGATAGTTGCCGCCGGCTACAATTATGACACCCGCACCTGTCCGATTATCTACGCCCATAGTTATAGCTGTGATGATGCCACCGAGGCTTATACCAATAACTGCCGTGCGGTTATTATCGATGTCTTTGTTTCTCTCCGTCCAATCGATTACCTGTCTTATATCGATTACTGATGTTTGGTAACCTTCGAACCATTCTTGCGGAGTCAGATTAGGTAGCCTTCGCTTAACTACCTCGGCCATTCGCTTTTGATGGAATACCAGATATAGTATGAAGCTGGCTATGCCTCGCCTGGACAGGTCTCTGGCAAGCATCTTGCAGGGGATAACGCTGCGGTCGCCCCAGCCGTGAACCAGAATCGCCAGCGGCCGGTTTGAGCCCTGGTGAGGTCTATAATATTCACCTAACACAATATTATTTTCTTGGTATCTAGTTGGTCTGGCAACTGGAAATTTAACACCGTAACGCGACCACATGCTGGTTTTCTGGATTAGCTGCAGATCGAAGTCGGGTATGCTTTTGTGATAGTTATACGGATTCATTGAATGCGATGGCAGCCAACCTGAATATTCAAGATTGGCAGCCTGAGTACTTCTTCAATTATAAAGGCAGACTGTCTTCCTAGATTATTAATACCTAATTATACCTGAAGTGTCTCCTTATTAGAAGTAAGACGGTAATGAACATTAGCATGATTATAATGCCGAAAACGGCAACCACTACCCCGGCATTTCGACTGGCATCCGGGGCGGCAACAACGAAACTGGTCTCATCATTGTCTATGGAAACTCTATAGGTTCCGGGTTCAGACCTTACCACGGTGAAAGTGATCGGGTTAGCCATTCTGGGGCCAACGCTAACCATCTGCTGCTGCTCAACTTGACCATTTATCTTGAGCACAACATTATAGTTACCTGCTTCATCGCCATCGTTGACGACGTTTGTAGAAATAACTACCGGTTCACCTGCTATTATCCGCGGTTTGCACCTGGTGTATTTTACGCAGAATTGTGCCGGACTGTTTATTCCAGTACCGGATATGGATGGCGATGGCTTTGGTTGTCCTGGCGGGGTACTTGGGGCATTTTCCTCGGAAATTTCGACTACCACCGTTGCTGTGTCACAGGCATCCAAGACGCATGCTGTATTGACAACCTCCGTGATGCCCGTAGGGAAGCTGTCAGCCCCTTCAAGGATGGCACTGTAGGTCACTGTGTAGCAAGCTAGCGGATTTAACGTGCCTATATTCCAGGTAATAATATCACCGTCATACGTGCCGCTGTCAGATATATTAAATACGTTAGCGACATAGGTTTCATCTGGGTTATCGGTGATGGTGACGTTATCTCCGGCAGCATTGCCCTCATTGCACACAGTTATAGTGTAGTGCACCGTACCTCCGGGAGAGGAGGTATTAACATCAGCCTGCTTATCGACCTGGAAAGTCGGGTGTGCCTCGACGTGTATCATTTCAGTGGTACACACTTCGGGTTCGGTTGGTTGTATGCAGGCTGTATTTTCGACCAGAGTATCACCAGCGGGGAAACTGCCGCTCCCTTTTAGAGTAACGCAATAGAATACGGAGCCACTTTCTCCCACACCGAGCGTGCCGATGTTCCAGGTGATTATATCGCCGTCGTAGTTACCGCTATCTGATATGTTATTAACCGAGTCGATCCAGGTCTCATCTGGATTATCGGTAATAACCACGTTGTCCGCATCGGCATTGCCGTTGTTGGTATAGGTAATGGTGTAACAGATATTATCGCTAGGTACTATCAGTCCGCCGTTTTCATCACTATAAACCTTTTCCAGTTCTAATAACGGGGCTGCCTCTACGGGTACAGTTTCCGTGTCACATAATAATTCGGCTTCATCAGCATCGTCGCAGGCCGTATTGTCGACATCCGTAATTCCGGCGGGGAAGGCGCCCTGACCTTTCAGCGTAACACAATAGGTGACATTAGCAATTCACGGGCCGAAGTCACCAATGTTCCAGGTTATTATATCGCCGTCGTAGCTGCCTCCGTCAGATATATCGTGAACTGAATCAACCCAGGTCTCATCCGGGTCGTCGGTGACAATGGCGTTGTGTACCAGAACCGGGCTGCAGTAGCCGATGTTATAACAAATGACATCGCCCGGTTCGGGTGGAAGACCATTTTCATCTTGCCACGTTTTATCAAGGCAGAGGTTCGGAACGTAACGTACTTCGATAGTCGTGCTGGCGCAGACATCGGGGTCAGTAGGCTCGATGCAGGCTGTATTTGTCACGTTAGTCTGTCCGGCAGGAAACGCTCCACCAGGTTGAGGGCCCGAAAGCTGGACGCAGTAGGAGACCGAGCCACTGGCTCCTATTCCGAGTGTGCCGATATTCCAGGTGATGGTATCTCCGTCATAAGTGCCGCTATTAGAGATGTTATAAACGGTAGCTATATAGGTTTCGTCAGGGTCGTCAGTGATTACGACGTTAGTGGCAATGGCCGTGCCCACGTTGGCATAATTGATGGTGTAGCAAATGTTATCGCTGGGCCGGATTGAGCCGCCGTTAACATCGGTATATTCTTTTTCCAAAGTCAGTACCGGGAAGAATAGGTTGGCGATCTTCTCGCAAATTGAGTCGGCATAGTCCTGAGCACCGCTAATCACGCGTACCCATCCTGGCCCGGTGAACGGTGGGGCATAGTAACCGGGTTGAGGATAGACTATGTTATCCCTAAGCCAGTTGCTTGCCGTTCCCTGCGAGCCAATAAACTCGGCATCGATTTCGTCCTGGCTTGTTGTCATGCTCAGATGGCTTATTGCGTAGTCCCTTGCTGTCTCGGTGCTGGTTTGTGCCGCGGTGCAACCATCTATACCGCAGCCGCCACAGTCGTCGGCCTCGTAGTTACTGCCGCCCCCGTCTGGCGGGCAGCAGCGATTGGGAATACCGTCCGTAATCAGGTTGATGGCCTGTTTGATATCAGGATCGTAGCAATCGGAATCGAATAAAGTATCTGCCGCCAGATAGAAAGCACAGGCCAGCGGAGTGTAGTCGTCCCTTTTATCGATATCTCGGATGTCGCTGGCCACGCTGGCGTAGTTGACTGCCGTCAATATGGTGGGTCCAACTTCCACTGCCGCGCCGGTATTGCCTATAAGTCCCACCTGGATTACCGTCAGTTCCAGGGTTCCGTCATGAGGTATGCATGGGGCAGTGCTGAAGTATACTG
>Ga0209610_1000125_pt1 | contig 38018 bp, 40 predicted proteins | sample LakKivw275mmetaG_FD_184137 | JGI IMG/M metagenome (GOLD analysis project Ga0209610, IMG submission 184137) | Anoxic lake water microbial communities from Lake Kivu, Rwanda to study Microbial Dark Matter (Phase II) - Lake Kivu water 275m metaG... | ecosystem: Environmental > Aquatic > Freshwater...
CTCCATACCGGCTGACGGCAACACCATCGCCGCGGGTAGCAGGGACAACAATGTCTACCTATTTGACAATTCTGGCGACAAACTATGGAGCTACGATATGGGCAACTGGGCCAGCTTCGTCTCCGTCTCGGCGGATGGTAATTACATCGTTGCGGGGAGCGGCAACTCACCGTATGTGTTGCCTGAAGAAGAGATACTGCCAGCTGAGGGGATACCCATCACCTACGTAGTTGCTGGAGTGGTGGGGATCGCGGCCACAATCGGTATGGTCTTGGTATTTCGAAAGTTGGCACCGCCCAGATAACTTACCGCAAAGCTTTATTGCTGCGCCAAAATTATCCTATCGGGAGTTGAATGCCGGTTCATCCGATCGAGCAGCGCTATGGCCGTCAGGAGATGCGCTCCATCTTTGAGCTGGAAACACGCTTTCAGCGCATGCTCGATGCCGAAGCCGCTCTCGCTGGGGCTTTGGCTGAAGTTGGAATGATTCCTAAAAGTGCTGCAAAAAAAATCGCGGCAAAAGCTTCAACCAAATACGTGAAGGTCAAGAGGATCTGCGAACTCGAACGAGAAGTTCAACACGAGACGATGGCTGTGGTTTTGGCCCTAGCTGAGGTATGCGGCGGCGCTGGGAGGTACGTCCACTTCGGCGCGACCAGCAACGACATCCTCGACACTGCCACTGCCGTACAAATCAGGGATGCTTTAAAAATCGTGGAGCGTGACTTGGAGAGGTTGCTCAGCGTCGCCCTTAAACAAGCTTCCAAACATAAGAACACCATCATGGTTGGGCGTACGCACGGCCAGCATGCGGTGCCAACGACGCTCGGCCTGAAGTTCGCAATTTGGGCCTGTGAGCTCGCGCGACACCTCAAGCGCCTTGAACAGCTCAAGTCTCGCGTGCTCGTGGGTAAGATGAGCGGCGCAGTCGGAACCGGCGCGGCTTGGGGGAAGGAGGGGCCGAGGATTCAGGAAATTGTTATGCGAAAGCTTGGGCTCGCGGGCGCCACGGCCTCAAACCAAATTTTACAGCGGGACCGCTTTGCTGAACTCATACTATCCTTTGGGCTGTTGGCCAGCACAATCGACAAAATCGCCAACGAGGTGCGGAACCTGCAGCGCACGGAAATTGGTGAGCTTGAGGAACCGTTTGGGGCTCGCCAAGTTGGCAGCAGCACCATGCCCCACAAGCGCAATCCCATAAGATGTGAAAAGATATGTGGCCTAGCTCGCGTCATCCGCGGCGATGTTCAGGCGGCGCTGGAAAATGTCGTCATAGAACACGAGCGTGACCTGACGAATTCCTCGTGCGAGCGGGTGCTCTTGCCTCAATGCTTCCTACTCATCGACGAAATCCTCAACACAGCCAGCGATGTTCTCAACGGGCTCGTCGTGTATCCAGAGCGGATGGAAAGGAACCTACAGCTGACGCGCGGTTTGAACATGGCCGAGGCCGTAATGATCGAGCTGACCAAGCGTGGGATGAGTCGCCAGGTCGCACATGCGGTTGTGAGAGAATGCAGCATGGCTGCTCTGCGCAAAAATCTCTCGCTCAAAGAGGTGCTGCTCCGCGAGCCAAAAGTCAAGAAATACCTCTCAGAAAAAGACATCGATGCGCTCACGAACCCGAAAAGATACTTGGGCAGCGCCACGGCGACGGTCGAGCGCGTACTTAAAGAGCTGAGGCCGCTTCAGAGAAAGTAGCGCATCGCAGTCATTGCCAACCCAGAGAAAAATGGGATTGAAAAATTATCGTTTATAGGCAACAATTCTACCACGCCAGCTACTACTCCCCCGGTGAAAGCTAGGGCTCCTCCCACAACCCACACCGAGACCATGAATGCCACGGCGATCAGCGTTAAAGTTCCCTCAAGCGTCTTTTTTCCGAGCAGGCGATGCTTCCCCACGTGTGCCCCGACTATTGCCGCAGCACCGTCCGCAAGCACTGTGATCAATGCCACTGCAGTCACGATCTCTTTATCGTAGAATAAAACGGCCGTGAACAAGCCGAGCGAGAAGTAGACGTGCCCTCCAACCCCTTTTCTCTCGCGTCCCCTCATCATCGGGGCCGCTCTCTTTTCCACCCACCTCGGCATCCCCTGCTTGAGCCGGTAGATTTCGCCGATAATGAACAAGATGGTCCAGACCGCGACGAAGACAAGCGTGGCGAACTTCCCAGCGACATGGTAGAGCAGCGGCACGATTAAGCCTATCAGGTGGACGCTTTTTCGACGTAATTCGTTGGCTGGTGAAACCATTTCTCTCGCCCAAATGGGATTATACACTTGAGTAGATATCATTGCCATGTTGCTGAAAACTTAAATACGCGGGCCCGCAATTGCCAAAAGGGGATGAGATGGAGGGCCTAAAGACAAAAGTTATTAAAACCGCTGAAAAAGAAGGCGTGAATTTTATCCAGATGCAGTTCATGGACATCCTCGGCACCGTGAAAAATGTCACCATACCCGTAACTCGGTTGGAAAAAGCTCTCGACGAAGGCGTGTTCTTCGACGGTTCATCCGTCTTGGGTTATGCGACAATTGAGGAGTCCGATATGCGCCTCATGCCAGACCCGAAAACTTTCATGGTACTGCCTTGGACGCAGGATAACCTCAAAACCGCTCGCTTGGTCTGTGACGTTTACGATCACGAGGGCAATAGATTTGAGGGCGACCCGAGATATGCGCTGCAAAAAATTGTGGAAATTGCAAAGAAGATGGGGTACATCTGCAACACCGCCCCGGAGTACGAGTTCTTTTTCTTGATGCTTGATGAAAATGGAGACCCGACGACTAAGCCGTCCGATTCTGGCGGATACTTCGACTTGATGCGCGACCGCGGCGATAACGTGAGGAAAGAAATAGTAACCTACTTGAACGCGATGGGTTTCGAGGTAGAGGCGTCCCACCACGAGGTCGCACCGGGGCAGCACGAAATCGACCTGAAGTACACGGACGCGATAACATCCGCAGACAGAGTGGCGATGTTGAAATACGTGACAAAGACCATTGCGTACAGAGATGGACTCTACGCTACTTTCATGCCCAAGCCGATATCTGGCATCAACGGCTCCGGGATGCACACCCATCAATCGCTGACCATCCCCGATGGAAAAAATATTTTCTACGACTCCAAGGGCGAGTACCAGCTCAGCAAGAACGCCTTGTACTACATAGGTGGCCTGCTTAAGTACGCAAAAGATATTTGCGCCGTCTTGGCATCGTCCGTCAACTCTTACAAGCGGCTCGTGCCCGGGTACGAGGCGCCCGTATACATCTCTTGGGCAAATCGCAACAGAAGCGCTTACATCAGGGTGCCCGCCGGTAGAGGACCGAAGACGCGGGTCGAACTCCGCAACCCAGACCCGGCTGGCAACCCATACCTGCAGTTCGGCGTCATGCTGGCCGCGGGGCTGAAGGGGATCAAAGACAAAATCATGCCACCCGAGCCAGTCGAAAAAGATATTTTCCGCATGGACTTCGAGGAGAGGAAGGCCCTAGGGATAGAGTCCTTACCGGAGAACTTGGGGCAGGCGCTCGACTGCATGAGGGAAAGTAGTATGATGAGAGAAGCGCTGGGCGATCACCTGTTTGAGCACTTCCTGCACATCAAGGGCAAGGAGTGGGAAGCATACAGAGCCCAGGTCATGGACTGGGAGATCAAAAACCTATTACCTGCCCTCTGAATATCAAGACGAGACGATCGGATGAAAAGTGCATCAACGATTTACGGGTACGCTGGGCGCGTGCTTCAAGTCGATCTCACCCGGGGAAAAGCAATCTCACAAGAACTTGACAAGGGGCTCGCGAGAAACTACATTGGAGGCAACGGCTTCTGCGCTAGGTTGCTATTTGACCTCGTCAAGCCCGGGACAAATCCGCTCGGCTCAGGCAATGTCTTGATTTTTGCCGCAGGCCCGTTGAACGGGACAATCTGGCCACAGAGTGGGCGGTACGAGGTTGCGGCGAAATCTCCTTTGACCGGGATCTACGGCGAGGCGAACTCTGGTGGGCATTGGGGAGCAGAGCTGAAACATGCTGGATTCGATGCGATAATCATCCGCGGCAGGGCAAAGAAACCGGTCTACCTCTACATCGAAGATGGTCGGGCGGAGCTGCGAGACGCGAAAAGACTTTGGGGCAGGGGTGTTTACGAAACCACGAAAGTTATCCAAGACGAGTTCAAAGACCCAACGATGCAGGTAGCATGCATAGGCCAGGCGGGAGAAAACCTCGTGCGGTTCGCCGCTATAATGACGAACCTCTACCGCGCTGCTGCGAGAACTGGCTTAGGTGCGGTGATGGGATCGAAGAATCTGAAAGCGGTAACCGTGCTCGGAAACCTTGATGCGCAAGCGGCCAACCTCGGGAAATTTGTTAAGCTGGCCCAAAGGGCCACCGAAAAACTACTCTCGCACAAGTTCGCGGCATCAACGACGAAATATGGCACGAGCATACTCGTCGAACTCATGAGCGAGATCGGGCGCTTTCCTACCAGAAACTTCCAGAGCGGAGTGTTCGAGAAGGCGGCCGACATAGGCGGCGAAAAACTCGTCAGCCAGTATAAGGCAAAGGATCGAGCCTGCTTCTCATGCCCGATCAGATGCAAGAACTGCACCCAAGTTCAAAGCGGAAAGTTCGCCGGTTTCGGTGAGGGGCCCGAATACGAAACGCTGTCCAGCTTGGGCGGGCGTTGCGGAATCGGCGACATCGAGTCCATTCTCTACACGAACGGCCTATGCAACGATTATGGGTTGGATACAATAAGCTGCGGCGGGGTAATAGCGTTCGCGATGGAGTGCTACGAGCGCGGCCTGCTGACGAAGAAAGAAACCGGTGGCCTAGAGCTGAAGTGGGGCAACTCTGAGGCGGTCGTCGAGTGCATCGAGAAAATAACCAGGCGCGAGGGCTTCGGTGCAAAGCTCGCGGAGGGAACTGTGATGTTCGCAAAGAGGTTTGGTCCGAAAGCGGCGTGGTTTACGATGGTTGTAAAAGGCATGGACGAGCCGGCGCAGGATGGGCGGGCGCAGAAATCCATGGGGCTGTCGCACGCGACGGCAAACCGCGGGGCAGACCACCTTACATCGTTCGAGGTGTTGAGCGAGGTCGGGTTCGTCGAGGCGATCGAGGAGAGGTTCGGGAAAAAGGTTATGCCGGAAGGCGCGGACAGGCTCAACCCAAAACACAAGCCGCTGATGGTGCGCGACGGGGAGAACTTCTGCGCGGTGGTCGACTCACTGGTCGCGTGCAAGTTCGGCGCCGTTTGGCCTCCGGCTTTTTACTTTGCCGACTTCGCTGCTGCGCTGACCGCTCTAACGGGGGCGAAGTACACTGAGAAAGACCTGCGCCTGATAGGAGAGCGTATCTTCACTCTTGAGCGCGCGTTCGACATACGCGAGGGCGTCACGGCAAAAGATGACAGATTGCCGGAGCGCCTGACGAGAGAGCCGGCGCCCGCGGGGGCCTGCAAGGGTCACGTGGTTGAGCTCGATCGCATGATGCGCGAGTACTACCAGCTGCGGGGCTGGGACAGGAAAACTGGCTGGATACCCCGCTCACGCTTGGCGAAGCTTGGTCTCCCTGATGTCGCGAAAAATCTTGCCAAGATGAAAAAACTCCCGTAAAATTTTTCGACTCAGCTTCTTGGAGAACCAATTTTGGTAGCCGCCCACACAAGCGCCCCAACTATGATGGCCCAGAGTACCCATAAGAAAGCAAACAACCCATAGCCAAACCCAAATGCAACTTCACTACTGTTAGAATATGACGCCATCAGGAGTCCGCCAATGTTGAATGTCATATGAAATAGGGCGGGAGGAAGCAAATTTTGATTTGATTTGAAGTAAAGATAGCCGGTGAAAATCCCAAGCGCGGAAATCGCAATGACGGTCTGAGTCACCAAAAACTGGATCGCCATCGACACCTCGGCAGCCGTGACACCAAGCGCGGCCTGCACAGCTGGGTCAGTCAGTTTGTAGTACGTGTAAAACTGGATGTGGATAATCATGAACAAAAACGACGCCAAAATCAACGCTCGAACAAAACCGTAACTCGCCGCGAACTTTCTCTGCATGAATCCCCTGAAAGCGCTCTCTTCAACAAAGCCCACGAGTAATGCCATCACCAGCACCTGGAGCAAAAATGTTTCTACTGGCAGTGCCCCGAAGTTAAAAACTAGGTTACCGCCCGCCGCCACCAGTAGAATTGCCCAAATAAATTGGGCGAATCCCCAACACCGCCGCAAGCAGGATGAAAGTCCCTAAACCGGAAATCCTCAGACCGAGGTTTGAAAAGCCCTCGCTACCTTGCCTGAGGAGCATGAAAACGACGAGGAAGATCAGCGCGTATAGAACCGCTGTTATAAGGAGCCCCACATTTGCACTAGGGGCCACTTCCCACGTAAGTAACTGAGAAAACCACGCTATTGCGAACACAACAGCGTAAAGTTGAAGCACGCGCCCCCACGGTGACTCTTTGGCTATTCTCAATTCACCAGCCCAAACCTTCTTGACGGTGAGTCCTAAATATCTATTTCGTGTACCCAAGACTTCCAAATGAGCAACACAAAAAGTGGTAGGGATTCGACCGCGAGGCTACTCCGCGACGGCTCGGTTACCCTGCCGTACTTTTCACCGCGCGGCCATTCCCCGCCCTTCAGCCTGAACGTTCACCGCCGAACGCTTTAGCCACAGCCTTCCCCAGCTGCGCTGAGTTTCACCATGGCTCCCCGTTGCCCTTAGGCTCCGGTTCGGCTTCCCTTGCGGGCTTCCTCCCTACCAACTCGTTTTTATGTAAAATCTCCTATTTAAACCTTTTGAATTGAATTATTTTCGAAATTCTCCCTCTTTATTAAGAATAAGGGAATTAAACAACCGAAAAATTGCAGTAATTGTTATATATGTAACAATTTAACAAAACGTTAACTCTACATAACTTTAAAACTGAAAACCATCACCGATTAAAGGGGCTGGAAACTTGCCAGACATACGCGCAAACGCTCGCTCAACAACAGGGACTGCGGTGAGGCTGCCCGACATAAGCCCGACGAGCGGGATGTGCCCAATTTGTGTTCGTGAATGCCCAACTCTCTGCGAGGTTGGTTTGTCAGCATTTAGAGGAAGAGCAGTTCTATATCCCCGAACCGACGAGTTCGGAAAAAGCACCCAGGCTTCAAACAAGGATTACCTGCTTGACTGGTCCCACTTTCAGATAATGGTGGATGTGCGGGGGGCGAAAGGGGTAGAATTAGACCCTGATAAAGCGGTGTTCGAAGCCGTCGATGTCACAACTTCCGTTGGAGGCGTACCGCTAAAATTGCCCGTGTTCACAGCTGGCCTTGGCTCAACTGCCGTCGCGAAGTCGCACTGGGATGGCCTCGCGGTCGGCGCGGCGCTGGCTGGAACCATACAAGTCATCGGCGAAAATATATGTGGTATGGATCCAAAGCCGAAGTTCCAAGGCGGCAAGGTCGTGCACTCGGAAGACATGGCGTATCGCGTCAAAAAATATCGGGAATTTTGGGATGGTAAATACGGTGATATCGTGGTTCAAACAAACGTTGAGGACCAGCGGCTTGGCGCCGACACTTACGCGCTTTCGAAGCTCGGGGTCAACGTCATCGAGCGGAAGTGGGGGCAGGGAGCTAAGGCGATAGGTGGGGAAGTCAGGATATCTGACATCAACGAGGCGAAGGCGCTGAAGAAGCGGGGCTACATTGTCCTCCCCGACCCAGAGGACCGCGTGGTTCAGGAAGCGTACAAAAATAAATTCTTCAAAACGTTCGAGCGCCACTCGAGGGTTGGGATGCCCGAGGAAAAGGGGTTCGTCGAAGACGTTGAGCAGCTACGCGAACAGGGGGCTAAAAAAGTGTTCTTAAAAACTGGCGCTTATCGGCCGGCGGTAGTTGCGTTCACCATGAAGTGCGCATCCGAAGCGAAGATCGATCTGGTAACATTCGATGGGGCAGGCGGGGGAACCGCGATGAGCCCTGTACCAATGATGCAAGAGTGCGGCACTCCGACGGTCTACTTGGAGGCTCAAGTGCTGAAGTGCGCAGAAATTTTAAAGAAAAGGGGCAAGCACGTTCCAGACATCGCGATGGCCGGCGGGTTCTTGAATGAAACTCAAATTTTCAAATCGATCGCGATGAGCAACTTCGGTGGCGGCCCGTACGTCAAAGCGATTGCGATGGCGAGGGCCCCTGTCACCGCTGCCATGAAAGCCTCGTACTTCGCGGAGCTGGCGAAGACAAACAGGTTGCCGAAGGCATTCGCCGACTATTACGGCACCGAGCCTGAGCGGTTCTTCATAGCGGCGCCCAAACTCAAGGAGATATACGGCGATCGGTACGCCAAAATACCGTTGGGTGCAATTGGGGTCTACACCTATTATTTCGAGAGGCTCAGGTCTGGCTTAAAGCAGCTTTTGGCCGGGTGCAGGAAATGGAAATTGGATCTCATCGGGCGAGAGGACCTCGTGTCGCTGTCGGAAAGGGCAAAAACAGCCACTGGCATCCCGATGGTTGAAGAACTGGAAAGTGATGCGATGGAAGAAATTTTAAGCGCATAGGGGGGAGGAAATGGTTACGGCTTTCGTTACAGTAAAGGTTGGGACGGGAGAACTCCTGAGCTGGGTGAAGACGGTGAGGGAAAGCGTGGGAAAAGTCGAAGGGGTAAAAGAGGTTTACTCCGTCCTCGGGCGCTTCGACCTGATAGTCAAGGTAGAGGCGAAATCCGTCGAAGAGCTAGCAAACATCGTGATTGATGGGATAAGGTCCATCGAAGGTGTGGTTGGGACAGAAACTTTTCTCGTCGCTGCCCCATAGTCAAAACTACATTTTCAGATCCTCAACGCCTACAAGTCTTATTTTGAGAACTTTTATTAACACACCTGCCTAACCTCTTGTGATAGGTATGAAAATAGTTTCAACCGAGCGTCCTGCAACAAAAGAGAAGCGGCAATATCACATCGCATGTGCCCCGGGGGAGGTTGCCCCATACGTGCTTTTGCCGGGGGACCCTGAGCGCGTCCCGAAGATAGCGGGCTTGTGGGACGAGGCCAAAAAAGTCGCCTACCACCGGGAATATCAGACTTACACCGGCAAGGTTGGCGGTGTGCCGATTTCAGCGACTTCCACGGGGATAGGCTGTCCGAGCTTGGCGATAGGCGTCGAGGAGTTGGCCGCGGTTGGGGCAAACACCTTCATCCGCGTGGGCAGTTCGGGCAGTATACAACGGGATGTCAAGGTTGGGGATGTGGTCATTTCGAGCGCTGCGGTTCGGTTGGAAGGCACGAGCAAGCAATACGTTCGTGTGGAATACCCTGCCGCGGCGGACTACGAGGTGCTTCTGGCTCTGATTCAGGCTACCGAAAAGCTCGGGTACCGCTACCACGTCGGCATAACCGCTTCGACGGACTCTTTCTACTTGGGGCAGGGCAGACCAGGCCTAAAGGGGTACGCCCAGTCGTTTGCGAAGGACATAATGCAGGATCTTCAGGCTGCGCGCGTGCTCAACTTCGAGATGGAGACCGCGGCGCTCTTCACGATAGCGAACGTCTACGGTCTTCGCGCCGGAAGCGTCTGTGCAATTTTCGCGAACCGTGTAACCGGCGAGTTCGGTATGGGCAAGGGGGAGATGGTCAGCGCGGAAATCGCGACTGAGGCGGTCAAAATCTTGGCGAAGATGGACAAGGAAAAGAAAAAGGCCAAGAAAAGGTACTGGGTACCTAACCTATAATCTCAGGCGAGCTGATGAGGGACGTCGCAATTATTGGCGCAGGGATGACGAAATTCGGGCGCGCGCAGGGGGACCTAATGGACATACTGGCAGAGGCCTCGATGCGTGCGATCAAAGATGCCAAAGCCGAGAAAAAGGATTTTGATGCGGTTTATGTTGCAAACATGATGGGGGGAGTAACGGCTCACCAAACAGCCATCGCGCCTGCTCTTGTAGATCGCCTCAACCTAGTACCGGCGGCGGCAGAGTGTGTCGAGAGCGGTCCTGCCGCCTCAGGTGCGGCACTGAAAGATGCGTTCATGGCTGTGGCTTCAGGCTTTTATGATTTGGTGCTCGTTGCAGGTGGAGAGAAGATGACCACGGCCGACACAGACGTGGTGACCGATCTCGTTGCAACTATGCTCCACCCGACCGCTGAGTACGTGCACGGGGTCACCCTCCCCGCGATGGGGGCGATGCTCACGCGCCTGTACATGGAGCGCTACGGGTTGACGGAACGCCACCTTGCCATGGTCGCGGTGAAAAATCACGCCAACGGACTCAAGAACCCATACGCACACATCCAGCGGGCGTGCACGGTCGAGGGCGCGATGAGTTCGGGCGTTGTTGCAGACCCACTTCGCCTCTACTACGTTTGTCCGATCAGCGATGGTTCGGCGGCTGTAGTTCTGTGCCCGCTTGAAAAGGCCAAAGAATTCACAGACAAGCCGGTGCGGATTGCGGGGTTTGGCCACGCCACCGATGTGCAATCGGTTCATGAGCGAGAGGATCCTGCGGTGCTGAAGTCGGTCCAGCTGGCTTCCAAGCAGGCTTTCAATATGGCCGGCATTACACCGAAGGGCATCGATGTGGTCGAGCTACACGATGCGTTTGAAATCTTGGAGATAGTAGAAAGTGAAGATATAGGGTTTTTCGAAAAAGGGAAGGGGCATCTGGCGGTCGAAAAAGGCGTCACGGCGCTCAACGGCAAGCTCCCCATCAACCCGTCTGGGGGGCTGAAAGCGAGGGGGCATGCTGTCGGTGCAACCGGGATGGCACAGATAGTTGAACTCGTGTGGCAGCTGCGGGGCGAGTGTGGGGAGCGGCAGGTCAAGGACGCCAAGCGGGCCCTAGCATGCAACTTCGGCGGGTTTGGTAACGACACCGTCATTCACATTTTGGAGCGAGGGTGGTGAGATGGAGCACAAATTTGTCGGGTTCAAGTGCAAGTCGTGCAGCCGAGTGATGTACCCGAAACATGACCGTTGCTTGAGCTGCAAAGGCACGGAGTTTGAAGAAGTGGAGCTGGGCGACGAAGCCAAGTTGATAACCTACACGAAACTCTACGCTATTCCTGAAGGAATCGAGATGCCGCCTTTGACTCTTGGCATTGTGGACTTCGGCAACAACGTGCGTGCGCTGGGACAGATAACGACCGACGAGCCGAAAATAGGCATGAGATTGCGCCCGGTGTGGGGCAAACTAAGAAAAATTGGCGGGAAAGAGATTTTCGGATTCAAGTTCGAGCCGATTGAAAAGGGTTAAATGTCCCTGACAGGAGAAAAAAACGGAGGGATTGTGATGGATGATGACTGGAGCAAAATAATGAAACCGTACCCGAAGAGGAGCATCACTCTGCCGAACGGTGACGAGATGATCGTTCGTTCGCAGGGAAAGGATGAAATCGAAAGGGTCGCAGATGCGCTGTTGCCAAACGTGAAGTACCATCAGGACCTTTTTGACCTCGTGAACGCGGAAATGATCACGGAGCTCTACCTCTGGCGAGAGAATCGGGATATGTGGGGTTGCCCGGCCGCGAGTCACTTCAATTTGGTCGGCGAGGTCAACGGCGAAATAGTCGGCGTCACCAATGGTGTGTCGAGAGACCCAAAGATCGGGTGCAGCCTTCACACCACCACTCTTAAGCGAGGGTTGCAGATAGGCGCTTACCTCTGGCCGTGCAAGCTGGAGATGTACTTCGACGTGCTGGGCGTGGATAAGGTTGAGGCGAGCGCGGAAAGTGCGATAGGGTCGCGGAAGCTCTTCGTCACGTATGGGTTCACTGTTCGTCCGTACCCGCAGGAGCGAAGCCACTTCGGCACGCAGCTTCAGGTAATGACGAAGCAGCAGTGGGATAGGATAAAAGCCGGAAGGCTCGCGGGCGAGCGGATTTAACCTCCCGGGCGAAGTGTTACTTGGGAGTTCTTTGCGCACGGTTAGAGCTGTTGCTATCGGGTTGGCTGCATCGAAGGTCCTGGGGACCAATTCTGGCGAGGTCCACAGCGTGTTTGAGCGCACCTTCAACATCTTGATCGACGACGAGCTGGTGGGGGTTGCCCAAAGCGGCGTTTCTAGAAGCCCTATAAATTTAATCATCGAAATCCCCCCTAGCGAAAATATGCACTCACTGGGCCTCAAAAAAGGGATGCAGGTTGAGCTGGTTGAGGGCCGAATATTAGTGGGTGGGGTGCTTGAGATTTCGCTTGAGGGCGCGGAACTCTGGCGGCCGAAAACTCGTGTGGAACGGTGCAATCGCCTTGACAAAATCAAGCGCAACCTTGAGTTGGCGAAGCGGCTGGCCGCGAGGAAAAGCGAGAGCGAAGGGTTGGGGCCGCTTCTTGGGCACGTGGATGAAATCGCCACAGGTAAAATGCCGCAGATATCCGAGCTGAACGCCGTGGCCAAAACAGTGCTGCCTCAGCTAATTTATCTCACAAGGGCAGTCAGATCCGGTAACACCGCGGAGGTGAAAAAAGTGGCTCGAAAACTCATCGGACTCGGTCCCGGGCTCTCGCCTTCTGCAGACGACGCACTTTCAGGCTTCACCGCTGCGCTCTGGTGGGTTTCTCACTCTTTGGGTAGCGGCATCAGCAACGTGGAAGATATCAACCGTGTAATCGTCAGTCAAGCCAGCGGCACCACATTGCTGAGCAAGCAGCTCTTGCAGCATGCCGCTCGGGGGGAAGTGAACGAGCGGGTCGAGGAGCTGCTCGAGGCCCTGCTGGCCGGGGGCCAATCAGAGATTGAGCCGGGGGTTGAGCAGGTGTTAAAAATCGGCGAGACCTCCGGTGCGGACATGATGGTCGGGCTTCTGTTGGGGATGCAGATGGGGCTGGGCCAGTCTTCGGTTAAACTAAAATCGATCGATCCGTGATACTGGTTTTATTCTTCTGCCGCCACCTTTTTCAGAAAAATACCTTCAGGATCGACTTTTTTACGGAGAATTTTTATCTCGGCTTCGGTCGGCGGCTCCGTCTTTTTTGCGCGTGAGACATCCAGTTCGAACCCCGTGTTCTCCTTCACTTGCTTGGGCGTCACGCCCGGGTGGTAGGACACGAGATACGCGCGCTTCGTCCGCTCGTCGAACCGCAGCACCCCGAGGTTCGTCAACACAGCGACGGGCCCGCCCCACTTCAGGCCGGCCCTTTCCCTTCCGCCTGGACCATCGATCCATCCCGGGCTCGTGATGTAGTCGACCCGCTCCGGGAACCTCCGCTTTTCGTGAACCGCGATTATTATCGTCCGCTTCGAAAGGCATGCGATGTCTCCCGAGCCTCCGCTGCCCGGAAAGCGGACTTTCGGGCGGTGGTAGTCGCCTATGCATGTCGCGTTGATGTTCCCGTATGCGTCTATCTGCGCCCCGCTGAGGAACCCGACATCGATGTATCCCCGCTGCAGAATCGTGGAGAAAACGTCGAAGAGGCCTGTCGCGGTCGAGGCAAAACGCATCGTTCGTGGGTCGCCCACGGACATCGGCAGGTGGGTCAGTTTGCAGTCGACCGCCCCAGCCTCGAACACGATCACGCAGTTCGGCGCGTGGGTCTGCTGAGCAAGCATTGCACCGAGCATAGGCAGCCCCGTCCCCGCGAAAACCACTTCGCCATCTCTTATCTCCCTCGCCGCGGCCACCGCCATGAGCTCGATGAGTTTGTAATCCTTCGCGTATCTTTTCACCATCGGCTCATCTCCGCTTTAGGGCAGGCGCGTAGCCAAGTTTTTTGTCGGCTTTGAGCGCCCTGAGTTTTCGATCACCGATCTTCGTCAGGTACTTTTCCCAATCGCTCACGCCAAACACGTACTCGTTCAAAAATTCTCTGAAAGTTTTGTCATTCCTCGCTACCCTGTGGTACATCCGCAGGAATTCTGGATCGTAGTCGTAATACCGATAACAAGCGTATGGATGCGCGCCGTACGGCACCTTGACGATCGCGTTCACCCTAAAAAACGGGATGAGGTTGTGCTCGGGATACTCGCGCAGCTCCTCCGGTTCCACAATCTCCTCGCAAGTCACGATCAACTTCTTCGCACACTTTGCTTGTTGCTCGTCACCGAAATTCTGCCCGTAAATTCGGATCGTTCCTTGGGCGTCGACCACTTGGGCGTGGATTATCGTGACATCGGTTTGGATTGCCGGCAGGAGGATGATTTTATCCCCCGTGAACGGGCAGTTCATGACGGCAAGCTTTTTCGGAGCAATCTTTGGATCACTTCGCGTCTTCTCGCTGAAGCCTTCTTTTTTTACTATGTCGGAACCGAGCATCGTCCTCGTCGGAATGAATGGTATCCCCATCGCCCCTGCCGCGAAGCGTTGCACCATCCCGAAGTTGCTGTAGTCCTCCCATTCGATCTTGCCCCCCTCGACCGCGCGCCTGAAGCAGGGCCCGATGCGGGCAAACGCCTCGTCAGCCTCGTACGCGAGTTCAACTCTCTTGATGCAGCCGGCGCCTATCAGCATGTCGAGGTCGCCGCCCGGGGAATGTCCATAAAAATGAAGGTTTCGCTTTTTTTGCCTGATGAGTTCGTGGACAAAAGCCATCGGGTGGCGTTGGGTCGTGAAACCACCGAGCGAGATGTGCGCGCCGCTCGGCACGAGTTTCGCAGCTTCGCGCAAGCTCATGATTTTATCGTTGGCCTCGGACGCCACCTATTCACCTCTATTCCAAATTTTTGGGGCGGTATAAAAAGAAGTGGGTCACGAACTTAAATATCTGCACTCGCTCACTATTTTCGAGATCAAATGGTGAAAAAACAGTCTATAGGGTTCGCGAGTATAGGAGTCGGGACTTTCATCTTTGCGCTGGGGGTTGCTTGCCTCGTGCTTACCTTCCTGAACATCACGCCGAATCAGTCTTGGATCATTTCGTGGATTACCAACTACGTCATTGGATCCGTGGGGGTCATTGTAGGGTTGCTGTTGCTGGGGTACGGAATTTACACACGCAGGGTTCTCGGCGTGTACGCGAGGAAGGTCGAGAAGCTCGAACAGGTAAAGGTTGAGCAAGCGCAGCGGCTGAGGCAGAAAACCATCGCGCTTAAAAAGAAAGAGGCCGAGGTGGAGCGAAAAGAAACCGCTCTGCGACTCACGAAGGGAAAACTGAGAAAAAGTCGCACGCTGGCGAAGCGGAAGAGCAGGCAGATTTATCGGGTGAGCGGGAAACTCGGGGACCGCACCAAGCGGTTAAAGCGAATTGAAGAGATCGCCAAGGTCAAGAAGAAAAAGTAGGTAACCAAGTTTTCCCGATTTCAGCTTTGCAAGTCTCCGCTAGTGTTTGAACTCTCCACCCTTACCCACTTTGCGCCTCGCCCCACGCCAGTGGAACGTATCTTGCCATCATCGCGCAGTTTTCGTAACACATGCCTAATCAAATCTCTACTGATTCCAGGGCAATCATTTTCGATATCCGATATCGCAAAAGGCCCTACTTTTCGTTTTATGGCGAGCTCAATCTGCTCGGTTTTCGCTCCTCTGCCCGTCGTCACCGTCCCTACGCGCGCCTCAAATTCCTTGTACGCCCGCAGCAGCATACCCCAGAAATACGTCAGCCAAGGGAGAACGTCGTGTTTGCCATCGTGCCAGCCCTGAGAAGATTTTTCTAAAGTTTCGTAGTAGCTCTCTTTGCTCTCTTCGATGATACGTTCCAAACTAATGTAGCGACCCACGTTGTAGCCTGCATGGTAAAGCAGCAGCAAGGTCAAGAGCCTGGCCACCCTCCCGTTCCCGTCCTTGAATGGGTGAATGCACAGGAAGTCAAAAATCGCGAGCGGGATTACCACTAACGGATCCTCCCCATCCGCAACCGCCTGCTTGTACCTCTCTACCAGTTTTCCCATTGCGTTGCTCGTCATGGCTGCAGGCACCGGTTTAAAGCGAATCCTCGTGGTCCCATCCGGGCGCCGTTCCAGAATTACATTGTCTTCTTTCTTCCAATCCCCACCGCCCTCAGGGAGGTATCTGCATATTGTAGTGTGCAGCCGTCGGATCACGTCTGTCGTGAAAGGTAAATCTCTTGCAGACTCGTGGATGAGCGCGAGGGCATCTCTATAACCCGCGACCTCTTGCTCGGAGCGTCCTCGCGGCTTGGCTGACATCAACACTATGTTTCGGGCCCGCTCATCGCCGACTGATACCCCCTCCAAGCGGTTTGATGATATAGTCGATTCAACCATGGCCAAGCTCTTTAGAGATGCGAGCGCCTCTGGGGATCGACGGTCAAAAAGATCCTGCTTGCCCTTGTATTCGCCTAAAGCCCGTAAGCTAGCAATGTGGACCGGGCTGAACTTGAGTTTTTTAAGGTACTCGACGGCAAGGGAATTCATGTTGCGCCCTCTAAAGTAATTTTGTAAATGAGGTATTAAATGTTTCGATGTTACCCTATTCTATGAGAAATTGCCCCATTATTGCCGTTTACACCTCGTAAATAGGGCATTAAACGCGATGAAATTACCCTATTTAGGGGGGGTGTTACCCCATTTTCAAGTGCATACCCCTACTATCGCCTCCACCCCACCCCTGGTGAATTTGGGGGGTAGTACCCCCATTTTTGGGCACATACAAGTGCGTCAGTATTTCTCGGCCATCGCCTTCAGCGCCTTCTTGAAGCACTCCGCCGGCGCCCGGAGAATTCCAAATCCGACCGTACCAAAGCCCGGCTTCTTGTGAGCCACGCCGGTGTTGATGATCGGAAAAATCCCCGTGTCCATCACTTTTCTCAGATCGATGCCGCGCGGGACGCCTTCAAAGTTTAGGAAGGGAACGGAGAAGCCCTTGTCCCTTGCCAAGCATATTTCCCACATCTCCCGTGTGTGTTCCACCGCCTCGTTCGCTGACCCGCCGACGACTTGAACCACCGCGGGCGAAGCAGCACAAGCAAAGCTCCCGAGTCCAGCTGTTTCCATGATAGCGCTGTCTCCTATGTCTGGATTCGCGTCGGCTTCTGTGAACCCCGGGAAGCAAAGCAACTTCGGCACCTCTGCTGGCGCTGTGAACCAGCGGTTGCCGAGTCCGCTCACCCGGATCCCAAAGTCTGTGCCATTCCTTGCGAGAGTGGTGACGACGGTACTGTATTTAATGTTGTGCCCTGCGTCCATCATTACCTTAGCTGAAGCCATCGCTGGGTTGAGGAAGAACAGAAAGTTCTCGCCCATGAACTTCATCACCTCACCCACCTCCTTCTTATCAAAACCTGTTTCTGCGATGTGGGGGGCCATGAGCTTCAGGAATATCAGGCTGGACGCGACATTTCTGCAATGAAGTTCATCGCCCATGTGCAACGCCTGTGCCATTATCGCTTTAAGGTCGATCGGTCCCGAGCGCTTCAGTGCCTCGGCGAGCACTGGCGCTAGCGTTTTTTCAATCCACTTCAGCCGCTTGATCACACTCTCCTCGTAGGCCCCGTACCGCAGCACCTTGCCGAGCCCCTCGTTGAAGTTCGAGTACGCAACGTTTCCGTTTTCCTCATTCTTGATCACGAACACTGGCATCGAGGGCGAAATTATCCCGGCCATCGGACCAACGGAGTCGTGGTCGTGACAGGCCCCAAACTTTATCTTTCCGCTAGTGGCCAGCTTGTCCGCCTCCGCCTGATCTTTGGCTAGGCCCTCGTAAATCAGCGCGCCCCACACCGCCCCCTTGGTCGGGCCGGACATCCGCTCCCACCCGATCGGCGGTCCGGAGATCAGAATCGTGTGTTCGGTCATTCCAGGGATTACATCCTTCGTGGTCTTGATGTCGACCAGCATCGGCTTCGCGGCGAGAATTTTCGCGACGGCGTGCTTGTTCGCCTCATCGATTTCGGGGCGGTCGAGCTTGGCGAGCAGCCTAGCGAGTTCGGGGTCGCCTCCGGCGGGCGGGCGCCAGTCAACGTGAGCGACATCCGCACCCTGCGCACGCACGCTATCGTAGAAAGAGCGCAGCCCGACGTTCACCAACTTTGGCCGATCTAGCTTCATTTTAACTTCCCCCACACCTTGCCCTTCGTGGCTATTAGGGCGGCCATCCTCGCGGCCTCCGCATTGCTCGGCATCACCACCACACCCGCATCTTCAAGCTTCTTCTTCTGCGCTTCAAGTCTCTGCGGGTCGCTTGCCGTGCCGCAGACAGACGCGACAATCGACAGGTGCCCGTTCGACTTCTTCATTATCTTTTTTGCTTCCGCGATCGCGCCCACGAGTTCACCTGCTGGGTCGAGGTTCGCCCCGTAGCCGAGGACTACATCTAGTAGCACGACCGCGACATCCCAGTCCTTCGCCTCGCGCAGCAGGCGCTCGCATCTGGGCTTGAAAAAAATCATCGGGTGCGGGGTGCCCCGGGTGAACTCCTCGGTGCCCATGTCTACGCACGTGTGGCGCTTGCTCTTGTTAGCGCTCGGCAGCTTGAGCCTCGGCTTGAGCGGGACGTTTGAATAAATATCGCCGACGAGTTCCTGAAGGATTAGCATGGCTTCGGTGCACAGCGTTCCTCCCGAGAAAAGCCCGCGGATATATTTTTGACCCTCCGCAAAATTTCCAGCTTCGCGCTCGACTATCGCTTCGATCTGCTTTTGTGGAGCGGCAAATGTAACTTCTTTTGGTTTCTTATTCTGGGCGAGAGCGATGGCCTTTGCGGCAGCATCCCCCAGCGTTGCTGCATAGGTTGCGCCATGCCGAGTGACGAGCGTTTTTGGGGCGCCGAGCAGGCAGGCAACGACCGGCTTTCGCGTTTCCTTCGCCGCCTTGAGCACTTTTTCCGCGACACTCGTCGCAGGAGCCTTCGCGACGATGACGATGACTTTTGTTTCTCGGTCGGCGGCTAGAAATCTGAGGGCGCCCAACGTACCCAACCCCCCGACCTTTTGCGAGAGGTCACGGCCGCCAACGCCAAGCGCGTGGGTGATTCCGGATTCACCATCAATCAGACGCGTAATCTCTTGGATGCCCGTTCCAGCTGCGCCGACAACTCCAATTGGGCCCCGTTTGACAGCGTTTGCGAACCCGAGCCCGACTCCGCCAATGATTGAAGTCCCAGCTTCTGGACCCAGCAAAAGCAGCTTTTTGTCAAGTGCTGTTTCCTTCAGTTCAATTTCCTCTTCGAAGGGCACGGCGTCGCTGAATATCATGACGTGCTTGCCAGCGTTGAGCCCCCGCATCGCCTCCCGCGCTGCGAACTCTCCCGGGGTAGAAATGACCACGAGGTTTGCATCCGGCATCGCTGAAAGTGCAGAGCCAAGAGTTTTGTACACAACTTCGCCTTTTTCTTCTTCCTTCACAGCGAGCAGGCCATCGACTTTTGAGAGCGCTTGGCTTGCCAACGCCTCGCTCGCGGCATCAACTGCAATTATCAGATCGTTTGGGCCCGCCCCACGTGCCTCGTCGGTGAACAGGCCGGCGTCTTTCAGCATCTGCTTGTTGTTGTCGGTACCCATCATCACAGATGCTTTTTTCACGCCCTCAAGCCCCTCGAGTTCCTTGGAGATGCGCATGAGCACGACAGAGTCGCGATACTCGTTCTTCCGCACCAAGCTCTTGATTGCCATTAAATCACAGCCACCTTGATTTTCATAACGCACGAAGCCCCGCAGCCGCAAATATCGCACTGACCACCCAGCAGACGACGATGAGGGCGACCGGTGCTAGGCGATAAAACCATCTATTTTGAGATATCAACGGCGAGATCTTCAGCTGGAGTTTCGGTGCCGTTGCGTATCCAACAGGCGAGGTTGCAGCGCTTATCGCAGCCCAAACCAAGCCATTCGTGGCGATGTATGCAAACTGACTACTTATCCCTGTTGCTTTTAGGATAGGTGCGCCTAGCGCGACCACCGTGTAAATGAAGGCGATCGAACTCAAGAATCCAGAAAGTGCTCCGGCCCCAATGAGGATGGGCGTTTTTAGCTCGGACTTTCTCATAACTAAAGTAGCTATCAGAGAAAAGGTGATCGAGGAGAACATCATTGCTATAACCGGGTTTATGATTGGATAAGTCGTGGCTGCTGTCGTGAATGCTGGTATGTGCTGTATCGGGATGGCGAGGAAGCTAAAGGGTATGGCGGCCAAGCCTATGCCAATCAGCATCGCTGGCCTTTTGTAGATAGCCAAAGCTGCAGTCATGATTGGGATTCCCAAGATAGCACTCACGATTGGGCATGGGCAAACGTGCAGTTGACTCTTGAAGAATGAGTCGAGTGATCCGAAAGCTGCCCCTATTGTGCCTTGAAGTAACCCCCAAATAGAGCCGAAAATCAATATTCCTACTGGTACCGGGTATTTGACTAGAGTTTTCTTGATAGCGGTTTTTCTTGAAATACCAAACACCCTGAATTTACACGATTTTTTTACTTTAAATATTGTGTGCCTACTTATCCATCACCAAGAACTCGATTTCTCCCCTGCAGTTTTTCGGACTCAGCATGCCCCCGCCGCGACTGACTCGTTTCATTATCTCCTTCGGTTTGAGCACATCCACGCCCGCAAGCATGTCCGCTCCGTATTCAAAAAGTACCTCAGACATCGGAGTACTCGGGCCAAGAACAATTGTGTAAGCGTCCCGGCCGAGTTCCAGCAGGTGTTCAAGGGACTTGTTTACCAGGGCAGAGCCGGTGATGGCAAGTATATCGCTGTTCGGTATCTTGTGTTCTGCCGCGGTAGATGGCAGCACCCCCTCTTCTGGATTTATCAGACTCGGCTCAAGCTCCAAAATCCAAAGTTCTTTCGCAGCCACGCGCAGTTCATCTAACTTCGGAAATTTTCCCACGACGACTACTTTTTTGTTCTTGCCTTCTTTTATGATGAGGTCGATGGCGTTGATGCCGCGTTTGCCCTTGGGTCTGATCATCGAGTTTATCGCCGCGACCCCTATGCCCGCTTCTACCAGATTCCATGACTTTACATACTCCGCCAGCTCAAGGGTAGTCTTTTCAGTCAATTTTTCGATATCCTTGACCCCACCGTGGGCCATGGTGGGATTTGAATAGGTTCTGCTGAGCCCGCAGTACTTGCCCCAAACTCCGGTCCAAGTGAGGCCAACTCGAACGTCTTTTGTTGGGGCTTCGTTGCCCTCCACCGCGCTTATAAGATCGTCTACGAGTTTCATGAGCGTCCATAAAGTATGTATCGCTGACTTTTTAAACCGCCGCCCCGCAACACTTATAAATTCTCGGGCAAACCTTCAGCCAGGAGGTTGGAAAAATGGTAAACGAACTGCTTAAACTCGTTGAAGGGAAGAAAGTCAAAGCCTACGACCTTACCCAGCCGCTCGGCATCCACACGCACTTTTGGCCGTACTACCCGCCATTCGAGATGAAGTACTTCAAGCGCAAGCCAGAGCACGGAGTGAACGCTCAGTACATCCAGAGCTCGTGGCACATCGGCACCCACCTCGACGCGCCCCGGCACTTCCAGACGAAGGGCAAGACCATCGATCAGTTGCCTTTGGAGTGGACATTCGGTCCGGGCGTGATCGTGGATTTGAGCAAGGACATGGACGACCTGGCAGTCTACACTCCGAAGATGATTGAGGACAGGGCGGATGTGCGCGATGGGGACATCCTCATCCTCCACACGGGCTGGTACAAGTACGCTGCGTACGGGCCAGAGGCGGACGAGGAGCGCTACATACTCCGACATCCAGGAGCCCACCCAGATATGGTCGACTGGTTGATAAAGAAAAAGATACACATCTGGGGCGTCGATGCCGTTTCCACAGATCACCCGATGGACTTGCCGATTGGCAGGTTCTTGGGCAAGGGCACGTTCGGCCAGTGCGAGAAGGTCAGGGCCATCTGTGAGAAGAAGTTCGGCAAAGCACAACTGGACAAGCTCTTCCCGGTGGAGGACTACCAGCTGACCCACAACAAACTGTTTCCGCACGAATGCATCCACTTGGAGAACTTGGGCGGAGAAATCGGCAAACCCGAGCTTCAAAATAAGCGGGTGGTCATCGCGTGTGCCCCGATTAAGATTGAGGGCGCGGAATCGGCTTGGACGCGGGTCTTGGCGCTGGTTTCAAAGTAAATTAAAAAGCCCCGCTAGCGCAACCGCGGGGCATTGATTTTTTTATTGTTATTGTTCATACAGAGTAGATGGTGTCGTGTTGAAGTTCGTCAATAAGCCATACATAAGCAAGTGGATAGGCGGCATGTACATAGGCGCTACGATCTTCGTGCTCGCGCTTTTCTTCGGGCTATGCGGTTTTTTCTACATCAACCCGCCTGCGCTGACGGTTAAAATCGTTGCTCTCGCCACATTATTCATCATCGCCATGATTATGGTCTGGATAACGACGAGCTTCTACGACACCGAATACACCATCGAGCAGGGAGTTCTCCGCTCGCGCTCGCCGTTTACGAAGATGAAGGCGAAGCTAAAAGACATCGAGAAAGTCGAGCGGGTGCTAATGCCCGTGCACTTCAGAGTCGGGGCGAGCCTGTACTGCGGGTGGTTCTACGTGCCAAACGTTGGGTGGGTGAGAGCGGTGATCACAAATCTCCGAGATGCTGTGATGATAACCACGAGGGGCGGGAAGCGTTATTTGATTACTCCATCGCAGCCAGAGAAGTTCATGAAGAAATTGATGGGTCAGTAATTGAAATCAGATTTTAGCAGATGTTTTTACTATTTGAAAATTCAAGCTTCTTCAGCCCACGTGAACTTCCTCTGCAGAGTCGTTGGATAAATTTTCTTCCAGTCGTATGAAACATCCCCCGCCCATCTCACGTAGTGGCGCGGGTCAATGTAGCTCTTAAGCGATGTCCCGAGGTTATAGTCACGTGTGGCCTTGGCTGTCTTCACCTTGATCTCGGCCTCTTCTATCTTCTTCACCAGGCTCTCTATCCTCTTCTCGCGTTTCGGGGAGCGGGGCCTCTTCCTGACCTGTCTCAGCTGAGCCTTCAGCGCCCTCAGCCTGTCCTCCTTCTTCTTGAGCGACTCTGCCCAGTTCTTCGGGAGCTTTCGCTTGTGGTGGCACAGGATTGCCGCCTCAAGGTTCGCCATCATCGCCGCGTACTTCTTCTTGAACTCTGGATCTTCGGGCTTGATGTCGAGGGCCTCCAGAAATTTCTTGACGGCCCGCGAAGCGTGGTACGTCCTGAAGACCTTCGCGGTGAGCCCGGGCATCACCTCGCCCAAGAAAGCGTTCACTTTCTCCGAGCGGATCCCAGAGAAAATTTCCTCCCGCGGCCCTCTGATAAACGAGCGCAGGTTTTCAACGACTTTGGACGGGGGTTTTATGGTCTTTACCCACCTGATTGAATCCTTTCCCAAGAAGTCAAAGTTCACGTTCTCGCCCTCGATTTTGACATGGCTCCCCCTCAAAGTCGTCGCGCCGATGGTGTCGGTCTCATCTTTATCTTTTTCGTCCCCGACTCTCATCTTCATGTTGTCTATCAGCCAGCAGACCGTAGCGATCTTGCGCCTGGTGGGGTTCTCTGATATCAGATTTTTTTCGATGTGGTGCCGAACTTTTCCGATGAGTTCCTCAAGCTCCCTCGCCCTGTCGTACTTCTCGATCTCGCGCTCCTGTTTGTGGCGCACGGTGTCAGCCAGCCAGATGTACTTGAGCTCGCCGCCGAGCTTGTCCTGCCACTTGGCCACCCAGAGTGCGTCGGGGTCGAAGACTCTCCCCTTCCAGCGTCCACCGCCAGCGGGTTTGGGCGTGGGAGCGTCGGGGGAGAGGTTGAGAATAATATCTTCATACTTTGCACCGCGCTTCCACCTGCCCCGCAGCGGGTGCTTTCCGCGACCCATGAAAATACAGGGGGGCTCCACCATGTAGTTGCCGAGTTCCACGCGCTCGCCATTGAGAATGGCGTACCCGTACTTCTCTTTGTTGGCCTCGCGGATTCTCTTCCTAGTCTCAGCCGCAGCTTTCTTCTGCTCGCGGGTCATTTTTTCCTTCATGGCTTTCTCCCCGTCGACCCAGTGCCTGATCTCCAAAAAGTCAAAGTCCTCTATCCCAGAAGCTTCGACTCCAAGAGCTTTGGAAAAATCATTCACGAAGTTTTTGACGAAGACCGGGTCCTTCACGTAGTCCGTTCCCAGCTTTTTGACCCACGCGACCGCCATTTCTTCTTGTTCCGGTGTGAGCTTGATCTCCTTCCCCTTGTAGCGGATGCTGAAGCCTTTCGGCTCGTAAACCGGGACTATGACTCCATTGTGGATGAGATGTTTTATTTTGGGTGGCGACATTGGCATCGTTCTCAAATCGTTCCCTGTCGTTAAAAATTATAATGGCGACGTAGATACTTCAGTGGGCGTATTATGGACAAGTTCATGAAAGAAGCGTTGGGGGAGGCAAAACTCGGGCTAAAGGAGGGCGGCATCCCGATAGGCGCGGTGCTCGTGCGAAACGGGAAGATAATCGGCAGGGGGCGGAACCGCAGGGTGCAGAAGAACAGCCCGATACTCCACGCCGAGATCGATTGCCTGCAGAACGCCGGGCGGATAAAGAACTACAAGGGGACCGTCCTCTATTCGACGCTTATGCCGTGCTACTTGTGCTCTGGCGCAATCGTGCATTTCGGGATAAAGAAGGTCGTCGTGGGGGAGAACATCAACTATCGCGGAACGAAGACGATGAGGTTTTTGAAAGCGCATGGCGTGAGGGTTGTGAACCTCCGGAGCGAAGAATGCGCTGAAATCATGAAAAAGTTTGTGAAAAAGAACCCCGAGCTGTGGAAGGAAGATTCGGGAACATGATAAGAGTGAAGATATCTCATACCGACCGTGGGCGCGAAGTGCGATACAAGGAGGGGATGAGGGTAAAGGATGTCCTCAAGATGTTTAACTATCACCCTGCATCCACCCTGAAGTTCGTGAATGGGCTGGCAGCGGAGGACGACAAAAAATTGAAAGACGGGGATGAGTTGATTCTTGTTTCAGTTTCTGGCGGAGGGTAGCTACTTTGCGCTTTTGGAAGCGTCCAGAATCGCGTCGATGATTTGCCTGTAGCCAGTACAGCGGCAGAGAATCCCGCCGATGGCCTCCTTCACCTCTTCCTCGGTAGGCTTGGGATTGCGCTTCAGCAAGGCTGTCGCTGCCACTATGAACGCGGGGGTACAAAAGCCGCACTGCACTGCGCTGTGCTTGATGAACGCCCGTTGCACGGCGTTGAGCTCTTCACCAGAGATACCTTCTACTGTAGTCACCTCCCGCCCATCTACTTCGACCGCGAGCACCATGCACGATTTTGTCGGCACCCCGTCAAGCAGCACGGTGCAGAGCCCGCAATCTCCACGCTCGCACGCGCACTTTGTGCCCGTCATCTCCAAGTCGTCGCGCAGCAGCCGGAGCAGCGTTTTGTTCGCCTCGACCTCAACATCGTAGCGCTGGCCGTTGACATTGAGAGAAATCTTGTGCTTCGACATCAGCTTGCCCCCACGAGTTGTTTCAGGATGCGCCTCGTCAGCACCCCCGCCATGTGCAGGCGGTACTCCTTGCAGCATCGGACATCTGAGATTGGGCAGATCTTACCCACGACGGCCGCGGCCGCCTTTTCGATCTTTTCGTCGGTCGAACCCCTGCCCTCAAATGCGTTCTGAACCTCCGGCACGAGAATCGGCGTCGGTGCGACGGACGAGAGAGCGATGCACACGGCTGGTTTGCCCGAGTTGGCGACCAGCGCGGCCACCCCAACGACCGCGAGATCCTCACCCTTCGTGCGTCCCCACTTCAAATAGCTACCCTTCGCCCCCTTCGGCGGGTTCGGCACCCGGATGGCTTTGACGAACTCTCCCCGCTCCAGAGCCGTCTTCTTCACGCCCTTGAAGAACTCTCGGATTGGAATTTTTCTCTCTCCCCGCTCACTCTTCACCTCCACCTCCGCGTCGAGCACGAGAAGCGCGGGTGCAGTGTCGGATGCCGGTGAAGCGTTGCAGATGTTGCCCGCGAGGGTAGCGCGGTTCCTGATCATTACGTCAGCCAAAGTCCCCGCCGCCTCCCAAAGAGCGGTAAACTTCTCGCGGATCACCTTCGACGCTATGATTTCGTTGAGCGTTACGGCCGCACCGATTCGGAGCCCGCGGTGCTCATCGTACTCAAGCCTGCGCAGTTCTGGAATGTCCTTGATGTCGATCACGTAGCGCGGTTTGAAGATTTTATCGCGCATCAGCACGAGCAAGTCGGTTCCGCCAGCCATCAGCTTCGCCTCGTCCGCGTGCTTCGCGAGCAGGACGGCGAGTTCCTTTTCAGTCTTGGGCTTGAGGTAGTCAAACTTGACCATCATTTTTTACACCCCTTATGCACGGCCCTCCAGACTTTCTCTCGCGACATCGGCAAGTCGAATATGTCAACACCCGTCGCGTTGTAAATCGCGTTTGCCACTGCCGCCGCCACAGAGATCGTCGGGTGCTCTCCAATGCCGCGTGCACCGTAGGGAGCGTTTCGCTGCGGGTTCTCGATTATTATTGGAACGAATTTTTCAGGAATGTCATGCGCCCTGAAGATTTTGTAGTCAGTGAGGTTGTTGTTGAGGAGCTTGCCATTGTCGTCAAACACGAACTCCTCCATGATAGCCGTTCCGAGGCCCTGGACAACGCCACCGATGATCTGACTCTCCACGAGCTGCGGGTTGATAGCCTTCCCAACGTCGAGTGCGGTGACGATTTTAAGTATCCTGATATCGCCCGTCTCAGTGTCGAGCTCTATCTCAGCCCCCTGAGCGCCGAATGTCCACATGAGCGCGGGGCGACCCTGGCCCGTCTCGGGATCGAGATTCGTGAGCCCTTCGGCTGTGTAGTACCCGTAGCCCATTATCGGGCCGCGGACGCCGCTGCCGTCCGGGCGAACCCCTGCGGTCGCAATCGCAGACAGCGGTAAGCCCTTGTCAGGCTTTCCTTTCACAAAGACTCGCCCATCGCCCACGACCAAGCTCCCCTTCGGCACCTTGAGCAGCTCGGCCGCGGTCGCCTTTATCTGATTCTTCGCGTCTTCGACCGCGTTTATCACAGCGTTCCCGTCCATGAATAGGCCGCGGCTTGCGACGGTCTGCCAAGAGTACGGAGAGAGGTCGGTCTCTCGCTCGGTTGCGACTTTGACTTTCTCTATCGGGATCTGCAGCCCCTCGGCGACCATCTGGGCGAACGCGGTCGGAGTTCCTTGACCCATCTCCGTGAGTGAAATCGAAAGAGTGGCACTGCCATCCTCATTGAGTCTCACGAGGGCCGACGAAGAGGTGTGTGATGGCATCGCGGGCGCCTTCCACAGTGCAGCCAGCCCTATCCCGCGGACTTTTTTGCCTGCTGGCCGAGCGGGCTTCTTTCCCCAACCGATTTCTTTTGCAACCGCTTTGATGCACTGGTCGACCCGTCCGGCATCCTCGCGGAGCTTCTCACCGGTCGCCGTGATTTTTCCGGGCAGCGCGGCATTCTTCAAGCGAAACTCTACGGGATCCATTCCAATCGCTCGAGCAACGAGATCCATCTGACGCTCTGTCGCCCAGTGGAACTCGACGTGGCCGAACCCCCGGTAGGCGGTCGCGTATGGGTGGTTTGTGTAAACAGTCATGCTGTCAGCTTTGATGTTCGGGACTTCATAGGGGCCCGTGCAAGCGTAACCACCAGCGCGGCCGATGTTGACGCCGTAGTCAGCGTACGCTCCCGCATCCCAGATGTATTCTATCTCCATTGCGGTTATCTTTCCATTCTTCTTCACGCCTGTCTTTATGCGTGCGAACAGCCCTTGGCGGACGGCTGTCGTGTTGAACTGCTCCTCGCGCGTCATCACGAGCTTCACGGGGCGCCCGCCTGCCTTCTTCGAGAGGAGCACGACCAGCGGCTCCCAGTGAATCCCTGCTTTTCCGCCGAAGCCGCCACCGAGGTAAGGAACGACGACGTTGATCTTGTGGAGCGGGATGTCCAGGGCAACGCTCATGAGATGGCGAACGGCGAAAGGCGACTGTGCGCTCGTCCAAATATTTATCTGCCCGTCTGGGAGCCACTGCCCGATCGAAGAGTGGGTCTCCATCTGCACGTTTTGGACTTGCGACTGGTTGAATTCATTCTCGACGACCACGTCTGCCTCCTTGAATCCGCGCTCGATGTCGCCCTTGCGGAGCTTGAAATGGTTGGCGACGTTTGAGTTTGGCTCTGGAAAGATAAACGGGGGATGACGATAATCGGCTGGGTTGTCGTGCACGCGTGGCGCGCCTTTTTTAATGGCCTCGCGGGGGTCAAAGACCGCGGGCAAATCTTCGTATTCGACTTTTATCAGCTCGACCGCCTGCTCTGCAATTTCCTCGGTGTCAGCGGCGACCGCGACCACAGGCTCACCGACGTAGCGAACTTTTTCCCGTGCCAGCGGCTCCTTGTCTGAAATATAGATGCCAAGCTTGTATGGGGCTTCTTTACCCGTCAGAATCGCACGCACGCCAAGTAGCTTCTCGGCCTCGCTCGTGTCTATCTTAACTATTTTGGCGTGGGGGCGCGGGCTCTTCAGCAACTTGGCGTGAAGCATCCCTTTAATTTTCATATCGGCAGTATACAAGGCGGTGCCAGTCACCTTTTCGAAAGCGTCGATTCGTGGGATGCCCTTGCCCACGTAGGAATACTTGCCCATCCTCCACCCCGTTTATGTCGAACTCGAAGAATTAAAAAGTTTATTGACTTCAAAGTCGTCCGCCAAAATGCTCACGCTTTTGCCTCTGCTTTCTCAGGTGCAAGCTCTTCGATCGGTTTCTCGCCACGCTTCACTATTTTTGCGTTGATCTGGATGACATCATCGGAAATAGTCCGTCCGCGCACGCGCTTCCGTTTTCGCTCGCCCAACCTGCGGGGCTTGTGTCCGACCCCGCCTGAGAGGACCAAGTACGTGCGCCCGGGCCCGTAAACATCAGAGCGCATGGGAAAACCGTCCTTATCCGTGCCCCCCGTAATCTCGAGTTCGTAACCGGACAGGCCGACTATCTCGCCGTCAAACTTTTCGCCTATTCTCAACCCGACCAGCTTCCTAGCGGCCGGCTCGTGCGCCTCGAGGGAATAAGACTTCCCGCTCTCTGGATCTGCTGCCACAACTTTAAACACTCACATCACCCCATATGTTGGATCTTGTTTCTGCTTTATTGTGATTATCTCGTTCATCACCGCTAACTCATCCCCGGACAATAAATCCTTTAGCTCCCCTTTCAACGCGAGCACATGGTCGCGTGGGATGTCGACGTAGAGCGTGTCCCCCTCCCGGACATGGCGGTCGACAATCGCTCCTTCTATGGAAACCGCCACCTCGTCCCCTAGCCTCGCCTCTTGGATGCCTTTCTTCTCTCGCTGGATCTCGTGTATGATCCCAATTTGGCGGCCGTCCCTACGCATCACGGGATATTTTGGTTTAATCACGCCGCCTAGCATATCGGCCCCCACAATCGCCGGGTGGCTGCGTCTGAAAACGTAACCAGGTTTGATGACAAATTTGCCCGGCCTCGTGAAGCCCTCTAAGCGTTGCGCCCTGACCTTTTCGCGTCTCTCCTTAGACCACCTTTCATAGTTCTCAATCAGCCTGTAAATCACGTTCTCTTGCAGAACCGATACTTGCTGTGCATGGGCTTCGTCTTGGGCATCCTGCAAAACCTTCACGTTGAACGCGAGCACCACTCCGAGCAAGGGATCTGTTTTTGCGACAGTTGCGGCCTCAATCACATCCCGACGCGATACATCGCCTATGTCAGCTTTTTGGATCGCCACCCCCTTCTCTCGAAATTGTGTCTCCAGCGCTTCGAGCGACCCCAGCGCGTCCGCCTTGAGGATCACTCCGCTCACGTCTGCTGCGATGCGCACGCGCTCGACTTCTTTCAACAGCTCTTGCTTGAACTTTTCGACATCGGCCTCGTCCTTCACCACCCACAGCGGGGCGCCGGCGATTACCCCTTCGAGACCAGGGGCCGCCACCTTCACACCCGCCGCCGCAAAAACTCTCTCAACAGACCTGAACCTATCCTGAGGATCACGAATTTCATCAAGTGGTTTCGGCTGCAACAGGGCGCGCACCCGTGAAGTCACCACCTTGTCGAGCCCCCCAGCGACGAAATCGTCTCCCTTTGAAATCGTGCCATCATAGATTATCACATCTATCGCTGGGCCAAGCCCAACCTCTTCTTTTACCTCGAGGACCGTGCCGTGTGCTGGACCAGTGACCTCCACAGCCAGCTCCTTCTCGAGGAAACGCTGGGCTAAACCCGTCAATATCGACAACACTTCGGGCACCCCCTCGCCCGTCTTCGCGCTGGCTGGGACTATCGCCACCTGCCTGCGAAAATCGCCCACCCGATCGAAACGTTCCGCTTCGAACCCCAGTTCGTGGAGTTTGCCTATGAGTTCATAGATTTTGTCGTCCAACGCGCGCTGGATGTCTGGACGCTGACGGGCGAACGAATCCAGAAAACATGCGTTCTGGGCGGGTTGCCACCCCTGAGTCAAATCGATTTTGTTTGCCACCAACATGAAGGGCGTCTTGTACGATTTCAAAATAGTCAACGACTCTAGCGTCTGTGGCATGAATCCCTCATTGATGTCGACGACTAGAGCAGCCAAGTCCGCGAGGGCACCGCCGCGCCTGCGTAAATTTGTAAAAGCTTCATGGCCAGGGGTGTCTATGAAGAGGAGGCCGGGTATGGTGACCTGAATACCGAATTTTTTGAGCAAACGTCCGCATGTCTGCTTAATCGTGTCCGCTGGCACCTCAGTTGCCCCTATGTGCTGGGTTATTCCGCCTGCCTCTCTAGCCGCGACTGCCGTCCCCCTGATGCTGTCCAACAGCAGAGTTTTGCCGTGATCCACATGCCCAAGCACCGAGATTATCGGCTGACGAACTTTTCGCCCCCGCATACCTAATGCCCCATTCTAAAGTGTTTGTCTTGATTTATAGCAAACTTGTCCGCGGGCCATTCTGTAGACTTGTTATATATATAACAAGTGCTCGGCGCTACTTTCCGCGCAGAGTATTGGCTATTTTCATTATGGCGTCTGTCTTGCCAACTATCGTTACCATATCTCCGACCTTGATCTCGGTTTCACCGCGCGGCGGAACCAGCTGGTCTCCCCGGCAGATCATGGCGAGCGTGCAATCTTTTGGTATGTCCATGTCCTTGATTTTTTTGCCCGCGGCTTTGGAGTTCGGCCCGACCAGGACTTCCACGACTTCGCCCTTCCCGCCGCCTATACCGAGCAACCCGTAGACGCCTGGACCCGCCACCGCCTTTTCAAAAAGAACAACGGCCGCATTTATAAGGCTCACCGCCACATCGACGCCAAGTTCCTCAAACATCCGCGCGTGCTTCTCATCGTTTACCCTCGCGATGACCCTTGGCACGCCCATCTTTTTCGCCAGCTCGCACGCCATCAGATTGACTTCGTCTGCTTGGGTGACCGCGACCAAAACCTCCGCCTTGTCTATGCCCGCATCTTTCAAAACGTCTATGTCCGCGCCGCTGCCGTGTATCACCAAAACGTCAAGTTCGGCTGCCAGCTCATGGGCACGGCGCTCATCTTTCTCGATGATAACTAGATTATTGCCTCGGTCGGCCAGCCGCTTCGCCAGCTTGGAACCGACTTGCCCTCCTCCTACAACAACGACATACATGGTTTCCCCACCCCCATTTCAAACATCACCAATATAAGGATGGCGCAAAATTGATAATGGGATTTAAATGCCTATCCGTCCAGCGCGCTCGTATCGGCACTTCAGCGGACCCGCGTACACGAGGAAAGATTACGTCGCGGGCGTGCCAGGGATACGCGTCACCTTCTTTGACATGGGCAATCCGAAGGGCGATTTCCCCATCGAGATGTCGCTAGTCGTGAAGAACACCGGGCAAATTCGGCACAACGCCCTTGAAGCCGCACGTGTGGCTGCGAACCGCCTGCTAGAAATCAAGGCTGGAAAAGACAACTACCATTTGAAGATTCGTATTTACCCCCATCAAATCATGCGAGAGAACCCGATCGCCATGGGCGCGGGCGCCGACCGGATTTCCGACGGCATGAGGCTATCCTTCGGCAGGCCGATAGGGGCAGCGGCGCGTGTGAGTGCCGGACAAAAAATAATGACCTTACGGGTGGCCAAGGATTTTGGAGCCCTGGCCAAAGAAGCGCTTGGGCAGGTAACCCTCAAGCTGCCGCTGCCATGCCGCTTGGTCGTCGAAAAGGGACAGGAACTACTCCAGTGAGCTAGCCATCGACGCTAAAAGCTCGTAGATGACCCTCGCAGCTGCAAACGACGTCGCCCCGGTGTCGTAGGGCGGGGCCACCTCGACGACATCAAATGCACAAATATTGAGTTTTCCAAGCTCACGCACGATTTTCAATAGATCTACAGTCGCCAACCCGCCCGGCTCTGGCGTCGTCACGGCCGGCGCAAAAGCTGGGTCGAGAACATCGATGTCGATCGTAAGATAAACATTCTCTCCCTCGACCTTTTTGACGATTTCAGAAATGACCTTGTTTGTGTCCTCAAGCACCTGCTCGGTCGTGTACGCCTGAATCTTGGACGTGCGTGCGAATTCCGCCTCCTCTTTTGAACAGGACCTCACACCCACTTGGATCAGCCGCTCCTCCGGGATAAAATCGAGCACCCGCCGCATCGCGGTGGCGTGGCAGAGCTTATCGCCGACGTACTCGTCGCGCAGGTCGCGGTGGGCATCGAGCTGGATCAAAAAAGCGTCTTTGAAGTCCCGCGCAGAAAAGTATGTCAGGGTGTGCTCCCCGCCAAGCAGGGCCGGCATCTTTTCGTCTTTTCGAAGCTCCTGCAGGACCTTGTGGATGCGCTCCCCCGTCGCTGCCAAGTCTGTTGGGATGATATTCAAATCGCCGAGGTCCGAGATGCCGAGCCGCTCAAAAACGTCGAGCCCAGCCGACATCAAGTATGCCTCCATATTCGCCGATGCCTCGCGGATTTTTGCTGGAGCGAACTTGGTGCCCGCACGATAGGAGGAGGTCACATCCAGCGGCACGCCCAAAAAGACCACACGGGCCTTTTCGTAGAGTTCATCGAAGCCGCCGAACCCTGGGCGAACCGAGATTATGTGCTCCATCATCCTACCACTCCCGCACGCAACTCCAAAATTGCCTATCGCTCCTTGTTCTTAAATGGTGTTGAACAGAAGGTTAGAAATATACTGTTCTGTTGGTCTTCGACGACTCCAAAATTGCCAACGACATTTTCAGCGCTTTTTTCGCGTCCTGCAAACTCACTATGGGTTCTTCGCCCCCGAGTACCACCGATTTGATGAAATATTCGTCCTGCGGCTTGTGGCCCCACCTCTCGGCCCGAGTTATGTCGAATGACCATTCCTGCTGTTCCCCTTCCCCCGTTTGGAGGATTACTTTTTCAGGCCCATCCACCACCACAGCGTTTCCCTTTTCACCCACGACCTCCATCTTCACCGGTGGCCCCATAGACGATGTGACGCTGCCGCTGAATTCGTTGACCCAAATGGCCTCGTTTTTGAATTTGATCACGGTCGCAACGGTGTAGCCCAAGGTGCCAAATTGGGGAAGGTCTTGCCATTTTACCGTTGCGTACAAGGACACGGGGTCCGAGTTCAAGAGCCAGCGCGCAAGATCCATGCAAAACACCGTCATTGTCGGGATCGGCCCACCTTTTTCTTTTTCCCAAATCCACGATCCCGGCTTCCACTGCCTCGCCAGGCTATCCGCCGGCACGAATTCTCTGAAGTGGATGAATGCTGGAGGACCGATTTCGTTGTTGCCAATGAGCTCTTTGGATTTCCTAAAAGCGGGCGCAAACCTGTAACAGTGGCCCGGCATCAATTTGACGCCCCGCTCCCTCGCCAAAGTGTCAATACGCTCTATCCCCTCAGGAGTATCGCTCGGTGGGCACTCGAGGATGGCGGGTTTTCCGGCCTCGATGATTTTGTTCGCGATGGGCTCGATGAATCTCGACGGTATGGCACAAACGACGGCGTCGACCTTTGGATCTTGGAGCATTTTTTCGATGTCAGTGTAATAGGTCTCGACCTCAAACCCCAATTTCTTGCTGAACTCGTCAAACTTGGCGTGCTCCTCTGGAAATTTCGACCAAGCGGCGACTATTTTGGCTTCGGGTATCCCATTCAAAGCTCTGGAATGGACCCTAGCCATGAAGCCTAGGCCCGCAAGACCTATTCCTGTTTTCTTCATAAAGCATTGTTTTTTAAGATTGAATTTAAACTTATCGAGTTTGGATTCTTTTTGATGCAATTGCTTGTCGAATTGCTCATGTGGTGCGGGGGAAGGGATTTGAACCCGCATAGCAGACCCATCCTTGATTCTCTTGGTAGCTCCTGATTTTTGAAATGTTATCAAATGCTACAAACAGTAACGTTTATATGTGTGGATGATAAAGAAGACTTGGTGGGGAAATGGTATCAAAAGTCCAGATTGCGACACGTGTTGACCAGGATTTGTTGACCCAAATCAAAGAAATTGAGGGTGAAACGCAAGCAGATAGGGCGGAAGTAATAAGACGGCTATTGAATGAGGGGGCCAAGCAATACCGGCTTAAGAAGGCAATAGCGTTGCTTCGCGATGGCAAGGTGACAGTTTCAATGGCTGCGGAGATCGCCAGCGTATCGGTTTGGGACATCGTAGAGGTCATGCATGCAAAGAGGATACCAATCCCGTACACCGCCGAGGACCTGCGCAAGAGCTTAGAGCTGGTCCGATGATTGTTTCTGATTCGACGCCCCTGATTTACTCGGCCAAGCTAGGTTATCTCACGCTCCTCCAGAAACTTTTCGCGAAGGTAAATGTTCCGGATGAAGTCATGGCAGAAGTCATGCGCGGCAAGCAGTTGGGTTTCGGTGACGCGACCGTTATCGAACAGGCGAAGCAGGAGGGCTGGATAAAGGTGATTAAGCTCAATAGCGTGCAAAGGCGTGAACTCCTCAAGCTTCGACGGACTTTTGGTGATATCAGCGAGGCAGATGCTGCAGCGATCGTGCTCGCTAAAAGTTTGGGTGCCAACCTTTGCCTCGACGACAGCAGGGCCATCAAAGTGGCTGAAGTTCTGGGAATAAAGCACATCGGCACACTTGGGGTTCTTCTGCTTGCTGTCAAAAAGAAATTGTTGAGCAGAGAGCATGTTAAAAAGCTGGTTCTTTTACTGCCGGAGCGCGGGTTCTACGTATCTCACGATGTGCTCTCGGAATTTCTGAAACAACTGGAAGTGCTCGGGAAGTAATGGAAAGAGCTGGTGCGGGGGAAGAGATACCGACTACCGTTTAATTCTACCAAAACTGCGATCACAGTTAAAGCAAATTTAAGGTGCTCTCCTAACGCAGGGGAGCACCTATTCTCTCTTTTAACAGTGACGAATCTTAAAAAATTATCAGATTTATCGTTAGGAGCACGGCCAGCTCCAACGCCAAAACTGGACCAAGCACCCCCAAAAACAATCCACGCTTTTTACCTGGCCAGTACAGGTAAGCGACGACCAAGGCTGCAATGAGAAACGTGAGAATGGGAGATAAGTTAGATAAGCCACATAAAGGTAACCAAAGGAATGATGAAAGCACTATTGCCCCGAATGTGAACTTGACGAGCTTCAAAACTCGTCCCAAGTCCCGCCTGAGGGGTGCCCAAACTATGATTGCCCCAAGCCCGACAAATAGAGATAACAAAACAGCTGAGATAGGTAAAAACAACAGATGGGTTAACACCATTCCCACAAGTGTGTGGGGGAAAACCACCATAAATATGGCTGCTACAAACGCGGGCAATACTAGGGCTAAACACAGGGGGAGCACTCGTTTCAAGTCTCGGCTGAAGAACGCCCAGACCCCGATTGCCCCGACCCCGGCAAATGTCAATAACAACATGGCTGAGACGGGCAAAAACACCAGAATAGGGAAAACCACCTGAATCCCGCCAGCCTCCAGAAGCAACATCAAAGTTGCCATCGGGAAGAGCACAAAAAAGGCAATAGCTCCAAGTGCCACGATTCTCTTTTTTGTTAGCCTCGATTTCTTTTTTATAGAATTTCTCTGTACCATCTTCTAATCACCTCTTCTGTCTTTCCAAAAATTTCTGTCCCCATGAAGTTTAAAGCAAAGAATCCAACGACTTTGTTCTCTCCCCTTTCAAGGACTATTTCATGGGCCCTCGCAACATCCTCTTCACTGTGCCCGGACCCCCACTCCCACACACCAAATTCGGTAACCATGACTCCTTTGGCATTGTCCCTTTCTGCAAAACCGAGAACTGTATCCAAAACGTTGTCAACAAATTGTGGGTAATCTTCTAGCGTCATGTCGGCACGTGGGGTGATGCTAAATCCGATGTAGTCATATCCCCAGAAGTCTGTAGGCCAGTCTCCGGATAGCACTTCGTCATGGCAAAATATGGCTCCCTTCCAAATGACCTCACCGTGGTAAACCTCTCTTATTCTGGGGAGGATTTCTTGTCCCCACCTTGCAGTATTTTCCCAAAATATACAGTCTGGTTCATTCAAGGGGGCAAAGAATTCAACCCCACATCTCTCCGCCAATTTGGCCAGCTCGATGATTTCTGAGTTCAAAGCTTCCGTATCTACCTCCCATGGTTTAGGATAAGGTGGCGCGAACCACGTAGTCAATACAACTTTCAAACCATTCCTATGAGCCGTTTGGATGTTAGCAATTAGTAACTCTTTAAACAGACCAGCCTGAAGGAAGACTGTATTCGCCCCCATATCCTTCATCCCGGCCAAGGAGTTGGGCGATAGAATGGGGCACCAAAACCCTTTGTAAACCTGCACTTCAGTCTCAGGTGGGGAGCTTGAGTAGAGGTAGATGGTTGGGCCCAGCAAAATCAGATACGCCAAAATTGGGGCTGTCACCCGGGGGCTTTTGATGAAATTCTTAACCCTCTTTTTAGTAAATGATTTTTTAAATCCACCCCAATACATTTTATCTCTAACACGTTTTCTTAGAGATTTCCTGAATTCAGCCCGGCCCATGCTGGAACCTCCTCATCTTTAATTTACCTTTTCATCTAATAATGGGACTTGCCCCATTCTCTTTCCATCATGGGTTTCGTCAGGAAGTAGGCGCCCGAACTTTGTCATCCCTGCGATAACAACAACGGCTACCACAACTATCACCACTGCTGTCGCGATTCTTTTTTCTTTCACCGACATGCGTCCCAACCTAAATCTGTTAAGCATCAGTTAAAAGTCTAACCCGGGCCGTGACGAAGTTCTTGCCAGGACACCCTTCAAAAAGAAAAAGGGCTGGGTAAGTTAACGACATCAAAGTGGTGCGGGGGAAGGGATTTGAACCCTCGAACCCCTACGGGACCAGCCCCTCAAGCTGGCGCCTTTGACCAGGCTCAGCCACCCCCGCACGATTAAACATCGTTGAGGGGGCTCTAAAAATTTGCCGAACTGCGCGGATTACAACTTCTTCAGCTGCTTGACGAAGTCCTTGCACTTGTCGCCGAGTATGTCTAGAGCTTTTGACAACATTCGCTCGGGCGGCAGGGCTCCAGTAGATTCAATTTTGAATATGAACTTGCTCCCGTCATGTCCTATTTTTACCGCTCCCTTTGGGCAGGCTTCCACGCAGGCGCGGCACATGGTACATTTCTCGACATCTGTTATTCCCACCTTACCACTGACGAGTTCCAATATCTTCTGCGGACACCGCTCGACACAAGCGCCGCACGCGTCACATGTCTTCGCGTCCAGCTCGAAAATCGGCATGTACTTGTATGAAATCACGCCAGGTTGCCATTGCGCGTGGTTCTTCCCTTCGCCGAGGTGGGAGATCGCTATGAGTTGAAGGCGCTGACCGTCCTCAAGCTTCACGAGCGGGATAGAGTCGCTGACCGGCACGACCTCTTTGTCCGCAGATTTCATGTCACCGCTCATAACAACCGCCGGCCCCTCTTTTTTGAGCGTCAACTTCACGCTGCACTTCTCGCAACGCTTGTCATCGCACTTGCACTCGCTCGGGAGAATGTATCCATCCGGCGTCTTGAGGGGGACTAATCCAAGGCGATGACTCAAAATCTCGTCGTGCATCACCGAATCGTTCGCAACAAACTCAACCTCATCGATAGCCATTACTGGCACCTCTCTCAGCATTATT
>Ga0209610_1000126_pt1 | contig 37913 bp, 22 predicted proteins | sample LakKivw275mmetaG_FD_184137 | JGI IMG/M metagenome (GOLD analysis project Ga0209610, IMG submission 184137) | Anoxic lake water microbial communities from Lake Kivu, Rwanda to study Microbial Dark Matter (Phase II) - Lake Kivu water 275m metaG... | ecosystem: Environmental > Aquatic > Freshwater...
TCGTTATCCTGAGTATCAACGGCGGTGACCGCGTACCAGTACATCGTGTCGGACTGCAGCCCGGAGTCGCGGTACGCGGTGTCGGTGATAGTTGAGGCGTTGATGCGCGCAAGAGGAATCGAGTCGGTGCCGCGGTAGAGGTTGTAGCCGGCGAGGTCGAGCTCGCGGTTGGGAGACCAGGAGAGCCGCATCCCGAAACGGAACGGCATGGCCAGAAGGCTTTCCGGTGAGAGCGGCAAAAGGCGAGGCGTGGCGCGGGCCTCGGCCGAAGGTGGCCCCTCGAACCCGTTCGAATCGCGGGCCACGACCACGCCGTAGTAGCAGGTATCGCTGTCGAGCCCAGCTATGCGGTATGAGGTGACGAGACCGATACTCGCGGAATCCGTGTACACCCGAGGCGACGAGCCCCAGAGCAGTTCGTACCCGGCGAGGTCAGATTCTGCGTTCGCCTGCCAGTTTGCCTCCAGACTCGAACCATCACCAACATCGCGGAGCACAAAGTCCTGAGGGGCAATCGGTGCAACCGCGAGCGATGCGACCGTGGCCACGGCCATCTTCGTGACTTCGGCCGCGAGCGGCATCGAGAGATGCGACAGCGAGTCGCCGCTCGTGTGATACCAGATGTACGGGTCGGCCCCGTATTCATAGCCGCACGTCGCCGCATAGTTCTGGTTGTCGAACGAGCGCGAGTCAGAGGGGAAGCTGCGGTAGGTTTCCCGGTGCGCGAGGGTGGTATAGGTAGAGGTAACCTGCGCTTCGTACTGAACGAAGCGCCTGGCCGCGTCGACCCCGACGAGGGCTACACCCCAGTCGCCGCCCGGCCACGCTATCATGTCGAAGTCGAGGACGCAGACGATGTCGTCACCCCGCGCCCGAGCCTCCTTCGCGTAGTGGTCGGACCCGTTCAGGCCGATGTCCTCGCCGGTGAAGGCAATGAACTTCACCGTGCAATCGAGGCTCTCGCCGGCCAGCACCCGTGCTGCCTCGATTGCAGTACACGTGCCCGAACCATCGTCCTCGGCACCGGGTGCGATGCTGTCCGGGATTTCCGACATCGCGTCCAAGTGGCCGCAAACGATGAATACCTTCTCCGGGTGGGTCCTGCCGACAATCGTGCCGATCACGTTGCGCCAGGTGTCGCCGTACGCCGGGTAGGAATCGAGTTGGACCGAGTCGAGGCCCAAAGATGCGAAGTAGGTTGCTACGTACTCCTCGGCGTGCCGGCAGGAGTCGGTGTATGCGTAGCGAGTGCTGAAGTCCTGCAGCCGCTGAAGCCGGCCCTGGATCGAGTCGGGGCTGACCTTGGCGATGAGGCGCTGGATGAAGGTGTCCGGCGCGGGACATGACCCAATTCGGCTCGACGAATTGGGATCGTGTCCCAAGCCGGGCCGCAAGCGGTCCCAGACAGAGTCAATAGGCATTGTAGATTGCAGATTGAGGACTGCAGGTTGGGAGGACAGAGCAGGTCCTGAGGCGGCAACGAGGAAAAGGAGCAGCAATACGCTTGTTTTCACGAGACCAGTTTCGGCCCAATACGCTGACTGTCAAGCACGTGCAGACTGCGCTTGACAGCAGGCAGTTATCACGTGAACATTAGGCATGAAAACACTGGCTACCGTCCTCTGCCTGTTCCCGGTACTGGTCCTGGCGCAAACCTGCCCGGGATGTCCGAACAGCGGCGCTGAATCCGCACCGTGCCATTGGCTGGAGGTGACCGGCGTCGTGCCGGACGGTCCCGCAGCCAAGGCCGGAGTCATGCCGGGCGATGCGCTCACGAGTTACGACGGTAAGCCGATGGGCTGCCGGGCCGAGCTGACCGCGGCGCAGGCTGCTGTCGCGTCGGATTCGCTGGTGGCCACATTCCGGCGCGGACAGAAGGAGCTGAGTTTCGTGCTGCCCAAGGGCAAGCTCGGCATCTACTTTGCCGAATGGATGAACGACGTGTCGCCTGACTCGGGCGCGAAACTGATAGCAGGAGTCCCGAACCTGAGCTGGAACGAGATGAACAGCTTCATGGGCGCGCTTCAGGCAGTCGGCAACAAGCTGGGCGATCACGCCGGCTACGCGTTCCTGTGCGGGGTTTCGGGCGCGGCGTTCCGCACCCAGTTCTTCGATACGTGGTGTCCCAGTTCTCCGGATGCAACCGTTGGCTTTGACGCCGGGGCCGTGGCCCTCAAGGCGTGCGGTCTCAACCCGACGTGGCTGCACGTCTCAAGCGACGGCAAGAACAAGCCGCAAATAGTCTCGGCAATTAGAAAGAGCATTGATGCCGGGATGCCGGCGCTTGCCATCGACCTGATTGAGACTCCGGAGTGGGGCATCATCGTCGGGTACCAGAAGAATGGCGATGAGCTGCTCTGCCGGACCTACTTCGACAAGCGGAAGGCGTTCGACATCGCGCAGAAGTTCCCATTCGCAGTGGCTATCCTCAAACCCGCCGGCAAGATGCCGGACGAGGACGCGAGCATCCGGGATGGGTTCGCTGTCGTATCGGAGAACCTTGCCGCCGAGAAGTATGGGGAGTACTATTCGGGGCTGGCCGCGTTCGACAAGTGGACGGCGCGGCTGCGGGAGGATGACTTCACCAAACTCGACAGCGAGAAGCTGTCGAACGTAGTCCAGGCGAACTACTGGATTTACCAGCGGCTGATTGCGGACCGGAAGACCGGGATCGAGTACCTCCAGCTCGTCGCTCAAAAGATGCCGGACCTGCAGCCGAAGACCGATGCCCTGGTTGCGCTCTATCAGCAGGAGATAGCTGCGCTCGAGCCGTTGCTTGAACAACTGCCAAGCCCCGGATGCGTCGTCCCCGGCTGGCAGTGGGAGCAGGCTGACCGGGACAAGCAGGTTGTGACACTGGCCAGCGCGCGGTTATTTGAGGAGCAGGCCCTTCCGTTGTGGAAGGAACTCGCCGCGGCAAAGTGACGCGGAAAATGAGGACTGCACCGCGCTTCTGAGCGCTCCGGGGACTGCCCCCATTTTCCAGGTGGCAGGAATGCTTGAGAAGTATCGCCCCGAGTATTTCCGCGAGGTCGCGAGCTTCGCGCGGAAGTGCACCAACTTCTTCTACGTCAAGCTCATCATCAAACTGCACGAGAGCGGCCGCCTGCCGGGCGAGTGTCACGTCTGGCGCGAGCACGGCCATATCGTTGCCTTCGCGGCCGCGGCATATCTCAATCCGGATGACGCCTGGCTCTGGGGGATGAGGGTTGACCCGGACTACCGCAACAAGGGGGTCGCCGCGAGGTTCACCCAGGCCCAGTTGCGCATCATCAAGGCAACCGGGCGGACGTGGGCCGGGCTCAATACTCTCGACCACCGCAGACCGGCGCCGACCTTCCGCGTTATGGAAAAGCTCGGGTTTCGACTCGAGGATACCTACGCGGATGACGTCTACTGGCGCCGGCCCAGGCTTGTGCTGCGGCCCCGGCTTGCGCCCTTCCGCGGTTTCCTCAACCACTCACGAGCGCTCGGCCGCAGGACGTTCTTCCATTCACGGTTGGGATGGCTCAATTCGCGTCTGATACCCGCGCGGCGCCGGGAGGTGGACCGACTGGGGTTCACGCTCGACGGCGTGCCGCTGGCGGTCAATCGTTTCCGGTACACCGAGAAGGGCCGCCGGTTCACCGGCGTGACCGTCAACCTGTTCGACCGGCCCGCAGACTTGAAGGTGTTCGTGCCGCGGCTGCTCGCGCTCGTGCCGAAGCGCGGGCACGTGGTGGTGAACTACCCGGCGGAGTGGCAGTACCAGTTCCGGGCCGCAGCAAGAGCCGCGATTCCGAAGATGAAGCGTAACCGCGGCTACTGGCCGAGCACCTGGCGCATTTACGGCAAAGAACTGACGTAGCCAGCCATCGAGATCCTCTTACCGCCCCGCTGCTGATTCAATCGGGCTACATCGTCCGCATGATACCAATAAGGCTCATGCGGATCAGTGGCCAGAATAGGGGATAAAACACGGAATCAGAGGAGGTTGAGGATGCTCAGGGCATAGTAGAGGGGGTCACCGGGGGATGGTATGGGGGATTGTCTGCGGGATTGTCTGGAAGGGGATTCTGGAGGCGATTCGGGACGCAACTTGGCGGGCGATGTGCGGGGCTTACTCCTCTGCAATGTGCAGGATGATTCGGGAATCAACTCGGCTCGTGGTTTGGGAGTCCGTCTGGAGTTCAGCTTGCCAAGTCACCCGAACCGTCGTCCGGAGTGTCATCTACTGAGCAACTTGGAGAGTCACTTGCGGGATAGTCCGCAGGGCAACCTGCGGGACTATTTGCCGAGCAGCGTGCCGGGCTGTGTCCGGATGTCTGACCCGGGTGGTGTCTCTGCTGCGCCGCGGTGCCTGCGTGCGATTCCAGCCAGACTCGGGCTGGAGTTAGCGCTTCAGCTCGGGCGCGAGCTTGGTCACGAACAGCCCGCCAGATGTGCCGGCGACGACAAAGCCCCCATCAGTGGTCGGGCGCACGCAGTACCCATAGCCGGCAAAGAGCGTGTCGGTCCACATCTGCGTGCCGTCCGATGATGTGCGTACCAGAGTCACTTTGTCACCTCCGTCGTCCGGTCTAGTCGTTCCGCAGATAATGTAGCCGCCATCCGCCGTCTGTTCGACCCATTGTCCTCTGCTGCACTCGCTCGGCGCATACGTACCCATCCACAGACTGTCTCGATTCGCGTCTGTCCTGAGCAGGTAGATGCTGGCATAATTCAGCTTGGCTCCGGTGGCGGCGTAGCCTCCGTCTGATGTCTGTATGACCGAGTTGGCATTCATAATGCTGCCGAAGGTCTTAAGCGACGTCTGGAGTCCGAGCGAGTCAACCTTCAGCAGCGTCTTTGTCCCGATGATGCAGCCGCCGTCGGAAGTTCTGCGCAGCGACAGGTTCTCGTCCCTCATTGCACCACCGTAGCCGATAGCGTACTTGCGGCTCCACCTGAACGTCCCACCGCTGTCAGTCCTCCAGAGTATGACGGCGCTATCGCTGACGCTCATGATGACGGCCGTATACGCAGTATCGTTGAGGCCGACAACAGCTGCTGCACCAGCCGAGAATGCATGCCACAGGTAGGAATGCCAGAGCACGTTCCCGGACGCATCGGTTCTGATCAGCGCCGCGCCAACCGGAGAAGTATCGGTCTCGACCCCGGACGCAGCCACAACGTATCCGCCGTCCGAAGTCTGAATCACCGCTGACGCCGTCCCGATGCCGTACGCATTGATAGCCCTCGTCCACTGTGTATCCCCGGATGCGTTCAGCTTGACCAGCAGAGCCGCACGTCCCGGCGTGCTGTCGCGTGAACCGGTATGTCCGACAGCGATATACCCTCCGTCGGAAGTCTGCTCGACGCAGCGTCCCCTGGCACCGCCCCATCCCGCAAAGGTCTCGGTCCACTGCACCTTGGGCGCCTTGGCAGGCTTGCCATTACCTGGTTTGCCCTGCACTGGCTTGCCATTCGAGCAGCCCATCAAGGAGAGGAAACCGGCCGCAAGGACGCCGATCAGCCACGGAGTGTGTAGGCGCGTTGTTGGATCCGTGGCGGGAGCGGAGCCGGGTGTAGGGCGCATGGTCTCGGGACAGGCTAAGGCGCGGGTGGCGAATGTCAAGCGCTGGCTGGCGAATGCCTACTGGCGACTGGGCGAAAAAATGGGACAGTCCCACGGAGCAGCACGTCGAACGTGCTGCGGTACAGTCCCCATTTTCGCCGGCATGCCCCGTCGCCCGTTTCGAAGCTGTATTCGGTTTGCTGATTCCTGTATACTTGTTCCCGCGTGCCTGATCTTCCCGACTGGCTATCCGGACTGAACCCGCAGCAGCTCAAAGCCGTCACCCACGGTGACGGGCCGCTGCTGATCATTGCGGGCGCGGGTACGGGTAAGACCAACACCCTCGCACACCGCGTGGCCTGGCTGATTCACAAGGACGTTCAGCCCGGTCGAATCCTCTTGCTCACGTTCACGCGGCGGGCAGCACAGGAGATGCTCAACCGCGCCCAGGCCGTCTGCAAGCAGGCGACCGCCAAAGTCTGGGGCGGGACCTTTCATTCGATGGCGAACCGGCTGCTTCGGACCTACGGCCGCGTTGTGGGGATCCAGCCGGACTTTACCGTGATGGACGAGTCGGATTCGGCCGACATGTTGGGGCTGATTCGAGCGCAGATGGGCTTGAGCTCCAAAGAGAAGCGCTTCCCGCGCAAGACAACCATCCGTGCCATCTACTCGCGGGTAGTGAACTCAAGGGAACCTCTGGCCACAGTGCTTAAGAAGGATTACCCGTGGTGCGTCGAGGCAGAAGAGGGGTTGCGGACCATCTTCAACACCTACACGAAGCGCAAGGGCGCGCGACAGGTGCTCGATTACGATGACCTCTTGCTCTTCTGGAACCACGCGCTGGAGGATAGCACAGTGGCCGATGCCATGTCCGCGCGGTTCGACCACATCCTTGTGGATGAGTATCAGGACACGAACATCATCCAGGCCGAAATCCTACAGCGGCTCCGGCAGAAGAACCACAACATCACGGTGGTCGGTGATGACGCGCAGTCCATCTACTCGTTCCGGGCCGCCACCATCAAGAACATTCTCGACTTCCCGGACCAGTTCCCCGGCACGACCGTGGTGACGCTCGAAGAGAACTACCGTTCGGTCCAGCCGATTCTCGACGTAGGCAACGCGGTGATGAAACCCGCGCCGCACCGATACACCAAGAATCTGACTGCCGTGCGAGAGGGCAAGCAGAAGCCGATACTGGTCACCTGCCGGGATGAGGATGAGCAGGTCACGGTGGTCTGTGACCAGATACTCGAGCATCTGGAGCAGGGCATCAAGCTGCAGCAGCAGGCAGTGCTGTTCCGGGCCGGGCACCATTCGGACCAGCTCGAAATCGAGCTCGCCCGGCGCAACATCCCGTTCCACAAATATGGCGGGCTCAAGTTCCTCGAAGCCGCACATGTGAAGGACCTGCTCGCGTTCCTGCGCATCCTCGAGAATCCGCGCGACGACATGAGCTGGTTCCGGGTGCTGGAGATGTTCGAAGGCGTGGGCCCGCGCACTGCGGAGCGGTTTGTCGCCGACCTTGAGGCGCGAACCTACGACCTTGCGGTAATCGGACAGATAACGATGCCCCCGGCCGCGCACGACCAGTACCAGGCGCTGGCTCAGACCCTGCTTGACCTGCGCAAGGAAGAACTACCTGTGGCGTCGCAGGTAGAACGGCTGAGGAAGTTCTACGAGCCGTTGCTCGCCACGCTCTATGATAACCCGAAGCCGAGGCTACGGGACCTGGAACAACTTGAAGCAGTTGCTCAACGCTACAAGTCGCGGGCGAATTTCATCTCCGACCTGACGCTCGACCCGCCGGACACGACTGCGGATATCGCCGGGCCGCCGTACAAGGATGAGGACTGGCTGGTGCTCTCAACGATGCACTCGGCCAAGGGCTGCGAGTGGAAGGTCGTGTATGTCATTCACGCTGCCGACGGGATGATTCCCTCGGACATGGCGACCGATGACGACGACAGCGTCGAAGAAGAACGGAGACTGTTCTACGTTGCGGTAACGAGGGCCAAGGACTGGCTCTACGTCGTCTTCCCGCTGCGCTACTACTACAAGAAGTACCCGATGGGGGACCAACACTCCTACGCGCAGCTCACGCGTTTCGCGCCCGCGAGCGTACAGAAGCTGATGGACGCGCGTGGCGGCACGTCCCTAGAGGTGCACGAAGGCCCGCCGACCGACGCCGAAATCCGCGCCAAAATCGCCAAGTACTGGGACCGCCGGTTCTAGTGGAAGGCAGCCGAAGCTAGAAGCTAGAAGTCAGAACTGCGGACACAGAAAGTGCGCCCGCAGATTACCCGGGGGCATGACCCGGATCGGCCCGGCGATCAAGGACGTGTCCCAAGCCGAGATCAGGACCAGGACTATCCCGTTTTGCCCGGGCTAGGTCAGGCTGGGCGGCGGGAGAGTTTCAGCTACCCTGGGCTCGGGTTTGGGACGAGCGCCGCTGAGTTCGGCCACTTTCTCCCTTACTTCTTTTGCATGGCCCCACGGGTTGACCGACGGCCAGATGTAGGCGATGTTCCCCATCGGGTTTACGAGGAACGTCGAACGAACGGTGCCCATCAGTTCTTTGCCGAATATCTTCTTGGGCTGCCACGCACCGTACAGGTCGATGACTTCGTGTTTGGGGTCGCTCAGGATGTCGATTGTCAGCTTGTACTTGGCGGCGAATTTGCGGTGGCTGGCGGTTGAGTCGGTACTGATGCCGAGCACTGTGGCTCCGATGCGCACGAAGTCACCCAGCCGTTCGCTGAACTCGCACGCCTCTTTGGTGCAGCCGGGCGTCTGGTCTTTCGGGTAGAAATAGACGACGACCCAGCGTCCGCTCAAGTCCTTCAGGCAGACCTGCTTGTCGTCCTTATCAGGCAGGCAGAACGCGGGTGCCTTGTCACCAACTTTGAGTTTCATTGTTGCCATCGAGTCTCCTTGCTGATTAGACCCGGTTCATTCATCCCCGATGCAGGGAAGGCCAGGCACAGGCACGGTGCCGCGGATGGCAGCGCTTGACCCTCGGCTCCGCATTCGCGACAATCTTGTCCGTGCGCGCCACTCTATTCTTGTGGCTCTCTATCCCTTTATCCCTGGCGTTCCCCACTTGACCGCATGCACACTATTGCCTCAGTCACCCCGACTCTCTGCCGGCTGATGGGCATCGAACCGCCGAAGGTCTGCACCGCTCCGCCGCTTGAGCCTGTGCTTGCGTTTGGGCCTGTTCGGGCTGAGTGCGTGCTCGTCTACGGCGCGGACGCAATCGGCCGTATCTTTCTCGACAAACATCCTGACCTGAAGAAACGGCTGGTTGCGGCTTCTGACGTTCAGGTGGAACTCCGCGCCGTGTTCCCGCCCAAGACGCCGGTCTGCTTTGCCTCCATGTTCACCGGCGCGCTGCCCGAGGTCCATGGCATCAGGAAGTACGAGCGGCCGGTGCTCACCTGCGACACTCTTTTCGACGCGCAGGCGCGGGCGGGCAAGAGGGCTGCCATCGTCGCGGTGAAGGATTGCAGCATGGACATCATCTTCCGAAATCGGCCGATTGACTACTTCACCGAGGAAGATGACGCGGCCATTCTTCAGCGGACGCTCTTGTTAGTCGAAGCGGACCAGCACGATTTCATTGTCTCCTACAATCAGGAATATGATGACACGCTGCATGCGACCCGGCATGATGGTCCCGAGGCGGTGGCCGCTGCCGCTCGTCACGTCGAGACGTTCGTGCGGCTGTGGCAGGCAACAGAGGAGCGATGGGCCGGTCACGACCGTGCACTTGTGTTTGTATCCGACCACGGCGCGCACTTCGATTCCGTGAAGGGCAAGGGCGACCACGGTGATGATACTCCTGAGGACATGGACGTCGTGCACTTCTGGCGGGTCCGTCCGGCAGCATCGGCCGACGGCACGGAGCGGGTGCGCGCATCCTGGGATGAGGCCGCCGCGAGCTGGGAGGATTTCGTCGAGTCGGGCAAGGACTGGTACCGGCATGGGCTGCACGGCCCGGCCTTGCTGCGCGCTTGCGGCGACGTGAAGGGCGTGCGCGTGCTCGACCTCGGCTGCGGCCAGGGATATTTCACCCGCCAGTTGGCACGGGCCGGGGCAAAGGTGAGTGCTGTCGACATCTCGGAGCAGCAGATAGCCAACGCGCTCAAACATGAGGAAACTGAGCCGCTGGGTATCGAGTACCGAGTCCTGGATGCGGCTGCGGTTGCCGGGCAGTGGCGTGCGGGCAGCTTCGACCTGGTAACCGCGTGCATGTCCCTGCACGACATGGCCGACCCGGCTGCCGCGCTCAAGACAGCGAGGCGAATGCTCAAAGACCGCGGCAGGTGCGTGTTCTCTGCCTCGCACCCGGTCATGGATGCGCCACTGCGCGGCTGGGAGCGCGACTCGGCCGGGCGCAAGGTGATATACCGTCTGGGGCGCTACTTTGACACCGGGCTGACGGTCTGCCACTGGACCATGGGCCGGCTCAACCGCTACTGGACCACGCCGATTGTGCGGTTCACGGTTGAGGGTTGGAGCCAGGCAATCGAGCAAGCCGGGTTCCTCATCCGGCGCGTCTACGAGCCGCGACCGACGCTTGAGGATGTGGCCCGCGAGCCCCAGCTCGACGACTGCCGAGACTTCCCGTCGTTCCTCATCTTCGACCTCGTGACCACTGAGGCCGCTGGCAGATGACCGCCCGCCACTCTACCCCTCCTTCGTCCGGCATCCTCGACTCTTGGCTGCTGGCGTTTGCCTTTTGCTGCTTGCGCGGCCGGCCCATGCTGTGTCACGGTGGGACAACGTCAGACGCGGGCTTCTGAGGTCAACTCCTGTGCAGGTTCAGCGCATCGGGCTCGGGTTGACGCAGGGCTTCGCGTTTTGCATCTCGCTTCGCCGTCCGATTGACAACAACTTGGGCTGGACGTAAAATCCAAGCCGTATCCGACATATTCGGATTCTGCTACTGCCGGAGCGAAGGCGCGTGCGATGTGAGCCGTACGTTCGGGTCGCCGACAGACGATGTCAGGGAGAAGCGGGGACCCGATCTGGTTGAAGAAGGTGACATCGAGAAGACCGGTTCGCATTCAGGACAGCCGCGACAACCGGCCCTCGTTCAGAGGGCTGCACTCAGTTTGCATCACCGGGCGAGAACTCCAGTTCAGGCCGGCAGCGGTCATCAGCAATCTGCGTCTGCGGCCATCCTTCTCGCCTCAGCCATGTCTCTTCAGACGTCGCATACAGCCCGGACCGCTATCAGGCAAGTGTCCGCCGCTCGCAGGCGGTCGGACCTGCCGGCGAACCGGCGAGTGAAGATGGCGTTTCAGGACCGCAAGGAAGACAGGAGGTAGGCATGCATCAGAAGCAGCGTGGTGGCGGATTTCGCAGGTGGCCGTTCGCGTTCTTCATCCTGTTGCTGGTTTCAGGAATCGGTACGGCGAGGGCTCAACCGGGGCGTGGCCCGGCGCTGGTGCTGAAAGGCATCGCCCAATATCAGGATAGTGCCCTGTTCAGGTCTTCGATTGCGAGTCTTGAGGAAGCGCTGAAGTACGACCTGGATACCAAAGACTCCACCCGTGCCTACTTCTACCTGGGTTTTTCCTACTTCAAGCTGGGGCAGCAGGACGATGGAAACCGGTACTTCAGGATGATAGTCCGGCGGGATGCCGGCGCGAAGCTGCCGCCGGGCGCCGAGGAGTTCACGGACCGCTTTGAGCTTGTCCGGCAGCAGGCAAAGGAGCAACCCAATGCGCCGGTCGAGGAGGCACTGACACCTCCGGGGAAAACGTCGCCAGCTTCAAAGCCCAGGCCGAGCACCGAAAGCGTCTATGTGAAGGTCCCGGTGTATGTCGAACCACAATTCGGCAACTACCTGGCAGGGGCGTCAGGAGGGGCCGTCCTCGGTCTGGCGTCGTACTTCACTTCGGTGCTGTTTGACAACATGGCCGCGGACAAGGTCAGGGCCTTCACGCTGGCCGGCGACTCAGCCGATGCTCAAGAGCTGAAGGCCAAGGCGTCGCAGTATCACTCCCTGGGTAACGTTTTCTACTACTCTTCGTATCCCCTCATCGCGGTGGGGTTCTATCTTGGTCTCAAGCTGTCAGAGCGTGCCCTGCCCGCCAACGTCTCTTTTCTGAACGGTGACAGCCCGATCAGAGTCTGCTGTTCGCTGGACAGGAATTTGAATCTCTCCCTCGGCATAAGGAGGAGCATATGGTAAGACGGGTCCTCGTCCCGCTTACGGGATTGTTGGTCGCTTTTGTGTTAGTCATCTGTGCCTGCCGGTCTGGGCTGAATTTTCCGCCGCGCCTCGTGGTCGCCCCGGTTTCGGATACGGCCCGACTGATCGAGGCGCTTCCCTATTCCGGCGCCGTGTACGTCAGCAAGAACGGCTGCCGGGCCTTCGACCTCGATGCTATCGTTGCGGACGAGGACGACGCGGACTCGACTATCAGTTGGTCGCTCTCACCGGGTCCGGACCTCGCGGTGAAGCTGCACGGTGACACCGCGCAGATTGGGCCGGTCCCTAACCAGGTCTGTTCGAGCTACGTCGTTTTCACTGCCACAGACCCGGGTGGCCTGAGCACCAGCCGGACTTGTCCGATGGTGGTCTTTGACTTCCTGATGCCACTGGATTCAGTCGCGATGGGTCCGAACAGCGTGGCAAACACGGTCCTGGAATACGACTACCGGCCGACCCTGAAGGACGGACTCATCTGGGCTTCGCCGGCTTGCGATCCAGCCTGGCTGCCGGAGTGCTCGGTGGTGGATTCGGCCGGGGAGAAGATGCTCAGGCTGAGAGCCAGCGACTCCGTTGGAACTACCGGGATCTACCTTACGATCAGTGACCCGGTCAACAACGTTGACTTCCACCGCAGTATCACGGTGACGGTGAGGTAGAAGTGCGCACATGTCAATGCCGGACGGGCGGGCTCGGCCGGTGGAGCGGTGCTGAATTCCGACGTGCCGGAGATTTCAGAGTGAACAAGGAGAAGAAGTGAAACGTTTTGTCTTCGCTTGTGTTGTGGCTGTTGCAGTGTGGGCGAGTCCGGCGAACGGGCAGCCCGCCGCCAAGGCGGACCGGAGCACCGCGGCCCCGGACCGAAGCACGCAGTTGGACGTGCGAATACCCCAGCTCATCGCTTACCAGGGAAAACTCACGGATTCCACGGGAAGGCCGGTCGACGACGGCGGCTACGTGATGGTCTTTTCGCTCTCCGCGGACTCCACCGGCAGTTCTTTCTGGCATGAGACCCAGACGGTCGAAACCAAAGGTGGACTTTTCAACGTGCTCCTTGGCAGCAGCGTTCCCATCCCCGCTGACTCCGTCCCGCAGGGTGGGTGCTACCTCGGCGTCAGAGTCCTTCCTTCGACGCAGGAGTTCCGCCGTCAGAGGATTGCGAGCGTTCCGTTTGCTTTCCAGGCCGACAACTCCGACAAGCTTCAGGGCAGGGATACGACCGCGTTGTGGAACGCCAAGACACTCCAGGGAAAAGACACCACCGGCTTCGTCCGCACCAGTCAGGCCGACGCCGTCACAAGCGCGATGATAGTCGACGGGACGATTGCGAGTGGCGACGTCGCCGCCGGCTTCAAGGCTCCGTACGCCGACACCGCCGACTATGCGAAGGCAGCGCCAGCCACCGATAGCGCACGCGTGGCCGGCAACGCCCACCAGCTCCAAGGCAAGGATACGACTGCGCTCTGGAACGCCAAGACGCTGCAGGGCAAGGACACCAGCGGCTTCGTCCGCACCGACCAGGTCAACTCGGTGACCGGCGCGATGCTCGTAGACGGTACCATCGTGCGGGTGGACGTCGCGGCCGGATTCAAGGCGCCGTTCAGCGATACGGCTGACTATGCGAAACTCGCGCCGGCTGCGGACAGCGCGCGCGTGGCCGGCAACTCCCACCTCCTTCAAGGCAAAGACACCACCGCGCTGTGGAATGCCAAGACCCTCCAGGGCAAGGACACAGCCGCACTCGACACGAGGTATGTGAACGAGGGACAGGCTGGTTCTATCGCGAGTACCATGATCCGCGACTCCGCCGTCGGTACGGTGCAAATCAGGGACTCGGCGGTGATCGGAGGCAAAATCGCCTTCGGCGCCGTTGCCGCTAACGAGATCGCCGACAACTCCGTCACTACCTCCGATATCAAGGACGGCACCGTTACGTCGGCAGACATGGCGACCAGCGGCGTCGCGGCCGGGACCTATGGTGACGGATACCATGTTGCACGGATTACGGTTGACTCCGTTGGCCGTCTCACCGCGGCCTCGGACACGACAATTCTCGGCGCGGCGCCCAGCGGTCCAGCCGGTGGCGACCTTTCCGGCAACTACCCGAACCCAGCCATCGCCAAACTGCAGGGTAACCCGGTTTCCGCTGCCTCTCCCAATGATGGTCAGGTCCTGAAGTGGAACGGCAGCGCGTGGACTCCGCGGACCGACAGCACCGGTGGCACGGCCGGTGGCGACCTGACTGGCAACTACCCGAACCCGACGATCGCCACCGACAAGGTGACTTCGGCCAAGATACTCGACGGTACGATTGCGCGAGCGGACGTTGCCTCGATCTTCAAAGCTCCCTACTCCGACACTGCCGATTATGCCAAGACCGCACCGGCTGTTGACAGCGCGCGGGTCGCTGGCAACTCTCACCAACTCCAAGGCAAAGACACTACGGCGCTCTGGAATGCCAAGACGCTGCAGGGCAAGGACACGAGCGCCCTCTGGAACGCGAAAACACTCCAGGGGAAAGATACCAGCGGCTTCGTGCGGACCAACCAGGCCAACTCCGTAACCAGCGCGATGGTCGTCAATGGTACGATCGTGCGGGCGGATGTAGCGGCCAGCTTCAAGGCTCCCTACGCCGACACCGCTGACTACGCGAGTTCGGCTCCGGCTTCAGACAGCGCGCGGGTGGCCGGCAATTCCCACCTGCTTCTGGGTAAGGACACGACTGCCCTGTGGAACGCCAAGACGCTGCAAGGCAAGGATACTGCTGCGCTGTGGAATGCCAAGACGCTACAAGGCAAGGACACGAGCGCCCTCTGGAACGCGAAAACACTCCAGGGGAAAGACACCAGCGGCTTCGTGCGGACCAACCAGGCTAACTCGGTGTCCAGTGCGATGATCGTGAACGGCACGATCGTGCGGGCGGATGTGGCGGCCAACTTCAAAGCCCCCTATGCTGATACCGCCGACTACGCTGGTTCGGCGCCGGCTTCAGACAGTGCACGGGTGGCCGGCAATTCTCACCTGTTGCAGGGCAAAGATACCACCGCGCTCTGGAACGCCAAGACGCTCCAAGGCAAGGACACTTCCGCACTCTGGAATGCCAAGACCCTACAGGGCAAAGATACTGCGGCGCTGTGGAATGCCAAGACGCTTCAAGGGAAGGACACCGCTGGTTTCGTGCGCGCCAACCAGTCCAACTCCGTAACCAGCGCGATGATCGTGAACGGCACTATCGTGCGAGGGGACGTAGCCGCCAGCTTCAAAGCCCCCTATTCCGACACCGCCGACTACGCGAGTTCGGCGCCGGCCTCAGACAGTGCCCGAGTTGCTGGTAATTCCCACCTGCTTTTAGGCAAGGACACAACCGCCCTGTGGAACGCCAAGACACTCCAAGGCAAGGACACCGCGGCGCTCTGGAATGCCAAGTCGCTACAGGGCAAGGACACGACGGGGTTCGTTCGTACCGGTCAGGCAAATTCCATCACCACTGGGATGATTGCCAATGGGGAGGTACAGACCGCGGACATTGGCGACGGGAACGTGACGGCGGCGAAGATCGCCGCCAACGCCGTTGACTCGACGAGGATAGCGGATGGCTCGGTCATCGGTGCCGACATCAAGGACCGGACGATCACCTCGTCAGACCTGACCAAGACCGGTGTCGTGGCCGGCACCTACGGTGACGGGTATCACGTGGCCCGGATCACGGTTGACTCGGCTGGCCGCCTGACCTCAGCGTCCGACTCGACCATACTCGGTGCCTCGCCCACCGGCCCTGCCGGCGGCGACCTGACTGGCAACTACCCGAACCCGACGATAGCGGCGAATGCCGTCACCTCGGCCAAGATACTCGATGGCACGCTACTCAGAGCCGACGTTGCCGCCGGGTTCAAGGCACCCTACTCCGATACTGCCGACTATGCGAAGGCAGCGCCGGCTTCAGACAGCGCGCGTGTGGCTGGCAATTCCCACCTGCTGCAGGGCAAAGATACCACCGCGCTCTGGAACGCCAAGACGCTCCAGGGCAAGGACACCGTAGCTCTCTGGAATGCTAAGACATTGCAGGGCAAGGATACCACGGCCCTTTGGAACGCCAAGACTCTGCAAGGCAAAGACACCACCGGCTTCGTGCGTACCGGCCAGGCCGATGCGGTGACCAGCGCGATGATAGTGAACGGGACGGTCGCCAGGTCGGACGTTGCCACCAACTTCAAAGCGCCCTTCGCCGACACTGCCGACTATGCCAAGGCCGCCCCGGCTGTGGATAGCGCGCGGGTAGCCGGCAACTCGCACCAACTCCAAGGCAAAGACACGACTGCACTTTGGAACGCCAAAACGCTCCAAGGCAAAGATACGGCTGCTCTCTGGAACGCTAAGACGTTGCAGGGCAAGGATACGACTGCGCTGGACGCGAGGTTCGTGAACGAAGGCCAGGCTGCCAGTGGTGATTTGACAGGCAGTTATCCCAACCCCACAGTCGCCGCGAACTCGGTGACGTCTGCCAAGATACTCGACGGTACTATTGCCAGGGCCGACGTGGCTTCCAGCTTCAAGGCTCCGTACTCCGACACCGCCGACTATGCCAAGGCCGCACCGGCGGTGGACAGCGCGCGGGTCGCTGGCAACTCCCACCAACTCCAAGGTAAGGACACGACTGCACTTTGGAACGCCAAGGCCCTGCAAGGCAAGGACACCAGCGGGTTCGTCCGCACCGACCAGGCCAACTCGGTGACCAGCGCGATGATAGTCAACGGCACGGTCGCCAGGTCGGACGTTGCTACCAACTTCAAAGCGCCCTTCGCCGACACTGCCGACTACGCCATCTCGGCGCCGGCCTCAGACAGTGCACGCGTAGCGGGCAACTCCCACTTGCTGCAAGGCAAGGACACGACTGCCCTGTGGAATGCCAAGACGCTGCAAGGGAAGGACACGACGGCGTTGGATGCGAGATACGTGAATGAAGCCCAAACTGCTGGCGGTGATCTGACCGGTTCCTACCCGAACCCGACCATCGCCACTGACAAGGTGACCTCGGCCAAGATACTCGATGGAACCATACTCAGGGCCGACGTTGCCGCCAGCTTCAAGGCTCCGTACGCCGACACCGCGGACTATGCCAAGACAGCGCCGGCTGTGGACAGTGCGCGGGTCGCCGGCAATTCCCATTTGCTACAGAACAAGGACACTACCGCCCTCTGGAATGCAAAGACTCTGCAAGGCAAGGACACGACCGCACTTTGGAATGCCAAGACCCTGCAAGGCAAGGATACTACTGCCCTGTGGAATGCCAAGACATTGCAGGGGAAGGACACCACGGTCTTGTGGAACGCGAAGACACTTCAAGGCAAGGACACCACCGGCTTCGTGCGGACCAACCAGGCCAGCTCGATCTCCAGCGCGATGATCGTCGATGGAACGGTCGTCAGGGCGGATGTCTCAGCCAGCTTCAAGGCTCCGTACTCCGACACTGCCGACTATGCCAAGGCCGCCCCGGCTGTGGATAGCGCGCGGGTCGCCGGCAACTCGCACCAACTCCAAGGCAAAGACACGACTGCACTTTGGAACGCCAAGACTCTGCAAGGCAAGGATACCACGGGCTTCGTGCGTACGGGCCAGGCCGATGCGGTGACCAGCGCGATGATAGTCAATGGTACGGTCGCCAGGTCGGACGTTGCTGCCAACTTCAAGGCCCCCTATTCCGACACCGCCGACTACGCGAGTTCGGCTCCGGCCGCAGACAGTGCCCGAGTTGCTGGTAATTCCCACCTGCTTTTAGGCAAGGACACAACCGCCCTGTGGAACGCCAAGACGCTCCAGGGCAAGGATACCGCAGCTCTCTGGAATGCTAAGACGCTCCAGGGCAAGGATACGACAGCTCTCGATGCCCGGTATGTGAATGAAGGACAGGCCTCATCGGTTACGAGTAACATGATAGTCGATGGCACGATTGCGGCCGGTGACCTTGGTCAGATGGGTGCCTCCAACGGCCAGGTGATGAAGTGGAGCGGCAGTGCCTGGGTGCCCGCGAACGATAGCGTCGGCACCGGAGGCAGCGGCACGGTCAGGAAAGTGTTCCAGTCCACCGGTGTTGTCGTCTCTCCCAACCCGATCACCGACTCGGGCACGGTCCGGTTTGACTCGACGTGGGGCGATGCGCGGTTCGTCAACGAGAGCCAGAGTGCCGGCGGAGACCTGACCGGCACTTACCCCAATCCCTCGCTGGCGAGCGTCGGGTCCGGAGGCAGCTACACGCTGGCCAGTATAACGGTAGATGCGAAGGGAAGGGTCACGGCTGCGTCAAACGGGACCGCCGTGCAGGGCGTGACCGCCACTTCGCCCCTGGTCTCCAGCGGCGGCGTGTATCCCAATATCGCGCTCGACACGGCGATGAGCGGTGACCTGACAGGCGCATATCCTCACCCGACGATTGGTGCCAACAAGGTTACGTCAAACAAGATACTCGATGGTACGATTGTGCGGGCCGACGTAGCTGCCAACTTCAAGGCTCCTTACTCCGATACTGCCGACTATGCGATCGCAGCTCCAGCTTCTGATAGTGCAAGAGTCGCCGGCAACTCTCATCTGCTCCAGGGCAAAGACACAACGGCCCTTTGGAACGCCAAGACCCTCCAAGGCAAGGATACTTCCGCACTCTGGAATGCCAAGACCCTACAGGGCAAAGATACTGCGGCGCTGTGGAATGCCAAGACGCTTCAAGGGAAGGACACCGCTGGTTTCGTGCGTACCGGCCAACTCGACGCGGTGACCAGCGCGATGATAGTCAGCGGCACGGTCGCCAGGTCGGACGTTGCCACCAACTTCAAAGCGCCCTTCGCCGACACTGCCGACTACGCTATCTCTGCGCCAGCCTCGGACAGTGCCAGGGTGGCCGGCAATTCTCACCTTCTGCAGGGCAAGGATACGACTGCACTTTGGAACGCCAAGGCCCTACAGGGCAAGGATACCACGGCCCTGTGGAACGCCAAGACGTTGCAGGGCAAAGACACCACCGCGTTTGTTCTCGCCGGACAGGCGAACTCGATTGTCGCGGCGATGGTCGTCGATACAAATGTGACCATGGCCAAACTGCAGCGGGCCGGCGCCATCACCGGCCAGGTCATCAAGTGGAACGGCAGCGGCTGGGCCCCGGGCAACGACAGCATCGGCGGCGGGTACCTCGCCAGTGTTTCACAGGCCAGCGGCGTGATCTGCAGTCCCAACCCAATAACGACTTCCGGAACCGTCGGATTTGATTCGACGTGGGGCGATGGACGATACGTCAATGAGGGCCAGAGCGCTGGCGGTGACCTGACGGGGCTCTACCCGAGCCCCTCACTGGCGAGTGTCGGGGCCGCAGGCAGCTACGCGCTGGCCAGCATCACCGTGGACGCCAAGGGGAGGGTCACAGCGGCGTCGAACGGAAATGCGGTCTCGAGCGTCTCCGGTACGTCACCGATATCGTCGAGTGGTGGACAAAACCCGATCATCTCCCTTGCGACGACGATGGGCGGAGACCTGACCGGCAGCTATCCGAATCCGGCGATCGCCGCCAACGCAGTGGCCCTCGGCAAGATTGCGCGCGGCAGCGGCGCAGATTCCGGAAAGGCAATCGTCGCGCGCGGTTCAGGCAGCGATCCTGCCTGGGGATACCCGGCCGCGATCGGCGACTCCTCGCCGACCGCGATGAAGTTCCTCAGGTTCGGCACGGTCTCCGTCGACTTTCCCAATGCCAACGGCCCCGCCACCGTGGAAACCACGGCGACCATTTCCGGCGTGAAAGTCGGCGACCTGGTCTACGTATTCAGTTCATCTACCTTCGACACGCGCTTCATCCTGTCCGCCACCTGCAGTGTGACGGCCAATGACGTGATCAGACTGCGGGCGTGTCTCCCGACCAACCAGACCGCGAATCCTGCCAGCGACAACATGCGCTATATCTGGCTAAGACCGTAATCCGGAGGCAGGCAAGGCGATGAGCTACCTTCCCGTTTTCTCACTGCTGATCGGCCTGACGCAGGGGGCGGTCTCGCCTCAGCCGGCAGCGCCAATCGCATCCGAGGGCAGCCGGCTCGAGTGCCAGACCTGGTACACTTTCACGTCGGCGGGGACGCTCCACGACAAAGCCGGCCCGTACTCACTTTCGGGCTGCGTTTCGCAGTCTCCGCTATCCATTCCCGCATTCGCGGGCGTCGGCGACTGCTACATCATCGGCGGGTTCTGGAGCGCGGAGTTCAGCGCCCGGATCAGCCACGACCGGGATGAGGTCTTTGTCTCATCGTCCAGGCCCGGAGCTTTCAGGCTGTATCGTAACTACCCCAACCCCTTTCGAACCAGCACCCGCGTTGCCTACGACCTCCCGGCGGGAACCGAAGTCTGCCTGACCGTCTATGACGCGGCCGGGAAGCGGGTCAGAGAGCTTGCCAGCGGCTGGCAGGAGGCCGGCCGCTATGGCCTTAACTGGGACGGCAGAGACAAGGCGGGGAAGACGTGTCCTTCGGGAGTGTACTTCTGCTCCCTCACGACCGAGCATCGGAAGGCAGTGAGGAAGATGCTTGTTGCCGAATGACCTTCGCAGGGCCGCGTGCGATTCCCAGCGACTGCCCCGTTTTTCCTGCCGCAACCTTGATTCCCTTCCCGGTTTCGAGTAGATTGTGGCCGACGGGCCCGTAGCTCAGTTGGTCAGAGCAGCTGACTCATAATCAGCTGGTCGTCCGTTCGACCCGGACCGGGCCCACCAGTTGTGTCGGAGATATGATTTCCCCGGATGAGCAATGGCTGAGATCCTAAGCTGGACCGTGCATCGAGCCAGGGAAGCGCGGGCGAAGACGGCGGTAACTGCGGTTTTCATACTAGCGTTCGTCATCTTCAGTTGGTTCGTTTTCGGCCCTGTGCTCGCGATTCTGGCCGTGGTCGTGTTCTTCCTCGCATTGAATACCTATTTTCTGCCGGTTACCTACACATTCAGCGACAAGGGCATCGAGGTGGACAAGCGGCTTTTCACCACGAGCTATGAATGGAAACAGTTCCGCCGCTGGTTCCGGACAACCGGCGGAATCGTTGTCAGTCCGTTCTCGCGAAAGAGCTACCTGGACAACTTCCGGGGAGTGCACCTGCTGCTGCCTGCCCGCAGCGGCAGAATGTCGAATTACGAAGCTCGAATGATGCACCGTCCGACGGGGGCCACCGAGGCCGACGGGCAGCAGACGGCGAATAGCGTGCAGACCGAGGACATTGTTGCGTACCTGGAGAGGCGGTTTGCGCCGCCACCGCCAGACGAGCGCCTCAAGCTCGATGAGCCGGACGAGGCTGGAAGCGAGAAGCTAGACCAGTGAAGCTGGAGGTCAGGGCAGTCGGGAGTCGCGGAAGGTCCATCGTGGCGAATGGCCACGGGCGAACGGCGAAAGGCGCCTTGGCAGTCTGCAGGTTGCAGTCGGCAGAGTCCAACGCCTGGGCCTGGGTTTGCGTCTTAGCGGCGCGGCCCTGGTTGCGCCGGCTTGACTTGAGGGTAAAGGCCGTTAAGATGGACGCCGAGGTAACCGCAGTATGAAACCTGACCGCAAGCCCGCCAAACCGCAGCCGGCAAAGGCGAAGCCGGCACCAAAGAAGCCGGCCCGTCCCATGATCAACCTCAGCCGGAAGAACTACGCCATCATGGGCGCCGGCCTTGTGACCATCATCGCCGGGTTCATCACACTCGCATCGGGTTCTATCACGCTGGCGCCGATACTCCTGGTTCTCGGGTATTGCGTCCTGATACCGGTCGGGTTGCTGGTGAAATGACGCGGCGACTGGCAGACGCGAAGGCAGTCGGTGCCCTCGTTGCCAGGCTGGCCCGAGAGATCAGTCGTCACAACCGGGAACTAGCCGACCTTGCCCTGGTCGGTATCAAGCGCCGGGGCGTGCCGCTGGCCGAGCGACTGGCGGCGCGGCTGAGCGCCGGCCGCAAGTTCCGTTGTCCGGTCGGCGCGATTGACATCACCCTGTACCGCGACGACCTGCAGTTAGTCGCGGAGACGCCGATCGTCCGTGGCTCGGAAATCGAATTCGACATCAACGGTAAGACTCTCGTGCTGGTTGACGACGTGGTTTTCACCGGTCGGACCATCCGCGCGGCCCTGAGCGAGCTTCTCGACTTCGGCCGGCCCAGGGCGATACAACTGGCAGTGCTCGTTGACCGAGGGCATCGCGAACTGCCGATACAACCCGATTTCGCTGCCAAAGTGATCAGGACCCGACGGTCTGACCTGGTCGACATCTTCCTCAAAGAGACCGACGGCAGGGACGAGATTGTGCTGACGAGGACGAAGTCGGAAGCGAGAAGCTAGATGGCGGAAGTCAGAAGTCCGGACGCCGGAGTCTTGCCAAGACACCAAGTCACCAAGGTCGGGGGGAAACAACCGCCAGGAGCGTCGAGCCCGAATCTGGAATCGACGATCTGGAAACCGGCATGAAACTGCGGTCACGGCACCTGCTCGGCATCGAGGGTCTTGACCGTTCCGAAATCCTGACAATTCTGGACCAGGCCCGGACGTTCCGCGAGGTGCTGGACCGCACGATTCCGATCGTCCCGGCCCTGCGCGGCCGGACCGTGGTCAATCTCTTCTACGAAGCCTCGACCCGCACCTCGACTTCGTTCAGCCTTGCTGCGAGTCGGCTGAGCTGCGGCTGCGTCAACTTCTCGAAGGCGACGTCGTCGGTGTCCAAAGGGGAGACGCTGCTCGATACCGCGCGCAACATCGAGGCGATGGGAGTAGACGGCATTATCATCCGGCACCAATCACCCGGCGCCCCGCACTTCCTTTCACAGCACGTTAAGGCCTTCGTGGTCAACGCCGGCGACGGCGCGCACGAGCACCCGACCCAGGCCCTGCTCGACGCCTACACCCTGCGGGAGAAACTGGGCAGCCTGAACGGAAAGCGCGTGCTGGTCGTCGGCGACATCGCCCACTCACGCGTCGCTCGCTCTAACCTGCTCTGTCTGGCCAGGCTCGGGGCAAAGGTAGCGGTCTGCGGACCGCCGACGATGATACCGCCGGGCATCGAGCAGTACGGCTGCGAGGTGTTCTACCGCCTGGACCGGATTCTGTACGAGGTGGATGTCGTGAATATGCTGCGCGTCCAGCAGGAGCGAATCACCTCTTCGAGCTTCCCAACCGTGCGCGAGTACCGGTCGCTGTACGGCCTCACCCGGGAGCGGCTTCGGAAACTCGCGCCCGAAGTGGTTGTCACCCACCCCGGCCCAGTGAATTGGGGAGTGGAGATGGACTTCGACGTGGCCGACTTCAGTCGGGCGCTGGTGCTGCCGCAGGTCACGAATGGCGTGGCGGTGCGGATGGCCGTGCTGTACCTCCTGGCCGGTGGAGAAGGCGAAGTCAGAAGCTAGATGCCAGAGGTTAGAAGTCGAGAGTGATATCAAGATGAACGCCGAGACGTTCGGGCGGTTGCTGCTAAGGGGCGGGAGCGTAATCGACCCGGAGAGGCAGACGACAAGACGTGCCGACGTGCTGGTCGTCGGCGGCCGGATCGAGAAGGTCGAATCGGGCATCCCGGCGGCGGGCGCGGAGGTGATTGACTGTCGCGGCCTGTACATCGCGCCGGGGTTTGTGGACATGCATTGCCACCTGCGCGAGCCCGGGCGCGAGGACGAAGAGACAATCGCGAGCGGAACCGCGGCGGCACTGGTCGGCGGATTCACGCGCGTCTGCCCGATGCCCAACACCGAGCCGCCAATCGATGCCGAGGCCCAGGTCCGCTTCGAAATCCGCCGGGCTGCGGAAGCCGGCTTCGCCCGGGTCCACCCGGTCGGCTGCTGCACCAAGGGCAGGCAGGGCATAGAACTGGCGGAAATCGGCTCGATGGTGGAGGCCGGCGCGGTGGCCTTCTCGGATGACGGCTCGCCGGTCGCTGACCCGCAGGTAATGCGCCGCGTGCTCGAATACTGCAAGGCGTTCAACGTACCGGTCATCTCCCACTGCGAAATCAGGGAACTGGTTGAGGGTGTCGCCAATGAGGGTGGCGTCTCGACCAGGCTAGGGCTGAAGGCCGGACCGGATGTGGCCGAATCAGCGCAAGCCGCGCGGGACGTGCTGCTGGCCGAGTTCACGGGGGCTCGGCTGCACATCGCCCACGTGTCAGCGCGGGCGACCGTCGATGTCATCCGCTGGGCCAAGGCGCGCGGCGTACAGGTGACCGCCGAGACCTGCCCGCACTACTTCACGCTGACCGAGGAAGCGCTCGCCGGCTTCGACGCGAACTACAAGGTAAACCCGCCTCTGCGGTCGGATGACGACCGGAAGGCAGTTATCGCCGGACTGGCTGACGGTACGATTGACGTAATTGCCACTGACCATGCCCCGCATCTCAAGGGCGAGAAGGACGCGGAGTTCGACGCCGCGCCGCCCGGCATCATCGGGTTCGAGACTGCGTTCAGCCTCGGGTACGAGAAACTCGTTCTCGGCAAAGTTCTGCCCCTGGCCGACTACGTGGCCCGGCTGACCGAGGTACCGCGCCGGATTCTCTCGCTGCCGGCGGTAAGGGTCACCGTGGGCTCGGACGCGGAACTGGCCGTGCTCGACCTGAAGGCGGAATGGACGTACGAACCGCCGAGAGTCCTCTCACTATCCCGCAATTCGCCTTTCCTCGGCTGGACGATGCACGGCCGGGTCTCAGCCGTTCTGCTCGCCGACCGGCTCTTCAGGTTCTAGACAGGACCGAAGAGAGTAGACAGTAGGCAGCAAACAGCAGGCAGTAGACAGGTAACAGGAGATGGGGGTGTGGTCGCTATCGGGGGGCGCGGAGCACCCCGAGGCCTGCCGGCTCACCATCGAACGGAGCCTGCCAGACCGCGACTTCCTTTGTCCGTGATTGATACCGGCTGGCATTGACCCTCCACTCACTGCCGACCGGCCCGAAGTCAGAGAGCGGGGTTGAAAGCTCGACTGTCCAGTAGTCAGAGCCTCTCGCGGTCGCCACCCGCCAATTGCCGTTCCAAGTCGGGTCCTTTCCGGGTTTGTCCCCATCAGGCCAGCACTTGCAGTCGGCGACCGTGCCAATCAGGTTGACGAGTAGCTGGTAGCAGCTATCGCTCGGAGCGGCACCGGCCCGCGTACGCACGCCGGCATCGGAGTAGCCGGGAATCAGGGGACTCAGCCTCCGGGCAGGAGGTCGGCCGAAGTCGAAAACGATGCTCAGGTGGTCGTCATCGTGCACCTTGCCGTCGCGGACTAGAGCTTTGGCTTCGAGCCCGGCTGCCAGCGAGTCGGAGCAGCGTGCCGCAATGTAAAGCAGACTATCGTCGCGCGCAACCCAGAGTCCAGTCGTCGGTAGCGGACTGCGTCCCCCGGTTCGGCTTCCGAACCCGCGCAGGGTCGGTTCGCCTTGCCAGCAGTCGTCATTCAACTGCCCGTCGATGACCGGCCGCCTGAGCGCGCGCACCATTGTGGCTTTGCGTCGAATCGGCAGCCGTACGGCGAGAGTCGTCTTACGGCGCGGCGCGTAGGCGTAGACAGTGGTCACGCCGGGCAGCGGGTAGAGGCTGTCCGGGTTGTCCAGGCTGGCGCGGAAGCTCTCGCTGACCTGCCCCGTTGGGGCCATGCTGTAGGTGATTTCGTCCGGGACGAGTCGCCAATGGGTCTTGTCCTCGCGCCAAGAGAGCCGGCCGGAAATCTCCTGGTCGGTCAGGTTCCTCACGATTGCTCGCACCGATACCCCGCCCGAATCCGGCACCGCCGCGGTATCGAGCGTAATCGCTTTTGCCTGCGCCAGCGCGAGGGCCCGGACTGACCCGTAGGTCACAGTGTCGGCCGGCATCGGTTCGATGTGCCCCGGCTCGTGGACGGTGACGTCCACCGAATCGCCATTGACCTGGCACAGCAGGTAGTTCTGGAACGCTCCCGCACTGGGTTCGCGGTAGACCTTGAACCTGCTGCCCGAGGGGCCGACCTGGAAGTAGCGGACTCCATTCCACGTGTGGGAACAATAAAAGTGGTCATGCCCGGTGAAGACATAGCCTACGCCCGTACTCTCGAATTTCGTCTGAAGTGGCTCCGGTAATCCTCTATCCAGCGCGTCGCGCCAATACGGCCGATGCATCACGATGAAGATGCGATGCTTCTTGCGCGCCCGGGCAAGTTCCAGGTCCAGCCATTTGAGTTCAGCCGGCGGCAGCGACCGGGCTTCGGTCCAGCGGCTGTTGTCAAGGAAGATGAAGACCGAGTTGCCGCGCTCGAGGGTGTGCATCGGCCGGCCGACGCGCCTTGCGAAAATCGGTTCGGCAGCGTCGCTCGGAATGTCGTGATTTCCGGGCGCGACGTAATAGGGGATGCCGGTGGCGCGAAGCTGGCCAAGGACCGTGTCCCAGCGAGCGTTAGTCTGTTCGAGCCCGGTATAGCCCTCAATCAGGTCACCGGTGCAGATGATGAAGTCCGGCCGGAACAGGGTGATTTCGGCCAGAATCTGCTTGAAGACTTCAGGGCGCGCTGCGCTGGTGCGGTCGCCGAGCACCGCGAATGTGAAGGGACGGTTTGCGGCCGCGCTGACCGCGGCCGCTGCGACCAGGACGACAAGCAGCGTTCTTTTCACATCTGAGGGTAGCACACTCGTGTGCCCGGGTCAAACCAGCAGCCCGATAACCGATATTGACAACATGAAAGACGGATGGAAGGGACCCGGAAGTTGTGAATGCCAGCCCGGACACTCGACCCCTTGGTTCCGCGAATCCTGGAATCCTGTCTTTCGCTATTTCGCTCCCAACCGGCCGGTGTGCCGCGCGTCGTGGTGAAACATCGGCCAGTCAGTGACGGCGAGCGTTCCGCCCGGTCTGCCGGCAACGGCGAAGAGGCCGGAACCGGTGGCGATGTAGACGATGCCGTACTGGTCGACCACCGGCGACGGCTGGTTGTCGAGCGAAAGCCGTCCGCCCGCACCCGGCACACCCAGGGCCGTCTTCCAGCGCGGGCCGGAGCCGGGGTCGTTCATGTCAAATGCGTACAGCGATGAGTCGTCGGCGACGTAGACGATGCCATCAGCGCACAAGAGCGGCGTACTGCTCACGACGTCCGTCGTGGTGACCGTAACCGGCCAGCCGGCCGCCGGTTGGTGGCTGTCCTGGTCGATGCGGTAGAGTTTGCCGTCGTCGCAACCGAAGAAGATGTTGCCGTCGGGACCGAGCACCGGCGACGACGAGATGCCGCGCGGTGGCGTGATCCTGTACTGCCAGTTGATGCCGCCGTCCTTCAGCGCAAGCAGGCGGCCGTCTTCGGTGCCGACATAGACGGTGCCGTCGGCGGTGACTGCCGGCGAGGAAGTTATGAAGACTGCGCTGTCGGCCAGGACCTCCCAGTTCAGAGTGCTGTCGCTGTTCAGCGCGTAGATGTAACCGCTGCCGTCGCAGCAGTAGATGCTTGCGTCCGGCCCGATTGCCGGCGAGCTCGCCATCCAGGAGCGCAGCGCGTAGTCCCACATCCTGACCCCGGTGGCGCTCAGCTTGTGGATCTCTTGGTCCTCGCCGCCGCAGAAGACGCTGCCGTCCGAGGCCAGCGCCGCGGTCGCGGTCATACCGTCGAGGCCGTTGCCGAACCGCCACTTGAAAGTGTCGCGGCTGTCGTCGGTGCCAAACGCGTAGAGCCAGCCATTCTCATTGCCCACGTACCGTGTGCCGTCGGCGCCGATGGCCGGCGACGAATTGTAGGCGTCGGGGTCGACTATCGAGAGCCGGTTCGTGACGAACGCCTGGTAGGCGTCAACCACGTATAGCTGCCCGTCGGCGCTGCCGCAGATGATGCCGGTCCGGTCGTCGCCCCGCCAGAGCGATGCACCGACGGCCGGCGAGGCCTCGAACTCGCCGGCTATGCCCCAAATCAGCTCTCCTTCGGCCACGGTCCGAAAGACCATCGCGGGCGTTGTTGGATTCGTATTGCCGGATACGTCGAAGGCGCGCACGGCCACGGTGTAGCTGTGCGTATCGCCGGCCGGAGTCCACTCAGCATAGCCGTCCACGCCCGACGGGAACAGCCCGGACGTAACCGAATCACTTCCGTCGAAGTACCACCGATAGTACAGGCTGTCGCCGTAGCGGTCGATGGCCGAGGCGTAGAACCGATAGGCGGGGCCGTTGGCGATGCCGCGGCGCGGCGTGTACTCGTAACGAATCGACGGAGCGTACGGAGCCACGTCGGGCGACAGGATGTAGACGCTGTCCGGCGCCGACCAGGCCGAAGTGTCGGCACCGTCGGTGGCCGCGGCATAGACTACCTTCCAGCCATTCTGCGAATAGATGACAGTGTCGGTGTATGCTTCACCGCTTGCCAGCCTGGGGCTGAACCCGCTGACTTGTCCTTCGGAAAAGAAGTACCTTATCCGGACCGAGTCGCCGTCCTCGTCGGTCGCCGACGTCGTGAAGGCGATGGGCAGTCCGACCGAGTCAATGCCTGAGTGGGTCGGTTTGAGTGGCGCCTCGGGGGGATGGTTCACAGTGACCGAAACCGGCAGCTTGTCGGACCAGCCGCTCCAATAGCCCCTCGCATCCTGCGCCCTTGCCCGAACTGCGTACGAGCCGATGTTCGGCCACTGGTGAGAGGCGGAGGCGGTGTCGCCCGCGGGCAGGAGCGCGGTGGTGTCGGCGAGGCCGTCGCCCCAGTCGAACGCATAGAGTACGCTGTCCTGGTTCGGGTCGGTCGTGAAGGTCGAATAGCTGGCGAGGCTCGTTGTCGCCACCCGGTCTCGGCCGGACGGCTTCTCCGGCTTCGCCGGCGCCCGCTTCGGACAGCCGGACACGAACCCGAGCACCGCCCCAAGCGACATCGTCACAACCAAGCGCTGGATTCGCGCCCTCGGGCCGACGCCGCGGCCCCCGCTTCGGTTTCTAGACATCAAATGAGGATAGAAGACACAACGGCGGGAGTCAACCGCAGTTAGCATCGCGATGTACGATCGGCAATCTGGAATGGGCTTCCACGCAGCTAGCGCCCGCCGACTAGAGCCGGCGGGCGCGCCAGCTACGCTGATCGGAAGCTACTTCTTCTTACCGTGCGGTCCTAGGGTTGCGACCACTGCCAGTCCGGCGACACGGCTACAGCCCCGCAGACAGTGCACCTCACGGAGTCGACCGGATGGGTATGCGACTCAAGCGTGTCGGGGTGCACCGGGCACGGCTGAGCAATCGGAGTGCCCGCAAGCGGGCCGGGTAGTGGGGATGGGGAGCGGTAGTTTTGAGTCGTGCCATTGGGGTAGGTGTGGTGGGACCATGCCCAGAAGGTTGGGTGTGTGCAGGCCGGCCGTACTGGCGGGGTCGCAACTGTCTCTGTCGCGACTGTCTCTGTCTTCGGCGGATTCGACACGTTCCCTGGGCCGCAGCCGATGAGCAGCCCGAACGAGAGCAGCATGCTGCAGGCCAGCATGCCGACGGTGATAGCGGACCGGTATTTATCCTTCTCCATGAGGTGAATGGTAGCTCCCCGGACTTGGATGTCAAGGCGAGTCGGCGCGCGGGGACTGGGCTTGACATCGGCTGTCCTCGTTCTATCCTTGCAGCAGGCGAATAGCCGTGGACGAATCGACTGAAATCCAGGACCTGAAACGGCGGCTGGCTCAGGCAACGACAGATGCCGCGCGGCTGGCCGTGCTGTTCAAGTTTGGCAGACGGGCATCCGAGGTGCCGCGCGCAGAGGCAGAGACGTACCTCTGGGAGGCTATTGAGCTGGCCCGCAAGGTCGGGACCTCTATCGACCTGGCTGTGGCCGGCGTAGAAGCCAGCGAGTTCTACCGGAACTCGGGGGACATGGCCCGCAGCCTGGAGTGTGCCGAGATCGTGCGGGAGGCGGCGGGCTCGTCGGGCAATCCCACGCACCAGGGGCAGTACTTCTATCTCGTGGGCCGCATCAGCGAGGTGCAAGGTGACTACGGGCGTGCCCGCGACTGCTACGAGCATTGCCTGAGCATCTGGCGCGAGGCCGGCTTCACCAAGGCCGTTCCGTCGGCAATGCATCAGCTCGGCAGCCTGGCCGTTCTTCAGGGGCACGAGGCAGAGGCGCTGGAGTGTTTCCAGGAGTGCCTGAGGATGTACGAGGAGCTTGGCGACGTCGCCCGTCAGGCGTACAGCCGACAGAACATCGGTGAGACTCTCAAGCGTTTGGGGCGCTGGGAGGACGCGATCGAGTGCTACTATCGTACAATCGCGGTTGCCGAACAACATAACCTGCCGACGGCGCGAGCCCACGCGCTCAATTCTCTCGGCGAGCTGTTTCTTGAGCGCGACAAGACCGCCAAGGCTATCGACGCCTTCAGGATGGTTCAGGAGGCCGCAGAGCGAGGGGAGGCTCCGCCGGATACGGCCCGCGAAGCGATGTACAACCTCGGCCTTGCCTATCACCGGCAGCAGGACTTTGCCGGCGCCGAACAGGCGTACGGCCGTTCGCTGGACCTGGCCGAGACGTCCGGTGACCGCTACGCCCTGGCAGCCGTGCTTTGGCGAATGGCCGAACTGGCGCTCGACCAGGGGCAGTTGGACCAGTGCCGGGAGTTGGCTGAGCGGTCGGCGGCAATCGCGGGCGAGATCGGGGTCCCGAGTGAAGAGGCGCAGGCCGCAAGGGTACAGGGGCTTCTTCATTCGACCAGGGAAGAACACGCGCAGGCACACGCCCGCTTCGAACACGCGATGGGGCTGCTTCGTGACCTTGAAGAAGGCCTGGACCTGGCGCGGGTGCGGTTTCACTACGGCAGATATCTGCTGGCGCAGGGTGAGAATGAATCGGCACTGACCCTGCTCAAGGCTGCCTCGAGCGCGTTCCGCCGGCTCGGGGTCGTCGCGGGAGCGCAGGCGGTAGACCGGCTGCTGTTCCAGCACGAGATGGGGGTCAACCGCGATATGGCGCTCCTGCAGGGGATATCCGGGCTGGTGTCGCTCGGGGTCGAACCTCAGGTGCTGCTGGATCGGGTAGTCGAACTGCTGCTCGAGGTGCTCGGCTTTGACGGCGCGGCCGTTGTCGTCCAGGGGCGACCGGTGTTGATGACGGGCAAAGTGGACATGAAGCGGATTCCGGCGACGAGCGGGTACGAGGAGCCGGTCGCAAGCGAGCTGGCGTTGAGCTGGATTGTCCGATACCAGGGCAAACTCCTGGGGCGCATCCATCTTGAAAGAACCGTGCCGGCAACGGCCGGGTACAACCCGGTGGTGCTCGACACCGTAGCCAACCTGCTGTCAGCCCCGATGAAGCGCCTGGCCGAGCTCTCGGCGGGTGAGGCGGAGGCGGCGCCGCCCTGTGCCGGGCTCCGGTACAAAGGCGTGGTCGGCCGGAACCAGCGGATGGCCGACGTGCTGAATACTGTCTGTACCGTGGCCGGCAAGAGCGTTCCCGTCCTCATCCGCGGCGAGAGCGGCACCGGCAAGGAACTGATTGCCCGTGCCCTGCACGATTCAGGGGCACGGGCGGACAAGCCGTTCGTGGCCGTGAACTGCGCGGCCGTGCCGGACAACCTGCTTGAAGCCGAGTTCTTCGGTATCGAGAAGGGGACAGCGACCGGCGTGACTGCACACAAAGGCAAGTTTGAGGTCGCGCAGGGCGGGACCATCTTCCTCGACGAGATTGGCGACATGAGTCCGTCGTTGCAGTCGAAGCTCCTGCGGGTGCTGCAGGAGAAGACCTTCGAGCGAGTCGGCGGACACGTCCCCATCAGTGTCGATGTGAGGGTGGTGGCCGCGACCAACCAGCCGGTGGCCGAACTGATGGCAGCGAAGAAGTTCCGGGAGGACCTTTACTACCGGCTTAACACCGTCGAGCTGGTGCTGCCGTCGCTGGCTGAGCGGCCCGAGGATATCCCGGAACTGGTCCGTCATTTCATCCGCAGCAGCAACCAGGAGTTCGGGCGGGACGTGGCGGGTGTCAGTCCGGAGGCGATGTCGCAACTCACCTCGCACCGCTGGCCGGGCAATGTCCGCGAACTTCAGCACGTGGTCGAGCGCTCTGTATTGCTCGCGCACGGCGATACGATACAGGTCAGCGACCTTCCTTGCGGCCTTCAGCCACAGGCTGGGAAAGAGTCAGTGGGGGCTGATTTCAGGGAAGTGCGGCGCGACGCCAAGGAGAGGGCGGCGGCGGATGTCGAACGGTGCGCCATCGTGGATTGCCTCGAGAAGGCACAGTGGAACGTCGACCATGCGGCAGAACTCGCGGGCTACAGCCGTGCCCAGTTCTACCGCCTGATGCGCAAGCACTCCATCGCAAGAGCCCCGCGCTAGCCCGGTCGTCGTCGCCAGGTCTGTCCGCAGTCGCCAATCCTGCAAACCCCAATCTGCAATCTTCAATCCGAAATGCCCCCGCCCGTTCCTGTCTCCCGTCTACTGCCTACTGCCACCTGCCCACTTGCGCTCGATACCGAACTGCTGCATGAGCCGCTGCAGCTTCCGGCGATTCACACCGAGCTTATCAGCCGCCCGAGTCACGTTGCCCTGTGTCGCTCGGAGGGCTGCCTCCACGTCTGCCTTCTCGGGACCCTGGCTTTTAACGCCCGAGGTGCGCCCGTGACTCGCGGATTCGGTGCCCAGCCCGAGGTCGCTCAGCGTCACGAGCCGGCCGACCGATACAAGCACGGCCCGCTCCACGGTGCTGCGCAGCTCGTCGATGTTACCCGGCCAGGCGAGCGCCGGCAGCGCTTCGCGCGCGGCCGCGCTGAACTCCCGATTGAGCCGGCCGGACAACTGCGAATAGTGCGCGAGGAAGTGGCTCGCCAGCGGAATGACGTCCGCAGCCCGCTTGCGCAACGGCGGCACCCGGACTATTACCACCCCCAGGGCGTAGAACAGGTGGTCGAAGAACCCGGCCTGCTGCCACCCGCGCTCGAAATGCGGGCCGGCCGAAGCCACAAACCGCGTCCGTGGATGGCGCGCCGCCGCCTTCCCGCGCCGCCGTCCGACGGACATCTCAATACACTGCGCCAGCCGGCGCTGCCCGTCCGGTGAGAGCTGGTCCACGTCCTCCACCAGCACGGTGCCGGGTACGGCAACTTCGGCGGCGCCGGGCCCGTGCCTGCCCGTTCCCAGGTAGGTATCACGCACCGGCCCGAACAACTCCGACTCGAACTCCTCCCCGGGTATCGATGCAGCCGGCACCACAAAGAACTGCGTGCCGCTGCGCGGACTCCGCGAATGGACCAGCCGGGCCAGGGTCCTCCGGCCGACTCCGGTTTCGCCGAGCAGCAATATGCTCGAGTCGGTCGCGGCAACGCTCTCGATCTGGCGATACACCGCCCGCATCGGGGCAGACGGGCAGGCAATGACGCCGGGCGGTCTTGAGTTGAAGCTCTGCGGGCCCGATTCAAGCACGGTGCTCGATTCTAGAACCGGCGGGTTCGCCAGTCAAGCCGCAGCCCGTCTCCCAGAACCGAGATAGAACAAACCACTGAGGCCACAGAGAACGCGGAGAGGGTGAAGTCGGAATCCGGCCCGTACCCTTGGAACCTCTGTGCTACAAGCGTACGGGATCATCGTCTTCGCGGAGATCTTTCGCTCCGCCGCCTCTGGCCAGAGGTCGTCCGGTTCGTGCAGTTTGCGGCCTTCGGGGCAATTTGACTTTTGATATCTGCATTTTGCAGTTTGACTTGCGCATCCGACGCGCGCTGTGCGCTCTGTGGTTCAATGTCGGATTCAGGGCTGCCGCCGGGGAGCAATCCTGAATCTGGAATCCGCAATAGGCAATCTACAATGCATTGTGCCCGTGCCTGTCGCCGGCTACTGGTGGCTGTCTACGGTTCGACTGCCCGCTAACGGCGAGTTCCCGACATCACCGAATCGCGGTCGACCGGCCGGGGTCCTCGTTGGCTCCCACGCCGCCATACATCCGGCGCAGGGTCAGCATCGATATGCGCATGGCCTCCAGGTGGTCCTGGTCGGACTGGCGCTTGCGGCGCCGGCGTTCATGTGCCGCGGTTCGTTCGCGTTCGCGGGCTTCGTGCAGTGCCTGTCGCAGCGGCACGACCGTGTCGGGGAGCGCCCTTCCGAAGCGCCGGAGATAGAGCTCCTCAACCCGCCGAGCGAGTGGCTCATCCGGACCAAGGGTCCGGAGCAGGCGCTTCGGGTCTAGCCTCAGCTCCCGCGCCATCTGTACCTGGGCATCACTCAGCCTGCGCAGCCGCTTCAGCTCACGCCAGTCGAGCAAAACGGCCACCGCTTCATTCGTGCTCATGCCGTTCTCCCGTGTGCGTTCACGGCTCGATTCTAGAACCAACGGGCGGGAATGTCAAATCGTCGGGCTATTGACAAAAGAGAAGTTTCAGACCTATAATGAGGTGTCAGCACCGGTGCTTGGGCGGCCCGGGCCGCAGAAGTGCCGGAAGCCGACAGGGCCGCATAGGTCGGAGCATGTCTGGAGGTCAGTGTGCTCAGTGGCCGTTGTCAGGGCCGCCAACAACCAGCTACCCGCAGCCACGCCGGGGCGGCGAAGCCAATTCTGTGCGCAGCGGCAGTGTGCCTGTTCGCCGCGGCCGCACATGGCCAGTGGCTGGAGGACAGCATCTGCATCGCCGATACGTTCAGCGGGCTCGAGGGACCGTGCTGCCTGGCCCATGACTCGGTCGATAACAGCGTCTTCGTCGCGGGCGAGGGGACTCAGAGGATTCTCGTGCTGGATGCCGCGGATGGCCGGCGACTCGGATGGGTGCCCTTTGCGGGAGACATCCGCTCACTATGCTATAATCCAATCAGCAACAGAGTCTACGCGCCAGACTACGGTCGCGGCGTGGTCGCGGTGATTGATGCAGGAACGCGGCAGGTGATCGAGACTCTAGGCGTCGGGTCGCAACCATATGCATTGGCCTTCAACGCTACCATGAACCGGGTGTACTGCGCGAACCGCTACAGCGATGATGTGACGGTCATTGATGGCGAAGGGGACAGCGTTGTCGCGACGATAGACGTAGGCGAGCGACCCGAGGCGCTCTGCTGGAACCCAACCCGGAACGTCATCTACAGCGCCGGCCATTACGACTATAGTATCAGCGTAATCGATGCCACGACCGACACGGTCATCAACACGATAGATCTCGAAGGGGAACCGGCCGCGCTCTTGTACAACCCGGACTTGAACAGGCTGTACGTTGCGAGTCAGGGCGAAGGACTGGTCGTGGTTGACGGTCTGGCCGACACCGCGCTCGCTACGCTGTCTGGCATTGACTGGCCAAACCGACTCTGCTACAACCCGGCGTACGGCAAGGTGTACATAGTGGACGAAGACAACGAGCAAGTCGTGGTGGTCGATTGCCTTGCGGACAGCCTCCTTGGCTATATCGACTGCGGCGCTCGTGACATTGCGTTCAATCCTCGTGATAACCGGCTCTACATGATCGAGGACCACGGCGTCGTCGTTGCCGATGGCCCGACCGATAGCCTTCTCTGGGAGGCGTCTTTTGGATACGACGGGCGCGCAGTCTGCGTGGCCGATTTCGGTAGAAGGGTATTCTGCACAGCGGACGAGGAATGCCTTGTCGGGGTGTTCGACTGCGCCGGGGATTCGCTATTGGCGCTGGTCGGGACGGACATCCATGTCGAGCCGTCGGCAGTCTGTGTCAACCCGACGGCGAACAAGGCCTACTGTACGGTCGAGGGGACCAACGAGGTAATGGTTATAGACGGCGCCGACAATGCCGTGAGACGGGTGCTGCCGGTGGGCTGGGGCACGAAGTCACTGCTCCACAGCTCGGCTGGAGACAAGGTCTACTGCGCGAACTCGGGCAGCTACTACGCGCCCTCAGACCTCACTGTCATAGACGGCAGCGGAGACAGCATCCTGCGCACGATAGAGACCGGCCCGGGAGGGGCGAACAGCGACCAGATACTCTGTCTGAATCCGGCCGGCGATAGGCTGTACGAAGCAGTCTATGGTGACAACACAGTAATTGTGTTTGACGCGGTCGTTGACACCATTGTGTGCCGAGTGCCCCTGCCGACAAGCCCGTACGCGGTCTGCTACGGGCCGGCGTACGACTACGTGTACGCAGCCGTTTCTCACGCCGTTGACGTGATTGACGCTGCGCAGAACATCATGATTGCCGAGGTCGACGTCGGCTCGCAGCCGGTCGCCATCTGCTACGTACCGGTCGGGGACAAGGTCTACACGGCAGATGAGTACAGTGGGACGGTGAGCGTCATCGCCGGGGAAAGGCCGGAACGGGTTGGCCAGATTGGCGTTGGCGGATACTCACTCGCCCTGGCGTGGGACTCCCATGACAGCAAGGTTTACTGCGCGGTTTGGGACACCAGCGTGGTGGCGATTGACGCGAGTGCCGACACGCTTGTGGCACGGGTGCCCGTCGGAAGGTATCCGCGCGCCTTGTCGTATGACTCAGTCAACGACTATCTCTACACTGCGTGCCAGGGAGACAGCGTAGTTGTGGTGGTTGACTGCCACCGCGACAGCGTGATTGCCACAATACACGTTGGCGCTAACCTCGTCGCGCTCGCTTGGAATCCGATTGCGCTCAAGACGTATGCAGCCTGCTGCTCGCCGCCGGGCGTGTGGATTATCCGCGACAGCCTGCACGCCGGCATCGAGGGTCAGCCACAGGCCTCAGGCCGCAAGCCGCAAGCAACGGTCATCCGTGGCGTGCTCTACCTGCCGCGGGATATGGCCGAGCTTGGGACACGATCCGAATTGCCCGAGCGCAATTCGGTCATGTCCCGCGCCGCACTGCTGGACATCGGCGGTCGAAAGGTGATGGACCTCAGGCCGGACGCGAATGATGTACGCTCGCTGGCTCCGGGAGTGTACTTCGTCCGCTCCGCGCCGTCAGCCGCCGGCCGTAAGCCGTCGGCGGTCACCAAGATTGTGATTACGAGGTAGGCGACCGGCTTGAGAACGAGCGCCGTTATTCTCAGTCTGGCCCTCGCGATGTCGGCCGCTCACGGCCAGTATGTTGAAACAACCATACTCCTGCCGGATTCGGCGTCCGCACTCGCCGGAGCCGGGTCGCTGGTGTTTCACTCGCCAACCAACACCATCTACGTCGGTGGCAGCGATAGCTTCGTTGTGGCCGTGGATGGACGGACCAACTCGAAGTTGAGGCGAGTGAGCGTAGGCGCCGGGCCGCACCTGCTCTGCAGCGACCCGAACGGCAATAAGGTGTATTGCTGCAATGCCGACGCCACAGTGACCGTGATTGACGCAGCGACCAACCAGCCGCTCAAAACGCTGCCGTTTGGTCGGCGGTTGACCGACCTCGTCTATAACGACGCAGAGGACAAGCTGTACTGCGGCGATACGAGCGACGACCTTGTCCGCGTAGTCGACTGCACGGCTGATACTGTTCTGGCACACATCGCGGTCGGCAGCGGGCCCGGTGCGCTATGCTACAGCCTGCAACTCAACCGCATCTACTGCGCTCAGGGCGAGCAGGACGAGGTGACCGCGATTGACTGCGCTGCCGACACGGTTTTGGGCACGGTCTGGGTGCGCGGGGTCGAGCCGGCAGACATTTGCTACGACTCGGCCACAAACTGCGTGTACACCGCGAACCGGGGCAGCAGCACTGTATCGGTGATTGACTGCGCGAGCGACACGCTGCTCAGAGTCATGTCCGTCGGGCGCGGCGCCGGCGCGATAGTCACCGGCCCGCCGGGCAAGGTGTACTGCTCGAACTACGGTGACAGCAGCCTGTCCGTCATTACCGAGAGCGGGGTCAGAACGGTCCGGACCGCCCAATACCCGGGCGCGCTAAGTTACGACGCGGTGAATCAGAAGGTGTACTGCTGCGCCGGGCAATGGTATGCGGGCGTGACTGTCCTCGACGCCGTGGGCGATACCGTGGTGGCTCAACCCAAAGTCGTAGATCCGGCGGCAGTGTGCTGGAACCCTGCCGGCAACAGCACGTATGCAGCGTCCACCGACGACGACCAGGTGTCGGTCATTGGCGGCATCTCAGACACTGTCGAGGCCGTAATCAAGTTCATGGTCGTAAGGCCCGGTCCACTAGGATACAACACTACCAACAATCATCTCTACTACCTGGACCGTTTGAACGGACTGCTGTTCATCATCGACGGTGAGTCTAACCGCGTGCTGAAGTCGATCGAGACCAGCGGCAACCCGGACCTGCTTCTCTGGAACCCTGCGAGCAACAAGGTGTATCTCGGCAGCCCGAGCAACGGCGTGGTCTCGATAGTCG
>Ga0209610_1000128_pt1 | contig 37364 bp, 34 predicted proteins | sample LakKivw275mmetaG_FD_184137 | JGI IMG/M metagenome (GOLD analysis project Ga0209610, IMG submission 184137) | Anoxic lake water microbial communities from Lake Kivu, Rwanda to study Microbial Dark Matter (Phase II) - Lake Kivu water 275m metaG... | ecosystem: Environmental > Aquatic > Freshwater...
GAGATGATCACAGCTGCGACGAGGACAACAGAAAAGGCCCGACTCCGAGGCTTCGCGTTCATAAACACCTCCGTCTCTTGGACGTCCGAATCCCGAGTTTATTCCACTTAAATCGGGGACACAATACAATTTTCCGAATTCTCCGGCGGTTGAATAGGGGCCGCTATTTCAGGAGGTCGAGAGGTAGACGTCCTTGCGGTGGCCGATGCGGACGACGAGGATGACGAGGTCCCGGCCGCTCTTCTGGAAGACCACCCGGTAGCTGCCGACCCTCAAGCGGTAGAGGTCATCGAGATCGCCGCTCAGCCGCCTGATATTGTTCTTGAGGGCCTCCGGATCCTCGGCCAGGATCAAGAGCTTCTCCTTGATGATCCTCTGATGGGGCCGGTCGATCCTAGCCAGATCGTCCAGGGCCCGCCCGAGGAAGCGAAGCTTGTACAATCAGATCCCCAGCCTCTTCCAGACGTCCCCGGCTTCGTGGACCCGGTCCTTGCCTTTCTTGAGGTCCGCGAGACGCTTCTTGGCTAGCTTGAGGTCGAGCAGGTCGAAATAGGTCTCCAGGGCCTTCTCGATGACCGCGCTCTTCTTTTCGCCGAGCTCGGCCGCTACGGCCTCGAGCTCCTCCGAGACGTCCTTGTCGATCGTGATGTTATGTCGCACTTGCATTGTCGGGCTCCTCGCATACACATAATATGTGCATAGAATGTGCCTGTCAAGGAGCCCCGATCGGCTTTCCCCTTTAGAGAGACGCGCTCCAGGCCTCTCGCGTCTCACGGCGGGGGTTTGATTCCTTGGAGAGTTGGCTTATAGTTGAGGCATGAGCGCGTTCGGCGTCAGCCCCGACAAAGAGCAGGCCCTGGCCGAGCGGATGGAGCGGCTCGGCATCCGCGAGGAGGACCTCGTCGAGAAGTTCATCCACTCGGGCGGCCACGGCGGCCAGAACGTCAACAAGGTCGCGACCTGCGTCTACCTCAAGCACATCCCCACCGGCACCGAAGTCAAGTGCCAACAGGAACGTGCCCAGGCCCTCAACCGCTACCTGGCCCGGCGCATCCTCACCGACAAGATCGAGACCGCCGTCCTCGGCCGGCAGAGCGCGGAGGAGAAGCGGATCGCCAAGATCCGCCGTCAGAAGAGGAAGCGCTCGAAGCGGGCCAAGGACAAGATGCTCGCCGACAAGCGCCGCGTGGGCGAGAAGAAGAAGGGCCGTTCCTTCCGTCCCGGCCCCGAGGACTGAAAGCCCGGGCTAGTCGGCGATGTAACCGAGCCGGTAGGTCGTGCGCAGTCCCTCGCCCTTGACCCGGACCTCGAGCGAGCGGAACTTGCCGTCCGCCCGATAATCCTTCGGCGTGTAATACAGCAGGTAGTAGTTCTCGGCGGCGGCGATGGCCGACCTCATGGCCGCGCTGAGGTTGGCCGTCGAGGCGATGTAGCCCCCCGTGGCCCGGGCCATCTCCCGGAACGGCGAGAAGATGTCCTCCGACGCCTCTTCCATGGTCAGGCCCCGCATCTTGGGCGCGGGCCGGGTCAGATAGAGGAAATGGATGGCCGCCCCCGCGTCGGCGTAGAGCCGCTTGACGGCCTCGACCTCGACCCCGATGTCCCGGTGGAAGAAATCGAAGATGCCCGAGAGGGTCTGGGTGACCTCCGGCCGCTGGTTGTAGATGCTCATCAGCGCGTTCATCACCGAGGGATCGATCTTGGGAATGTATTCGCGCTGATAGAAGAGGAAGATCTCCTTCTGGCCGGGCTGGTCCCGGACGAAATTGGCCAGCCCGTCGACCTGGACCGCGTCGAGCTTCCGGATGTGCTCCAGCCGGCTGAGGCAGTCGGCGTAGAGCTGGAGCTGCTCCTCGACCGACCTCTGGGACTCGTACATCGTGTCCACGGCCGCGAAGGGATCGCCCATCGCCTGGCGCGCCGTGTCGACCGTGCTGCCGCTGACGCCCCCGACCGAGGCGCCAACGGCCGTGGCCAGGCTCGTCATCTCGTGGAGGACGTCCTGGTATTCCGCGTTGCCGATCAGGGTGTCCCGCCGCAGGAGGCCGAGGAGCTTGGCCAGGACCATGTCCCGCGTCGCCGACTTGAGGATGTCGCTCTTCATCCGGTAGGTCTTGACCGGGGTGACGACGATGAGCTCGTCGCCGTTCGCTAGGACCCGCTGGACGAAGTAGTCGAGCGCGTCGGCCACCTTCGGGTCGTATTCGACGAGCTCGAAGAAGAGATAGAAGTGCCGGCCCGTGTCCGGGGCGCCGGCGTGCGTCCCTTCCTGCCGCTCGATCGAGGCTTTCTTCACGAGGTAGACCGCGTCGAGCGTTTGCGGCACGCCGTTCTCGTAGATCTCGAAGTCGGCGATGGACAGGCGGTCGACGAACGCGTCCCCCTTGAAGACGCGCACCGGGACCTCGATGTTGACCGTCCGGGTCTCGTGCTGGATCGGCCGGATTTGCTGGCCGGCGAGGGCGACGACGGACGCCAAGGCCAGGACGGGGATGATGACGCGAACGAGCCTTCGGCCCATGGCCGCTCTCCTCACTCTCCGATCGACCTGAAGCCCAAAAGGGCCGCCGCCTATTATATCACGGTCCGGGCGCTCAGCCGTGCCGGCCGCACTCCGTCTCCGTGCCCTTGAGGATCCCGATGGCGTGCGGCAGGACCGGAAGCAGGACCTCCAGGCTCTCCCGTACCGCTCTCTCGCTCCCGGGGAGGTTGACGATGAGCGTGGCCTTGCGGATCCCGGCCACGGCCCGGCTGAGCATGGCCGTCGGCGTCTTCTCCGCCCCCGCCCGGCGCATGGCCTCGGCGAGGCCCGGCGCCTCGCGCTCGATGACGCCCCGCGTCGCTTCCGGGGTCCTGTCCCGCGGGCTGAAGCCCGTGCCGCCGGTCGTCAGGACGAGATCGAGGCCCTCGTCGGACCAGGCCGTGAGCGCGGCGCGGATGTCCTTCGGCTCGTCGGGCACGATCGCCGTCCGGGCGACCCGTCCGCCCGCGGCCTCGATCATCTGCCGGATGGCCGGCCCGCTGCGGTCCTCGCGCTCGCCCCGCGATCCCTTGTCGCTGACCGTCAGGATGCCGACGTTCATCATCAGCCTCCGATCTTGAACATCTCGCTCGACAGGCCCTCGATCGCCCCCCGCTCCCAGGTCGCCTTGGCTTCGAAGGCGTCCCTGAAGACGGTCTCGAGCTCGGACGCGGCGTCCCCGCCCCGGCGCAGGATCCGCCGCAGGTCGACGCCGGCGCGGTCGAAAAGGCAGATCCGCAGACGTCCGTCCGGCCCCAAGCGCAGGCGGCCGCAGCCGCCGCAGAACGGTTCCGAGACGGGCGTGATGAAGCCGAGGCGGGTCCGGCCGCCGAGGAGATACAGGCTGGCGACTCCGCCGTCAGCCTCCAGGCGCTCCAGCGGCCCGAACGCCGCCGCGATCCGGTCCCTGATCTCCGCGCCTTTGACGAACAGGGACGGCCGCCAGGCTCCCAACTCCTTGCACTCGGTCGTGAGGCCGCTCGTCGGCATGAGCTCGATGAAGCGCAGCTCGAGCCGCTCCCGGTCCGCGAAACGGACGAAATCGGCGATCTCGTCGTCGTTGACGCCGCGGATGACGACCGTGTTGACCTTGACCGGCTCCAGCCCGGCGGCGCGGGCGGCGGCAATGCCCGCCAGGATGCGCTCGAGCCCTGCCCGCCGGGTGATCGCGGCGAAGCGCTCCGGACGGAGCGTGTCCAGGCTGACCGTGACCCGACCGAGCCCGGCCGCCTTGAGCTCGGCCGCCGCCTCGGCGAGGTGAAGCCCGTTCGTCGTGAGGGCCAGGTCGTCCGGCCCGAGCCCGGCGAGGAGCCGGACCAGGGAGGCGACGCCCTTGCGCGCCAACGGCTCGCCCCCGGTCAGCCGGAACCGCCGCACGCCCGCGGCCATGGCCGCCCGGGCGACGGCGGCGATCTCCTCGTAGCTCAGCATCTCGCCCATCGGCACCAGGGTCACGCCCGATTCGGGCATGCAGTAGATGCAGCGCAGGTCGCACCGGTCCGTGACCGAGATGCGCAGGACCCTATGGTCTTTCAATGACGTCCCCCGGGCGGACCCGGCCGCCGCTCAGGACCTCGCAGAAGATGCCGCGGGTGGGCATGATGCAGTCGCCGGTGAGGCGGTAGACGGCGCACTTGGTGTGGCAGTCCTTGCCGATCTGGGTGACCCTCAGGCGCACCGCGCCGCCGACGACGAGCTCGTCGCCGACGGCCAGGGCGCCGAGATCGAGGCCGCGGGTGGTCAGGTTCTCGGCGAAGGCGCCGGGGCCGAGGGGGACGGCCGCGTCCCCGCCGACGCGGGCTTTCTGGGCTTCGATGTCCTCGATCGCGAGCAGCGAGACTTGGCGGTGGCCGAAGTCCCGGTGGGCGTCGCCGGCGATGCCCCGGCCCGCGGCGAGCTCGACCGCCTCGACCGGCCGTTTGAACTGGCCTTTTTTGACGCTGGTGTTGACGGAGACGATCGTTCCGGCCCGGCCGGCGCTGCCGGTCATTCCGGTCTCCGGTAAACGCCGCTCTTGCCGCCGCTCTTGTAGTCGAGGCGCAGGTTGACGACCTCGGCGCCGCGCTCGACGGCCTTGACCATGTCGTAGACGGTCAGGGCGGCGACGGCCGCGCCGGTGAGGGCTTCCATCTCGGCCCCGGTCTTGGCCTCGGCCGAGACGCGGCAGCGGACGCGGATGCCCTCGTCCTCGATCTCCAGGTCGATGGCGATATTCTCGAGCGGGATGGGATGGGTGAGGGGGATGAGCTCGTGGGTCCGCTTGGCCGCCTGGATGCCGGCGAGCCGGGCCGTGTTGAGGACGTCGCCCTTGGCCAGGCCGTTCGTGCGTACAAGCCCGAGCGTTTCCGGCCCGAGCTTGACGAAGGCCGAGGCCGCGGCCTCGCGCCGGGTCACGGGCTTGGCCCCGACATCCACCATCCGTGCCTTCCCTGCCTTGTCGACGTGGCTGAGCTTGGCCATGGCTAGGATCCATCCAAAAAGAGGATCTCGACCTCCTGGCCCGCCTCGATCCGGCCGGCGTCGGCCGGGACGACGATCAGGATCCGGCCCCGGACCATGGACCTGAGGACGCCGCTGCGCTGGTCCTCATACGGGACGGCCCTGAGGATGGGGCCCCGGCCGGCGAGGACGCCGCGCAGGAACTGCCTCCGGCCGGGCTTGAGCATGATCGTCTCGCCGAGGACCGCCCGGGCCGACTCGGGGCCGACCGCCGTCCGGCCGAGGAGCCGGTCGATGGCCGGGCGGACAAAGAGGTGGAACGTGACCATCGAGCTCGTCGGGTTGCCGGGCAGGCCGAAGACGAGCTGTCGACCGCGGACGCCGAAGAAAACCGGCTTCCCCGGCTTGATGCGGACCTGCCAGAAGACGGGACAGACGCCGGAGGCCTCGAGCTCGCTCTTGACGAGATCGTAGTCGCCGACCGAGACGCCGCCCGAAAGAACGAGGATATCGGCCCCGCGGGCCTTGGCCAGCCGGGCGGTGAGGGAGGCCTTTTTGTCGCGGGCGATGCCGAGGTAGATCGCGTCCGCCCCCGCCTGCGTGGCCAGGGCGGTCAGGGCCGGCCCATTCGAGTTCCGGATCTGGCCGCGCCGCTTGGGCCGGCCCGGCTCGACGAGCTCGTCGCCGGTGGAGATCACGGCCAGCTTGGGCCGGCGGGCGACGGGCACCCGGGCGAGGCCGGCCGCGGCGAGCATGCCGATCTCGGCCGGGCCGATGACCGCCCCGGCTGCGACGGCCGTCTCGCCCTTCTTGAGGTCCTCGCCCGCCAAGCCGATGTTGTCGCCGGCCCGGACGGCGCGGCGGATGACGGCGCCACGCTCGTCCGCGGCCGTGTCCTCGACCATGACCACGGCGTCCGCGCCCGCGGGGAGCGGGGCGCCGGTCATGATGCGGACGGCCTGTCCGGGTCCGACGGCCTTGCGTGTCACCTGCCCGGCCGGGAGATCGGTAAGGACCTCGAGCCGGACTTCGGTCTTTCCGGGCTCGGGACGCGTATCCTCGGCCCTGACGGCGTAGCCGTCCATGGTGGCCTTGGTGAACGGCGGGATGTCTTCGCGGGCCTTGACCTCCCGGGCCAGGGTCCTCCCCAGGGACCGGGTCAGCGGCACGGACTCGGCGGCGAGCTTTTTCGCTGAGGCGAGGACGAGCTCGCGGGCTTCGGAATATTCGATCATCGGGGCTTCACGGGCGAGGCCGTCCCTTCGCCGGTGAGGCGAACAGACGCCGCGTCAAATGTTAGCAGAACGTCTGTTGAAAGGGAAATGCCGGCGGTCTCGAGATCACGGACCGGGACGGCCGCCCGGAACACCAGGTCCCCACTCGTCCGGACGAGAGCCGTGGCTTCATCCGTCGTCTCCATCCGGCTCACCTTTCCCCTGAAAACGTTCGGTCCCGAAGCTCTCCCGGCCCCATCCCCCGAAGGCCTGACGCGGATCGCCGACGGATCGATGACACAGGTGACGTGTCCGCTCGCCGACCCGGGGAAAACGATCCGGAGGCCGGGCCTGGGCTCGATCCAGCTCATCCGGCCGTCGGTCGCTGCGACGCCGCTGAAGCAGTTCTCGTGGCCGAACTCGACCCGGCGCCCCTCCGAAAGATAAAGGATGGTGTCGGCCAGACGGGACGCCTGGGAGAAGTTGTGGGTGGAAAAGACGACCGTCGTGCCCCAGGCCCGTCCCGCCTCGCGCAGGACCGATTCCATGCGAAGGCCCAGAGCGGCGTCGATGTTGGCCGTCGGTTCGTCGAGCAGGAGGGCCTTCGGGCGCAGGGCCAGGACGCGGGCCAGCGCGACCCGTTGGGCCTGGCCGGCGCTCAGCCCGGACGCCGGCTTCGCTTGCCAGCCGTCGAGCTCGACGAGAGCGAGCGCCTCCCGGACGCGGCCAAGGACTTCGGGCTCCGGGAGCTTCCGGAGCCCGAGGCCGAAGGCCACGTTGCCGGCGATCGTGCCTTTGAAGAGGTACGGGTGATGGGTCAGGAGGGCGGCCGAGCGGCGGGCCCGGACGGTCTCGTCGCTCGTCCGCCACGGGTCCCGGCCGAGGAACTCGAGTCGGCCGCGACCGGGACGGACGAGCAGGGCCAGAAGGTGGAGCAGCGTCGTCTTGCCCGCGCCGTTCGGCCCGACGAGGGCCAGGACCTCCCCCTCACGGACCTCGAGCCGATCGATCTCGAGCGAGAAGGGCGACTTCGACAGCGGATAGGAATAGCCCAGCCCATCCAGCCGGAAGACGGGGGCGCTCACTCCGAGCCCCCGTCGCGGCCGCTGAGGCCCGTCTGCACGAGGACGTTGATGCCGAGGGTGATGACGAGCAGGAGCACGCCGAGGATGACGCCGTTGCGGAATTCGCCCTTGGCCGTTTCGAGCGCGATCGAGGTCGTGATGTTGCGGGTGGCGTATCGGATGTTGCCGCCGAGCATCATGGCCACGCCGACCTCGGAGACTGCCCGGGCGAAGCCGGCGAGGACGGCGACGAGGAGCGGGAAGCGGGCCTCGCGAAGGACGATCCAGCCGGCCTGGCGGGGGCTGGCCCCCAGCGTGAGGGCCGTCACGCGGGCCCGGCGATCGACCTGCCGGAGGGCCGTATAGGAGAAACCGACGACCAGGGGCAGGATGAGGAAGACCTGGCCGACCGTCATGGCCGTCTGCGTGTAGAGCAGGCCCAGGCCGCCGAGCGGGCCGTTCCGGCTGAGGAGGGAGTAAAAGAGCAGGCCGATGACGACCGTCGGCGCCGCCATCCAGGTCTGGTTGATGACGAGGACGAGCTTCTTGCCGCGGAACTCGCGGCTCGAGAGGAAGAGCGCCGCCGGCACGGCCAAGGCGCTGGCGACGAGAGCGGCCAGGCCGCTCGTCTTGAGGGAGACCCAGACCACCAGGGCGAGCTCGCGGGCGATCATTTGAGGAAGTCCACCCCCGGCATGGCGGCCATGGGCTCGAAGAGCGGGCGGCCCGTCTTGCCTTTGAAATCGCCGATGATCTTCTGGCCGCGCGGCGAGGTCAGGAAGGCGATGAAGGTCATGGCCTCCTCGTAACGGACGGAAGGAAAGCGGAACGGGCTGACGGCGATCACGGCGTAGATGTTCTCGAGATCGGGCGCGCTCTCGAAGAGCGGGACGAGGCCCTTGAGATCGCGCAGCGCCGAGAAGGTCGCGGTGTCGGTCAGCGTATAGGCCCGCCGCTCGGCGGCGACGCGGAGCGTCTCGGCCATGCCCTGGCCCGTCTCAAGATAGGCCTTGTCCGGCTTCCCTCCGGCCGCGCCCCAGAGCTCGAGCTCCCGTGTGTGCGTCCCGGACTTGTCGCCGCGGCTGGCGAAGGCCGTGCCCGCCGCGCGGATACGGCCGAAGGCCTCGGCGGCCGAGGCGGCGCCTTTGACGCCGGCCGGGTCGTCCGCCGGCCCGACGATCATGAAGGAGTTCCGGGCGATGACCCGGCGGTTGACGCCCGAGCCGTCCCGAAGGAATTCCTCCTCGAGCTTGCGGGCGTGGACGATGACGACGTCGGCGTTGCCGTCGCGGGCCTGCTTGAGGGCGGCGCCGGTCCCGACGGCGATCCACTTCAGCGTGATGCCCGTGTCGGCCGTGAACGCGTCCGCCAGGACATTGAGGAGGCCGGTCGCGTCGACGCTCGTCGTCGTGGCCAGCATCAGCGTCCGCTCCGCCGGGGCCGCCGTCAGGTTCCGGCCCGGGAATGCCGTCAGGGCCAGGGCGAGCGCCAGAACGCCGATCGTTGATCGCGCCGTCAGGGGATGGGTCCGCACGATGTCTCCTTTTCAAGGCCGGAAGGAAGGGCCGTTTCCCGCCCCTCCCTGTCGGTCGGAGGGCCTGGCGGCCTCGGGAGCGAGGTTCGCGTTAGCCGCTCCGACTCGGAGCAAGGTCTTTGATAGCACAACGGGTCCGGCCTGTAAAGCCGCGCTCAGGTTTCCCGCTCGGCCCCGTAGAACGCGTCGATCACGGCCCTCCACTGCGCCTCGGTCCGGACGGGGACCAGGGCGTTGCGGAGATCGGTCCGGCGCGGGTGCATCTTGGCGTATTGGAGGCTGAAGTGCCGCAGGATCTTGAGGCCGCGCCGCGGGTCGTAGGCCTCGCACGCCAGCCGGTAGTGGCGATCGATGACCTCGCGCTGTTCGGCGAGGGATGGCTGCCGCGCCGGACGTCCCTCGGCGAGATCGCGGGCCTGGGCGAAGAACCACGGGTTGCCGATGGCGCCGCGGGCGGCCAGAACGCCGTCGACGCCCGTTTCTCCCAGCATGCGCAGGGCTTCGGCCGGATGGGCCACGTCGCCCGAGCCGAGGACCGTCCGCCCAGCGAACTCGCGCTTGACCGCGGCGAGGAAGCCCCAGTCGGCCCGGCCGGCGTATTTCTGCTCGACCGACCGGGCGTGGACGGCGATGGCCGCCGCCCCGGCCTCGAAGGCGCCGCGGGCGATCGTCCAGAAGTCCTCGTGCGTCCGATCGTCCGTTCGGAAAGACCGCCGGAGCTTGAGCGTGACCGGCCGGCCGGGCACGGCCTCGACGACCGCCCGGACCGTGGCCAGGGCCCGGACCGGATCGTTCATGAGCGCCCCGCCGCGCTTGTGGGAGACGACCTTGCGGACCGGGCAGGCGAAGTTGAGATCGATGATGTCGAAGCCCATCCGGTCGAGCACGCGGGCGGCGTCGGCCATGGTCTCGGGATCGACGCCCATGATCTGGCCGGCGACCGGGTGGTCGGCGGGATCGAGGCGGACGAGCCGCTTGCGCAGCTTGCCTTCGAGCAGGACCTGGCGGTCGAGCATGGCCTCGGTGATGCCATACGGGGCGCCGAGCGAGCGGCAGACAAGGCGGTAGGGGAGATCGCTGTAGCCGGCCAGGGCCCCGAGACCGACCGGGAAGCCGATGGCGACGCCGCCGATCCGCAAGGGCATTTAGACGGCGCCCGCCAGCTTCACGTCGACGGCGAATTCGAACTTCTCGATTTGAAAGGCGAATTCGGTGGACGTCTTGGGGTCCGTGACGCGGGGGACCCCGGCCCAGTCTTCGATCCGGCCGTCGAGCCGAAGGGGAGACGCGGGTCTGATGCTCTGAGCGCCGGGGACCGACGCGGTCGTCGCGGAGACGGTCAGGCACGCGGCGAACACGACCGCAAGCGCCGGAGAGGTGACGTTAGGACGCGTTCTCATGTCATAAAGATTCTACCACAGAGCGCCGTGTTAGCCTACGATCCCCCTTGTTCCCGGAGTGCGATTCCGTTAAGATGCGCCTCTCGGGAGGACACCGTGAAGCCTGTGCGAACCGCCGGAACCGTCATCCTTGCCGCCCTGGTCCTCGGCTCGGCCGCCTGGCTGGCCCAGGCCCGGCCCGGCCAAGAGCAGACCGTCTCGCGGGCCTACGTCGGCCACGAGAGCGACGCCGACATGAAGGGATTCATCGCGCACTACCCGGCCGCGGCCGGGTCGCGCCTCGACGACTGCCAGACCTGCCATCGCGGCGGGGTCAAGGGCACGGACACGGAGCGCGAATACAGCCCTTGCGGCTACTGCCACCTCCTCGAGTACCCGAACCCTAAGTATGCGACCGGCGTGCCGAAGACGGCGGCCGACACGCTCAACGCCTACGGCGCGGCCTACAAGAACGCCGGGCGGGACCGGAAGGCCTACGAGGCCGTCGACGGCCGGGATTCCGACGGCGACGGAACCCCCAACGGGGTCGAGATCGCCACGCTCCGCAACCCGGGCGACCCGGCCAGCCGGCCCGGCCTGCCCCAGGCCGCGACGGTCACGCTCGGCTGGGACGCGATCCGCGCCCTGCCCGTGCACAGCCAGCTCATGCTCATGAACGCGACCAAGGAGCCGACCGACGATTACGTCGCTTATACCGGCGTGCGGGTCATCGATCTGCTCTCGTCGGCCAAGATCTACCTCGCCGGCGTCACCGGCATCACCGTCTTCGCCCCCGACGGCTACAGCATCGATTACTCGCTCGAGGACATCCGGTCGCCATTCCCCTCCGGCGTGTTCTACACCGGACCGTCGGCCTTCGCCGGCACCGAGCGGGCCTTCGTCAAGTATCCGGACGAGATCCCGCTCGGGATCAAGGACGGGACGACGATGCCCGGCGAGCCCTGGCTCATCCTGGCCTACGAGAGGGACGGCCGGCCGCTCGAGCCTTCGACCTACGAGAAGGGCACGGGGCGGCTGGCGGGTGAGGGGCCCTACCGGCTGGTCAAGCCGCAGCGCGATCTCATGGGCGACCCGAAGAAGCCGGGCCGTCCAGACCGCTCCCAGAAATCCAAGATCTACGGCGACGGCTGGGACTTCGTGCCGGGGATGGACCATAACGCCGGGGCCTGCATCCGCGGCGCCTGCGTCATCCGCGTCAATCCCATGCCCGAGGGCGCCGAAGAGTACGACTGGAAGAACGGCTGGCCGCTCATCGGTGACAAGACGATCGTTATTTATGGCCTCGGCATCCGCTAAATCTGCGCGCCCCCGTCAGGCGGCGAGCCGGAGAACGGCCCGCAGGAGCAGGTTCGCGCCTTTCTCGAGGTCGTCCCATTCGACCCGTTCGGCCGGGGCGTGGCTGATGCCGTCGGGCGTCGGGATGAAGATCATGCCCGCGTCGCATGCCCCGGCCAGGATCTGGGCGTCATGGCCGGCGCCGCTCGTCATCCGCATCGACGGGGTACCGAGGGAGCGGCATTCCTCTTCGAGGATCGAGAGAAGCCGGGGCGCAACGGCGACCGGCGCCGTCTTGTCGACGACCCTGGAAATGAAGGTCAGTCCGCGGGTCGCGGCGATATCCTCGGCCAACGCGAAGACGTCCTTCTCGATCCCGGCCATGGCCTCGGCCGAGGCGCTCCGGAACTCGAGGGTGAAGTCGGCCCGGCCGGGGATGACGCTGAAGGCGCCCGGGTGGAGGGCCGCCTTTCCGACCGTGATCATGCTGCCGTAGTATCGGGTGGCCACAAGCTGGGTCGCCCGGAGGGCGAGGTCGGCGAGTCCCAGGAAGGCGTCATGCCTCAGCTCGAGCGGCGTCGTCCCGGCGTGCCCGGACTCACCGACGAAAGCGCACTGCCGGTAATGCTTGCCGGAGATCCTCTCGACGATGCCGATCGGCAGGCCCTCATCCTCGAGGACGGGGCCCTGCTCGATGTGGAGCTCGAGGTAGGCCTCGAGATCGGGACGGCCCTTGCGGGCGGCGAGGATGCCCTCGGCCGTGAAGCCGGTCCTTTTCAGGACGTCCGCGAACGGCACGCCGAACGAGGTGCGGCCGGTCCGGACCTCGGTCTCGTCGAGAAGGCCCATGAACGCCCGGCTCCCCAGGAAGTCGCCGACGAGGTTGCCCTCCTCGTCCGTGAATGACGCGACTTCGACGGCCCTCTTGAGCGGGACTTTTTCTTCGAGGATGCGCCGGGCCGCCTCGAGCGCCGCCAGCACGCCGACGGAGCCGTCGAACATCCCGCCGTTCGGCACGGTGTCGATGTGCGAGCCGGCCATGACCGTCTTCCCGGCGCACTCGATGCGGCCGAACTGGTTGCCGGCCCCGTCCGCGCGATAGCAGAGGCCCGCCTCGGTCATCCTCTTTTGGAGCCAGGCCCGGGCCTCGATATCGGCGGCGCTGAAGGACGGCCGGCTGACGCCGCCGTTCGCGTCCCGGCCGATGCGGCCGAGCTCATCGAGGTCGCGCCTGAGACGGTCGATGTTGATGCGGATGTCCATGGACCTAGAGAAGGGCCAGCATGTCGAGGACGGCGCGCTCGATGCCCACGACCGCGGCCCGGGCGACGATGGCGAAGCCGATGCTGAGCTCCTCGATCTCCGGGATGGCCACGATCGGCCCGACGTTCCGGTAATCGAGGCCGTGGCCGCCGTGGACCTCGAGACCGATCGATCGTCCGAGCTCCGCCGCCTTCCGCACGGCCTCGAGGGCTTGGTCCCGCTCGGGCCCGTCCTTGAGGTCGGCGAACTTGCCGGTGTTGATCTCGATGAGGTCGACGCCGATCTCGCGGGCCGCCCGGATCTGGTCATGGCTCGTGTCGATGAAGATGCTCGTCCGGATCCCGGCCTTCTTCAGGGCCTCGACGTGCGGGCCGAGGGCCTTCCGATTGGCGGCGACCTTCAGGCCGCCCTCGGTGGTCAGCTCTTCCGGCCGCTCGGGCACGAGCGAGACGACGTCGGGCCGGACCTCGAGGGCGACGGCCTTCATCTCCTCGGTGGCCGCCATCTCGACGTTGAGCTTGGTCTTGACGGCCTGCCGCAGCAGCCGCAGGTCCCGTTCCTTGATGTGCCGGCGGTCGCTCCGGATGTGGCAGACGATGCCGTGGGCCCCGGCCTGCTCGGCCAGCAGGGCGACTAGCAGCGGCTCGGGCTCCGCCGCCCGCCGCGCCTCCCGCAGGGTCGCGAAATGGTCGATGTTGACGGCGAGTCTCATGGCGTCTTCTCCCCGATGCGCCGGCGCACGGCCTCGGCGACGAGCGTCGCGCACGATTCGACGGTGGCCGAGTCCCTGGCCTCGACCATGACCCGGGCCAGCGGCTCGGTCCCCGAGTAGCGGAGGTCGACGCGGCCGTCCCGGCCGACGTGGCTGCGGACGACCTCGACCGCGGCCATGACCTCCGCGAGCTCGCTGAAGTCGGGTTTCCGGCGGACCCGGACGTTGACCAGGGTCTGCGGGAACTCGACCAGGCCCTCGACCAGCGCCGCTAGCGGCTCGCCGCGCTCGGCCATGACCTCGAGCATCCGCAGCGACGTCAGCAGGCCGTCGCCGGTCGGCAGATCGTCGAGGAAGATGGTGTGGCCCGATTGCTCCCCGCCGAGGTTCGCGCCGCGGGCGACCATCTCCTCGTGGACGTACTTGTCGCCGACCTTGGTCCGGACGAGGCCCAGGCCGCGCTCCTCGAAGGCCCGCTCGAGCCCCATGTTGCTCATGGTCGTGGCCACCACGTCCCGCGTCCGGAGCCGGCCGGTCTCTTTCATGTGCAGGGCTTGGACAAAGAGCGTATGGTCGCCGTTGAGCAGCCGCCCGCCCCCGTCCACCCAGAGGGATCGATCCGCGTCGCCGTCGTAGGCGATGCCGATCGCCGCCCCGGCGGCCTTCACCCGCTCGGCCAATCCCTGAGGATGGAGCGAGCCGCAGCCGGCGTTGATGTTCCGGCCGTCCGGGGAGGCGTTGATGGTCTCGACGCGGAAGCCCAGCCCGCCGAGGATCTGCGGCGCGAGGACCGAGCTCGCCCCGTTGGCGCAGTCGAGGACGACCTTGAACGCCGCCGCCCCCTTCGGAGCGGGCCGGACGCGGCCCCGGAGGTAGTCGGCGTAATCGCCGGCCAGGCGGCCGTCGGCCTCGACCTCGGCGTCGTGCCCGGGCAGGCGGCCCCGCCCGGCCAGCACCTCGCCCTCGATCTCGAGCTCCCAGGCGTCGGGGATCTTGACGCCCTCGGGGGAGAAGACCTTGATGCCGTTGTCGGCGAACGGGTTGTGCGAGGCGGAGATGACCGCCCCGGCCGAGAAGCCGTGCGTCTTGGTGAGATAGGACACGGCCGAGGTCGGGATGACGCCGGCCGACACGGCCTCGCCGCCGGCGACCCGGATGCCGCGGGCCAGGGCCCGTTCCATCCACGGCCCCGATTCACGCGTGTCGCGGCCGATGAGGATCCGGGTCCCGAGCCCCTTCGAGACGAGGAGGTCGACCAGGGCCTGGCCGAGCCGGGAGATCGTCGGCGGGTCGAGGGGAAAGTGGCCGGCGACCGCCCGGACCCCGTCGGTCCCGAACAGCTTTTTTTTCATTTCGCGATCTCGTTCCGCTTCTTGGCCGGCGGGACCGGGGCCGTCTTTCCCGCCTCGATGACGACCGTCACCCGGGCGTCGGTTTGGGGGTCCACGAAGCGGAGCTCAGGCCGGGGCAGGATGATGTCGGCGTCGAAGACGGTCGATTCGGCGAGGCCCGAAACGTCGATGGGCGCGGTCGTCGCCGCGTCGGCGGCCTTGACCCGGCTTTCGGGGCCCTGGACCGTCACCTGGTCGGGGACGATCTCGATCCGGGCGATGCGCGAGCCCGCCGCCGGTTTGCCGCGGAGCATGGCATGGACGGCGAGGGTCGCCTCAACCGTTTTCTCGAGCTTGATCGTCACCTTGGAGGGCGAGATCTTGACCACCTGAGCGCCCGCCGGGACGTCGATCATCGCCGCGTTGATGGCGTATTCCTGCTGGTGGACGCTGGCCCGCTCGAGGTCGATCCGGGCCGACAGGCTCGACGGCGTGATCTCGCTCAGGACGCGACGCGGGGCGCGGACCGTGACGTCGATCGTCGGGACGGGGCGCTCGACGATCTCCAGGCCCGCGGGGACGCCGGCCGCCTCGAGCGGGATGGTCAGGGACTTCTCCGACGAGACCTTTTCGGCGGGGACAAGCAGGAGCCAGAGCGCCGAGGCCAGGACGAGAGAGATGATCTTCAACGGCCAATCCCGGGTGATCCAGCGGGCCACGAAGTTGCGTTTCATCGGTCTCTCAGATAGGCGAGGAGCCTCTTCTCCATCGCGTCCTTGTCGTCGTAGCGCTCGAGCTGCCCCTTGATCGCCAGCGACACGGTCCCCGACTCCTCGGAGACGACGATGACCGCGGCGTCGGTCTCCTGCGAGAGGCCGATCGCGGCCAAGTGGCGGGTCCGCGTCTGGAACGGGCTGCGGAGCTTGTGCGCCGCCGGCAGGGGCAGGAGGCAGGCCGCGGCCACGATCTTGTCGCCCTTGATGATCACGGCGCCGTCATGGAGCGGGGAATGGGGGAAAAAGATCGAGACGAGCAGGTTCTTCGAGAGGACCGCATCGGTCTCGGCGCCGCGGTCGGCGTAGCTCGAGAGCGGGATCTCCTTCTCGATGGCGATCAGGGCGCCGATCTTCTTCTGGGAGAGAAAGTCGATGGCCTGGAAGAGGTCCCCGATCTTCTCCTGGAAGGAGCGCAGGGCAAAGGGCCGGCGGAAGGTCCGCGAGCCGATCTCGTTGAGGAAGCGGCGGATCTCGGCCTGGAAGAGGACGATGACGGCGATGATCAGGTATTGGACGAAGAACCGGATGATGCGGTTCGAGACGGCCAGGCGGCCCCAGTTCGTCAGAAGGTAGAGGACGCCGATGATGGCCAGGCCGATGGCGGCCGGATAGGCCTTGGTGTCCCGGATGAGCAGCAGGACGTAATAGAGCATGAAGGCGACGATGAGGATGTCGACCACGTCGAGGACGGTGATCTGGCGAATGATTGTCAGGGCCTGGGCGATCATGAGCGCGCCTCTCCCGCCGCCAGGACGGCCTCGGCCGTGCGGACGGCCCGGGCGACCGGCCCGACGTCGTGGACCCTCAGGATGTGGGCGCCGCGCTCGACCGAGAGCACGGCGGCGGCGATCGTGGCCTCGAGCCTCCCGGCCGGCGGCTGGCCGGTGATCGCTCCCAGGAAGGCCTTGCGCGAGAAGCCGAGCAGCACGGGACGGCCGAGGGCGTGGAAGTCCTCCTGGCGCCGCAGGATCTCGAGGTTGTGGGCGAAGGTCTTGCCGAAGCCGAGACCGGGGTCGACGGCGATGCGCTCGGCCGGGATGCCGGCGGCGGCCGCGGCGCGGAGGCGCTCGTCGAGGAACCCCATGATCTCGCCCATGACGTCATCGTAATGCGGGGCGTCCTGCATGGTCAAGGGAATTCCTCGCATGTGCATGAGGACGAGGCCTGCGCCGGATGCGGCGACGACGCCGGCCATGGCCGGGTCGGCCCGCAGGGCGCTCGTGTCGTTGACGAGGTCGGCCCCGGCGTCGAGGGCGGCCCGGGCGACGGCGGCCTTGGTCGTGTCGACGGAGAGGAGGACCCGGGAGCGGCGGCGCAGGCCGCCGATCACCGGAAGGACACGCGCGATTTCCTCGGCCTCGGGGACCGGACGGGAGCCGGGGCGCGTGCTCTCGCCGCCGATGTCGACGATGTCGGCCCCCTCGGACTCGAGCGCCAGGCCGTGGTCGACGGCCTGGGCCGGGTCGAGAAAGGCGCCGCCGTCGGAGAAGGAATCGGGCGTGACGTTGAGGACGCCCATGAGCCAGGAGCGCGGGCCGAGGGTAAAACGCCGCCCCCGGATCTCCAGGGCGCGCGATTCTCGGGTCATGGTTCTCGCCCGGGAGGGCCTCAGCTCTTTCCGGCCGGATCTTCGGGCGCCGCCGCCGAGCGGGCGGGCTCCGGAACCATCGCGGGCGGGGTCGACGGCATGGCCGTCGTCTTCTTCTTGCCGTCGACGATGGCGTTGATCTCCTCGGAGCCGACGGCCTCCTTCTCGAGGAGGAGCTCGGCGATCTTGACGAGCTTGTCGCGGTTGGCGTCGAGCAGCGTCTGGGTCCGGGCGAAGGCCTTGTTGACGATCTTGCGGACCTCGTCGTCGATGCGCTCGGAGGTCTTCTCGCTGAAGTTCTTGTTCACGGCCAGGTCGCGGCCGAGGAAGATGAGATCGTCGCGCTCGCCGAAGGTCAGCGGCCCGAGATCGGACATGCCCCACTGGCAGACCATCTTGCGGGCGATCTCGGTCGCCTTCTCGAAGTCGTTGGCCGCGCCGGTCGTGGTGTGGTTGAGGAACATCATCTCGGCGACCCGGCCGGCCATGAGCACCGAGAGCTGCGCCTCGAGGTATTCCTTGGTGTAGGTGTAGCGGTCGTCGAGGGGCAGCTGCTGGGTCAGGCCCAGGGCCAGGCCCCGCGGGATGATCGTGACCTTGTGGATGGGGTCGGCCTCGGGGATGAGGGCGGCCGTGATGGCGTGGCCGGCCTCGTGGAAGGCCGTGTTATTCTTCTCTTCGTCGCTGATGATCATGCTCTTGCGCTCGACGCCCATGAGGACCTTGTCCTTGGAGGAATCGAGGTCCTTCATCGAGACCTTGTCCGCGCCCTGGCGGGCGGCGAGCAGCGCGGCCTCGTTGACGAGGTTGGCCAGGTCGGCGCCGCTGAAGCCGGGGGTCGAGCGGGCCAGGACCTGGAGGTCGACGTCGGAGGCGAGGGGGATCTTGCGGACGTGGACGCCGAGGATCTCCTCGCGGCCCTTGACGTCGGGCATGTTGACGATGATGCGGCGGTCGAAGCGGCCGGGGCGGAGGAGGGCGCTGTCGAGGATGTCGGGCCGGTTGGTCGCGGCGATGAGGATGATGCCCTCGTTCGAATCGAAGCCGTCCATCTCGACGAGGAGCTGGTTGAGGGTCTGCTCGCGCTCGTCGTGGCCGCCGCCGAGGCCGGCGCCGCGCTGCCGGCCGACGGCGTCGATCTCGTCGATGAAGACGAGGCAGGGGGCGTGCTTCTTGCCTTGGTCAAAGAGGTCGCGGACGCGCGAGGCGCCGACGCCGACGAACATCTCGACGAAGTCCGAGCCGCTGATCGAGAAGAAGGGCACGTCGGCCTCGCCGGCCACGGCCCGGGCCAGGAGCGTCTTGCCGGTGCCGGGGGCGCCGACGAGGAGGACGCCCTTGGGGATGCGCCCGCCGAGGCGGGTGAACTTGCGCGGCTCCTTGAGGAACTCGATGATCTCGCCGAGCTCATACTCGGCCTCCTCGACGCCAGCCACGTCCTTGAAGGTGACCTTCTTCTGCTGGCCGGAGAAGAGCCTGGCCCGGCTCTTGCCGAAGGCCATGGCTTTGTTGCCGCCGGACTGCATCTGGCGCATGAAGAAGATCCAGAAGAGGATGAGCAGGATGATGGGGAACCAGCTCATCAGGATGGTCACGAGGGAGCCGCGGGTCGCGCTTTTGACGTCGATGTTGACCTTGTGCGACCGGAGGATGCCGATGAGGTCGCTGTAGCCGGCGGGGGCGACCGTCTTGAAGGTCTGGCCGTCGGTGAACTTGCCGGAGATGTTGTTCTCCTGGATGGTGACGCTTTCGACCTTGCCCTGTTCGGCCTCGTTCATGAACTGGGAGAAGGTGATCGGCTTCTTGGCCATGGCCGGAGATTGGAGCAGGCTCCAGGCCAGGACGAGGATGATCCCGGCCGAGATCCAGAAGAGGAGGCTGCGCATCGGGCGATTTTTCGTTGGGGGCATAGCTATCTGTCCTTTTAAGACCAATATTTTAGCATGATTTCGCGCGTTTCGGTAGGGGCGGACCCGGCCTCTTCCCTTCCGCGACGGGCGGTGGTATATCAAAAGGCATGAACCTCCACCCCATCGACCTCGTCATCATCGCCGCCTATCTCGTCCTCGTGGCCATGGTCGGCGTCGTCGTACGCAAGCAGGCGACGAAGAAGCTCGATTCGTTCTATCTGGCGGACCGGAACATCCCTTGGTGGATGCTGGGCCTGTCCGGCTGCTCGAGCTACATCGACATCGGCGGGACGATGTCCATGATCGGGCTCATCTTCTACGTCGGCCTGAAGTCCATGTGGGCGACCCACATCTTCTGGGGCTGGTTCATCATCTGCTTCTACATGGCCTTCCAGGCCAAATACATCCGCCGCTCCGGGGTCATGACCTTCGCCGAGTGGAACGAGACGCGCTTCGGCACGGGAAAGGACGCCGAAGCGGCCCGGCTCACGGCGGCGATCTTCCTGCTCGTGCTGATGATCTGCAACCTGATGTTCATCAGCGTGGGCACGGGCAAGTTCGCCGAGGAGTTCCTGCCGCTGCCGCGCTGGGAAGCGACCCTCATCGTGCTGGCCGTCGTCGGGATCTACGTCACCTTGGGCGGGTTCTTCGGCGTCATCCTGACCGACATCTTCCAGACCGTCCTCATCGGCATCGGCGCCGTCATCATGGGCGTCATGGTCTTCGCCAAGCCGGCGGCGACGACCTTCATCCACAAGGACCCGTCGTGGTTCTCGCTCGCGCCGACGTGGACCTTGTGGTCGGGGTTCGCGGCGGAGACGCCGCCCGCGTATCAGCATTTCGGGCTGTTCGGGCCGCTCATGGCGGCCGGGTTCTTCTGGATGATCTTCCGCATCCTGGCCGGGCCGAACGTCTGGGACTTCCAGTTCTTCCTGACGACGCGCTCGCCGCGCGACGCCCAGCTCGCCGCCGGGATGTGGACGGTCGGGTACAACCTGCGCTGGGTCCTGGGCGTCAGCTTCATGGTCCTCGGCATCTTCTACCTGGGGACCCAGGCCGGTTTCGACGCCGAGAAGATCATGCCGCTCGTCCTGCTCAAGATGCCGGTCGGGCTGCGCGGCCTGTTCATGGCCGTGCTCCTCGCCGCCCTGATGTCGACGATCAGCGCCATGATCAACGTCACGAGCTCGGTCGTCATCAACGATTTCATCAAGCGCTACATCGCCAAGGACCTGGGCCAGAAGCAGCTCGTCCGGCTCGGCCAGATCGCCTCGGTCGTGGCCGTCCTCGTCGGTTTTATCTTCTCCTTGTCGTTCACGAACATCGTCACGGCCTGGGAGATGATGGTCTTCGTCGTCGTCACCGTCATCCTCGTCCCGGCGACGCTGCGCTGGCACTACTGGCGGTTCGGGGCCAAGGCCTTCGTCTGGAGCATGGCCGTCTCGGCCGTCCTGATCACCGTCCGCCTCATCTTCCTGAAGGGCCTTCACGCGGCGGCGTCGCTCGCGATCGACGTCGGGATGTGCCTGCTGACGACGCTCGTCGTCGCCGCCCTGACCAAGCCCGCCGACATGGAGGTCCTGGTCAAGTTCTACGCCAAGGTCCGGCCGTTCGGGTTCTGGGGCCCGGTCCGGCGGGAATGCGTCAGGCGCGGCCTCGTTCCGGCCCGTGACAAGATGCCGAAGATCGACGCCCTGAACGGGATCATCACGGCCGCGTTCCAGTTCTCGCTGGCCATCCTGCCGTTCTATCTGTTCCTGAGGAATTGGAAGCAGCTGGGGATTTGGGCCCTGGCGGCGGCCGCGATCGCCGCCGTCCTGTACTTCACGTGGTACAAGAACCTGCCGGCTAAAGATGAGATCTGATGAGAGGGCGCAAGGTCAAAACGGGGCAGAAGGACGCTTCGGCTGTATGTCCGAAACGGCCTGAGCGTGCAGCGAGGGGACATGCGGCGGAGGTACATGTCCCCGGCGAAATGCCCTCCGTCCACCTTATCTGCAACGCGCACCTCGATCCCGTGTGGCAATGGCGGTGGGACGAGGGCGCATCGGAGGCGCTGGCGACCTTCCGCAACGCGGTCGAGATCCTCGACGAGCATCCCTCGCTCATCTTCTGCCACAACGAAGCCGTGCTCTACGAGTGGGCCGAGCGGCTCGACCCGGCCCTCTTCGCGGACATCCGGCGCCTCGTCGCGGCCGGGCGGTGGGCCATCTCCGGCGGGTGGTACATCCAGCCCGACGTCAACCTCCCGGGCACGGAATCGCTCATCCGGACGATCGCCGAGGGCCGGCGCTATTTCGGGGATCGCTTCGGCGCCGCGCCACGGGTCGCCTACAACTTCGATTCGTTCGGCCACGGCGGCGGACTGCCCCAGGTCCTTCGCCAAGCCGGCTACGAGATGTATATTCATATGCGGCCGCAGGCGGAAGAGCTCGCGCTCCCGGCCGACCTCTACCGCTGGCGCGGCGTCGACGGCACGACGATCCCCGCCTACCGCATCGCCGTTGGCCTTTATCACACCGAGCACGACAACATCGATGCCAGGCTCCGCGAAGGGGTCGCGCTGGCCCTGAAGCTCGGCCGTGACGTGCCCGTTTTCTGGGGCCTCGGCAACCACGGCGGCGGGGCGACGCGCCGCGATCTGGCCGCGATCGAAGCCTTCGCCGCCGGCGAATCGCGCGTCCGGATCGTCCACAGCACGCCGGACGCCTTCTATGACGCCGTCAAGGACGCCGCGTCCGAGGCGCCGGTCCACACGGGGGATCTCCAGCGCGTCTTTACGGGCTGCTACACATCGCTCTCGCGGCTCAAGCGGCAGGCCGTGGCGGACCTGGGCCGGCTCGTTCAGTCGGAGGCCATTTCGACCGGAGCCTCGTGGCTCGCCGGGGCGGAATTCCCCGAGACGGACCTCCGCCAGGCCTGGAAACTCCATCTCTTCAACGACTTCCATGACATCCTGACAGGAACCTGCATCGAGCCGGCGGAGCGGGACGCCCTCGGCCAATACGGCCGGGCCGAGGACGTCGGGCGCGCCGTCTCTCTCGCGGCGGCGGCCGCCCTCAATCGCGGCCGGCACAAGAGCCCGTCGCTCCCGGTCACGGTCGTCAACGCCAATCCCGCGTTGGGCCGGGCCCCGGTCGAGTTCGAGTGCATGGCCGACCATCGGCCCTTCTGGAAGGGTCTGTGGCGGATGCGCCTCTTCCGCGCCGACGGCCGCGAGGTCCCGTGCCAGGAGGAGCAGCCCGAGTCTCTCCTGCCCTTCAATAATTGGCGGCGCCGCATCAGCTTTGTCGATGATCTTCCCGGTGTCGGGGTCGCGCGCTACGAGCTCCGGGCGTTCGAGATCCGGGGGCCTGTACCGCAGGTCCATGTCCCCAGTCCTTCTCGGCTCCATCACCGCATCGATCCGAAGACAGGCCTGGTCGCCGAGCTCAAGCCCGCCCGGTCCGACCGCTCTCTCGCCGGCCCGTTCTTCGAGCCGCTCGTCATCGAGGACACGGCCGACGCGTGGGGGACCGGCCGATCGAGCTATCGGAAGATCGCCGGACGCTTCAAGTTGTGCGGCCGCCCCGGGGTCATCAAACGGGGCCCGATCCGGTCCATCACCCGCTCGATCCTGGCCTATCGTTCAAGCCGCATCGTGATGGACGCCGTGTCGTATCCCTCGTGGCCCGTCCTCGAGTTCCGTTTTCGGGTGACCTGGAACGAGGAGCAGCGGCGCCTGAAGCTGCGGCTGCCCACGGCGCTTGGCGACCCGACGCTCTTCGTCGAGGTTCCCGCCGGCGCGATCGAGCGACCCGCCGACGGCCGGGAGCACGTCCACGGCCGCTGGCTCGTGATCGAAGGGCGCTCGGCCGGAAAAGCGGCGGCGGTCGGCCTGGCTTCGAGCGGCCAGCATGGCCTCGATTTCAAGGACGGCGAGGTCCGGCTCTCGGTCCTGCGCGCTTCCGCCTACTGCCATGAACGGGGTTTTGATCTGGGGACGCAGGCCGCCGGGGCCTGTCCGCGCGGCTGGAAATTCACCGACATCGGCGTTCATGAGTTCAAGCTCTTTGTGACGGCCGGAGCGCCGGCCGCGGTCAAAGCCATGATGCCGGGCCTGGCCGATTATATTGCCGCGCCTCCCGCCGCCTATGCCCACCTACCCTACGGCGCCGGGAAGGAACCGGTCCGCGAATCGTTGTTATCGCTCAAGCCTGCGAACGTCCGGATGCTGGCCTGCAAAAGGTCCTGGGACGGCCGGTCCCTGATCGTCCGGCTGCACGAGGCGATAGGGAAGAGGACCCGAGCGGAATTGACGGTCGGCGTCGATCCCGGACACGGGCCGGAGGTCCGCGTCCCGCTTTCCCTTGCCCCCTTCGAGATCAAGACCCTGCGGATCGAAAAAGACGGTTCCTGGCGCCCCGTTCGGCTTATAGAAGAGTCCGGGGTCTGACCCCGTCACTTAATGGCGACGCCCATGGTGTCGCGGTGGAAGTCGATGAGCGTCCGCATGTAGGGGCCGATGGCGTCGGCGCTCTCGAACCCGGCCTTCTTCGCCGCCTCTTCCCTCTGCTCCTTGCTCAGCGGGCTCGGCTGGGCCCAGTGCTGTAGATCGCGATAGCAACCGAGCGTGTAAATGTCCCAATTGGCGCCCTGGTCGCGGACGAAGATCATGTTGTAGGGACGGCCCTGGGCCACGCCGTAAACGTCCTCCATCTCCCGCTCTTTATAGAGCTCGGTTTGCTTTCCCGGCAGCGAGACCATGATCTCGATATGAAAATAGGCCATGCCCTCGAACTGCTTCTTTACGAACTCGAGGGCCGGTCCGTAAACGAAGACGTCTTCTTTCCATGATACGCAGGCGTCGAGCTTGCGGCCAAAGTCGGCCCAAGCCAACCCTGCCGCGGCCGCGGCCCTGTCGCGCTTGGTGATCCGCGCCGTCGCGTAGTATTCAGCGTAGCTCCCCATCGGCGTCAGGATCATGAGATCCCACTGATCGCCCTGGGTGTGTCGCCACCAGAACGGCCGCGCGTCGCCCGAGGCCTCGATGACCGCCAGCCGCTCCTTGTAGAGGGCTATGAGATCGAGGAGCTTCCCCGGCGCCGCCCTCAGGAAGGTCGTCTTATACAGATAAATGGGCTTGGTCGCCTGCGTCTCGTCTCCACCCGCCGCCGCCATCGTCGTTAGGATCATGACCAGCGCCGACGCCACGATGAGTTTCGTCGTCAATCTCATTGGGTTCCGCATGGAGCCTCCTTCTCAAGCCGCGCCTCGGCGCGCCGCCCTCATCATACTGATTCCCGGAAAATTGAAAAGCCGGAACTGCAGGCCGCCGCCAACTTGACCCTGGCCGGCGTTTCTCTTAATAATGGAGGATGTGCTCATGACCTTCAGGCCCCGCGTCTTCGCCCTCGCCCTTCTCCTCGCCGCGTCCGCCCTGCTCCCGGCCTGCAAAAGCCCGGCCATGCCACAGGACCTCAACGTCCTCCTCATCACCGTCGGCACGCTCCGTCCCGACCGCCTCAGCTGCTACAGCCCCAAATTCGCGCAAACGCCGCAGATCGACGCCCTGGCCGCCCGCGGCGTCCTTTTCGAGCGGGCCTTCGCCCACGCCCCGCTGACCCTGCCTTCGCACGCCAGCATCCTGCTCGGTTCGACGCCGCTCGCCCACGGCGCCGACGACAACGGCATGCGCGTCATCCCCAAGGGCGTCCCCAGCCTGCCCAAGACGCTCAAGGCCGCCGGCTACGAAACCGGGGCTTTCGTCAGCGCCTTTCCCCTCGACACCCGTTTTGGACTCACCGAGGGCTTCGACGTCTATGACGACAAGTATCCGTCCCGGGCCGCGACGTCCCTCGATTTCCCCGAGCGGCGGGCCGACAAGACGGTCGCCGCCGCCTCCGATTGGCTTTCGGCCCGGACCGGCCGCTGGTTCCTATGGGTCCATGTTTTCGACCCGCACGCGCCCTACATCCCGCCCGAGCCTTATGCCTCCCGTTACGCCAAGGACCCCTATTCGGGTGAGGTCGCTTATGTCGACGAGATGCTCGGCCGGCTTTTCCAACTCATCGAGTCCCGGGGCGAGACCGGCCGGACGCTCGTCATCCTGACCGCCGACCACGGCGAATCGCTCGGCGAGCACGGCGAGATGACCCACAGCTACTTCGCCTACAACTCGACGCTCCAGGTGCCGCTCGTCGTCGCCGTTCCCGGGCTTGCCTCCCGCCGCGTCTACGGCCTCGTCAGCCACGAAGACATCTTCCCGACGGTCTGCGACGTCCTCGGTCTCGTCCGCCCCGACGGCCTCCGCGGCCGGTCTTTCCGCCCGCTCCTCGAGGGCGGCTCGCGTAAAGCCCGCCCGGTCTATTTCGAGGCCCTCGAAGGCTATTACCATCGCGGCGCGGCCCCCCTCCGCGGCGTCATCGACGGCGCGACGAAGTTCATGGACTCGCCCCTCCCCGAGCTCTACGACCTCGGCGCGGACTTCGGCGAGTCGCAGAACCTGGCCGCGATCAAGGACCTGGCCCCGTTCCGGAAGGCCCTCGAGCAGGCCATGGCCGCCGAATCCGCCTCCTCGGGCGCAGGCCGGGCCGCCCGCCTAACCGATCGCGAGACCGCCGAGCGCCTGCGCAGCCTAGGCTATGCCTCGGCACCCCCCGCTCCGGCCAAGCGGTCCTTCACTGCCGCCGACGACCTCAAGACGCTCCTCCCGCTCGAGCAGACGCTCCTTGAGGCCGGACAAGCCGTCAAGGATGGCCGCCCCGAAGCCGGCATCGGCCTGCTCGAGGACCTCATCCGGGTCCATCCGGGCCTCACCCGCGCCTACGCCCAGCTCGCCGAGATCGAGTACTCCTTGGGCCGCAAGGACGAGCACCTGCGTGTACTCGAGCAGGGGGTCCAGGCCAATCCCGAGGATTTCACCCTCGTTTCGGCCTGCGGCATCGCCCTCGTCGAGCGCGGCGACCTCGGCCGCGGCCTGGACGTCCTCAACCGGGCCCTTTCGCTCTTCGACCAGGACCCGAACGTCTGGGGCTCGCTCGCCGAGGCCCTCTGGAAGACGGGCGACTTCGAGAAGGCCGACGAGGATTTCCGCCGGGCCCTGGCCCTTGCCCCCGGCGACGCCGTCATCAACGGGAACTACGGCAATTTCTCCGTGGCCTGGGGGTTGCGGACCCGGAACGCCGACCTCGTCAAGCGGTCGTTCGGCTATTTTGAGACGGCCCTGGCCACCGACCCGACGCTCGCCTCGGTCCACAACGGCCTCGGCGGGGCCTGGAAGATCGTCGGCGATCCGGCCAAAGCCATGGCCAGCTTCGAACACGCCGTGGCCCTCGACCCCGCCTACGATCTGCCGCTCTACAACCTGGCCGTCGCCAAGCTCGAGGCGGGGGACAAGGCCAAGGCCCTCGGCCTCTTCGAGAAGTATCTCGCCCTCAAGGGCCGCGCCATCACGCCCGAGGAGGAACGCGATGTCCGATCGCTCATCGACCAGTGCCGCCGCTGACCTGACAAGCCGCGAGCTCATCCGGGCGATCGTCGGCCTCAAGCCCGCGCCGCGCTGCGGCCTCTGGCTCGGCAACCCCCATCCCGAGAGCTGGCCCGGGCTCCATCGCTACTTCGGGACGACGACCGAGGAAGAGCTCCGCCGCAAGCTCGGCGACGACTACCGCTGGATCTCCCCGAGCTTCACCGCATCGACCTTCCCGACCGTGGCCGACAAGGGCCTCTTCAACTGGAACTGGGCCGCCGGCAAGGCCAGCCACGGCGTCGCCGGCCCCCTGGCCGGGGTCGAGGACCCGGCCGAGCTCGACCGCTTCGACTGGCCTGACCCGGCCAAGCTCGACTTCCGCGAAACCCTCGCGGCCCTCGACGCGGCCGGTCCCCGCTACCGCGCCTCAGGGTTCTGGACGCCCTTCTTCCACGACCTCATGGACTTCTTCGGCATGGAGCCCTATTTCATCAAGATGCACACCCATCCGGAGGTGGTGGAGGCGGCCACGGACCGGGTCTGCGGCTTCTACTACGAGGGGAACGAGCGCTTCTTCGATCTCGCCGGCGGCCGCGTCGACGCCCTCTTTTTCGGCAACGACTTCGGCACCCAGCTCGACCAGATGATCAGCCCGGCCCTCTTCGACCGCTTCATCCTGCCCTGGTTCCAGCGCTTCACCGGACAGGCCCACCGCCGCGGCTACCAGGTCGTCCTCCACTCGTGCGGTTCGATCCACCGCGTCATCCCGAAGCTCATCGCCTCGGGCGTCAACTGCCTCCACCCGCTCCAGGCTAAGGCGGCCCACATGGACGCCGAGACGCTGGCCCGGGATTTCGGCGGGAAGATCGCCTTCCTGGGCGGGGTCGACACCCAGCGGGTCCTGCCCCTCGGCACGCCGGACGAGGTCAAGGCCGAGGTTCGGCGCGTCAAGTCCGTGCTCGGCCCCCACCTCATCGTCAGCCCCAGCCACGAGGCCATCCTGCCCGACGTGCCGCCGCGCAACGTCGCCGCCATGGCCGAGGCCGCGCTCGAGTAGCGGCGGCGAGCATCAGATCATGGCCGCTTGAGGGTTATCCGGATCCGCCCGCGTGAAAGAGCATCCGGAACATGTGCGCTTCCGGACACGATCCTCAGCCCGGACAAACGCCCCTTCCCGACGAGAACGGCCTTTTCGAGCGATGCGCCCCGGGCGGGGCGGATGACGAGCGAGCGCCGGGCCGGGCCGCGCCAATCGAGCAAGAAACGCCCCCGAGGCCGGGGGCTGAGGCGGAAGAGCGTCCGGCCCTCTTCTTCGATCAAAACGCCGCTCGAAGGTCCCGCCGGGTCCGGGTAGATCTCGATCACGAGCGGGTCGATGACGCCCTCCGGGATCCGCAGGGCTTTCTTCATCATGGGGATGACGGCGCCGGCTCGGACGAACAGGGGCATGCGGTCGAGCCGGGCCAAGGTCATGACGACACCCGGGCCCTCATGCCGGCGTCCCGTCCAGAAGTCGATCCAGCCGCCCGGGGGAAGATAGACGGGCATCCGCGGGGCCTTGGGCGAGCCGCCGAAAGCCGCCACGAGGTCCGCGGCCGGCCGGGTGACCGGCGCGGCGAGGAACGAGGGGCCGAATAGATACTGGTGCTCCCAAGCCGTGACGTTCAGGTCGTCCGGGAACGTAAGCGGCAGGGCGCGCAGCACGGGCAGGCCCGTTTCGGCCGCCTCGAGGGCCGCGCCGCGGATATAAGGGAAGAGCCGATAGCGCAGCTCCGCGAACTTCCGGACAATGGCGAGCGCTTCGGCGCCGAAATGCCACGGCTCGCGGGGCGAGTCGCCGTGCATGCGGCTGTGCGACGAAAAGAGCCCGAATTGGGCCCAGCGGACGTAGAGCTCGGGGTCGGGCGCGCCGCGGTAGCCGCCGATGTCGTGGCTCCAAAGCGCCAGGCCCGAGAGTCCCGCCGAGAGCCCCCCCCGGATCGTCGCCGCCAGGCTGGCCCAATCCGACGCCGGGTCGCCCGACCAGCAGACGGGGAAGCGCTGGCTCCCGGCCGTCCCGGACCGCGACCAGACGAGGCCGCGGCCCTTCTCCTCGGCCGTGACCTCGAAGACGGCGGCGTTGTAGAGCAGGGGGTAGAGATTGTGGATCTCGGCCCCGGCGCGCCCGTCATGGAAGCGCGCGTCGGGCGGCACGTCCTCGCCGAAGTCGGTCTTGAAGACGTCGACGCCCTGCCGCAGGAGAGGGCGGTGAAGGTCCTGGAACCAGGCCCGGGCCATAGGGTTGGTCAGGTCGATGATAGCCACGGGCGCGTTCCAGTTCTCGGCCTGGCCGGCGAGGCGGACGCGGCCGTCGGGCCGGGGCGCGAGCGACAGGCCGTAGTCGATGATATATACCTCGCCGTCGGGCCTGAGGGCAAAGAAACCGCGCGTCTTTCCGGTCTCGAACAGATCGCTCTCGACCGAAACGTATGGGTGCTCCCAGAGACAGAGCTTGAGGCCGAGGCCGTGGATGCGGCGGATAAGGCCGTCCGGATCGGGAAAGGCCGCGCGGTCCCACGCGAAATCGCAGTATTGGCGCCAGCGCATCCACCACGGGTCGATGTGGACGACGTCCGCGGGCAGGCGATGGCGCTCGATCCCGTCGAGCAGGGCCTCGATCGAGGCCTGGTCCCGGTAGCTGCCGCCGGACGAGAGCCACAGGCCGAAGGACCAGGCCGGCACGGCCGGCGACCGGCCCGTGAGAGCCGTGAAAGCGGAGAGGATCCTCCCGGGCTCGGGGCCGAGGATGACGTACATGTCGAGGGCCGGGGTGTTGGCTTCGAACCGCCACGATTGGAGCGAGGCCGCGCCGAGGTCCCAGGCGATCCGCGCGCCCGTGTCGAGGAAAAGGCCGGCGCCGCGGCTGGTCCATAGGAAGGGGACGTTCTTGTGGGAGCGCTCGCTCGTCGAGCCGAGGGCGTCCACGGTCCAGGAAACGATGCGCTGGCCGGACTTTTCGAGCCGGGTGAACTTCTCGCCGAGCCCGTAGAGGCGCTCGTCGGGACGGAGATGGAAGGAAGCGGCGAGCGAGCGGCCGGCCGGGGCCGCGCTGAATGCCAGGGCGGGGAACGCCGGCCGGCCGAGACCGTCGACGTCGCCGGCGTTGTTCGCGAGGGCGGCCCGGCCGGTGCGGTCGATGAAGCGCCAGGCGAAAGGTCCGAAGCGGACCTCGAGGGCAAGCTCCGGACCGGTGACCCTGAGCCCGCCGTCGAAGGGCCGCGCGGCGAGCCGGACGGGCTTGGCCGGGGCGTCGAGGACCATGGGACTGGGCTCAGGAGCGTGGGCGCCTTCGGGGACGACGGAGATCTTCCACGTCTGAGGCGAGACGGCCCGAGCGGCGAGATGGACGGACTTTCCGCCGGCGGTCCGCAGGTCGAGGACGAGCTCGGTTCCCGCGCCGGCGAGGGCCCAGCCGGTGACGGCGACGACCGGATCGTGCTTAGTTACCACCCCGCTCATCCCTTCTCTCTTTCCGCGCCCGCCGACTTGGACCAAGCAGGGTTTCCCGCATCGAGGATGGCGCCGATCTCGCCGAGGTCGGTCTCCAGCCAATCGTCGCCGGTCAGGCCGTTGGTGATGTCGATATGCAGGAAGAGGCCGCGCGGTGTCGGGGCGGCGGCGAGGACGCGCCGGACGAAATCGGCCATGCCGGCGAAACGGATGTCGCGGTTGAGACCGACGCGGCAGGCGAGGACGGTCTTGCCGCCGAAACGGGCCAGGACCTTGTCGTAGGGCGCCTCGCTCGCGCCGAACTCGAAGCCGCGTAGCCCGCGCACTTTCCCGAGGCTGGGGAAGAGATGGGTCCAGTCGCCGCACGAATGGACATAGACGCCGCCGAAGGCGTCCGAAAGCCGGTTGAGATAGGGAACGCCGAACTCGTCGTGAAGGTCCGGCGAAAGCATGACGGCCACGTCGTTGGCGATCGACAGGCCGCGGCCGTCGGGAAGCCACGGCTGGAACGAGCTCGGCACGAACTCGGCCCCGGCGGCCCGGACGATCTCGCGCTGGGCCGAGGCGAACTCGATCATGAGGTCGGTGATCATGTCGAGCAGGCGGTGGACCTCGCGCGGGGCGGTGAGCACGGCCTCGAGGAACGGGGTGTGGCCGAAGATCAGGGCGGCGTTGTCGAGCGGGCCCTGGATGTCGCCGAGCCGGATCGGGATCCGGCCCTCGGTCCGGTCGAGGAAGACGCGGGTATATTCGAGGATGCGGCCGAGCTCGCCTTTTGTGATCGCCGGCCGCTTGAGCCGCCGGACGGCCTCGGCGTTGTCGCCGATAAGCGGACGCACCGCCGGGAAATCGTTCTCCCACCAGACGACCTCGGCCCCGAACGCCGAGGGGATGGCGATGACACCGAGCGTCGGGCAAAGCGCCGGAACGAGATCGCCGGGGAGCCTCGACTGGCCCTCGATCTCCTCGATCTGGGCGGCCAGGAACTTGCCCGGGTCGAGGAGGCGGGCCTTGACCGTGTCCCGTCCCTCGGTCGAGAAGAGGGCGCTGCGGACGGGGGCACCGCCCTTGACCCGCGGCCCGACGTAGCCGATGAGGGCGCCGGGACGGTCGGTGTTCTCGAGGGCCCAAAGCCGGGCGAGGAATTCGCGGGCGCTCGCGCTTCCGCTCACGGCCGGCCCCACTCTTCGGCGGCGGCCGTCATGGCATTGATGTTGGCGACGGGCGAGCCCGGCGGGATGTTGTTCCCGTCCTGGATGATGAGCCCGCCGAGGGGGCCCAACTTGTCGAGGACGCGCCGCGTCGCCGCCCGGACGTCCATCGGCGTTCCGTTCCGGATGAGCATCGGATTGACGTTGCCGAGGAGGACGACGCGGCCGCCCATGGCCGCGCCGACCCGGTCGAGATCGACCTCGTAGCCGAAGCCCTGGAACTCATGGATGGCCAGGTCGTCGCGGAAGATCTCGAGGAGGTGGTCGCTCCGGCCGCACATGTGGAGGGAGGCGCGGCCGTCGAAATGGAAGCGGAGCCGCTTCTCGGAGGGCAGGACGACGGCGCGGAAGTCCTCGGCGGAGAGCGAAACGGCCAGGTCGTCGGTCCAGGCGAAGTCCTTGGGCCGCGGCAACCGCTCTTCGGCCCAGCAGAAGTCGAGATATTCGATGAGCTTGCCGGTGACGATGCGCAGCAGCTCGCGCACGAAGTCGGGCCGGTCCTTGACCGCGAGGAAGATCTCGGTCTGGCCCATGAGGTCGCCGGCGACGCCGAAGGGCCCGTCGGAGGTGTGGGTCAGGGCGGGGTTCTCGGCGGGGACAAAGACCGGCCCGCCCCGGAAACGGACCGGGTATTTTTCCGCGACCTCGATCATGGTCTTGCGGAAGGCGAGCTGCCGGGCGTTGAGGCCGCCGTGGACAAAGTCCATCGCCTCGAGGCGGCGGAGATCGGCCTCGTCCTTGACCCAGCCGCGGCCGACCCAGGGGATATCGTCGTCGGGAAAGACGACGTCGACGCCGAGGCTGCCCGCCTCGAACGCGTTCTCGAAATCGGTCCAGACGCCGACCCAGGGCCCGGTGATCGCCGTGGCGTCTGTCCGGATGTTCTCGTGGAGCCACTTCTGGGCCAGGAGCTGAGTGCGGAGCATGGTCTCGGGATCGCGGAAGTAATCGCGGAAGCGGACGCCCACTCGGGGCACGAGGAACCGGGTGCCGACCGCCGGGATGACGGGGACGCGGTCGGGACTCTCGAAGCGGCGGGTCCTTTCGACGCGCTCGCGGCGGGCCTCGAGCTCGTCGACCGGGACGCCGATCTCGATCACGCCCCGGCTCTACCGCCCGACCCGGCGGATGCGGGGGTCGGTGAAGATGTCGTTCTCGTCGGTGCTCGTCGAGGAGAACTCGGAGACGACGGCCCCTTTGTCGCCGGCCTGGAACCAGTGGAGGGAGTTCGGCGGCAGCGTGTATTGGTCGCCGGGGCGGAGCACGATCTCGTGCCAGACCTTCAAGTAGGGTTTGTATTTGCGCGGCACGCGGGCCTTCGGGTGGGGCGTCCGTTCGCCGGCGACGTAGAGATAGATCCCGCCGTAGCGGCAGCGGAAGGTCTCTTTTTTTCCCGAATTCCGGCCGTTGACGCGCGGGTGGCGGTGCTCGGGGCAGATCTGGCGGGGGAGGATGACGAGCTCTTTCGCGCAGTAGCGGTCGTTGTTCTCGTAAACGATGACCTGGAGCCCGACCCGCTTGATGTCGCCGAGGCCGAGGTCGGCGATCTCCATGGTCTCGATCTCGCTGGGGGTGACCGGGATGCGGGCCTTGCGCAACAAGGCTGCCGCGGCCGTCCGGGCTCGGACGATGTCTTGGCTGGTCATGATCCCCTCCGCAGGGATTATATCCCAGACGGGGTCAAACTCAAGACAGGGGTTGGCATCCGTGGGCGTGGACCGGTTCAGCCCGAAACGGGGTCGGCGTCTTCGAGAGGGGACCAGGTTTACGCATCGGCTCACGGCGCCGCGGGCCGACGCGTAAACCTGGTCCCTTCTTTTCCGGCCCCGTCTTGGGTTTGGCCCCCGTCTTAATCGGCGATGTAACCGAGTCGGTGGATGACCTTGAGGCCCTGGCCCTTGACCCGGATCTCGATCTCCTGGAAGCGGCCGTCGGCTTTGTATTCGGCCGGGCGGTAATAGAGAAGATAGTAATTGCTCGAGGCCTCGGCCGCCTGGCGCAGGGCGAAATTCGGGTTGTTCGTGCTCTCGGCCAGGCCCCCGGTCGCCGCCGCCATTTCCTTGAAAGCGGCGAAGAGGTCGACGGAAAGCTCCTGGAGCCGCGAATTCGGAGCGGCTGCTCCCCGGGCCATCGCGTTGGTGGTGAAGGTCGGGGTTTTGGTGATGTAGAGGCTATGAATGGTGATGGACGAATCGGCAAAATATCTCTTGAGCCGGCTTACGTCGAAGGACACCGCTTTTCTCAGCTCGGCCTGCCGCTCGTCCGAGAACTCGTGGGGAGGCAGGACGTCCTTCTGAAAGAATAAAAAGACATGCTTCTCCCCCTCGAGGGTTTTCAGCGCGTCGGCGAAGCCCGTCAGCCGGCCCTCGGTGACCTCGGTCAGGTCCCGCATCTCGCGGGCCAGGTCGAAGAGCATGGTCTCTTTGACGTCCGCCTGCTCCGGGGGCCAATCCTCTTCCTCGAGCTGGTAGAAGTCTCGCATCAGCCGCCGGTATTGGGAGTTCCCGAGGGTGAGGTCCGTCTTGAGGATGCCCCTGAGGCGCTCCGCGATCTGCGGCCTCGGCGTCCCGGCCATGTGCTCCGAGCGGAAGCGGTAGGTCTTGACCGGCGTCACGACGAACACCGAGTCCTCGGGCGACACGATCTCGCCGAAGAAGTAGTCCACGGCCTCGCCGACCTTGGGCAAGTACTCCTTCATGTCGAAATAAAGGACGTAGTTGCGCCGGTTGGAGGGCCGCCGCGGCTCGGCCCCGGAGGCCTTTTCCTCGCTGAGGACCTGCCGGTTCCTGATCAAATAGACGGCCTCGATCTTCTGCGGGACGCCGTTCTCGAGGACCTCGAAGTCGGCCAGGGTCAGGCCCTCGACGAAGGCATCGCCGCGCAGGACCCGGACCGGGACCTCGATGTTGACGACGACGGATTGGTGCTGCTGAGCGGGCGGGACGACGTCCTGTCCGAAGAGCGCTCCGGCGCAGATGACCAGGACATTCCAGCGGAACAGACGCCCGATCGTCATCGCAGCCCCATCATAAGCCAAAACCGGCCGGGCCGGAAAGCGGCGGGGCGTCTTCGCCCCGCCGCGGTCATGCAAGATCAGCGGGCCGCGAGCTTGACCTCGCCCTTGGTCGTCTGGGTCATCGGGATGGTCATCCCCGCGGCGGCGACGTCGATCGACATATCGGAGGTCGATTCGCTCGTCTGCTTGACGAGGACGCCTTCCTTGACCGCGAAGTACCAGACGTCCTTGCCCTTGGTCGTGCCGGAAAAGGTCAGGTCCATGCCGCCCTGGTTCCCCGTGCCGGTGATCGTCCCGGTGACTTGGGTCGAGATCCGGGCGCATTCCATCCCGTCCACGGTTTCGAAGCCCTCGAGGGTGTTGACGTTCTGGAAGTCCATCCGGATGGCCATCGAGCCCGTCTTTTCCTCGATGCCCGCGGTCGAAGGCCAGGTGTCGCCGACCTTGACCGGCTTGCCCGGCAGATCGGGGAAGAACATCTTGAAGCCGGAGGAGAGATTGCGGCTTTCGCCGGCGATATCATAGGTGATCGCCTCTGCGCCGGAGACGTCGAGCTCCTGCCCGGTCGGCGAGAGGACCATGTCGAAGCCCTTGCCCTTGATCGAGGTCAGGTCCGGGGACATGTCGCCCTGGACGCTCGTCACGGCGATGGCCATGTCGTTGATGGTCACCCCGAGGAGCAGGTTCTTGTCCTTGAGGCCTTTGCCCTTGAAGGTGAACTTGCTCGTGCCCTTGGTCTCCGTGTTCACGGACTGGCCCTGGACCTCCATGACTTGGGCTTCTTCGCTCGAGTTCAGGTAGTTCAAGGACTTGTCGGCCGCGAGCTTGTATTCCAGGGTGACGGTCTTGCCGGCGCCCTGGGGCGCGGCGGACGAGGGGATGGCCGCGCCGGCGCCGAGGATCAGAGCAACGGCGGCCACGGTCATAAGGGTCTTCTTCAGAGCCGTTTTTCGCATAGGTTTCTCCTTTAAGAATCCATACGATTTTAGCACGAAAGCGGTTTTCGGCCTAGATAAAGAAGGCGGCGGGGGAGGCCCCGCCGCCCGTTAGATCGGACCAGATCCGTTCCGGCTCGGCTCAGCAGCACTTCTTGGCGCCCGCCGCGGCATGGACCTTCTTGATGAAGTCCCAGACCTCGGGGGCGATCATGTTGTACTCCTTCGGGATCGCCCCGGCGTTGTAGGCCTTGGCGATCTGGGCCTTGAGCTGCGGCTGGCCGCCGTAGACCTCGTTGAGGAGCGCCGTCCAGCGCCGGCCCAGGTTCTGGGCCTTCTCGCTTGCCGGGTCGAGCCCGAGGCTGGCCTTGACCTCGGCGATGAGCGCCTCCCACCGTTTCTGGTAGGCGGCCATGTCCTCCGGCGTGTACTTTTTCCCGAGCTCCCGGAATTGCTTCAGCTCCTCTTCCGTGAAGAACTTCTCGTGCCAGGCTTTCTTGACGTCTTCGCCCATTTGAATGACCTCCATGATCTTGATGAGTTTGTCCTTGTGGAGGCGGCCGTCCTTCTCGAGGCGGATGAGGACCTGGTCGATCGCCCGCGAGGCCTCGCGAAGCCGCGCGATCTCGTCCTTGACCGCCGCCGCCTGGACCTTGAGGGCCTTGACGGCCTCGTAGCCCCGGCTGTCGAGCAGGCGCTTGATCTCGTCGAGGGAGAAGCCCATGAACTTCAGGGTGACGATCTGCTGCAGCTTGAGCAGGTCGGCGTCGGTGTAGACCCGGTAGCCGTTCGGCCGCTCGAAGCTCGGCCTGAGCAACCCGATCTGGTCGTAATAGTGGAGCGTGCGGACCGTCACCCGCGTCAGCTTGGCGAACTCCCTGACGAGATATCCGTTCTTCTTCATGGCCTTGTCCACGCGGCTATTGTTCACCATGACGTAACGTCAGAGTCAAGTGTTTATCAAAAATATTTCGAGATTCTTCCCCCTGGGGGGAAGGAGAGGGCGGGGTCGTCCCTCAATAAGTAACCAGACCCGCTTTCTTCAAGAGTTCGAGGTGGGCGAGGACGGCCTCGAGGGGCGTCTCGCTCTGGAACTGGGTATCGAGCATCTTCTTGATATCGAAGGCGCTGTTCTTCCCGTCGCAGAGGAGCTGGATCTCGGAGGCGTTGCGCGAGGCCCCGCGTCCTGGCCCGGACGACGGCGCGGGCTCCTTGCCCGCCGCCTTTCGCGCTTCCTGGATCGCGGCCTGGTAGCCCCCGAATCCGCCCTCCCTGATCTTGGGCAGGGGCTTCGGGATGAGGGCCGCCGCCTTCTTCTCGGCCGGCGTGAGTCTCAGATCGACCGGCTTCGTCCCCTTCGCCGCGGCCTGCCTCTGCATCGTTTGATCGATCGTCCGCAGACCGCCGGCCTCGATCGCCGTGACCGAGGCCTTGAGCTCCGCGAGGTAGCGGCCGAACCCGGCCTTGTCCGCCGCGAGCTCGGCGACCGAGTCGAGGGTCGCCCGCTCGTTGCGGGCCGAGGCCTGGATATAGCCGCGCGCCCGCTTGAAGACCGCGGGGAACGCGGCGGCGTCCGCCCGGGCCATCTCTTCGAGGCCGCGGGCCAGCTGGTGGCCGATCCGGGCCGAGGCGTTGGAAACGATCTCCGAGGCGATGCGCCCGGCCTGGGCGTCGTCCGCCGCGGCGATGGTGTAGGCCGAGGCGGCGGTGATGATGACGGCCCGCTTCAACTGCGTCGGGTCGAGCTTGTCCGGCCGGTCCTCGGAGGTGTGATACCACTTGTCGGGCCAGGTGTTGAGGACGACTCCCGGGACGCCGATGGCCCAGTCGTTGAAGACCTCGTGGTCGGACGAGCCGAAGTGGGTGCCGATATAGTAGTACATCGGCTCCTCGCTGCCGCTCGGGGCGACGATGCGGCGGTTCATCTCCTCGTCCATATTGTTCGTGACGTAGGTCCGCGTCGCCTCGCCCACGTAGCGGTAGTAGTTCTCGACGACGTCGTTGACGTAATGGGGATTGCCGTAGGTCGTGCGCATGACGGTGAAGAAGGCCAGGCTCTTGGTCAGCCAATCGCCGACCATATCGAGGTTGATGTCGCAGAGGGTCCGGGCGATCCGTGCCGCCTCGGCCTTGACGTAGGGGATCGTCCCGGAGAACTCCGGTATCCAGAGGAAGCGGATGGTCCGCTTGGGCCGGGGCAGGCGGCCGTCCGCGATGAGCGTCTGCAGCGTGCGGG